>VFQN01002288.1_pt1 | contig 30042 bp, 13 predicted proteins | sample 3512371 | NCBI WGS metagenome assembly VFQN01 (sample SAMN10412370, study PRJNA504923) | tailings metagenome | isolation source: Replicate 2 from Balatoc abandoned mine | place: Philippines: Itogon, Benguet | collected 2017-08-28 | reverse complement strand
GGACCGTGGATGAAGTCGCCGTTTGCGTTCGCTCCGTATGGCGAATCCGGCAAAATGCTCAGCGAAGTTGTCAGTCCGCTCGGCGCGTGCGTGGATGACATCGCGTTCATTCACAACATGGTTGGCAAGACCGGCGTGCATTCGCAGGCGACCTATCTGCAGGCAACCGGCTTCCAGCGGCCAGGCTTTCCGGGCATGGGGGCGTGGGTCAGCTATGCCTTGGGTTCGATCAACGAAAACCTGCCGACCTTCGTCGTCCTGCCGGACCATCGCGGCTTCGCCAGCAACGGCCCCAAGAACTGGAGTTCTGCCTTCCTGCCTGCCAGTGCCCAGGGAACCGCCATCTTCCCGCAGCGCGAAAACCCGATTGAAGACCTGCAGCCGCACGCGGATTTCGCCACGAACACGAGCGATGCTGCCGGACTGGCTCTGATCAACCGCATCAATCGCCGTTATCAGGAACAGCGACCGGGCGACTCCCGCCTCGACGCCCGCATTCGCTCCTACGAACTGGCTGCTGCCATGCAGCTCAGCGCTCCGGAAGCACTCGATATCACTGGCGAACCGGCGCACATCCTGAAGCTGTACGGCCTCGACCGCGCTGGCGCGACGTATCCCTCCGAGATCAATGCTCCGGAAGAGGCGGAGTATTTTGGACGCAAGTGTCTGATCGCCCGTCGTCTGCTGGAACGCGGCGTCCGCTTCGTGCAGATCTGGTCCGGTAATGACAACGGCTTCCCGCGCCGCAACTGGGACAGCCATGAAAACATCGCGCGGGATCATGGTCCACTCGCTCGCGGCATGGCCGTCGGCACTGCGGCCCTGATTCAGGATCTGAAGCAGCGGGGTCTGCTGGACGATACCATCATCCTGTGGACCACCGAGTTCGGTCGCATGCCCAGCAGCCAGGGCGGCGTCGGCCGCGATCATAACCCGTACGTGTTCACGAACTGGCTCTGCGGTGGCGGCATCCGGGGCGGCGTCACTCACGGTGCGTCGGATGAATGGGGCTACAAGCCACTGGACCGGGATCATCCCACGCAGGTCTACGATGTTCACGCCACGCTGCTGCATCTGCTGGGAATTGATCACACCCGGCTGACGGTCCGGCACGACGGCGTCGATCGCCGACTCACCGACGTCCACGGACATGTTATCCCGGAGATCCTGGCCTGACCGGGTCTCCGGAAGTCCGGCGCAAAAAGAATCGCGAATCCGCCAGCGGTGGTCGACACCACGCTGGCGGATTCGCGATTTCCTCAATTCGATCGCTCGAACTTGCTTACTCCCGGTCGACTACCTTCACCTTCATTTCGTCCGAATTTCCCTTCAGTTCCGGGGCGTACATCGCGCTGGCCCGGGCGGGCAGGGCGCTGAACTGACCGGGAATTTCGGCACGCAGACGATAACTGACCGAATGTTTGCCGCGGGGCAGCATCCGCACGAAGAACGCCACGCGTTCGTCGCGGAATTCGACGTAGGCTCCCAGGGCGTTGCCGGTGTAGCCGCTACGAATGTCGACCGGTTCAAACCCGGCAGCTTTCAGGTCTTCAAACAGGACGTACTCGTAGTCGTTCTTGCTGTCGATCTCCAGTTCGATCTCGACCAGATCGCCGCTCGTGACTTGCGACAGATTCGGCAGTTCCGTCCGTTCGTACTTTTCAACGTCCTGCTTCACTGCCTGACCACGTGAACCGGAGACATCCGCTTTCTTCTCCACGCGAGTCAGCTTGTAGAACTTGCGTTGAACTTTGACCTCCAGGCCGGCCCTGGTAATAAAATCTTCCAGCGTGAAGTTGGTGACGTAGGTGTTGAAGTACAGCGGCCCGTTGCCGGTCTTGCGGAATTCCAGCGTGTGCTCACCGTCGGTGATGGCGTCGCCGATCATCACGAAGGCGTTGTCGAACGAGAACAGGTTTGAAGCGTCGATTTTCACCTCTTTTTGTTTCTCGCCGTCGAGCCAGATTTCCACCGTCATGTCCGGCTGGTCCTCCCCACTGGCCACCAGATAACCCGCCATGGCTTCCACGCACAGGGCGGTATCGCGGGTGCTGTTCCAGTAGGTGCCGTGACGACGGTTGTTGAGCAGGTACTTCACCAGCTTCGCGGCGCGGGCATCCTGCGGATTCACCGCCGTCAGCAGCTTGAGGTAGTAGGCGTTCGCCTCAATTTCCGAACCGTACCAGTACCACCACCAGTTGTCTTCCGGCAGCTTGAGGTAGGCCGTCTGGTTCTCGTTATCTTCCACCACGAACTGGCTGATGTTCTCCAGGATCAACTTCAACTGATCAGCCTGCTGCTGTTTGTGCAACGCCAGACCGAACATCGCCTTGGCATACACCGGCAGCTGCACACGGTCGCGATACAGGAACTCGTTCATCTCATTACTGGCGACGTCGGCATCCACCAGCACCATGTAGACGAAGGCGTCCAGCGCATCAGCGTGAGACTTCCAGGGATCTTTCTTGCCGTCGGCATTCTGCAGCTTCTGAACCTGCTCGGCCTGATACCGCTTCAGCCATTCAATCCCCTTTTCCAGCGTGCCGGGGACCAGGGCGACATCGTTCTGCATCGCGACCTGCAGACCATGCACGACCACGGCCGTGGTGTGTGCGTAGGAGCGTTCGCCGTAGCCGCTGAACCAGCCCCAGCCGCCGTCGGAACATTGCATTGAGGTCAAGTGTTCGACGCCGTCCTTCACCATTTTCACGACTTCGGCTTCGTCAAACACCGGGTTGCGATCGAACCGCTTCCACTGGGCGGCCCGCTCTGCTGCGTCTCCCAGTTGCTGAGCATTGAGGTTCGTGCGTTTCTCCTGAATCGCTTTCAGGTCCAGTTGCATCTTCTGCAGAATCCGCTGGGTGATGACCGTCGGCAGGAAGCGGTTCAGCGTCTGTTCGGTGCAGCCGTAGGGATACTCGACCAGATACGGCAGAGCATCGACCATTGCCCCGGCCAGCGTCGGCGAGAAGCGGGCTTCCAGCCGGGAATCGTTGATCCGGCGTTCTTTCGGAATCGTGTAGACGACCTTGCCGGAGTTCTCGTTCGGCCGCAGGGCATTCGAGAACGATTCCGTCTTCGACATGCCGTGCACGTAGACCGGGAATTCCATCTGCATCGCGTCCGATTCTTCATCGGACAGCGCCTTCATGCGGATGATCGCCGTGCCTTCCTTGATCACCTTCACGCGCCAGTCGACCCGCTGTTCGCCATTGGCGGCGATTTCGATCGAGGTCTCCGTCGCATCGATCGGCTGAATGCAGCCGCCGTCGAGTTCCAGCACCGCTTTCACGGCTTTCTTCGTGGACAGATAGTTATGGATGTTCGCCGACAGCACGACTTCGTCGGTCTCAACAAAGAACCGCGGTGCCTGCAGCCGTACGAGCAGGTTTTTCTTGGTCACCACGTCGATGGTGTTCTCGCCGACTTTCGCTCCCAGGCCCATGCCCCACGCGCGGATTTTCCACGCGCTGAGATTCTCGGGCATCTTAAAGTCGACCTTGGCGAAACCGTCGGCATCAGTGGTGATCGCCGCGTTCCAGTAGGCGGTATCGGCGAACTCCTTGCGGATGGTGGGTTGGACCATGTCCGGGGCTGCGGCTTGTTTGTCGGTTGCAGCATCGGCAAAGGAGGTACGGCTATCCGACTGCATTTCCATCGCTGGAGCAGCGGCCGACATTGGCATCGCCAGACTGCCGCCCATTCCGCCCATCGCACCACCACGAGCCACGGCAAAATTTCGCTGGACTGCCGCACCATCCTTCCGCATTTCCTTGCCGGATTCCGCAGCCTTCTCGACGATGTCAATTCCGCCGAACACGCCGAGTTGCGACATGCCGGTTTCGCCGTTTTTCAGCAGGTTGTAGGTCGTCTGGTCGAGGTTCGATTCCCGTTGCGGGTAATGGCTGCGGCGCCATTTCCAGAAGAACTCGCGGATCTCGGGGACGTTGGAACCGCCGGCGATGTAGTCCACGCTGCGGTCGTAAACGGTCAGTACCGTCGATCCCTGGAACGGCTTGCCGTCATGGTCGGTCAGCTTCACATCGATTGAAGCCGGGGCACCGGGTTGATACTCGGTCTGTGACGGTGTGACCTCGACGTTGATCACCCGCTGCTCCGGCGGCACGATCACGTCCTTCACTTCGACGTGGTACTTCGCGTCGGCGATGGTGCAGGCTTCAATGAAGAAGTTGGGCATGTCGCCCGGCTGCACCCCGATTTCCAACATGGTGCTTTTGCCGGTCAGCCGCAGGATCTTCGGCGGCTGGTAGACGCCGTTATTCGGCCGCAGGAACAGGGCGATCGTGCTGTCGGCCTTGTTCGTATTGATCACCAGCTTCACCGTTTCGCCGGGCGCGTATTCCGTCTTGTCGGTGAGGATTTCGATGTCGTTGAACCGGAACTCGCGGCCATCGAAGCCTTCGCCACGGATGATGAAGACGTAACCGCCTTCGATCGTGTGGCCCTGCGGATCAGTTAACTTGTACGACAGCCGATACTGGCCGGCCGTGGTCGCGGCGATCTGCTGCGAGATCTTCCCTGCGTCATCCGGATTGACGTTCCACGACTCGACTTCGCTTTCCTGCGGCTCGCCGTTGTCGTTGTACTTGATGTTATAGAGCGTCAGCTTGCCGGTGCCTTTCACCGGTTTCTGATCGAGCGTGTAGGCCGACGCCTGCACCTTGATGGTGTCGCCGACGTTGTAGTAGCCGCGGTTGACCCAGACGGTGACCTGGAACGGTTGCCGCGCGACCAGCACATTGCCGGTGCCGACGATTGTGCGACGGGATTCATCGACGACTTCGGCGGTGATCGTGTAGGAATGGTCTTCGTCGCCGTGCAGTTCCTTCGCCGGCAGCGTGTCAATCTTCACCTCGACGGTACCATCCGGGCCGATGTCGACTTCCTGCTCGCTCACCAGTTCCGGCGGCGCGTGAGAACCGCCCCACCACGGCGGCAGCGGACGCACGCAGCCCCACTTGCCGAAGCCGGGATACCAGGTGTAATCGTAGCCCTGCCAGAGATAGCCGCGGCCGTAGAACCAGTCCCAGGGGCCGACGGGATACCAGCGGGCGGAGTGCGGCGACCGCATCACCTTGTACTTCACCTTCGCATTCACCACGGGGGCCCCGAAGTAATACTTCGCCCGGATGGTGGCAGTGATCGTCTCGCCGAGTTGCACCGGTTCCGACGGCGCGTCGACGGTCACTTCATATTCCGGCTTCTTGTACTCCTCAACCCGGAACGCACCGCCGCCCTGGTTGGGAATGAAGACCTGATAACTGCCGAGCATCGCTTCGTCCGCCAGCGGCCATTCGCCTTCGAGGCCGCCAAATTTGTCGGTGGTGTACTGCTGCTCAAAGACCTTTTCGCCCTGCGGGTTGTTGATCTGCACCGTGAACTGTTGATTGGCATACGGCGATTGATCGGGCTGATCGTACTTCGCCTGCTGCAGCCAGAACTTGAATTTGACGGTCTGAGCTGGACGGTACACCGGACGGTCGGTGATGACGTAAACCTTCCGCTGTTCGTAAACTTGCCGCTCTGCCCGCGGATACCAGATGCCGGTGAAGCCCAGATAGGCCAATCGCCCGGAGTCGGTGCGGGCCATGATCAGCCATTGATGATTCTGCGGAGCCTGTTTCTCATCCACGACCACCTGGCCATCCGCGTCGGTGAACTCTGAGAAATTTTTCGTCGTGATCTGCGGCCGACCGCGGTTTTGCGGATTGTAGTTCTGCGACCATCCGAAGAATTCGACGTTCGCTTTGGCAATCGGTTTTCCAGTCACCGCATCGGCGACGAAGTGCCACATCTTGCCATTGAGCGGCTTCTTGATGATCGCGGTATCAGCCACCCACATCACGATGCGACTGGTGTTGCCGTCGTCCAGTTTCGCCGTGACGAGATATGCCCCGGCTTTCTGCATCGGCGTGGCGATCTCGATCAGCCGTGACACGTGTTCCGGCTTCGGATCGAGATCCAGCGACCATTGCGCGACCTGTTCGCCGAGATACTTCGTCTGGTCTTCGGTCACCAGCTTGTAGCCGATGTCACCGATGTTGATCTGCTGCCACTCAAGCTGTTGCGGACGTCCCGTCAGATAATTCTTGACGTCATCCAGCAACGTCTGGATCTTGACGGCGTGGGCGGTCAGGGTGACTTTCTTCGCATTGCGATAACGGAAGTCGAGCTTCGTCCCCACGCCGGCGGCCTGGGTGTCGGTGGATTCAAACTGCCCCCAGTTCCCGGTGATCTGTTCGAGGCGGACCTTGCGCTGACCGTCATCCTGGAACTTGTCGAGAGCCGCCTGCCAGGCAGCGGCCGCCTTGACGTACTGGCGGCGGTTTTCGTAGATGCTGGCGATTTCATCGGCGGCTGCGCCGCTGTGAACGGAAGTACCCAGTTCCATCACCGCTTTGTACTGGGTCAGATGATGGAATTCGTCCGGCAGCGTGAACCGTTTGACTCCGGTTGCCAGTTTGGCGATGGTCTCGTTGTCCGCCAGTGTGTGCAGGGCAAAGGGACCGGTCTGCTCATCAAGATCCTTGCCATCGCTGGCGAGCGGGCGGACATCGCCCAGAATCGTCTGTACGCCGAACTGGCTTTCAAGGAAGCGGGCCCACTGCAAACCGACTTCGGGCCGGGTGTTAGCATCCGCTTCGGTCGCCATCAGCAGCAACCAGCGCCAGCGCTGGCCATCGTTCTGCGATTCATCAAGCGTTTTGGGAACCGTATACAGCAACGGTTTGCCATCAGCATCGACGGGAGCCCCGCGGGAACTGCCGCCATAGCCGAAGCCGCGATAGAAACGGGTGGATTCTTCGTAGTCCGGCAAACTGGTCAGATCGGTCAGCGTCTGCAGTTTCCAGGCGTCGAAACCGAAACTTTCGCCGCGCATCATCCCGGCAAAGTGGAGGTAGAACTGGCCAACCGCTGCGCGGTCCGTCTCTTCCTTGATCAGCGGCAAGGCCTGCTGCATCCACTGCAGACATTGCACACGGTCACGATCGTTGGTCGAGACAAATTCCCCGCCGCCGCGACGTTGATGTCCGCGTGTGAATTCGCCAGCGATTACTTCGCCGTAATGCTCGACGTTCTGTAATTGCAGAGCGGCGGCCTGTAATACCCACCACTGTTTTGAATGAGCTTTGACGGTGTCCGCAAGGAAAACATCAATCTCACCGGTCCGGCCCAGATTCCGCAGCGCTTGTACTGCCAGCGGCAGGTCTCTGGATGTCGCGAGGGGATCGCTGCCGGGATTGGTCACCAGTTGTTTCAGCGTGGTATACGCATCGGCGAAGTTGCCGTCATTGAACTGTTTATGAGCAGCTGTCCGCTGATCGGCTTCGGACGGTGGTTCTGCGGCCAACAGCCACCAGGTGGTACAGAGAACGGGTAAACAACCGGCGAGCAGGAGAGATCTGGACAGATCAAACATGGTGCATTCCATCAGGCAATCGCGAGCGCGAACGAAGATTCCGTTTCGTTGAGCCGCAGTATAACCACAACGCTGTCAGTGTGTTGTCGAGATTTTTGTCAATTTTTCCGCCGGATGAGCGGCAGGGAAACGACATATTGGAAGTAAGACGAGCGTAGTCTGGAAAAGTTCCCGGAAAACCAGAAGCAGGCGTTCGTCCTGGTGCCGGACGGAACCGTGCGAGGTTCATCAGCGGGAAGTAAACGCTCTGAAGAGAGCGGCAGCGCGCTGCCAGAACCGCGCGTCGTCCGCCATCGCGCTCCTTATGCAGCGCAGGAGACGTACACGACCAGAGGCCGCTGCTGACCGGGTTCCGGAGAAGATGCAGTGGGATTGTGACGTCAGCCAGCAGTAGCGTCAGCCAGCTGTGATAACTGGCATCCGGGCCGATATTGTCCCGCACGTATTTCCGTCGGCCTGGAGGCTTCCGGCTGAGTCGCGGCTGGTCGAAGCCCGTTGGGCGAGTTGTGCGAAGAGACCTGTGAACAGCGATCGCCTACGGCTCGATGCCCAGCACCCAGCAAAGCAGCCCCTTGGCCAGGTGCATGCGATTTTCCGCCTGCTGGAATACGATGCTCTGCGGGCCGTCGATGATGTCGTCAGTTACTTCGAGGCCGCGTTTGGCCGGCAGACAGTGCATGAATCGGGCGGACTTCGGAGCCAGCTTCATCAGTGCCTTGTTGACCTGATAGGGGCCGAACACCTGGCGACGCTCTGCGTCTTCCGCTTCCTGTCCCATGCTGGTCCAGACGTCGGTATAGACAATCGCGGCATCCTTCAGGGCAGATTTGAAGTCGGTCGTCTGCACCACTTTTGCGCGGGGCACGGCGCGCGACAGTTCGCTGAGGAATGCGTCTTCAATGCGGTAATCATCGGGGGCGCAGATGGTCAGCGGTACGTCCAGCAGCGCACACCCGGCGGCTAGGGACGTCGCGACGTTGTTACCATCGCCGACGAATACGAATTTCCTGCCGGCGATCTCCCCGAAGACTTCCTGCATGGTGAACAGATCGGTGAGCGCCTGGCAGGGATGGCGCACATCGGACAGACCATTAATGACCGAAGTGCCTGAACAACGGATAAATTCGTCGATCAACAGCTGCGAGAAGGTGCGCAGCACAATCACGTCGCTGTAGCCGCCGAGCACGCGGGCCACGTCGCAGGTCGATTCGCGACCGCCGATCCCGGCATCTTTCGCACTCAGGAAGATGCTGCTGCCGCCCAACTGCATCATGGCCGATTCAAAGCTGACCCGGGTGCGTAGCGACGGCTTTTCAAAGACCTGCACCAGCACCTTGCCGGCCATCACGGCCGGACGTTCACCGCGCGCCCAGCGATCTTTCAGGGATTTCGCGTAATCGAAGATCTGACGAATGTCCGCTGAGGACAGTTCCAGCATCGCATTGATATGCCGCATGTTCTGCATCCTGAAAGCCAGAAGCCCAGGGAACCTCATCCCTGGGCCTCCATCCCGTTCATCTGCCGACCCGTCCCCAACCGCAACGCCAATCCCAACCTGAAAGCCGCGTCCTGGACCTGGCCGGTAAAATCGCTCCAGCTGCCTGTTTCCCGGGACTTGCTCGGCCCTGTGACGTATTTGACCGAAGCTGTTTCCTAACTGTTCGTCGCCAGTTCCCGCAGCACGTCGCACACGACTGCACAGCCTTCATCGACCTCGTCCGCCGTGATGTTCAGCGGCGGCAGGAGCCGGACGACCGTATCGTGCGTAGCGTTGATCAGGACTCCGCGTTCCATACATTTGGCCACTGCCGGAGTCGCCGGGATCGACAGGTCGATCCCGACCATCATCCCGCGAACCCGGACTTCCTGAATGATCGGCAGCTCCTGTTGCAACGACTCGAAAATCTGCCGGATCCGGGCCGACATCGTCAGGCAGTTGTCCAGTAAATTCTCGTCCTCGATCATCCGGATCGTAGCGATTCCCGCTGCCATCGCCAGCGGGTTCCCTCCAAAGGTGCTGGCATGCATCCCCGGACGCAAGGTACTGGCCAGCTCGGACTTGCAGATCATGGCTCCGCAAGCCACACCGGCGGCGAGACCTTTCCCGAGGGTGATCACATCCGGCTGAACCCCGAACGACTGGTAGCCGAACCATGTTCCTAATCGGCCAATGCCGGTCTGGACTTCGTCAAAAATGAGCAGCAGGTTGCGATCGTCACAGATCTCACGCAAGCCTTCCAGGAACGTCTGTTCCGGAATATTCACGCCGCCTTCACCCTGCAGCGGCTCCAGCATGATCGCGCAGGTTTCGTCATCCACCAGTTCGCGGACGCCGTCCAGATCGCCGTACGACGCATACCGGAACCCGGGCATCAACGGTCCCAGACCCTCGTGGTATTTCGGCTGGGCTGTTGCTGACAGGGCGCCGAACGTCCGGCCGTGAAACCCGTTGGTGAAGGTGATCACGCGGTAGCGACTGCCGCCGCCGTACAACCGTGCCAGTTTCAGGGCGGCCTCATTCGCCTCCGCACCACTGTTGGCGAAAAATGCCTTGCCGAAACTGCGGGTACACAACGCTTCTGCGAACTCGCCCTGGGCCTGTGTGTACCAGGTGTTCGGAATATGAATGAGCTGTGTCACCTGCTCCTGAATTGCCCGTACGACCGGCGGAGGACAGTGTCCCAGGATGTTACAACCCCAGCCGGGGAACAGGTCCAGATAACGGCGACCCTCCGCATCCCAGACCGCGGTGCCTTCCCCGCGCACCAGACAGACGGGATACCGGCGATAATTCGGGATCACGTACTGGTCGAAGGTGTCGATGACGGATTTGCTGGTGACTGGAGCCGGAGCTGCCATCGGATGATGACCCTGGTTTGCGTACTGTTCCGGGTTGTCAAAGGGATCTGGCCGGCACCAACCCGCAGCACCGGCAAGGACGAGGTATCTGGTGATTGTGATCGTTTTCTGAGTCGAACGTGATCCCGCGACCTGAATCGCAAGGCGTCATTTGTCCTTGACGCGACTCAGGTCTGTCTGGAGGTCACAGCACGATTTCGGTTCCGATGCCTTCTTTCGAGTAAATCTCCAGTAACATCGAATGCGGAATCCGGGCATCAATGATGTGAACCTTGCGGACACCCGCGGCCAGAGCTTCCAGCGCTGCTTCCACCTTCGGAACCATGCCGGCATCGATGACGCCCGACGCAATCAGTTCACGGCAGCGGGCGGAATTCAGATGCGATTGCAGCGTCGACGGGTCATGGCGGTCCAGAAAAATCCCGGGAACATCACTAAGGAATACGAGCTTTTCCGCCTGAATCATGCGGGCGACTGCGGCAGCAGCTGTATCCGCATTCACATTCAGTTTGCCTCCGGCCTCGTCGAGGGCCACGGACGGCAACACAGGAATGCACCCGCCGCGGCAAGTGGTCAGCAACAGGTCGCGATCGATCCCGGTGACCTCTCCGACACGTCCCAGGTCGACGGGTTCACCGTCTTTCCCCGGCAGCATCAGGCGTCGACCTTGCAGACAGTTCACTGTCAGATAGCTCAGCCCGACCGCTTCCGCTCCCTGCCGCTGGATTTCCTCAACCAGTGAACCGCAAATATCACTGGCCAGGACCTTCGCCACAATGTCCAGCGTGGCATCGTCGGTATAGCGGCGTCCCTGCACAAACCGGGGTTCAATGCCTGCGGTGGCCATTGCGGCATTGATCGCCTTCCCGCCGCCATGCACGAGGATCGGCCGCATGCCGACCGATTCCATGAAAATCACGTCGGTCAGCAGATGGCGGATCGCCTCGGTCTCCTCCATCGTACTGCCGCCGAGTTTGATCACGACGTGGCGATCCCGGAACTGGCGGATCCAGTTGAGGGCGTCCAGCAGGACATCGGCTTTCTGAACGGCTTCGTCGAGATGAGGCAGATTGACCAAGACCAGAGACTCCCGAACAGGGAAATCGTAGAAGATACCCTGTGGGTCGCGGATAAGTCAATTCACCAGAACTTAACTCAGTGAAAAGACTTGCGACGTGGAGCATTGGAGCATGCACCTCGTGCCGGCTTGCGATGGACCGGATGCGTTAACACAGATGCGTCTGCAGGATTGCTGCCAGGGAATGGACTGCACGAGAGATTCTGGTGCATTATCGCACGGAAGATGCGATCACTGGCTGGTGTCGCAGCATTTTCTACGCAACTTGCCTGGAGCCGAATTATGACCGGCAGGTCATCGCAGCACCGGGAATTCGTCCCGGGTCCAGTTGGTCGAATCGTCGTAAACCGGTCGAGTGACTTCGGGTTTACGAGTTTCCGCCGCCGATGGTTCTGCTGCTGCCGCTGCCGCGGGGATAATCCTTGAGCTGTCGGCAGTCACGACCGGGGGAGTGATTTTCAGCACGTGCGTGGCGGTGAATTCACGGCCATCCGCCGTTCGTAACTGTACGTGGATAATCAGTTCCTTGTTCCGGGGCGGTTCCTGCCACGGCAGGCTGAACTGATAGCCGGACCCGAGCAGGCCGCGGACCCAGTGTTCGCGTCCCTGGGCAGCTGTAAATTTCCACTCAGCAACAGTTTGCGACTCTTCGGCCAAAGCCGGATCGAGCACCCGAATCCGGATATCGCCCGGCAGCTTCAGAACCTCTCCCTGTTCGTCCAGCGGAGTGAACTGCAACACAAGCATATCGTCGCCGAAAGCGTCGTCGCGATCAAAACCCGCTGTCAGCATGGGGTTAATGCGTATGCCTGACGCGCGGACCAACAGGCTGGAATGTTCGGGCAGCAGTGCTGGACCTTTGCCGGCCAGCTGGGTACGCAGCCCGTCGGCCTCCTTGCGGGCCAGTTTTAATTCCCGGCTGGTTGAATCGAGTTCTGCCCGGGTTTCTGCCAGAAGTTGCTGCTGTTCGCGCAGGCGGACCTGCAACAGATCAGTCGAGCCGCGACCAAGACAGCCGCAACTGCAACCGACGATTATCGCCGCAAACGTCCATGTCGAGTGGGTCGCCATTGGCACTCGCGACCTGAAAACACAGCCATCCCGGCTGCTGTCTGATGCTCGCAAACGGTTTGAGAGCCGGGCGGAAAGATAGTCTCCCGCCTCGTTTTCGACAACCCGAGTTCTGTGGTGAGCATTCCTGAGACCTTTCGGGAATCTGGCAGTTTTCGACCGGGAACCCCGGCGTTTTTCTGATGGGCGACTCACATTTCCTGCTGGCAGGCCAGCCGCTGATTGCTCATAATCAGGGGGAGAAGCCACGAAGTGGCGCAGAATCTGCTGATTGATCGACCGGCATCCTCGCCCCGGAATCATGAGGCCCTGCAATGCGACGATCTATACTCGTACTCCTGCCCGCACTCTGTTGTAGCGGGGCAGTCACCGGTCTCGGACAGCCAGCTTTCGGACAAGCCGTTCAACTGGTGACTCCGGCACCACTTTCGACCGCGGTGCGTGTGTCAACTACACAGCCACGGACGCTGGAGGAATCCTCCTTCGGCGATCCGGCGGCTGCTGAACGAGAGCGCGTTGCCAGCGCAGATCCTGAAAGTACCTCTGAAGATTTGATGGGTGACTCGAGGCAACCAGATAACCATCTCTTCCGGGTTACCGATGTGGAACCACTGCCGGTGGTGTTGTCAGACGGACGGGATGCGGGACGCGTATCTGCAGCCTTGATGAATGACCAGGGCGACGTCAAATACGTGTCAATCACCTTTCGGCACCGGGATTACTTTGTGCCGTATGCGGTTCTGCAAGCCTCTGCGATTGCCGGTCTGCTGCAATTGAATGCGACTCCGCAGCAATTCCAGGAAGCTCCGAAATACTTTGCGCATCGTTGGCCGGACATCAATTCGCCGGAGTTCGGAGAAATCGCGGCTGCTGATTTTCCTGGTGTGACGGTGGCGAGTGGAGATGTTGGCAACCCGGATCCAACTGCTCCCGTATCGGCCCTCGTAGCGACTACCATCCCGCAGGAAGGTGTCGCTGCGGCACCCAGCGGGAATTTCACGGGCTCTGCGATTCCTCAGCCGTTGATCGATTCTCCGTTTGCGACGACCGCCGCCGGGGTGCCCTCGCTGGCGCTCCCGTTGGGAACGGGCGTCGTGCGAACTCGCGAGGCGGGGGTCGATGTGACTGCGGTGCCGACCGCTCCGATGCAAGGCCGACAACAAGCAGTTGCCAAGCCCCCAATGCCGACGTCTGCCATGTTTCCGCAGCCCGGCAATACCGCTCCGGAAAATTCTGGTAGTAACGTGATGGTGGCTCCCTTGCTGTTTGGTGCAGGTCGGGCACCCCGAGCGTTCACCCCTTCTCCTGTGAATTCACCGGCGATGAACGGCGGTACCTATGCTCCGAACTGGGTGGGCAATTCCGTGCCGTCAGTCATCTATCCCAATACGACCGTGATTCAGAACGGCGGCGCTATCACGGGAGTCAACGCCGCTACCCGAATGCAATCCGGAGTATCCCGCGGCAACACGTTTATTCCGAGTGCAGTCTTCTCAGGCCAGGGCGTCAATTCCAACCCCGGGCTGGGTGTTGGTCCGGGCCGGGGAATGGGTCAGTCGGTAGCACCTGCTAATCAATATCCTGCTTCAGTGATCAGGCCGACTTACGTTGGGCCTGGTGCTAACTCCGCTTACAACACGGCGGGTGGCGTGAATAACCGGGGCGGAGTTGGTGCGACGGGTGGCGCCGGAATGAATAACGGCGGAGTACAGGCCGGTTCGCCGCCATCGCCGGGGGCCACACGCTCCACCCCTGGTCCTGCAACCAGGCCTTGACTGCCCGTCAGCTTGTAACCAGCCGTCCGGGGACGGAACTTCACCGGGACCGTACGCTATCTCAATTTGCTAATAGCGCGTGACCTGTCAGTCTGTCCGACTGTTCCGTTTAAACCCGGGTTCCCTCCACACCACTGCTGCCAGCGCCGCTGGCCTCAAACTTCTACTACCCGGGAACTTCTACTGACCGGCAATTCTGTTAATCTTCTGCGAGGATACGCGTGCCTGCGGAAATGGTCGTGCCGGAGCGGCAAGAAGTCTGGAACGGGCGATAGCGCCGTTCTCCTCCTCTGGGTGTCAGGATCTGTCGGAAGTGCAAGGATCACGGCGTGGGCGATGATGTTCGATACCTGCTGGCCTCGCGGTCGCCCAGGCGTCGGGAGTTACTGGGACTGCTGGTTCCGCCTCGGCAAATCGACGTCATGGCTCCGCCATCCGCTAATGAGGCCGGCTTTGAGGGACTGACCACGTGGGCGGAAATCCGGCAGCGCATTGGCGAGATCGCTGTTGACAAAGCTCGCCAGGTGCTGGTGCAGATTGGTACCCCATTCCGACCAACCCTGGTGATCGCAGCTGATACGACCGTTGTGGTTTCTCAGGATCAGGATGGGGGGGCAGAACTTTCCCGGCAACATTCGCTGATGGCGCTCGGGCAACCTCCGGACGACAACTGGCAACCGGTGGTCAAAGAGTGGTTTTTGAAGCACTATGCTGCGCGGACTCATTGGGTGGTGACTGCCCTCAGCCTTATTCCACCGGAAGGTCCGATGGATACGGCGGTCGTCACGACTTCCGTCACTTTCCGGGCAGATGTGGAGACCTGGCTGGAGTGGTACCTGGCCACGGGTGAGTCGGTCGGTAAAGCGGGCGGCTATGCCATTCAGGGAGCCGGCAGCCTGTTTGTCACCGGATTGCAGGGCAGTCTCACGAACGTCATCGGTCTGCCGCTCGAACAGTTACGCGTAATGCTGGACAAAGTCAGAAGTGGCAAGTGAAGCCGTGACTTTCCTTCCTGCCCTTGTCCGCTCCGCGCCAGGGCGATTCCTGACAGGGAACCGGCAAGGATTCATGACCAGCTGTGTCGTTGTCTGTGCATGCCGTCTGTAGTCATCTGCTGCACCCGATTTTGCTTCATTAGCGGGTTTCGATCGCTTCCCGAACGCAATCCGCTCTTGACCGGCAACCCCTGCCTGACATACCGTCCGGACCTCCAATCTTCTCCCGTCTGAACTGTGTCATTCCGTCGCGGCAAATCGCCGGGGACGTCGCTGGCGGTACGCCCGACGCCTCGCGTGTGTCCTCACGTCTGGTGTGGCCTGTCTGGAGGCTGACAATGGCTCGTATCCTGCATCATCGCCGTCTGTTGGCGGTCGTCCTCGCGACCGTGGTCGGCGCATCGCTGCTGTTTGTGGGCGGACGCCGTTTTCCGGTCCGTCCAGTGGCAGCAGCCGATGAATCGTACGATACCGAAATCAATACGCCGCTCGTCGGCGATTATACGAATTTCGCCGGTCTCAGCCCGGTGTTGCTGGAAGGCGTCGGTCTGGTGGTCGGACTCTCCGGCACCGGGGGCGATCCCGCGCCGTCCATGTATCGCACCGCATTACTGGAAGACATGCGCAAGCGGAATGTCCGTAATCCCAATACGATCCTGCAGTCGCCGGATACCGCACTCGTGATTGTGCGGGCCTATTTGCCGCCGCTGATGAAAGTGGGCGAACAGCTCGACGTGGAAATCATTCTGCCGGATTCGGCCGAGGCCACCAGTCTGGCCGGCGGCTGGCTGCTCGAAACCAGTCTGACCGAACAGGCATTCGTCCCTGGTCGGGGGGTGCTCAAGGGCCATCCGTTCGCCAAGGCTCACGGGGCCGTACTGGTCTCCGGGATTGGTCGCGAATTGAAGAAGGACGACCCGCTGATGCGCCGCGGGCGGATTCTCGGCGGCGCGAAAGTGCTGAAAGAGCGGGAACTGTCGATTTATTTGCGGAACGATTTCCGCAGTGTGCGTAATTCGACCCGTATTGCCGACGCGATCGGTCGCCGGTTCCACCATTTCGACAAGTTCGGCATCAAGAAGCCGATGGCAGAAGCCAAGACCGATCAGAAAATCGTCCTGCTGGTGCATCCTCGCTACAAGGACAATTACCCTCGCTATTTGCAGGTGATTCGCAGCATCGCGTTTCGGGAAACGAAAGTCAGCGAGCGCGTGCGATTGCAGAAACTGCACGATGAGCTGATGACCGCCGAAACCGCCGACAAGGCTGCGTTGCAACTGGAAGCCATCGGGAAGGAAGCAATTCCGGTTCTGGAAGCCGGCCTGAAGTCGAAGCTGGCGGAAGTTCGTTTCCACTCGGCAGTGGCCCTGGCGTATCTGGAAAGTTCCGCCGGACTCCCGGCCCTTGTGGAATCGGCCAGGAAGGAACGGTCATTCCGCGTGTTCGCCTATGCCGCCATGTCGACGCTCGATGATGCCCAGGCGCATCTGGAGTTGCGAGACCTGATGAGCGAACCGCTGGCGGAAACCCGCTACGGAGCCTTCCGGGCCCTGTGGACGCTCGACAAACAGGATCCGTTTATTCACGGAATTCCGATGGGCATTCCCAAGGTGCAGGAAGGCAGTGATGAGCCGCCGAAGCCTCCGCAATGGCATCTGCATGTGCTGGCAACCCAGGGCCCGCCGATGACACATTGCACGTTCCGCACCCGACCCGAAGTCGTCCTGTTCGGCGCTCAGCAGGAAGTGATTCCGCCGCTGGTCCTGTCGGCCGGTCGCAATATCATGATTACCGCCCAGCCGGGCGACCAGAAGGTGACCATCAGCCGGTTTGCGCCGAATGAGCAGGATCAACGCAAGGAAGTCTCCCTGAAGCTGGCCGAGATCCTGTTGACCGTGGATGAGATGGGTGCCACCTATCCCGACGTCGTCAACATGCTGGCCCAGGCATCGGCGCAACGCAACCTGCCGACGCCGCTGGAGACCGATGCCTTGCCGGAATCGGGCCGGATTTACGTTCGTCCCGATTCCCCGAGCGGTCCGACGAAGCGCACGAAGGTGGGCCGCGAGCATCTTGCACCGAATATCTTCCCGAGGTTTGAAGAAGCCGAGCGGCAAAAGGAAGAGGGCGAGATGGTGTTGCGGTCCGACAAGGCCAGCGATGCGATGGCCAGCGTGAAGGAAAGCGACGAGAAACCCCGCAGCATCTGGAAGTTCTGGGAGCGATTCGGCTCCAGTTCCGAGGAATGAGATTTCAGCGAGAGTCCAGGGTCGCGAGCCATAAATCAGCAGAGTTGGTGACCCCCGCATTCGTCTCGACCGGCTCTGGACTCTGGACTTTCGACTTCAACAAAGCCCCGTTCGATGCTCAAGTCGCTGGAGATGTACGGCTTCAAGAGCTTCGCTGACCGCATGCGGTTCGACTTCGCTGCCGGCATTACCGGCGTGGTCGGCCCCAACGGGAGCGGGAAGAGCAACGTCGTAGACGCACTGAAGTGGATTCTCGGCGATCAGTCGGCCAAAAGTTTGCGCGGCAAGGAGATGACCGACGTCATCTTCAACGGGTCGTCCTCCCGCAAGCCGTGCAGTTACGCCGAAGCATTTCTGACGATCGACAACTCGCAGAAAATTCTGGCGGTCGAAGATACCGAGGTGGTCATCGGCCGCCGGTTGTACCGGAGCGGCGACGCCGAATATCTGATCAATCGCCAGGCAGCGCGTCTCAAGGACGTGCGTGATCTGCTGCTGGGCACCGGCGCGGGGAATGCTGCCTACAGCATCATCGAGCAAGGCCGCGTTGATCAGATCCTGCAGGCCAATCCCTCTGCCCGCCGCAGCGTGTTCGAGGAAGCAGCCGGCGTGAGCCGGTTCAAGGCCCGCCGCGTGGAAGCGCAGCGCAAGCTGGAGCGAGTGGCGCAAAACCTGCAACGCCTCTCGGACATCGTCGATGAAGTCGAAGCCCGGCTCAACACCACCCGGGGCCAGGCAGCCAAAGCGGTCAAATACCGCGAGATCAGCCAGGAACTGCGGGAATGGTGGCTGGGACTGGCCGCTGACGACTACCGGCACGCCACCACGGAACTGGAGGCGATTGACGAGCGTCTCGCGTCTCTCAACGATCAATTGCAGGAGCTTGCCGAAGCACAGAAGGTCTGCGACGCTCATGAAGCAGAGTTTGATCGCCAGCTGGCCGGCATCGAACAGCGGGCTCGCGGTGACGAACGCGCGCTGGCCCAGCACCGGGAAGAACTGGCCCGGCTGGAAGCGAACGTACGATTCCAGACCTCGCGATTGCAGGAACTGGAGACCGAACAGCAACGGCAGCGCGAACAGGTCGCCTCACTGCAGCAGCGCGAACGACGTCTGCAGGTGCAGTTGCAGGCCGAAGAGCAACAACTGACGGACCTGGAGACGGAGAGCCAGCGACTGCAGGAGCAGGTCGCCCGCCAGGATGCGGAGATCGCGCTGGCCCATCAGGCGGCGAATGAAGCCCAGGCGGAACGCGATCGCCAGCGGACTGCGCTGGAAGAGATCCAGCGGCAACTGACAGCGGAAGAACAGTCACGCACCAGCCTGCAGAACCAGCGTCAGGCCCTGGAAATTACCTGGCAGCGACTGCAGGAACGCTGGAAGGAACTGCAGCAGGAGCTGACTCTGGCGGAAGAGTTGCGGCTCGAACTGCTGAGGGATTACGAAGCGCGACAGCAACATGTCGCTACATTGCAGGAAGCCCATCGCACGCAACTCACTGCCCAGGCGGAAATCAGCGAGCGGCAGGATTTATTGCGAGGCCGTCTGGCGGAACTGCGCGAAGCCCGCAGCGCCGCGCTGGCCCGCCGCGGCTTGCTGGAAGATCTCGAAATCCGTCAGGAAGGAATGGGACTGGGCGTCAAGGAACTGTTGCATCGGGCCCGGCATTCTCATGAACCGCCGTGGAACAGCATCGTGGGCAGCGTTTCCGACCTGCTGGATGTCGATCTCGAATATGCCGGACTGATCGAGGTTGCGCTGGGCACGCGATCGCAGCTGGTCGTGTTGCGCGAGTTTCAGCCGCTGCTGGATTACCTGGCCAAAGGGCAGGTGATGCTGACGGGGCGTGTTGGCTTTCTGGCCGTGCCCGACCGTTCGCAATCGCAGCCGGTTCCACCGCACCGACTGCAATCAGCCCTGTTGCATCTGTTGCCGGCCTCTGCCACGTCGATCGACCTGACCGGTCGTTCCGGTGTGATCATGCGCGCCGATCGACTGGTCTCGTCCGAACACGGCATCACCGGACTGGCCACAGCCCTGCTGGCGGATACCTGGCTGGTTCATGATCTGGATACCGCCGTTGAACTTTCCCTGGAGGTTGGCGCGCATGTCCGGTTCGTCACCTTGCAGGGCGAACTGCTGGACGACCACGGCGTGCTGCAACTGGGCACAATTCGCAGTGAAACCTCGCTGCTGTCCCGCAAAAGCGAGCTGCGGCGGATCAAGAATGATCTGCTGCGACTGGATCGGGAAGTGCTGCAACTGGAGACGGAAGCCGCCGCGTTGCAGCAAAGTGCGGAATCGAATGACGACGTTCTCAGCCAGCAGGCCCAGCAGCTGGATGCTTTCGGCGATGCACTGATGGATGCCATGAGCGCCTGGCGCACCGCCGATCAGAATTACGACCGGACGCATCGCGAACAGGAGTTGCTTTCGGGACAGCTCGAATCCAATATATCCGAACAGGCACGCCTGGAGCGGCAGATTGCTGAAACTCAGGGCCGTGAGCAGTTGCTGCAGGCAGAGATCGCCGAAGGCGCGTTGTCGCTGGAGGCCGCGGAAAATGCCCTGGCGTCCGCCCGTCAGTCCGCCCGTTCACTGGAGCAGCAAAAGTCTGAGGAGCGGCTGGACCTGTTCAAGGCCCAGGAACGCCTGCAGTCTGCCCAGGCAGCGATTGCACGACTGCAGGATGACGTTCGACAACAGCAGCGTCAGACCCGCGACGCCGAGCGCCGGGTTCATGACAGCAAGCAGAAACGTGAGGAAACCGTATTGCAACTGCTGCGCACGCGCAGCGATCTCACGGAGCGGTATCTGCAAATCGATACACTGTCCCTGCTGGTCCGCAAATGGCAGCAGGAAAAAGCAGCGTTGCGCCAGCAGCGCAGCAGCTATGTGGCTCAGGAACAACGGCTGCGCAAGGAACGCCGCGAACTGCAGGATCGGCAGCACAGCGACGAGATTCGCAAGCGGGAACGCCAGCAGTCGCTGGCCACCATCGACGAGCGAATTCAGGAAGAATATCAACTCACGCTGGAGGAACTGGCGAAGTCGGAAGCCTCCGCGTTCCTGCTCTGGCAGGAGACTCGCCCCGGCAGCAGCGTCTCACGTACGCATGACGAACCAACGTCCGCAGACGACGTGTCAGTTGAGAGTGCGCCGCAACCGTCTGCACACGAAGCCCTGCCGGAATTCCTCGAAATCCGCCCGGAACTGGAGGCTCACGTCGCACGCCTGCGCCGCAAACTGAAACTGCTGGGCAGCGTGAACACCGACAGTCTGAACGATCTCGAACAGCTGGAGCAGCGGTTCGTGCATCTCAGCACGCAGTTGCAGGATCTGGTCGAGGCGAAGGCCACGCTCGAAGACATCATCCGCCGTATGAATCAGGAAAGCCGGCGGCTGTTTGCAGAAACCTTCCAGACGATTCGCGTCAACTTCCAGCATCTGTTCCGCAAGGTGTTCGGCGGTGGCGAAGGCGATATTGTTCTCGAAGATCCCAACGACGTGCTGGAGTGCGGCATCGAAATCACGGCCCGTCCGCCGGGCAAGGAACTGCGCAGCCTGTCGTTATTAAGCGGCGGTGAGAAAACGATGACCGCGATCGCCCTGATCATGGCGATCTTCCAGGCGAAACCGAGTCCGTTCTGCATTCTGGACGAGGTGGACGCTGCGCTGGATGAAGCCAACGTCGACCGGTTCGCGAATGTGCTGCGCGAGTTCCAGACGACCACGCAGTTCATCATGATCACGCACCACAAACGCTCGATGCTGGTCGCCGACGTCCTCTACGGCGTAACGATGGAAGAGTCCGGCGTCTCCAAACGCATGTCCGTCCGGTTCGAGGATATCACCGACGACGGCAACTTCCGGCAACACGCTGCGGCGTAGGGGGCTGGAGGAAGTTTTCGGCTCAGCTCCCTGTTTCCAATTGTCGTTTCGGGCGAAAAGGGTTGCACAGCCTCAGGAAAGATTCTTTCACAGGATTCATTGTCTGAACCACGGCCTGCCACCTGTCCCCTTGCACGCCGCCTCCATAACTCCGACGATGCACAGGAGATTCCATTCCTGAGCAGTGCGTATGGCCAGTCCGAAATATACTGAACAACAAGCCGCAGCGATCCAGACGCGGGACGTTTCGATCGCGCTGTCCGCCGGAGCCGGCTGCGGCAAGACGTTCGTTCTGACACAGCGGTTTCTGCGACAGCTGGAGCCGGGACCACACACCACCGAGTTGTCGGCTCTCGTGGCCATCACCTTCACGGATCGTGCTGCCCGGGAAATGCGTGACCGGGTGCGTGAAGCGTGTCAGCAGCGGGTACAACAGTGTCCGCCCGATGAGGTCGAACACTGGCTGACCGTGCTGAGAGGTCTGGATAACGCACGCATCAGCACCATTCACGCTTTCTGCACCAGCCTGCTGAAATCGAACGCGATCGAGGCCCGGCTGGACCCGCGTTTCGCCGTTCTGGAACCGCCGCTGGCAGATGCCTTGCTGGAAGAAGCCGCGGAAAGTGTCATTCATGGCGGGCTGATCGCGGATGAACCGGCGACGACCGCCTTTGTGCTGCGGTTCGGACTGGAACGGACCCGCGAGATCATGGCGACTCTCGCCCGCCAGCGGTTTCGGGTGGACTGGTCGCGATGGGAGAACGCACAGGCGTCGGATCTGGCAGACGAATGGCAGCGGTTGTCGCCCAGCGAATTCGCCCCGCACCTGATTCTGGAAGTGCGCACCGGCCGCACGGCAGAGAAGCTGCGACAGTTGATCCGTGACTATCGGCCGGATCATGCGGAGATGCTCCGGCGGTGGGGCATCCTCGCAGCCGGCTTGCAACCGGACGCGACCTGGTCCGAGCCCGTGGCGCAGCTCCATGAATTGCGGGAAGTGGCCAGGGTTCAGGGAGGCGGCACGAAAAAGCACTGGCCGTCCGAAGATGTTTTTGAAGTGGTCAAGGAGACGCTGCAGCAGTTCCGCAAGGAACTGGACGGCGTCCTCGACCTGCTGGAATACGATCCTGCCAGCGTCGCCCTGGCGGCTGAGTTCAGTTGCCATGCGTGGCAACTGGCCGGACAGGTCGCGCAGCAATACGAAACCTTAAAATCGCAGGCCGGGAGCCTGGACTTCGACGATCTGCTGTTGCAGGCCCGCAATCTGCTCCGGGATGTACCGAACGTCCGTGCGCGAGCGGCCCGCGGCATCCGCATGCTGATGGTTGACGAGTTCCAGGATACCGACCCGGTGCAGGCCGAGATCGTCAGGTTTTTGTGCGGAGAAGAACTCACCCGCGGGAAACTGTTTCTCGTGGGTGATATCAAACAGTCGATCTATCGTTTTCGCCGGGCAGATCCTCAGGTGTTTCGCAGCCTGCGATCGGAATTGCCTGCGGCAGGCCAACTGTCGCTGACCCGGAACTTCCGCAGTCAGCCGGCCATCCTGAATTTTGTCAATGCCCTGTTTCAGGATGAATTCGCCGACTATGAAGCTCTGGAGCCGTTTGACCCACGACAACATTCTCCGTTGCCGTCCATCGAATTTCTGTTCGCGGATCACGATGCTGATCCTGCCAGCCGCAATGATTCCGGCCAGGATGACAGTGGCAAGGCGAGCGTCCACGAACTGCGACAACGCGAAGCCGACTGGATGGCCCGACGCATTGTCGAGTTGCTGAACGATGACACGCCGCGGATTCGGAAGAAGAATCGCGAGACCGGCCACGTGGAACTGCGGCGGGTGCAACTTGGCGACATTACCATTCTGTTTCGCGCCCTCTCGAACGTGCAGGAATACGAGGCGGCCCTGCGGCGGTATGGTCTGGATTACTATCTGGTCGGCGGCAAGGCCTTCTTCGCCCAGCAGGAAGTGTTCGACCTGCTGAACCTGTGCCAATGCCTGGACAATCCCGACGACGAGATTGCGCTCATCGGTGTGTTGCGGTCGCCATTTTTCGGGTTGAGCGACGATGCCCTGCAGGCATTGCATCTGTTGCCGGGAGCATGGTGGGAAAAGCTGGAGCAACCTCCGCCGGCGATGCTGCCGGATTTGCAGCAGGAGCGGATTCGCTTCGCAGGCCGGACCCTGCATGCGTTGCGAACCAGCAAGGATCATCTGTCGATCGCCGAACTGTTGACAGATGCCATCGCCCGTACGGGGTATGACGCCTCCTTGCTGGCAGAATTCCTGGGCAATCGCAAGATCGCCAACCTGCGCAAGCTGATCGATCAGGCAGAGACGTTCGATCGCAGCGACCGGTTCACACTCCAGGACTATATCCAGCGGTTACAAACGTCGGTCCTGGAGGAAGAAGATGAGGAGTTCGCCACGACGCTGCCGGAAACCGGGAACGTCATCCGGCTGATGTCGGTTCATCAGTCCAAGGGACTCGAATTTCCGGTCGTGATCGTCGCCGATGTCAATCGGGCCACCCGACCCGGCGGGACTGGTGTTTATCTGCATCCGGAGTGGGGAGCTTTGGTCAAACTGCCGGATCGCTTTGGGGTCGCGTACGAGCATCTGGCCCTCAGGATGCTGAAGATCGTGGAAGCCGCTGCAGAAGCTGAGGAAACCCAGCGGCTGTTTTACGTGGCCGTCACCAGGGCCGCCGACCATCTGATCCTGTCGACGGGACTGGAACCGGATCGCGGCAAGTTCTCCCCCTGGATGCAATTGCTCAGCGAGCGCTTCGACCTCCTGACCGGACTGCCGGTCGGTGATCCGCTGACCGGTGCGCTGACCGGCATTTCGGATCGCACCCTGGTGCCGGAAATTCGGGTGCATCATCGGCCGCCCGTGGCGCAGCCGGTCTCGCAGTCTCGCCCCCGGTCGCTGTCCACTTTTTGGCCTTCTCTCTGGGAGGCGACGCCGGCACCGCTCCCCGAGTCGATGCAGGTCTTCGCAAGCGATCGCACAGCCTTGCGGACGTGGAGCGTCTCCACGCTGGAGGAGATTGACGCGATCCTGCGCCCACAGCCGCATCCGTTCACGCCGCCGGCCGAGCGCGTGGCGATTCCCCGAACTGCTGCGGAAGAACTTGGACATTTGGTCCACTCCGCGCTGGAGGTTCTGGACTTCAGTGATCCGGAGAGCTGGCCTGCGGCGGTCGAACTGGCTCGACGCATGCAGCGGAAATCCCCGGAGACAGAGGTCGTCCGTCTCACGCAGGACATCGTCCGGCGGTTCGCCGGCTCGGAACTGGCGGTGCGATGCGCCTCGGCACGGCAACTCTTCCGGGAAGTGGACTTCGCCTTTCCGTGGCCGCTGTCGCAGGACGCAAATGGCAGTCAGGCAAACTCTGTTTCCGGCGATCTCATCGCGGGGCAGATTGACCTCTGCCTGGAATCAGCGACGGGGGCCTGGGAGATTTACGATTTCAAAACCGTTGATGACCGCCAGCAGCACCCGGACGAACTGCATCTGGCGCCCTACAGCTTTCAGCTGGGAATTTATGCACTCGCGATCGAGGCCTGGCTGCAACGCGAGGTCTCGACGGTCTCGCTGATCCTGCTGCGGCCGCAGCTGCGCGAAGTCCCGTTGCGCTGGACGACCGAACTCCGGGCACAGACAATCTCAAGACTGACAGCGGCCCTGGAGCAGGCCAGGCAACTGCCGGCCGGCTGACCCGACAGCTGGCGTTCGCCGACTGAAGAGAAAGCCTGCCAGGTGATGCGGTCGTCTGCAGTCTTGCTGACGAAACATGGCATGTGAATCATCTGTCGCGGGAATTCCGACCGAGAGTCGGTTGAATTGTGCCAGTGCGCCATGATCAGTCGCGGGCAGCCGACAGCAAGGATGAATCAGGGACCGAGACCTCTGCGTCATCTGCCGCGGCGGACTCAGGCACGCTGGAGTCTTCCGTGGTCGACAGCGGAATTTGCCGGGCCTTTTCCGACATCTCCAGGACCAGTCGTCGCAAGGTTCCCGAGTCCGGAACCGGGACGTTGAACAGTGTGGCCAGATCGATGGCCTGCCGGACGGAACCTTGCAGGAAATCCCGCAGTTCCGCCTCGCTGCCATAGCCTGCCTGTGCCAGCGATTTTTGCAGCAGCTGCCGCCGCTGGGGAGTCGGACACTCTTTCAAATCCGCCAGAGCCTCGCCAGCCCGCATGGCTTCGAGCCAGCCCAGTTCCAGACGTGCACAGTCAGGAACCTGCTGGGCATGGTGCTGGAGGACCAGGCGGGTCATTACCGGAGGCAGCTCCCATTTTTGCAGCAGGGCTGCGGAAACGTCTGCGTGGGTGAATCCCAGTTCGTTTCGTTCGTAGACCGTGAGTTGCAACTGCGGAATAGTCGCCACCCGATGCAGAATACGGTGATAATCGTCACCCAGTTCATGAGCCATGACGAGTTGCCCCAGATCCTGGAGCAGGGCGAGGATGTAAGCGGTTTCTGCCGAGGGCTTCCGAAACTGCGTCGCGAAGGTCAGGGCGCCGGAGGCGGTCAGGACGCTGCGCAATCTCAGCCGGTGTTCCAGGTCGTCGGGAAGCGAACGCGTGGTCCGGGTGCCGGCGTCCATGACATAGGTGCTCAAGACCAGCGAAATACTGCGTCCCAGTCCCAGCAGCGCCACGGCATCCTGAATACTGGTAACCCGCCGCGACAATCCCGCGGCAGTCGAATTGATCACTTTCAGGATTTCGGCAGTCATCCGGGAATCGGTGGCCAGTTCCTTGCTGAGCGCTTTGGGACTGGCATCGGGATCGTTCAGATAGTGCGCCATCCGCACAATCAGTTGCGGCATCGGGCGGATAAAGGTCGCGTCGCGTACGAGAACCCGTGCTGCATGGGGAATGTCCAGGCGGGTGTGAACCGCACTAGAGAGTGCCAGCCGGGTCGCTTCCACAAGTTTCGATGCGGATGTATGCGCCGGCATGGTGACGCTGACCCGAATGGCCGCGGCCCGGGCGACATCAGCGGTATCGAGGTTGCCAACCAGTACGGTCACCGGACGAATCAGGTCATTGGCCAGTCGCGTGAGAATGTCCAGACCACTCAGAAACCCATCCAGGGCCTGATCGATAATAATCGCGTCGACACGCGACTTTTTGGCCAGCCGGTACAACTGATCTGCCAGTTCGCACTCGCAGATTTCCAGATTGTTCGCCGCCAGTGCCTCGGCAATTTCCCGCCGGCGTTCCGGTTGCTCGATTAGTACGGCTACAGTTTTAACAGTCGACATGTTGATTTTCGCGTCCGCGCGCTCTGTGAAATCCCAACTCCTGCTCGAACATACTTCCGGATTCGCAATGGCACGCTCTGTCGACACTGTTTTGCAGATATTTTCCTGCGAATGCTGCCTGTCCATCAGTCCCCTGTTACTTCATTCCCGGAACGCCGGACTGGTTGAAACCAGAGTGTGTCTTTGCCTTGCCAGCGTGTGTCTTTCCCGGTTCGCACAGGCAAAGATCTCAAGGCTATGGAAAGATCCGGAGTTCTGGATTGCCGGGGCGACTTTTTCCCCGGAAATTCAGAACCTGGAGCCAAAATGCCTGATCGGAAGAGCGCCGGATGCGTTATGCCATCGGAAACGTCAGGGATGAATACTGCAGGGAGCCCCTTGAATGCCGCTTGAGAATCCCGTCGAGACACGGAGAAATCCGCCGCAATCGCGTCATCGGGTATGGATCTGGGCCTGTATGGCCGCAGTTATGGGCCTCGTCCTGTATGTCCTGTTTATGCCACAACCCGATGTGGCTCTGGGAGTTCTTGTCAGCAAACTTTCGTCCGGCGGAGAACGGGCGACTAACGGCGAGACCACCGGCAAACCGGGGCTGTCGTTTCATGCGACGACGATCAACTCCCGGACGTCTGCCACGACGGGGTCCTCGTCCTCCCGCAGTGATGGAGCCACCTGGCCCAAAGCCAGCGTGGCGGTCTTCTGCGATTCGGATCATCTTCTGATGCAGCGCGTCGGCCTTGCCTTGTTCGAAGGTCTGCAGAAAACACCACAGTTCACGCAGGTGAGTTACGTGCCTCGGGGTGAGAGCCTGGAGGACGGACTGCCTGTACCGGACGTGCTGATCACACTGGCGATGCCGACATTCAACGAAGGAGGAATCCCGGGAAGCAGAAACTATGACGCGATGATCGAGATTTGCGTTGGTCGTGAACTCGGGCAAAGTTCCTACTCGGAACAGACCAGTGAGAATCCTCCGGTCGTGGAGTTTCGGGCACGGATGCAGCTGACGTATTCCGCCACGCAGACCGGTATCGAGTCGTCCGGAGCCCGGTATACCGCCGTCAGTAACGACATCGCGAAGCACTTGCAGAAAGCGATCAGCGAATACCTTGAAAAAGGCGAGGGTATCGACCTGCCTGATCGCGAACGCATCCCCGAATTCTTTCCGGGGTATCAGCCTCCACCGGATTTTGCGTTTCTCAAGACACTGGGAGCCGGGCTGAGAGTGCAGGGGCCGCGCTTTATGCAACCGACCTATGCCGCCTGGACGTTTGCGTTCGATGGTTCTCCCGATGAACTTCAGGCCATTCTTGAGGATGAACTGGTAACGCCGGACTGGCAATTTCTTGATCATAATTCTACTGCCCAGCCGCGGACGGTGCTGGCCGGGCGCTGGAAGCAGGGGACGGAGCGGGTGGAACTGCTGCCAGACCGTGACGGATTCACTTTCTCCGGTGACTCGCAGTCGGATGGACCGCGGCATTACACGCTGGCGTATCAGCGTTTCATGCCGTCTGGCGAGATCCAGGCAGCGCTGGCGGCGCTGGTGCAGCGACAACCCCCGGAGTCGCTCCTGCTGCCGTTTTTCAAATTCTGGTATCAGCAGCAGCCTGCGCTGCAGGCATACTTTGCCGCACACCCGCCGCAAGACATCGCGGCCATCCGCCGTGTCGCCGAATGGAAGATCGCCGCCGGCGACCTGGCAGCGGCCCGACAGATGGTGACCCGCGCCTGGTTGCTCAACAGTCTCCTGCACCGGAACAAGGACCAGTCGGAATTCAAAAAACTGGCGGAGAAGGCCGGCATGCCAGAACTTCCCCAGGCCGGAGTTCTCAAGACGTGGAATAACGACGAACTGGCCACGCTGGGTCTGCATGACTTGCGGGAGACTCGGGACGTTGTCCTGGATGTGCAGCCCGGAGACCGGCCCGTTCTGTGGCTGGGCGGTACGACTGAGGAACAGCAACTGGTAGAACTCAAGGTTTCCCGTCGGGCGGATGGCCGCTGGCAACTCGAGTCCCCGTTCCATCAGGTGCGGCCGCACGGATATTCGGTATCCACCGGCGGCCTCCAACTCCTCGAACTGCAGAAAACCAGGGATCTGCAGCTTCCGGCGAGAGCAGGTTCCTTGCAGGTCACGCCCGTCCGCACGGACGATCCCTGGCGGTTGCAGTTGAAGATTCACCGGGAAAGCCCGGCGCCGGATACAGTCTCGGCGCTGCGTCCCGAGAACGTGTCGCACTGAACTTTATCGGCTCAATGACCCGGCGCCTTCCCGCAGCACTTTTTGAACTTCTTCCCGCTGCCGCAAGGGCAGGGATCGTTCCGGCCGACCCGTGGCTGTTCGTACTGGATGGTGATGCCCGGCAGCGTATCCTCCGGTTGGTATTCCTCGTCCAGTCCAAAGTCCAGGGGATCGAGGTCGTCGGTTCCCATCATGCGGGCTTGCGCTGCCCGCAACATCCGGGAAAGTTCCACTGAATCCGCGGGATCACGTGTCTCGTCCGGCTCGCGAAAACAGTGCCATGTCCGGAATTCAGCGAGGCAGTCCGGAATGCCGCTGCTTTCAGCCTTCAGCAACCGGCTTTCCCAGGCAGCCATTCCTTTGGCCAGGATGTCGTCGAGACATTTCAGACTGACGATCGAGTCGTCGACGAGATCCCGCTGAAATGCCGTCCGGATTTCGTCAGCGGCCTCGAACGGCACATAATCGAGCAGTTCGCTGATCAGCATCGCGATGTGTGTGGCCTGACGGTCGTCGCTCCCTGACGACGTCGTCGCTGGCAGCTCCAGTTCCCGGACCAGATGGGTCTTCAGCCCGGCCACGGCCTTCTCGCGCGACAGCACGCCGTCCTTCACCAGATGCAGGTATCCCTGTATGGCTTCCCAGCGGACGTATTCATTCAACCCGGGGTTCTGGATCAACTCGTCCAGTTCCGCCGGGCTCCTGAGAAACGTCGTGAGCATCCGGCTGAAGTCTTCGGTGAGTGAATCACCCAGAAACCGGGTGAGATCATCCTCCGACAGCATCGCCAGCGACCGAATGGCTGGTCCCGCGCCTGCAGCCCGGAACTCCACCAGCAGATAGAGGGCAAAGAACGCGGCAGTGCGCGAATCTTCACCCCGCTGGATCGCAGCGATCGCCTGTTCCAGACACTGGATCAGCCGCGGCGTGATGGCTGCCCTGTGTTCCCGAGCGATTTCAATCGCGCGCTCCGGCAGTTGCTCGAAGCCGCGATCCAGGTCGGCAAAGACATCATCAAAATCGGAATACTCTGTCGGACTCTCGACTGTCCCGCTCATGTCGCTTCACCAGCAAGAGAAAAAAACAGCGTGGTCGCTGGTCGGGAAGTTGACAACCATTTCCTGTGACCTAGGCTTCGTATTAGCGAAACCTT
>VFQN01002287.1_pt1 | contig 30049 bp, 28 predicted proteins | sample 3512371 | NCBI WGS metagenome assembly VFQN01 (sample SAMN10412370, study PRJNA504923) | tailings metagenome | isolation source: Replicate 2 from Balatoc abandoned mine | place: Philippines: Itogon, Benguet | collected 2017-08-28 | reverse complement strand
CCCCCGGCCTCCACCTTGACCGCTCACCCCCGGCCGAACGCCCGAGCCGAATCGGGTGCGTGCTGTACTACTGCCTCACCGGCCGGGTGCCGTTCCCCGAGGGGAGCGCGGTCGAGAAGATGATGGCCCACCAGGCGAAGGAGCCGACGCCGATCCGCGAACTGGCGGACGACGTGCCCGAGGGGCTGGTGCAGGTCGTCGTGAAGCTCATGGCGAAGACCCCGGAGGAGCGGTTCACCGGCTGCGACGAGGTGGTCGAGGCGTTGGAACCGTTCCTCGGCGACCTGTCCGCCGCCCCGACGACCGGCTCGGGCCGCGTCCCGACCTCGTCCCTGCGGCGGCCGGGCGGGTCGTCGTCCGGGTCGCGCCCCGGACTCCCGGCCCCCGGCTCGCACCCCGGCGCTCGCCCATCGCCCTCGAACCCCGGTCGGCCCGGTCTCGGGATGCCGCCGGCGGCCCCCGCCGCCCGCACCCCGCCGCCGCCGCAGTCGTACCCCGGCGTGAAGATGAACCCGATGCCGGCCGGCCGCGGGGCCGCCCCCGGCTCGCAGCCCGGCGTCTCCCGGAACGCCCCACCGCTCCCGCCGCCGAGCCGCGGAGGCGGTGTCCCGAGCCGGGCGTCGTTCCAGATCCCGCCGGCCGCGGCCCCGGTCGAGGACGACTTCCCGACGGCCGACGCCGCACCCGAGCGCCCCTCGACCCGCTGGGTGGACGACGCCCCGAGCGAGAGCCGCGGCGGCACCGTCGGCCCGCTCGGGCTGGTCCTGGTCGCCGTGCTGGTGATGGCCGCCGTGTACTTCGGCGCGACGTTCCTGATGAAGTGACAGACCGACTCACCGGCCGCCCGGGGCCCCCCCGGGCGGTTTCGTTTTCACTTCTCGGTCGGGTAGCCCTTCGCGTTCCACCCGGACCAGCCGCCGTCCATGCTGATGACGTTCGTGTAGCCCATCTTCTGAATGGCGTCGGCCGCCAGCGCCGAGCGGAACCCGCCGCCGCAGTACAGCACGAGCGGCGTCGCCGGGTCGGGGATGGTCTTCTCGATGTCGCGCTCGATGACGCCCTTGCCGAGGTGAACCGCCCCCGGCAGGTGTGCGGCGGCGAACTCGCTCTCCTCGCGCACGTCCACGAGCGTGAACCGCTCCCCGGAGTCGAGCCGGCGCTTCACGTCGTCCACGGCGCATTCCGTCACGCGGCTCTTGGCGTCCTTGACGATCGCCAGGAACCCCGGCGCGTGCTGCTTTCCCATGTCAACTCCTGGCGAACGGCCGGCGTCAGCCGGCTGATCGTTGGGTCAGGTGCCTGCGGGCGCCACCGGCCGGCTGACGCCGGCCGTTCGCCTAGAGGCACCGCCGGAAGCCCGACTCCAGCTCCGCGCGGTCGAGCTTGCGGCCGATGAAGACGAGCTTGTTCTCGCGCTTCGCGCCGCCCCACACTGCGCCGGGCTGGCCGTCGAACAGCATGTGGACGCCCTGGAACACGAACCGCCGGGCGTCGCCCCTGATGCTCAGCACGCCCTTCATCCGGTACACGTCCGGGCCGCGGGTCTGGAGGAACTCGCCCATCCACGTGTTCAGCCGTTTCATGTCCAGGTCGCCGGGGATCGTCAGCGCGACGGCGTTCACATCCGAGTGTGTGTGCCGGTGGTGGAACCCGCGCATCGCCGCCGGCGGAACGGTGGTGCCGTTCACGCGCACCTCGGCGCCGATCTTCCCGAGATTCGACCCGGAGAAGAATGCGACTGGCCCGGTTGTGGTCAGGACGAATCGCTGAGGGCCGGGCGGAAGCCGGAGCGCGAACGGGTCGCCCGCCGGCGCGAGCGCCCCACCGGGCGGCACCGCGACCGGTTCGCCGGAGAACACCGACACCGCAGCGCTCGCGGCGGCAACAAGATCGCTCCCGGCCGCGAGCGCAATGGTGATCGACTGCTTGGTGCGCTCGGGAATGACGAGCTCGTGTGAGCCGGCGGGCACGTCGTAGAGCGCGCCCCAGCTGAACGGGTACTCGGGTTCGAGGAACTCGGGCTCGACCTCCAGCGCCCGCGACAGACTGAACCCGTTTACGTTCAGGATGCGGTCCATGTCCACGACCGCGTTCGTCGTCCGCTCAATCCGCGCCGTCGGGTTCATCTGGCGGATGCGGTTTTCGAGTTCGTCCACCTCGTCGGCGGCAACCAGGTCGAGCTTGTTCAGCAGAATCACGTCGGCGAACGCGACCTGCTCCTGGACCTCGTGGCTGTCCCAGTGCTGGTGGACGTGCTTGGAGTCGACCACGGTGACGATGCCGTCGAGCCGCGTGCTGCGCTGGATCTCGTCGTCCATGAAGAACGTCTGGGCGACCGGGCCGGGGTCGGCCATGCCGGTCGTCTCGACGAGGATGTAGTCGAACTTGTCGCGCCGCTTCATCAGGTTGCCGAGGATGCGGATCAGGTCGCCGCGGACGGTGCAGCAGATGCACCCGTTGTTCATTTCGAAGATTTCCTCTTCGCTGCGAACGACGATGTCCTGGTCGACGCCGACCTCGCCGAACTCGTTCTCGATGACGGCGATCCGCTTGCCGTGGTGGGCGGTGAGAATGTGGTTCAGCAGCGTCGTCTTCCCGGCCCCGAGGAAGCCGGTGAGAACGGTCACGGGGACACGGCGGTCGGCGGTCACGGCGGCTTCCTCGCGGGGGGCACATTTCACGGTAGGCACCACGGGGTGCGGAACAAGGGCGAACGGCCGGCGTGAGCCGGCTGGTCGTTGGTACAGACACCAGAGACGGCAACCGATCACATGCGCGGCTCACGGAGGCACCGGTACCAACGACCAGCCGGCTCACGCCGGCCGTTCGCCAGGGCGGGCTTACAATGCCGTGACCCACAGCTCCCGGAACAGCCTCATGCCCAAAGTCTTCGTCGCCCGCCGCATCCCCGCCGCCGGGCTCGACCGGATCGCCGCCGTGGCCGACGTGGACGTGTGGCCCGACCGCCTCCCCCCTGCATCGGAGGTGCTGCGCGAGCGCGTCCGCGACTGTGACGGTCTGGTGTCCCTCCTCACCGACCGCGTGGACGCCGCGCTCCTCGCCGCGGCCCCGAAGCTGAAGGTGGTGAGCAACTTCGCCGTCGGCTTCAACAACGTCGACGTCGCCGCCTGCACCGCCCGCGGGGTGCGAGTCGGGAACACGCCCGGCGTCCTCACCGAAGCCACCGCCGACATCGCGGTGACGCTGCTGCTCGCCGCCGCCCGCCGCCTCGGTGAGGGCGCCACCGACGCGAAGGAAGGCCGCTGGCTCACCTGGGAACCGCTCGGCTGGCTCGGTCAGGACTTGACGGGGAAGACGCTCGGCATCGTCGGCATGGGCCGCATCGGCTTCGCCACCGCCAGGCGCCTCCACCACGGCTGGGGGATGAAGGTGCTGTACACGGCGCGGTCCCCCAAGCCGGACGCCGACCGCGAGCTGGCCGCCCGCCGCGTCGAGCTCGACGAACTGCTGCGCGAGAGCGATTACGTGTCGGTCCACGCCGACCTGAACCCGACGACCAAGGGGCTGTTCGGCGCCGACCTGTTCAAGCAGATGAAGCGCACGGCGGTGTTCGTGAACACGTCGCGCGGGCCGCTCGTCGACCAGCCGGCGCTGGCGGCGGCGCTGCGGGCGGGGACGATCTTCGCCGCCGGTCTCGACGTGACCGACCCCGAACCGCTGCCGCCGGACCATGAGCTGTTTTCGCTGCCGAACTGCGTGATCGCCCCGCACGTCGCCAGCGCGACGGTCGGCACGCGCGACGCGATGGCCACCCGCTGCGCCGATAACCTGCTGGCGGGGCTGCGAGGGGAGCCGCTGCCGTACCCGGTGAACTGATTACCCGGACGACTCAACCGCCCACAGCTTCACCAACGGCGGCGACTACGGGTTCGACGCCCGGCTAATCGCCGAGCTCGGCCTCGGCAACATGCGGCAGCGGGCCGAACTCACCGGGTCGAACACGTTCGCCACTCCCGGCCTGCCGCCGGACGCGGAACCGGCGGGTCTGTTCGCCCGGCCGTTCAACCAGGGCGTGTTCACCCGCGACAAGTTCGCCGCGGTCCTCGAATACGACGGCCGGCTGACGTACAACTTCACCCCGGCGGTGCAGGTGTACGTCGGGTACACGGTGCTGTTCCTGAGCAGCGTGCAGCGGCCGGGCGAGGCGATCGACACCGGGATCAACGACTCCCGGGTGCGGTTCATCGCCACCCCGGCGCCGAGCAACCTGAATCGCCCGGTGTTCAACTGGCGGGCGAACGACTTCACCGCCCAGGGCATCACCTTCGGGGCGACGCTCCAATACTGACGGCGAATGACTCCGGGAATGACGAATGACCAATGACCCACCAATGACGAAGGGAAGACGTCGGTTGCCTTCCTTCGTCATTGGTGGGTCATTGGTCATTCGTCATTCCCGGAGTCATTGAGAGACCGCGATGCTCACCACCGATCTCGTCGAACACGTCCTCGCCACGATCCCCGGCAAGACCGTCGGACTACTCGGCGACCTGTTCCTGGATCGCTACCTCGACATCGACCCGGCCCGCGACGAGCCGTCGGTCGAGACGGGTTCGACGGCGTATCAGGTGGTCGGCGTGCGCTCGTACCCCGGGGCGCTCGGGACGGTGCTGAACAACCTCGCCGCCCTTGGCGTCGGCCGCATCGTGCCCGTGGCCGCGATCGGCGACGACGGAGAGGGCTACGAACTGCGCCAGGCGCTCGGCCGCGTCCCTGCCGTGGACGCAGCACATGTCTTCGCCGCCCCCGGCCGCCGCACGCCGACGTACACAAAGCCGATGTACGGCCCGAAAGAGCTGAACCGCCTCGACATCAAGAACCGCACGCCGACACCGCCCACGGTCGAGGAAGACATCCTCGCCCGCCTCGACGCCGTGTGGCCGGCGGTGGACGCGCTGATTGTGTTGGATCAGGTGAGCGAAGCGGGCTGCGGCGTGGTGACTCCCCGCATCCGCGACCGCCTCGCCGAGTTGGGCGAGCGCGACCCGGCGAAGTTCGTCCTCGCCGACAGCCGCGAGCAGATTTATCGATTCAAGAACGTGTGTGTGAAGCCAACCCGACTGGACATGAAAACGGGCCTCCAAGCTTACCCGGCTGCATTTCCGCAAAGTACAGGGGCCTATGACGCCGGCAACATCGGCGTCTTACCGGATGCGCGTGTCGTATTCGCAACGAACGGTGAAAATGGCATCGATGTGTACACACTGCAGGGCAAACAAGACAAAGTCCATGCCCCTGCCTATTCCGTGTCCGGCCCGATCGACATCTGCGGGGCCGGAGACAGTTGCTCGGCGGGGATCACGTCGGCGGTGGTCAGCGGACTGACACACGAGCGGGCGGCGGCGTTCGGGAACCTCGTCGCTTCGATCACGATCCAGCAGATCGGCGTCACCGGGACGGCCACGCCCGAACAGGTACGGGCGCGTTGGCGCGAGGTGAGCGCGTCGTAGGGTCTCGTGAGGTTCCCTACTCCGCTCGCGGCCGCCGGGCTAAGCTTTACTGACCCGCCCTCCCGAGGCCCGGCCGTGGACATTCCGCAGGTTCAGCTCGTCCGTCAGACGACTCCCCAACCGCAGCTCGCCGACGTGGCCGCCGCAGTCCGTCGGGCGTGGCTCGACTCCAAAACCGCCTCGCGCATCAAGCCCGGGATGCGCGTCGCCGTCGGCTGTGGCAGCCGCGGCATCCGCAACTACCGGCTCATCGCCAAGGCCACCGTCGACGCCCTCGCCGAGCTCGGCGCGAAGCCGTTCGTCGTCGCCGCGATGGGCTCGCACGGCGGGGCGAACGCGGCCGGCCAGCGCGAACTGCTCGCCAGCTACGACATCGACGAAAAACACCTCGGCGTGCCGGTCGTCACCGACATGGACGCGGCGAACATCGGCACGAACTCGTGGGGCCAGCCGGTGTGGTGGGACAAGAACGCGCTCGCCGCCGACGCCGTGGTCACGGTGTCGCGGGTGAAGCCGCACACCGACTTCCGCGGCGCGTTCGAGAGCGGCGTGCTCAAGATGCTGGTGATCGGCTTCGGCAAGCGCCACGGGGCGGACCAGGTCCACAGCTTCGGCACCCGCGGCCTGCGCGACATGATGCCCGAGTCGTGCAAGGTGATCGTCGAGAAGACGCCGTTCGTCGGCGGGCTGGCGATCCTGGAGAACGCCAACGAGGAGACGGCGAAGGTCGAGGTGATCGACCGCGACGACCTCTTCACCCGCGAACCGGTGCTGCTCGACGAGGCGCGGCGCATCATGGGCCGGCTGCCGTTCCCGGCGTTCGATGTGCTCGTGGTCGGCGAGTGCGGGAAGAACTACAGCGGCGCCGGGATGGACCCGAACGTCGTCGGGCGGATGCTGATCGAGGCGAGCCCCGAGGCCGAGACGAACGACCCGCGCGTCACCCGCATGGCGGTGCTGGAGGTATCGCCGGAGAGCCACGGGAACGCGACCGGCATCGGCATCGCCGACCTGACGACCGACCGCGCCCTGGCCTCGATCGACCAGGTGCCGTTCCGCATGAACAACCTGACAGCGCGGTTCCTGTGGCGGAGCAAACTGCCGATCGGCTTCCCGACCGACCGCGAGTGCATTTTGATGGCGGTCGAGACGTGCTGGCAGCCGGTGCAGGAGCAGGTGAAGTTCGCGGTGATCCCGAACACGCTAGAGGTGGCAGAACTGTGGGTGTCAGCGGCGCTGGCCGACGAGGCGAAGGCCCACCCGCACCTGGAACTGGTCGGCGCCCCGCGCCCGCTCCCGTTCGACGCCGCGGGCAACCTGCGGCAGGAGGAACTGTTCCCGCACAGCGTCCGCGGCCGCCGCACGGCGGCACACTGACACCGGATAGCCGACCGGCTCGTACCGGTCGGCTGTCTCACCGACTCAGCGGCGCGGGCCGCGGTGCAGGTCGTCGCGGAGTCGTTCCAGCTCATCGATGATCCGGTTGAGGCGCTGCTCGAAGTCTGGGGCGGCGCCGGGGCTACCCGGCCCACGACCCTGAGCGAACCCGCCCGGGCCGAACGGCGGTCCCTTCGGCCCGCCGTCCTTCATGCCCGGACCGCCGAACTGCGGGAACCCACCGGCCCCGAACCCGCGCCCGGTGACTGCCGGCGGCCCCTTAGGCCCGCCCGGCCCGAATCCGCCGCCGAAGCCCGGCCCCTTGGGACCGCCGGGCGGACCGAACCGCGGGCTGTCGCCCTTCGGCTCCGGGCCACGATCGGCGCCCTTCTCCTTCGGCATCGGAGCGACCTCGCGCGGCGCCGGGCGCCCCTCGGCCTTCGGCGCGTCCTTCGGCCCCGGGCCGCGGCCGTCGAACTTCGGCTCGAACTTACGCCCCGGCTCCGGCGGACCCTTCGGCCCTTCGGGGCGGCGGTCGCCGTCCTTCTGCTTCGCCAGCCGGCCTTCCAGCTCGCGCACCTGCGCCCGCAGCCGCTCGACCTCGGCCTGCAGGTCGCGCGCGGCCTCGGCCTTCGCCCGCTCCGGCGTCGGGCGCGGCGGGCCGGGGCGGTCCTGGGCGGCGGCGGGGGCGGCCAGCGCCAGCCCGCACGCCAGGGAGAGGATTCGCGTCATCGTCGTCTCCGGTTCGGACGGGGCCGCGGCGCGGCCCCACGCCCCATGAAACGCGAATCGCTCTGGCCGGAGACCGATGAATTGCGTGTGAGAGCGCCGCTCAGGTAAGAGCAGAAGTGTCACGACGGGCGAGGTCGAGGAGCGGTTGCAGCGCGGCACGGGCGGCGGGATCCGTCAGCGCCGCGAGGTCGGCGTCGAGCGCCGCCGCGGCGGCCGCGCGGTCGGCGGCGACCTTCGGCAGCAGGTAGCGGACGGCGACGCAGTTCAAGTCGGTGAACACCACCGGGAATGCCGGCGGCATGGGGACAGGAACGCGGCGAGCGTCAAGGAACGCGGCAAGCCCGTCGAGCGCGGCGGCGGTCTCTTCGGCGGCGCGGAACAGGTCGTCGCGGAGTTTCCGGTCGTCGCCTGCGGCGTGCGGCGCGGCGCTACGGGCATAGGTCAGCAGCGACCGGCTCTCGCGGCGGTACACGTCCTGAAGGCGGGCGGCGTCGGCCGGACTCATCGCGTCGCCACCCCCGACGGAAACGGTCGGCTAATCCCCGTAGCGGCCTGGTCGGCGGCGGCGGTGAGCGGATTCCACACCACGCCGAGCGCGACCACGCCGGCCGCCAGCGCGGCGAGGAGCAGGTTCGCCGCCGGCCCGGGGACGGCCGTCCCCGGGCCGCCTTCAGGCTCGTCCTCCAGCACCATCGCACGGACCACCTTCAGATAGTAGACCGCGCTCACCGCCGTGTTCACTGCCCCGACCGCGAGGAAGGCGTATAGGGCCGTACCGAGCCACCCGGGCGCAGCGCGGGCGGCGTCGTAGATCGCGGCGAACACCTGGAACTTGCCGGCGAAACCGGCGAGCGGCGGGAAGCCGAGGAGCGAGAACAGGAATACCGCCATCGCCACCGCCGCGACCGGCGCCCGCCACGCCAGCCCGCGGAACGCGGTCAGGTCTTCCGCCCCGGTCGCGTTTCGTACCACCGCCACGACCGCGAACGCGCCGAGGTTCATCAGCAGATACGCGGCGAGGTAGTACAGCACACCCGACGCCGCTCCGAGGGTCAGCGCCGCGAGACCGAGGAGCATGTACCCGGCGTGCGCGATCGTGCTGTAGGCGAGGAGGCGTTTCAGGTCGGTCTGCGCGAACGCGGCGAGGTTCCCGAACGTCACCGTCACCGCGCCGACCACGCCGATGCCGAAGCCGAGCGTCCGCGGCACGAGCCACGGGTCGGGCGCGGCTGCGTGGAGGGAGTACAGGAGCCGCGCCGTCAGCCCGACCGCCGCCGCCTTCGACGCCACCGACAGGAACCCGGCCACCTCCGCCGCCGCGCCGGCGAACACGTCCGGGCACCAGAAGTGGAACGGCACCGCCGCCAGCTTGAACCCGAGCCCGACGAGCGTGAGCGCCACCCCGGCGAGCAGCACCGGGTCGAACCCGCCCTGCCCTGCCAGCCGAACCGCCGCCGCCCCAGCCACATCCGGCAGGTAGCCGGTGCCGAACGTCCCCGCGACCAGGCTGACGCCGTACAGCATCACGCCACTCGCGCCTGCGCCGAACACCACGTACTTCAGCGCCGCCTCGCCGCCGGTCCGCTTCCCCTTTAGGAAGCCGGCGAGCGCGTACCCCGGCAGACTCGCCATCTCCACCGCGATGAACGCCATGAGCAGGTGGTTCGCGGACGCCATCAGCAGCATCCCGAGCGTGCCGCCGAGGAGCAGCGCGTGGAAGTCGGCCGAGTCCTCGGCGTCCGGCAGCCCGGTGACACGGGTGAGGAGCACGGTGACGAGCGCCGCCGCCAGTACGACTACGCGGATGTAGGTGGCGAACCCGTCGGCGACGAGCATCCCGGTGAAGATGCTCCCCTGCCGCGCTGTGCCGACGTCGGGCGGCCGGCCGGCGAGCGCGGCGAAGAGCGCGACCACGAGGACCGCGAGCGCCACGCCGCCGAGGTGGGAGCGGTCGAGCGCCCGCACCAGCCGGGCGAGCAGGAGCACCACCACGCCGCCGGCAACGACCAGTTCCGGGAGGAACTGGATGAGGTCGGCGCCGAGTCTGTCCTGGAGTGCGTCGATCCGGGGGCGGGTGAACATCGGGAGGCGGCCACCTCGGAGTGAGCCGTTAACCTACCGACGCCGCCGGCCGGGGAAAGCCCCGGATGCTTCACCCGCCGCCGCCCCCGTGGTACGCTGCTCCGGTCCCGCTCCTCCCACCCCGCAGGCTCCCATGCGCCTCCTCTCCGCCGCCGTCGCCGCCCTTCTGGCCTCCACGACCGTCGCCGCCGACTTCGTGCCCGAGCCCGGGTTCCAGCTCCTGCTCAACGGCAAAGACCTGACTGGCTGGAGGACGAAGGGAAAGACCGGCGAGTTGCTCGACGGCAAGGCGGAGGCACACAAGGGGCGGTTCAAGGTGTCGAAGGAGGGGGCGCTCGTCATCGACCCGGCGGTGAAGGGCGACGTGTACATTGGGACGACCCAGGGGTTCGGCAAGGAGACGACGGTCCGCTTCGACTTCCGCCCCGGCCCCGGCTGCAACAACGACCTGTTCCTGCTCGGGAGCAAGTTCGACATCAACCCGAAGACGCTGAAGATGGTCAAGGAGAACGAGTGGAACGCGATGGACATCGCGTCGTCGGGCGGTACGACGGTGTTCAAGATCAACGGCGAGACGGCACGGACCGACAAGGCGAAGGGCGAGAAGTCGCCGTTCGAGATCCGCGCCGAGTTCGGCCCGATCGAGATCCGCCACCTGCGGGCGAAGACCGGGAAGTGACCCGCAAAGCCGCGGGCGGTTTCAATTCGGCGGCGTGTTCTGCTCCTGGTACACGTCCGGGTGCACGTTGAGGCGCACGGGGGCGGCCACGGCGGGTAGGCCCGCCGCTGCCTCGGCGACGAGTACCGCCTCCAGGTCCACCCCGAACATCACCTTGTACTTGAGGTTGGCGAACCCGACGGTGTCGTTCGGCAGCAGCGCCGCCCGGCGGACGCGCTGGCCGTTCACCCGCGTGCCGTTCGTGCTCCCGAGGTCGCGCAACAGCAACAGGCCGTCGGTCTTCACGATGACGCAGTGGAACTTCGACACGCTCTTGTGCTCGACCCGCACGTCGCAGTCCTCGCCCCGGCCGACCAGGAGCAGGTCTTTCATCAGGTCGATCGGCGGGCCGCCGTCGGCGGGAACCAGTCGGGCGCGCATCGGAATCCGGCTCGGTCGGCGGTCGAGGATACCCCGATTGTTCCCGGTCGCCCGGCGCCGCACAAGGGGCACCGCCCGGTGTCAGCCCTTCTTCCCGGCCAGCGCGGCGGCGCGGTCGGCCATCCCGCGGGCGTGGGCGGTGCGGGCGTCCAAGCCGGGCAGGTCCGCCGACAGGTCCAGGTACGACCGCCACGTATTCGCCGCCTCGGCCCAGGCGTTCGCCGCCGCCGCCTTCACCCGCGGCGCGTCGGCCGGCGCGGCCCGGTCGGCCCGCAACTGCTGCCGCTCCGCCTCCTCGTGCTTCGTCAGTGCCAGCAGGTACGACGCCTCCGCCAGCCCCAGCCGGGCCGTCGCCCGGCCCATGATCGCCTGCGCCACCGCCCCCGTCGTCTTCCAGAACTCCTCGACCGCCGCCCGCGCCGCGGCGACGCCCGGGTCGGTCGGCGGGTTCGGGCGGAGCTGATTCGGGTCGGGGAACTCGGCCTGGCGGAGGTTCCGGTACAGGTCGTTCGCCGCCTTCACCCACGCCTCGATCTGCTCGGGCGTGGCGTTCCGCACCTGCTCCTGCCCGCGGGTGAAGGCGTCCTGCCGGGCGGACAGGAGCACCGCCGCGTCCGTGTGCTGCCCGCGCTGGATCCTCTCGCGCGGCGTCGGCGGCTCCAGGAACGCCGCGCCGTACGCGCCGGCGGCGGTGAACACGAGCCGGTCGCGGGCCGGCTGGGCGGTGAGTTCCCGCGGGAGGACGTCCGGCCCGGTGAACGCCTGCCGCGGGAACAGCGCGCCCTGGTACATGTCGAGGAGGCGCTGACCCGGCGGGCGGCGGTCGTTACCGCCGTCCTCCGCCGGGAGGAACGACGCCAGCACCCGCGGGTACGCGAGCCCGTCGTTCGTCGGGTTCCACGCCTTCACCTCGCCGACGTCGGGCGCCGCCGCGAGCCGGTCGCGCTGCGCCTTCATGTCCGCCGCCAGCACCACGCCGAGGTCCGCCTTCGTCTTCTCCTCCAGGGCCGCCATCCGCGGGGCGAGTGCCGGCAGCGGCGCGGCCTGGTACAGCGTCGCCTGCTTCACCACGTCGGCGGGCACCTTCCACGGGGCCGCCTTGTCGTCGGCCCACGGCTTGAGCAGGTCGGGGTTCGCCTTCACCTGCGCGAGCGTACCCGGGAATGGGCGGCCGCCGGCCGGGTCGAACAGGAGTACGTCGGCGTCGGCCTTCACGGCGACGGCCCAGAACGGGCCGGAGAGTTCGGGCTTCTGGTCCGCCCACGGCGGCACGAACCCGGCGGGCCGGTCGGCGGCGTCGGGCGGGCCGACGAGCGCCGCGTCGAGCCCGAGTTGCCGGAAGAGGGCGAGCGCGACCGTGGCCCGTTCCAGCGCCGTCCCCCAGCCGCGGCGGAGGACGTAGACCGGCGGCACGGCCGGGACGAACCGCCCGTCGTCGGTGACCCACGGGCGCACGTACACCTGCCGGCACACCCACGCGAACCCGGCCCGCGCCCGGTCGGCGGGCGGGAGCCCGACCGGGTCGACGGCTCGGGCCGCGTCGCGGAGGTAGAGGCACTCGGCGACGTAGGCCGCGTCCGCGCCGGAGAACGCGGCGGGGCGGACCAGGTCGAGGTCTTCCGGCCCGAGCCGGGCGAGCAGGACGAGAGCCTTTTCGGCGTCGGGCGTCAGCGCCGGCACGGCGGGCAGGTCCGGGCGGGCGGCGAGTTCTTCGGTGAGCTTGCCGAGTGCGGCGCGGACCCCGACCGGGTCCGTCTCCTTGCGCATCCGCTTCGCCGCGGCGTCCCAGGGGTCGGCCTTCTGCGCCGTCCCGGTGGTGCCTTCCGTGGTCTGGTTGTACTTGGTGTTGGGCTTCGGGCAGCCGGTCAGGGCCAGCGCGGCGAGGGCGGCGGGGAGGAGGCCGGACCGGTTCATGAAGGCGGACCCGTGGGGGTGTCGGCGAGGGCGGCCCGGAGGCGGAGGCACGAGCGGACCAGCGATTCGAGCCGGTCGAGCGGCACCATGTTCGGGCCGTCGCTCGGGGCCGTGTCGGGCGTCGGGTGCGTCTCGACGAACACCCCGTCGCACCCGGCGGCGACGGCGGCGCGGGCGAGGACCGGCACCATCGTGCGGTCGCCGCCGGTCCGGTCCCCGAGCGCCCCCGGTGTCTGTACGCTGTGGGTGGCGTCGAAGATCACCGGGGCGCCCGTTTCCTGCATCCACGGCACGGCCCGCATGTCGTTGACGAGCAGCCCGTAACCGAACGTCGTGCCGCGTTCGGTGAGCAGCGCCCGCCGGTTGCCGACCTCGGCCAACTTCGCCACCACGTTCTTCATGTCCCACGGGGCCATGAACTGCCCCTTCTTCACGTTCACCACGCGGCCGGTCCGCCCGCACACTTCGAGCAAGTCCGTCTGCCGCGCGAGGAACGCCGGGACTTGCAGGATTTCGCACACTTCGGCCGCCGGCGCCGCCTGCGCTGACTCGTGGATGTCGGTGGTGACCGGCAGGCCGGTCTCCTTCCGCACCGCGTCGAGAATGGCGAGCCCGGCGTCGAGGCCGACCCCGCGGAACGACTTCCCGGAGCTGCGGTTGGCTTTGTCGAACGACGCCTTGAAGACGAGTGGCAGCGCGAGGCGGTCGGCGAGGTGCTTGAGTTTTGCGGCGACGCCGAGCGTGAAGTCGCGCGACTCGATCACGCACGGCCCGCAAATCCAGAGCAGCGGCGCGCCGCCCCCGACGGAATACGGGCCGACCGACACCGGCTGAACCGCGGCCATGCGGGGTGCCTCCGTGCGCGGGAGCAGACCCCGACAGGATAGCGGCCGGGCCGGCGGCGGTCAGCGCTTCGGGGCGGCGAGGGCGGCTTCGAGCCCGCGGACGACGGCATCAGCCCCCTGGCCGCGGGCAAGACTGAGGGGAGTGCTGCCGGCGCGGTCGGCGGCCCGCGGGTCGGCGCCGACCGAGAGCAGGTAATCGACCATCTCCGTACGGCCGGTGAGTGCCGCGAACATCAGCGCCGTCTGCCCGCTGGCGCTCGCCGCGTTCACGTCCGCTTTCGCCGCGACGAGTTTCTTGGCGATGCCGACGTGCCCCTTGAACGCCGCCGCGGATAGCGCCGTGAGCCCCATCTTGTTGCGGGCGTCCACCTCGACCTTCGGTTGCGCCAGGATCAACTCGACCGCCGTCTCCTGGGTGTAATACGCGGCGACGGTGAGGAGTGTGTCGCCACGGGCGTTCGGCTCGTTGACCGGACGACCCGCCTTGAAATACGCCACGAGTGTCTCACGGTCGCCGTCGCGCGCCGCCTGGAAGGCGATCTCGGCCAGTTTTGCCGCGACCTCGGGTGTGAGCGCGACGACCTTCGGGCGCGGCGGCGGGGCGACCGGCAGCTGAGCGGGCGATATGGTCGCCGCAAGGAGAATGCTGGTGAGCATGGTGGGTGGTTCGGTAAGTGGGGGGTGGTCAGAAAGCCCCGGGGACCGTGGTCCCCGGGCTGCGTGACGGATCAGTTTGCCTCGGCGGCGCACCGCACGTCGTTTACATCCACCCCCAACGCCTCGGCCAGCCGGGTGCCGTACTCGACATCGGCGCGGTAGAAGTGCGACACCATCCGCAGTTTCACCGTCGCGTCCCGCACCTGCCCCAGGTCGCCGGCGAGGTTGCGGATCAGGTTCGCCCGCTGCTCCGTCGTAAACGACCGGTAGAGTTCGCCCGCCTGCTTGAAGTCAAGCGTCTTGCGGATCGGCAACGACTGCGCGGTCCCCGACAGCGGCGTCTTCGCCATCTCGAACGAGCGGTCGTCGCGGCGGCCGCCGGTCGTCACGCTCGGGCCGTAGTTGACGTCGCCCGAGGTGACGTTGTGGTTCAGCGCGCCGCCCTGGTTGCCGTTCGACACCGGCGCCGCCGGGCGGTTCACCGGCAGGTCGAGGTAGTTCGCGCCGAGGCGGTAGCGCTGCGTGTCGGCGTAGCTGAACAGCCGGCCTTGCAGCAGCCGGTCCTCGCTCGGCTCGATCCCCGGCACCACCATCCCCGGCGAGAACGCCGCCTGCTCGGTGAACTGAAAGAAGTTCGACGGCACGCGGTTGAGTGTCATCTTCCCGAGCTTCGTCTCCGGCACACCGGTCCACACCTTCGTCGGGTCGAGCGGGTGGAACTCATACTTGTCGAGGTCGCTCGCCGGAATCACCTGCACGCCGAGCTCCCAGCTCGGGAACTCGCCGGCCCGGACCGCGTCGTACAGGTCGGCGGTGTGGGCGCTGTGGTTCTTGGCGGCGCTCGCGGCGGCCTCGGCGGCGGCGTGTGTCTTGTGGCCCTGCGTGCTCCGCCAGTTGAACTTCACGTACCGCACCTCGCCCCTGGCGTTCACCATCTTGAACGCGTGGACGCCGAACCCGTCCATCTGCCGCAGGTTCGCCGGCGTGCCCATGTCGCTGTACACGAACGTGAGCATGTGGGTCGATTCGGGGACGTGGCTGAAGAAGTCGAAGAACCGGTTCGGCTCCTGCTGGTTCGTGACCGGACTCGGCTTGAGGCTGTGCACCATGTCCGGGAACATCATCGCGTCGCGGATGAAGAACACCGGCAGGTTGTTGCCGACGAGATCCCAGTTCCCCTCCTCGGTGTAGAACTTGACGGCGAACCCGCGCGGGTCGCGCAGCTGCTCGGGCGACCCGCCGGGGTGGATGACGGTACTGAACCGCAGGAACACCGGCGTCTTCTTCCCCTTCCCGGCGAACAGCCTGGCGCGGGTGAGGTCCGAGAAGTCGCTGTAGCTGACGAACTCGCCGTGCGCCCCGACGCCGCGGGCGTGGACGACGCGCTCGGGGATGCGCTCGCGGTCGAACCGGGCGAGCTTCTGGATGAGGTGGAAGTCTTCGAGGAGGACCGGCCCGGAGTCGCCGGCGGTGCGGCTGTTCTGTCCGTTGCCGGCGGGCTGGCCGCCGTCCTGGGTGAGCCGTGGCGGGGTGGGCGGAGTGGCGGCGGGTGGCTGGGCCTGAGCGGCGGTGGCGAGCGCGACCGCGGCGAGCGAGGTGAGCAGTCTCATCGGCGGGCTCCTTCGGGAAGCGGGCGGCACCTGCCGCCCGCACCCCTACGATACCCGTGATTCATCGGCGACCATGCGAGCGTGCCGTGGTAACGGATCGGCCGTGCCGATGGGTCGTCGGCCCCGCTTGTTCGCGCGGCTCGTGCCCCCGTGGGCGCGCCGGGAGCCACGTCGGGTCTGGACTACTCGCGCGCGTCCAGCACGTCCCGGACCTTCCTCGCCAGCGACAGCGGGGTGAACGGCTTGTGGAGGAACGCGTCGGTCGCTTCCAGGATGCCGTGCCGCACCACCGCGTCGTCCGTGTACCCGCTCATGTAGAGCACCCGGACCCCGCCGCCCCGGGATCGCAGGTGCTGGGCCAGTTCGCGCCCGCCCATCTCGGGCATGACGACGTCCGTTAGGAGTAGGTGGAGCGGGCCGCGGTGCTGCTCGGACACCTGCACCGCCTCCCGCCCGTGGCGGGCCGTCAGCACGGTGTACCCGTGCGCCTCGAGGGCGATCTGGGCCATCCGCCGGACGGCCTCTTCGTCTTCGACGAGGAGAACGGTTTCGACCCCGCGTTCTGGCACGACGGGGACGCGGGCGGACAGCCGGGCCGGCACCGCGTCGACGGCCGGGAGCAGAATGCGGAACGTGGTTCCGACCCCGACCTCGCTGTAAACGCCGATGTGGCCCCCGCTCTGCTTGACGACGCCGTGTACGACGGCCAGCCCCAACCCCGTACCCTTCCCGGCCTCCTTCGTCGTAAAGAACGGCTCGAAGAGTTGGGCCTTCACCTCGTCCGACATGCCATGGCCGGTGTCCGTGACGGCCAGCCGGGCGTAACACCCGGGCCGAACGTCCGGGTCGTCGACCGCGGCGTCCTCGCCCACCACGACGGTTCCGGTCTCGATGGTCAGCCGGCCGCCGGTCGGCATGGCGTCCCGGGCGTTCACCGCCAGGTTAAGGATGACCTGCTCGATCTGGCTGGGGTCGACCTTCACCCGCGGCACGTTCGGGTCGAGGGCGGCGGTGAGGCCGACGTCCTCCCCGATCAGCCGTCGGAGGAGCCGGTCGGCGTGGCTCACCACTTCGTTCAGGTCGAGCACCCGCGGCTCGAGCACCTGCTTACGGCTGAAGCTGAGGAGTTGTCGGGTGAGCCCGGCGGCGCGCTCGCCCGCGTCCCGGATGGTCCCCACCGCGGTCCGGTTCGTGTCGCCCGGCACCAGCGCGGACAGGACCAGCTCGGAGTACCCGTTGATGACGGTGAGGAGGTTGTTGAAGTCGTGCGCCACCCCACCCGCCAGCCGCCCGATCGCCTCCATCTTCTGCGCCTGTCGGACCTGCTCCGCCAGCCGCCGCTCCTCGGTCACGTCGGTCAGAACGCCGATCCATTCCCCGATCCGCCCGTCCTCGTCCGGGATCGGGACCGCCCGGCTTAGTACCTGCCGCCACCTCCCGTCCGGCCGGCGCAGGCGGTACTCGACCTGGAATCCGCGCCCGGCGACACGGTTCGTGTCCCAGACGTGCCAGACGCGGTCTCGATCCTCTGGGTGCACGGTGTCCAGCCAATCGCTTAGGGGCAGCCGGTCGTTGGCCCCGAAGAATTTCTCGGCCCCGTGAACGACAGCCAGTGTGCCGCCGGCCGGGACCACCCAGACGATCTGGGACGACGCGGTGACCAGGGACCGGTACCGCCGCTCGCTCCGCCGCAACTCCTCCTCCGCCCGGCGGAGGTCGGTCACGTCGTCCACGACTCCGACCCACTCCTCGACCCGTCCGGCCGCGTCGCGGACCGCCACCATTCGGGAGGCGATCTGGCGCCACTGGCCGTCGTGCCGCCGGACCCGGTACTCGGCCTCGGACGTCCGCCCCGTCGTCAGCGACTCGCGCCACTGGGCTTCGACGCGGTCTACGTCGTCCGGGTGGACGCGGGCGAACCACCCCGCGGCCGACGGCGGCTCGGCCGGGTCGAGAATGCTCCCGTAGTCGGAAATCTCAAGAGCCCGACCCTGCGAGTCCGTCACTGCGACCATCTGGTACAGCGCCGCGACCAGTGACCGGTATCGTCGCTCGTACCGCCCCTCTCTCGCCCGGACCTCACCCGGAGCGGCTCCAACAGCTTTCTCCACCTCTCGGTGGTCGGTAAGCAGTTCGGTGCAAACCACGGCCCACCACTCGACCGCCCCGCCCGCCCCGCACAACGGGGAGCCGTTCAGCCGAAACCGTCGGTGGGCGCCGTCCGCACCGACGAGCCGCACGGCGAACTCGAACGGCGCGCCGACACGGAGGGCTTCCGCCCACGCCGCGACCGCCGCTGGTTGGTCGTCGAGATGAACGGCGTCGACCCAGATGACACTCGGGTCGGGTGTCCCGTAGGAGTGGGCGAACAGTTCCCGACCCGCGCGGTTCAAGTACTCGAGCGTGCCATTCGGGCGAGTGACCCAGACGACGTGCGGAACGGCGTCGACGACCTGACGGAATAGATCGGGATACCGCTCGAAGGAGAGGGTGGCAGTCACGGCGAGTCCTGGCATCGACGAAATGGGTCGCGGCGACAGAACGGTGTGATAAACATACCACAACCGAACCGCGGCGCGCCGATTTCGCCGGCCCGACTCACCGTCTCATGGCCGGCTCATACCCACGAAGCTGCCGTCGTTCTCGCGGGCCAGCGCCCACAGAAAGGCGCCGAGGTCCGGGCTCTCGTAGTAGAAGCCGATCGAGTGGATGCGGGTGCGGTCCGCGGCGGGGCGGTTCCACGTCGACCGGAGCTTGTCGCGGATGAACCGGCCCATGATCTCCGCCTGCCGCGTCTCCTCCAGCGGCGGGTTCATCGCCAGCTGCGCCGGCGACAGCCCCGGGCCGATGTTCGGGAGGCCGTCCGAGAACAGGTAGATGGTGTCGAGCCCGCGCGGGCGGAGGCCGAACGCCATCTCGAACCCGGCGTGCATGTTCGTCCCGTCCGCCGGGCGGATGCGGCCGAGCGCCTCGCGCACCTCCGCCACGCTCTTCTCGCCCTCGTAGGTGCGCCAGTCGCCGTTGCCGATCAGCCAGCGGGCGTCCTTGGCGAACGTTACCACCTGATACCGTTCCATCGTCGGCACCGTGCGCATCACCCGGGCGATGGTGTCGCACACGTTCGGCCACTTCATCGGCGCCGCGGTCTGGCTGTCGGTCTTCTCCATGCTCCCAGACGTGTCCACGAGGAACACCACCGACCGACCGGTCATGGCGATGCCGGCGAACCGCTTCTCGTCGTTCGGGTCGAGCTTGTTCGTCTTGTCGGCGAGCTTCGCCTTCTCGCCCTGGAGGTCGATGATCGTGGCGTTCGCCTCGTCGATCTGCTTGCGCAGGTCGCGGATCTGACCGCGGGCGGCGAGGAGGTCGGTGTCGGCCTTGGTCGCCGCCGTCTTCGCGGCGGCGGCGGCGGTCGCGGCCTTCTCGGCGGCCGTGCGCGTGGCGGCGAGGTCGGCGGCCGACTTCGTCGCCGTCGTCTTGGCGTCGGCCGCGGCGGACGCGAGACGGGTGTCGAGGTCGGCGAGGGTGAGGCGGAGTTCGGCGGCGCGCCGCTCCAGCGCGGCCCGCTCCTCCTCGGTGGTACGGACCAGCCGGGCTAGATCCTCTGCCGACGCGGCGGACGCGGCGGCCTTGCGGGCGAGCTGGTCCGCCTCCTTCTGCTTGCGGCGGAGGAGGTCGTCCGCGTCGTCGGCCTTCTGGCGGGCGAGCACGAGGTCCTTCGCCGACGCGTCGATCTTCACCTCGGCGGCGTTGAGCGCCGTCTTGGTGGCGTCGAGGAGTTCCCGCGCCGCCTTCGCCTCGTCGCGGGCGATGCCGAGGTTGCGGGCGAGGTCGGACTTCTCGGTCCGCACCGCGCCGAGCTCCGTCGTGAGCTGCGCCAGCTCGCTGTTGAGGCGGAGCTTGGTCGAGTCGAGGTGGGTGAGCGCGAGTTTGAGGTCGTCGCGGACCCGGGCGAGGTCGACGGTCGCGGACTTCGCGGCGGCGGTCTGGTCGCCGGCCTGGCGCGTGTTCAGCAGCCAGAGGAGCGTGACGCACCCGAGGGCGCAGCAGAACACGTCGAGCATCCACATGCTGACCAGCGTGGGCTGCGTGTGTCGGACGCGCATGGGGTGGCTCCGCGGGGGCTAGCGCTTGGTGGAAGATCGCGGCGCGGCGGCGGACACCTCCGGCGGGAGCGGAATGGTGCCGTCGAGGTGGGAGCGGGAGAGCTCGCCGGCCACCCAGCGCGGGACGAGCGCCGCCGCGGCGTGGGCGGTGGCTCCGGGCGGGAGGAGTTCGACCGCGGTCCCTTCCGGCGAGTGGAGGTGGACGGCGCGGCCGAGGCCGGGGAGGCGGCCGGCGGCGTGCGTCAGCCACACGACCCGCGGCGGCGCCGGCGCCCCGCACGCGCCGACGAACTCGCGCACGGCTTCGGCCGACCACTTCGCCAGTGCCGCGGCGTGGAGGTCGAAGTCGTCGGCGGGTTCGGTGAGATCCTGGAACCAGTGACCGATCCGCGCCGACAGTGCCACCGGCGCCCCGGTCCGCGGGCGGTCGAGGGCGGTGTCGAGCTGGTCGTACAGCGCCTGCTCCGCTTCCGCGGAGTCGCGCGGGTCGCGGCGGCACAGGCGGACGCAGCGGTCGGAGACGGCGTCGACCAGCCGGTCCATCCAGGCCTTCAGCCCGGCTTTCGGCCAGTGCGCGGCGGCGACCACTTTCGCCGCGTCGCGCTCGATCCTCACCACCGCCGCCGTGAGCGCCGTCTCGTCCGCGTCAATGACCACGGCGACGCCCGGGCCGGTCGCGGTGGGGCGGAGGGGAATGACGTCGCCGTTCGAGGTGCCGGGCGGGGCGACCGGCCGCCCGGTGAGGACGGCGCTCGCGCGGTGCGCCGCGACCGCGAGCGCGGCCGACGCCGTCCCCTTCAGCGGCCACTTCGCTTTGCCGGCGAGGGCCACGACGCGCGCCACCTGCACCGCGGTGAGGTACGTCGGCACGAGTAGGGCCGCGGCCTCGGTCTCGGCGGCGAGTGGCCCGCTGGCTTTTGCGAAGGCGTAGTCGAGGGCGGTGTCGGCGGTGAGCGAGTGGCGGCCGGCCGGGAACTCGCGCGGCTGCCCGGCCGAGTGCAGGAAGCCGAGGCAGACGGAGTGCGGCGCGAGCCGCCGCAGCGCCGCGCCGGCGTGTCCGGCCTCCGGCGTGCGCCGGTCGCAGGCGACGGCCAGGACCAGCTCCTCCGCGGGGTCGTCGAGGACGAGTACGCGCACCTTCCCCGCGCCGACCGACACGGCGCGGAGGCGCGACGCGGTGAGGTCGATCCCGACGACGCGGGACTTGTCGTGGACGGGAGCGGGCTTTTTCGACCAGAGCATGGGGACAGTGTGAGTGCGAGTGTGGGTGTGAGGGAAGAATCCCGGATGTCACTGCTCCACGGTATCGAGCTTACGTTCGAGCGACCCGATGAGCCCGTGCAGCATCCGCCCGATTTCGCCGACGGCGGCCAGCAACGGCCGGGTCTCGTCGCCACCCACGTAGCCGAGGCGACTTGCGATGATGATCTGGGTTTCAGCCTCGAACAATGAGCCGCGAGAGATGCCGAGATGGCGGATGTACTCCTTCGTGTGGTGGCGCCCCGCACCTTCCGCTATGTTCGATGGGACAGACACCGCCGCTCGTTGTAGTTGTGCCGCGAGCCCGTAGATCTCGGCCCGCGGAAACCGTTCGGTGAGCCGATAGCACCCCACGACGAAATCGATCGACTTCTGCCACACGGTCAGGTCGTGGTAGCTGGTCACCATCGCCCCCTCCCGGTCGTGATCGGCTTCCACTCACACCCACACTCACACTGCTCCCGGGTCGTACAAGCGAAGCAGGAGGTGTTCCTGGCAGTATTCTTGTGCGTCCACCACCAGCGTCTCTTCCGCGCGCTGGACGGTGTGGACGATGTACATCAGCACCAGGCTCAACAGCAGCGCCACCAGCGTGCAGTCGAACGCGATCTTCAACTGGTCCGTTGCCTGCCGCGTGAACGCGCCCATCTCGATGCCGGTGACGCCGGCCATGCCGAACGCCCCCGCCAGCCCGCGGACGGTGCCCACGAACCCGACCGCCGGGATCGCCCACGCCAGGTAGTGGACCGTCCCCATCGTACTCACCAGCCGACTCGACTCGACGTCGGCCTGGTTGCGCACCACCTCGGCGACGTCCGGCGCCGACTTCGAGATGGCGTACTTGCCGAGGCCGAGGCGGATCATGTTCGCCAGGATGAACGGGCGGCGGCCGGTCAGGTGCTCGACCTTCCGCGCCAGCGGGCGGGCGTCTTCGGGGAGGATGCGGGCGCCCTCCTCGTCCGGCAGGAGCCCGTACCCGAACGCCAGCCGTTGCCGCCACACCTCGCGGTAGCGGCTCTGGAGGATCAGCGCCGCCCACACGAACGCCAGGTAGCAGAGAACTTGCTCGGGGCCGAGGAACAGCTGCCGCAGCCGTTCGGGCGTCCACTTCGCCGCGAAGTCGTCGCGCGACTCGCCGCCGGCGAGGTGCCACACCGGGACGACCGCACCGCCGACCAGCACTACCGCCAGGATCAGGAGCAACCACTCCCGGGCCGGGCGGTGCGAGGCGGGCGTGGTCATGCGTCGTCCTTCCGCGGTGTTGTTCGTCCCAACCCTACCTATTGTCCCGATCCCGACGGCCCGGTCAACCCGGGCGACCCGCCCGACCGCCGGCGCCCTCGGCGACGGGTGACAACCGCTGCCGGGTGGGTAAACTGGGCGCGCGCTTCCCACCCTGACACCGTAGGTCACACCCCCAGGGGACTTCGCATGAGGGTCGCCGGTATTTTGCTCCCCGCGCTCGTCGCCGCGGCCGGTTTTGCGGGCGGCGCGGGTTCGACCGTCCGCCCACCCGGACCCGCCCCGCTCCGCTTCAAGACCGAGGAGATCGACACCAAGCTGTCGATCGGCTACGCGGTCCTCGCCGCCGACCTCAACGGCGACAAGAAACCCGACGTGCTCGTGGTCGATCAGCACAAGGTGGTCTGGTACGAGAACCCGACGTGGAAGAAGCGCGTGATCCTCGACGGGAAGACGCGGCCCGACAATGTCTGCGCCGCGGTGCTGGACGTTGACGGCGACGGGCAACTCGACGTCGTCCTCGGCGCGGCGTGGCGGCCGTCCGACACGGCCAACCCCGGCACGCTCCAGTGGCTCAAGCGCGGCAAGAGCCTCGACGACGAGTGGACAATGATCCCGATCCCGTGCGACGAGCCGACCGTCCACCGCGTCCGCGCCATCGACATCGACGGCGACGGCAAGCCCGAGGTCGTCCACGTCCCGCTGATGGGCCGCGACGCGACGCAGAAGGCGAACTGGCTCGACGGCCGCCCCGTGCGCGTGATGGCGTACAAGGTGCCGGCCGAGCCGGAGAAGTCCGAGCGCTGGAAGGCACAGGTGCTATTCGACGACCTGCACGTCATGCACAACTTCACCCCCGCCGACGCCGCCAAGGGGAGCGACATCCTGGTGACGAGCTACGAGGGCGTGTACCAACTGCGCCGCGGCGAGCCGAAGTGGACGGGCACGAAGATCGGCCTCGGCAACCAGGCGAACCCAAAGGGCAACCGCGGCGCGAGCGAGATCAAGGCCGGGCTCGTCGGCGGGCGGCCGGTCATCGGCACGATCGAGCCGTGGCACGGCAACCAGGTGGTGACGTACACGAAGGGGAGCGGCGATCTCTGGGACCGCCACCTGATCGACGACAAGCTGCGCTGGGGCCACGCGGTCGCGTTCGCCGACCTCGACGGCGTGCCGGGTGACGAGCTGGTGATCGGCGTCCGCGACAACCCGAACCCGAAGGCCGGCGACACGTTCACCGAGAAGTGCGGCGTGCGCGTCTACACGTCCGCCGACGGTAAGGGCGCTGCGTGGGCGCGGGAGCTCGTGGACGAGGGCGGTGTTGCCGTCGAAGACCTGACCACCGCCGACCTCGACGGCGACGGTAAGCCGGACATCATCGCCTGCGGCCGGGCGACGAAGAACGTGCGGATTTACTGGAACCAGGGGCGGTGAACGGGTTCGTGTGGCTTCACCGCGCGACGCCGCTCGCGGCGTCGCGCGGCAAGGCGGACACGGCGATAGACGTGCACGTGCCCCCGCCCGTCACTCGAATTCGACTGGCTGCCCGTCCTTCCCGAACCGCCGGCCCGCCTGATCCGTTACAGTCCAACTGACCCGAGCCTTGCCCGGTTGGTGCGAGTAGATAATCACCCTCACATCCCCCCTCACATCCCCCCTCTTTTCGCTCCCGATGATCCGGGGGACGATTGCCGGGTTGTCGGACTTGACCTTCGAGTCCTCCACGTCCGCCAGCTTCACCGGCAGCCGGATCGCAATCCCCTCCCCCGCCTTCACCTTGAGCACCGCGGGCAGCTTGTCGTGCGGGAACTCCCGCCACTCGACGTTCTCGTCAGGCAGCTTCGGCTGCGCGACGGCGACGGTGCGCCAGAACTCCGTCAGGGTCATCGCGTCCGGCGGGGCGGTCTGGCGGTTGGCAACGAGCAGCCCGTACTCGCGGACGTAGAACGCGAACCCGTCGCGCTGCCCGCCGTGGTCCTGGAACATCTGGAACCACGCCCCGACCGGTAGTTCCTCGCCTTCAAGGACGATCCGCGGCATCGGCGATGGGGTAGGGCGGATCGACACGTCGAGCCCGGCCTCCCGCTTGAACACCTCCATCGCCGCGTCCAGGCTGATCCCATCGCCCTTGTTCCCGAGCCGGACCTTCACGTCGAGCGCCGACCGGATGCGGTCCGGGATCGGGCCGGACGACCCTTTCCGCACGAGCCCCTGCCCGATCATTTCGGTGAGCTGCCTGATGACGTGCGGATCCTGGTCCGGCGGGAGCGAGCCGAGCGGGGGGACGTGGATGCGGAGGCCCATCCCGCCCCCGGCTGCCGCCTTCGGGCCGTCGCCGGTGAGGAGCCGCAGTTCGGTCTCGGCGCGCGCGAGCGCCGCTCGCGCGGCCGCCACCTGCTCCTGGGCGGCGAGCAGGTCTTCCCGCGAGGCCCCCCCTTGTTTTGCCACCTTCTCGACGAACGCGAGCTTCTCGGCCATCCGACCGACCGCCTGGCGCTGCTGCTCGACCGTGTCGCGTAGCGTGATGACCCGCGTAACCGCCGCCTGCCGGGCCTTCGCCACCTCCGCCTCGGCGAGCGCGAGTTTCGCCCGCGCGATCTGCACGTCGGGGTCGTTCGCCAGAGCCTTCTGAATCAGCGCGTCGGTCGGGTCGATGGCCTTCGGCGGACCCGGCGGCTGACCGGTCGAGAGCCCGGCGAACACGGTAATTACCGCCAGCGCGCTAGCCGTCATTCTTCGTCGCATCGGTCCGCTCCTTCGACAGGGACACTTTGAGTTCGGCGAGCAACCAGTTGTCGGCCGCGGCCGGCGACAGCCCGCCGGCGCCGGCGCGGCCGAGGAACAAGCGGTAGCAGCGGCGGGCGTTGCGGAAGTCCTGCACATCGCGCAGGTACTTGTCGCCGGCGAGGCGGTAGAGCCGCGCGGCGCGGGCCGGGTCGTCGGCCTGCTCGGCCAGTAGTTCCGCCGCAGCCGCCGTGTCCGGCTCGAGGTCCGCAACCGCGACGGGCGCCGGCGGCGACTCGCCGACCAGCACGGGAACCACAACCGGCACCGCGATCACTTCGACGCGCGCGACCGCGCGAACGGGTTGCTCCGCCGCCGTCGGCTTCGACGCCCATCCGACCAGCCCGCCGGCCGCGAACACGCCGACGACCGCCGCCGCGCGGCTGAGGCGCCGCACGCGCCGGCCGCGCGCCAGCGCCTGCTCCGTGCGCGCGAACAGCGCCGCCTCGAAGACGGCGCGTGGCCCGGGCGCGGGCCGCGGGGCGAGGAGCGGGGCCAGGTCGTCGGGGTCAGTCATGGTCGGCCTCGAACGCCTCGCGGAACGCCTGCCGCGCCCGGCCCAACAGCGACTCGGCGGCCTTCGGCGAGAGCCCGTGGGCGGCGGCGATCTCGTCCACCGTCCGCCGGTCGAGGTACTTCGCCCGGAGAACCGCTTCGTGGTGGGCGGGGAGCACCGCCAATGCCGCCGCGACGCGCTCGGCGGTATCGAGTGCAGCCGGGTCGGTGCCGGGCTCCGGCGCCGCGCTCAGCGGTCGCGTCCCTTTCCGCCGCCGGCCGCGGAGGGCGTTGCGGACGGCGTTGGCCGCGATGCCGGCGAGCCAAGCCGCGAACGGACCGGCGGCGGGGTCGAACGCCCGCAGCCGGCGGACAGCGGTGAGCCACGTCTCTTGCAGCACGTCGTCGGCGAGGTCGGGGAGCCCGGCGCAGCGCCAGCGGACGTAGGCGGCGAGGACGGGCGCGTGGTCGTCGTACCAGCTGCGCCAGGCGACGTCGTCGCCGCCCAGCACGGCGTCCCGGACGGCCCGCTCCCGCCACGCCCGCCCGCCGTCGTTCATCCGCCGGCCCCGTGGTCGCGGTCACACCCGGGTATTGTCCGCGGCCGGGCCGAATCCTTCGCGGGAATCCGAAATCGGCAGCGGTTACAATGCGGGCGGAGGAAGACGCCATGACCCCGACCGCCACCCCGCCCGTCGCCCCGTCGACGAAGTCCCCGCGCGACCGCATCAACCTGTCCGGGGTGTCGTGGGAGACGTTCCGGCGAATGCGCCACGCCTTCCGGTTCAACCGATCGGTCCGCTTCGCCTACGACCGCGGGGAGGTCGAGATCATGACGATCGGGTACGAGCACGAGAAGGATTCCCGCTTCCTCGCCCATCTGGTCGAAGTGCTGACCGAAGCGTTGAACCTACCCATCATCCGCGGCGGGTCGGTCACGATCGCCCGGCGGCGGCTGAAGCGGTCGATCGAACCGGACAACTGCTTCTGGATCGCCAACGCTGCTGCCATCGCCGGGGTGAAAAAGCTCGACCTTCGCATCCAACCCGCCGCCGGACTTGGCGATCGAAGTCGACGTCACGAACAGCTCACTCAACCGCTTCGGCATCTACTCGCGGCTCGGCGTGGTGGAACTGTGGCGGCTCGACGGAGACGAGTTGCGGTTCCATGTCCGCGGCGCAGACGGGCGGTACGTGGAGGTGCCGACCAGCCCGACGTTCACAGGGCTGCGCGGCACGGAACTGGTGCCGTTCCTGCAACACGCGCGAAACGCCAGCAACCAAAACGAGGTGACCCGGGATTTCAGGGGGTGGGTACAGGAGAAGTTCGGTGAGATGAGGCGTACGGAACACAACCAGACCGCCGGGGGTGAGCCGGCGGCCGGGTGAGAATCGTCAGACGACCTCGAACACCAATTCGGGCGCGTACCGGCGGTGGATGGCGGCGGCGACCTCCGCCCGCAGCCGGCCGGCGGCGCGGGTGAGCCCCGCTTCTGCATCCGCCCGCGTCACCGCGCCGTCCGCCGGCAGTGCCATCACCACCCGCAACCGGCCGGTGTGCGGCGCCGGATCGACGCTCGCCACCGTCAACGCCTGCACGGCAATGTCAGCGCACCCGCCGATCGCCGCGTGCAGCGCTTCCGCCACCTGCCCGCACAGCTGTCGCGCCTTCCGCCCGGCGGCCTTCGGCGCGTCCCACGGCTTCTTGTGCCAGTCCTTCGGGTCGGTCCCGTCCTCGGGGCCGAGCTCATCGGTCAGCCGCACCCAGTCCTGGGGCGGGTCGGTCTTGCGGCCCATCGCTGCCTCGGAAGATGTTGGGGAACCCACACGACGCCACGACGCGGGTTCCGGTCGCAATCGGTCGCACGGGTCACCTCCTTCCGGGGTTAGTGGTTCAGGTGTAGAGGGGTCGGCCGGTCCGCGGGTTCACGCCGGCTACGGGACGTGGGGCACGACCCGCCCGCGGTAATCCCGCTTCTCGATCGGGAAGTCGGCGAGCCCGAGGCGCGGGAGGATCCAGTCGTGAGTCGCCGGCGCGCCGATGGTGGCCGGGACGTGCATGATCCGGCGGACGAGCCGCGCCGTGGCCGGTTGGCCGTAGAGGAAGAGCGGGTAGCGCGATCGCGGGAGATCCGGGTCCATGTCCGAGATCGAGTGAATGCAGTCGCAGCCCCTTCCAGTCCGGCCGGCTTCACCCCACGAGTCGATGCACTGGTAGCCGACTGCGCCCGATTCCATGAAGGCCTTCTGAACCCGAAACCGCTGGGCAAAGCCGTGCCACACCTCGTACGGCCCCCACAGAGCGACGTCTTGCTTCGTGTCGAGCATGACACGTATCGTCTCGTGGAGCCCGTAGTTCCGTCCCGGGACTACACTCCGGCTCAAGGGCTTGATCGGCAGTTCTACCGGAAGCCAGCTGATCGTTTCCCCGACGACCGACGTTTCGGCACCCGGGGCACCGGACACCGTCACGAGCGTCGCCCAGGTGTGGGTGTCGGCCGGTTGCCGGGTCGGCCGGTCGGACCCGTACAGGATGAGGAAGTACCGTTCGCCGGGCGGTGGTGTCATCGCCGCCAGCTCTTCGCGCGTCAGCCGCGACGCCGGGGTCGGCGTCTGCTGGGCGAACAGGGAACACCCGACCGCCGGGAGCGTGGCAAGGAGGAGCACGCCGCAGCGAGCGAGGGCGGACATGCGAATCTCTCGCGGGTTGGCGGCGCGGGTCAACCGGTATCATCGGTTCAGAGCGCCCCGCCGCTCCAACTTCTCACTCGCGGGAAGCCGCGAACCCGGCCGGTCGGTGGGCGCGTCCTTAGAATGACTCACTGACCCGAACGCCTTCCCATACTAGGACGCAACCGCTGATGAAGCCGCGCCTGTTCACCCCCGGCCCCACCCCCGTTCCCGAGGAGACGCTGCTCGAACTCGCCAAGCCGGTGACCTACCACCGGTCGGCCGAGGCGAAGGCGATCCTCGCCGAGGTCAGCGAAGACCTGAAGTACGTCTTCCAGACCGCCAACCCGGTGTTCACCATCACCAGTTCCGGCACCGGCGGGATGGAGTCGGCGGTGTCGAGCGCGCTGGCGGTCGGCGAGAAGGTGATCCTCCTGACGGCCGGCCGGTGGGGCGAGCGGTGGCGCGGCGTGCTCAAGGCACACGGGGCGAACATCGTCGCCGTCGAGGTGCCCTACGGGAAGGCGGTGACGCCCGAGCAGGTCGAGGCCGCGGTGAAGGCCAACCCGGACGCGAAGGCCGTCTTCGCCACGCTCAGCGAGACGAGCACCGGCGTCGGCCACGACCTCGCCGCGTTCGGCAAGATCGTCGCCGGCACCGACGCGCTCTTGATCGCGGACGGCATCAGCGGGCTCGGGGCGATGGAGTGCCGGGTGGACGAGTGGAAGATCGACATCTGCGTGACCGGCTCGCAGAAGGCGCTGATGCTGCCGCCGGGGCTGGCGTTCGTGAGCGTGAGCGAGAAGGCGTGGAAGAAGATCGACGCCACGCCGGTGCGGAACTTCTACTTCGACCTGCGCCGCTACCGCAAGAGCCTGGCCGAGAGCGACACGCCGTTCACCCCGGCCAACACGCTGATCCGGGCGCAGCGGGCGAGCCTGAAGCGCGTCCGCGCGGAGGGGATCGAGAACCTGTGGGCGCGCCACGCCCGCATCGCCGCCGCCACCCGCGCCGGGGTGACGGCGATGGGGCTGGAACTGTTCGCCGAGCGGCCGAACAGCGCGCTGACGGTCATCACCGTGCCCGCCGGCGTGGACGGCAGCGGTACGCTGAAGAAGCTGGAGAAGCAGTACGGGTTCAAACTCGCCGACGGCCAGGACGCGATGAAGGGGAAGATCTGGCGGCTGAGCCACATGGGCTACACCGACGCCTTCGAGGTGCTCGGCGCGGTCAGCGCGCTGGAGCTGGTGCTGGCCGAGAGCGGGTTCAAGCTGGACGTGGGCGCCGGCGTCGCCGCGTTCCAGAAGGCCTACGCGGCTGGGAAGTAAGACCGTCAAGGTCTGGCGGGCTCCGGAGAGACTGGTACACTCCGGTTAAGAGAGGCGTGTCGGGACAACATCGCCCCCTCGCCCGGAGCCCGCCATGCCCCCGCCCGATAAACTTGATCCAGCCGAGCGTGAACCCTTCCAGCAACTCAAGAAACGATTTGGAGATAGGTTTCAGTTCCGGATCAAGAACAAGCACGTCGTTTTCATTGATCTTTCGTGGTGCGAACTGACGACAGTTAAAGCCTAAATATTTGCATTCAAACATGTTACCTATCCGAGCCTGTCCGAAAACCAGCTAACACTACTCCGTTAGAACCGGCGATCGGTGGGTGCGGCAGTGCTGGCAGTCGGGCTTCGCGACCGGGAGAAGCAGCCGCT
>VFQN01002286.1_pt1 | contig 30058 bp, 35 predicted proteins | sample 3512371 | NCBI WGS metagenome assembly VFQN01 (sample SAMN10412370, study PRJNA504923) | tailings metagenome | isolation source: Replicate 2 from Balatoc abandoned mine | place: Philippines: Itogon, Benguet | collected 2017-08-28 | reverse complement strand
AATAGGTCTCCGATAATCCCATAACCCTTCTCCTGAAAAAAAAAAAAAAAAAAAAAAGGCAGCCACAGCGGCCTGCCAGCATCTCCTCGACGCCCATTGCCGTATACAGGCAGCGTGGAGGCACGCCTTTGCCATGCCACATGTAAAATACGATGCGGGTTGCTCCGAAAGTCCCACCAACAGGCGATTTCCAGTCCCTTACCCAACCAGGTTGCCCCTGTCCACACCAGGTAGGGCGGCCCCTGTCCACACCACCACCACACCCTGGTCCACACGACACGATGCCAGCCCACAGGGAGGCTCCAGTGCGCCCACAGCCATCCAAGACCCTGAGACGGGTCGACCGGGCCCAACATGACGACCATGAGCAAGCTGGCAACAGGGGGCCCTGGCTGGCAAGTCCATGAGCCTCACCGTACTGCAGTTGCCCACGTGTTCGTGATATCGTCATGCGAGTTGTGCCACAGCTTCGCATCCGAGTGCTCTCGCTTCCCTGGAACCCAGGACAAAAGCTATTATGGCCCACTCTCCAGTTGGAAACTGCCTGTATCCCTGTGCGGCGAGTCATAATGCGCTGTGCATAAGCGCCGCGGTCGAGACAAGGCTTCTACTTTTCCTTTGTTTGAGCTTTGTTTTCTGTGGTCCATCTAAGCCTTCGGGCTGTGGCCTCTGGCCCAGGAATCTACAGGCTCATTGCCATAGCCTGTAATCAGACTCAGACTCAGACAAGGCAGGTTCGCCCCACATTGACAGAATGGCCCATCACTCGCTCAACCATCAGGTTTTTGCAAACAGGGGCTGCTCCCTGTGCTCCTTCATTACGCGCATGGGCGCATCGAACCAACGGCGTGGATTGCACAGTACGGCCCATGTGCGCCAAAAGCGCGTTTACAGCAGTCACATGGCTGCTGTGGGCACTTCAAAGCGCCAGGTGCAACTACTAAAGCAATCTGTCAACTGACCACGACGACGCAATGGCGGAGACGCAAGCTTTTCGCGGGACCTTCTTCCACACACCAACATACGGGAAGCTTGAGTGCCTTCGCGACCGTGTAGTTGTGGTTCAGGATGGCAGGATTGCTCGCATTGTCGACGGGTCAGAGGAGCCAGCCATCGCGCGCGAGTTCGGCGTTGAAGTCCGTCGGCTTCAGGCAGGTCCATTTGCAAGCCGACGACTTCCCTTCCTCGTGTCGTGCGCTAACGTCCTGCGCTCCTTTCTTTACAACTACAGAATGGGCAATACTTTGTCCCGGGCTTCATTGATACACACGTTCACGCTCCGCAGGTAGGACCGCAAACCGATCCGCTTCGCCCCAAACCCTAGAACAGTTGCCTGTCAATGATGACGCATACATCACTACAAGTCGATTCCTGAAGGGCAATTGAACGCATTACAGGTCTCTAGTTAACCGCACTGCAGCCCGTGTGATCAAACACTTGCTGATAACCATTCATGTTTGCTTAACCTGTCGCTGCGCCTGTCCTTGCTGTCCACCCACAGTACAAATTCACGGGAACGGGTACAGATGTGCCACTTATGGACTGGCTGAAGAAGTACACCTTCCCCGCTGAGACTTCGTTCCAAGACATCGAGGCCGCCCGCCACCGTTACTCGCTGCTGGTGAAGCGCTTCCTGGCCAACGGCACCACCACCGCCATGTACTACGGCTCGCTGCACCTGGAGCCCAACACAGTGCTCGTGGACACAATAGAGCAGCTTGGGCAGCGCGCGGTGGTGGGCAAGGTGAGTTGGTGCCCGGGATGGTGGTTGTGTGGGTGGGGGCAGTGGTGGTGGACCGCACAAGTCACGTGCACGTTTCAGGGCCCGTCGTTAGCCTCTTCTTGACATGCTGGCGTACGATCCACACATCTGGGTGCAGAATGCTGCCAATTGACAAGTGTTGAATGCACAATCAGCTGTCCAACTCCTGTCGGCCTTGCTTTCGGGTGTTCCGCCGTGTTGCCAGGGCCCCAGCAGCACTCACGCTGTTGACGCCCCGCCCTCTCCGGCTCTCCCTTCCCCTCCCCCCCAAGGTCAACGTGGACCGCCACTCCCCCAACACTCATAAGCACCTTCGCCCTCGCTGGCCAATTGCGAGTCTGTCTCGTCACTTGTGCTTTGTTCCCCCCCTCCCCTCCCCCCCCTCCCCCAAAGGTCAATATGGACCGGCACTCCCCCGACGACTACGTCGAGGCCACGGAGGACGGCCTGCGCGACGCCGAGGCCTTCATCATCTTCACGCAGGACAAGAAGTGCAGCCGCATACAGCCCTGCATCACGCCGCGCTTCATTCCCACGTGCACGCCACAGCTCATGAAGGGTGGGTGCTGCACGGGTGGGGCCCTACAGGTTACCGTATAAAGAAGCGAAAATATCTACGAGTGCTTACGTGCGCTGTGGTAACAAAGCTAACGACCCATGGGTCCACACATAGCGCTGGTGGGGCTAAGACGGTTCCCCTCCTGTGACACCGGAAGATACTGCCATGGCAAGGAGAGCATATTCGTGACCGCCTTGGCCACCAGGATCGCATGTGACTCAGCAGGCTTGCATGGGTAGCTTGGCGGTTGTGAGAGTGTCTGCCCTTGCGCCCAGCGTGGTCCCATGCGGAACGGCTCAAAGCACAGCCCTCTCCGTCCCCGCCCCGCCCCCCAATCCCCACAGGCCTGGCCGGCCTGGCCAAGAAGTACGGCGCGCACATCCAGTCTCACATCTCGGAGTGCTGCGGCGAGGTCAACTGCGTGCGCGAGATGCACCCCGAGTACGCCTCCGACACAGCGGTGTTCGAGGAGATGGGGCTGCTCACAAACAGGTGGGGAGGAGAGGGGGCTGCTCACAAACAGGTGGGGAGGAGAGGGGGCTGCTCACAAACAGGTTGTAACAAGGTGCTGGTTGGTGAACGCTGGAGTGAAGATGGAGGCGGGCGTAGCACCACGCAACATGTAAGCTTGGCATCACTTTATGCTGCTGGTAACCATCTGGCAGTGTATTCGCTGTCTGTTCTTGTTCCAGGACCGTCATGGCGCACGGCACGCTGCTGAGCGATGACGACATCCGCCACCTGGCGGCACGTGGCACCGCCGTGTCGCACTGCCCGCTCAGCAACTTCTTCCTGGGGGACGCATGCTTCCGGTAAGTCAAACCACGTCATGCTGGGATAAAGATTTTTACATGCGCTCATATACCGTGTGAACTTGGGAGGACAAGGTTTGGATTCGGCAGGTGGCATGCAGCTTTGGTATTTCAGTACACCAGCACGGCGGGGGTTAGGCGCCTTGTATCCACGCTATTTACTAGCTAACAATTGCTAAATAGTAAACAATGTATGAATACCAATTAATGATCAATAACATTTCCAATTATACCCGCACGTGGGCACGGCGCGGGCGTAGGCTCCATGAATCCTTTTTTCATCGTGTACAGTGGAATGGACCTTGTTGTGTGGCGTGCTCCCTTTCTGCTTGCCCTTGCTGTGCTGCGTAACACTCAACTACCTCATGGCCATCTACCGCAGCGTCAACCACGCGCTGCAGCTGGGGCTCAAGGTGGGTCTGGGCACGGACGTTGCTGGCGGCATCTCGCCCTCCATGCTCACGGCGCAGCGCATGGCGGTGGTCAACAGCCGCTGCCTGCGCGCGCACAAGCTGGCGGCACGCGGGGGCACCACCGTCACACCGGACATGGAGGTGGACGTACTCACCTTCAAGGAGGCGCTGTGGCTGGCAACAGTGGGCGGCGCACAGGTGGGGCTGACGGGTAGATTTAGAGGCCACCGTGGGAGGGCCGTCGAGGGTGGGAGGGGCAGCAGCTGGTCTTTCTCCCTGCAGTCCGGCCCAACGCGACGGCTGGCTGGCCAAGTGGCCACTGGCGAATGTTGCCGGCAGCGCTGGACGCGCATCCTCCGTGCATTACCATCCTCCCATCACTCCGCTGACCCTCCCGGCCGCTGCATTCCCCAATCTATTGCTTGCTCTCCAGGCCCTGGACATGGCGGACCGCGTTGGCACGTTCGAGGTGGGCAAGGAGTTTGACGCGCTGCTGGTGGACACGTGTCTGGGCGGCACGGCGGGCCCCTTCGACGTGTTCCCCGGCGAGGACGACGAGCAGCGCTTTGAGAAGTTCATCAACCTGGGCGACGACAGGAACCTGGCGGAGGTGTACGTGCAGGTGGGGAAGGGGGCGTGTGGAGGCGCATGGTCGCTGCGGGAGGCGGGCGGTGGAACGCGTGGGGCAAAAGGCGTCTTGGCACGTGGTATGTGGCACGGGTGGACGGGAGGCATGTGCCGGGTGTGGATGTGCACGTGCATGTGGGGAAGGGCGCCGGGGCTGGGTGATTGGACGCGTGGGGCATAAGGCACATGGCAAGTGGCACGGAGGGACAGAGCTTATGGGCCTGGTGCAGGTGCACGTGCACGTTGTAATAGAAGTAAGCGCGGGGACGTGTCCCGCTGTCCCTCTTGTCACATCGCACTGCTGCTGACATGTGCTGACCTACTGCCACCGCTGTGCAGGGCGCTTGCGTCAAGCGCGGGGACGTGTTCCCGCTGGAGCCGCCCGCCAAGGGCCACGACGCGGAGGACCGCGATATGGCCGCACCCACACCCGCCGAGGGCGACGTGGTGGACACGGCACGGGGCGACAGCAGCGACGGAGACGCGCCGGAGGAGGGCAACGAGCCCGCGGCAAAGCGCAGCCGCCACTGAGCCGCCGGGGCGCGTGGGGCGGCATGGTGTACGGCATGGTCGGGGGCGGGTGCGTATTGTCGTGTTGGGGCTTAGATGGGGGGATGGGAGGGCATGGGATGGCGGGTAGCTGTTTGCGAATTGCGGGCGAATGAGTGAGGTGAGAGGCGAGGGTGAAGGGTGTGCCGTGGAGCGGATGAGGGCAAATGCTGAGTGCTTTGTGACTACGCTGGCGCGCAGCTATCTGAGTGGTCACTTGGGATGCATGAGGGCTTGCGGTAGGGGTGTTGCTAGAGTTTGAGGCGGACGGTAGCTATGGTTTAATGGTGCTGACGACCGCATGTGCAGCTGAGAGCATGGGTTGAGGGCCATTGGCCGTGCATGCCAACGCGGTAGCGCAAGGGTCCTGCGTGCAGCTGTGGGCTGCTTCGGTTGTGGACACCTTTCGTACGTGCGTTAGGAAGGGATCTTGTCTACAGAGAGCGTGAGCGCTACAGTGTTCCGCTGTACCATACAGGGCTCGTGTACCACCTGCTGTGATGCATGGATGCACCTAGTGACGTTGGATTAGCATTCTGAGAGGAGAGGCCTGGTTGGGCTCGAGAGTTGTGCACCTGTACCACTATTGCGCCCCTGCTCCGGGAGCATGGCCTGTACCAGTATGCGCCGTGGTGAGCACTGGTGAGCATCACTGCACGGGCGCAATTCCCCCAGGTGCAAGATGTGTGGCCGTGCATAGAGGCTGGAGGTGTTGACTTGACTCCGGCTGACTATTGCTCTTGACTGGCACAAGATTGCATTGTTGTGGTAAAGAAACATGCAATGCTTACAGGACTGGGGACGGTACTGTCGGGAAGTACGCTGTTTTGCGCTCACCGTTGCGCTTTTGACCGGCGGTGTGCAGCGCGCATGTGGCGACGCGAATCAGGGGAGCTCCCCTGACGTGCATGGCATGCTTTGCCGCCATGAAGCAACGCGATAATTGGCCTTTCTATTTGTTGCTATCTGTTGCTCTGGCACGATGGGGTGTGCGGGAAGGGCAGCGGCGGTTTTGACGGGCCTCCAATCCCATGGTGGGTAGAGAGTTCTGCCGCGTTTCCTGCGCACAAAGACACGTGGCCAACGCTGCGTGTCTGTTTTGTTGTTGACATTTGGGTGTGTGAAGCATACGGGTGCATTGACCAATACTTCAGAAGTTTTGTGTAAGCGAGCTGGTTCAGACGAAGTTCCTGATCCCCTCTATGCTGCGCTCGAGTCCCCGGGCCAGTGTATTGCAACCTGAGTACCGGTACGTCAGTGCTTCAACCCAACCGCTGGTCGCTCGTACAGCACACAAAAGCAGTGAAAGCGCACGGGGCCCTCCTCCGCCCTGCCCATAAGCCCTCGACACAGTGTCGACACCCAAGGCCGTACACAAAGTAACAAATCAACACACTGGAGAGCTGGCCAGTTGACCGGCCACCGGTCCAGCCATGACCCAAGGCCAGACCAGGCCCTGAAGAGCGAACCCTCCTGGCCTGTAACCACGCGATCGCCATGCCGCAAAGGCTTCCAGCCTGAAGACTTCTTACAGGAGTACTCCCTGCCAGGGGTTCATGACAGGCCACAAGGCCCATGCCCAAGGAACCCTAGCATACTCAACCAACTCGAGCAAAACACGACACAGTCAGCATCCAAACGGTCACCTTTGTGGAGTCAGTCCATGTCAGTCACGACGCCCAGCCAAGCTTACGAGAACAAATACAGTAGCCAAGGTAGCATCTCGAATGCAAGCCTTGCTAGTGATAAGTCAAGGCACTCAATGGCCATTATTGCAACAAGCATTCACTTGGTGCATGCACAAGAACGTCACGGCTTCCCGTTTAGGGTGGGGCCCAAGTACTTTTTCCATGCATGTACAGCGCTCTACCCTTTACAAGAGGCTCGCTGGCCCACAGTGCAGATCCCATCAGTCATCCGACACTGTGCTGCTGTAACCTGATGCGGCCCTTCACCTTGCAGCTGTAAGCCTCCGCTCACACAGGCCCTCTGCACCCACTGCAAGATACACCTGTTCCATACTCTGCATCCCACTGCCGGGCCGTCCTGCGGCACCAGTAGCCCCCTAGTCACCCCCACCCATGCCCACGTCGCCCGCGTGCGTCTTAGCGCCTTGGTCCCCGCCCTTTCCAAGCCAACAGCTGCCCGTGTGTCTTAGCGCTGCGTGTGTATTAGGCCGCCAGGTCGTCCTGCAGCAGCAGCGCCACGCTGGCCAGCACCCACTTGTGCGCCGGCTCCTGGCTGCGCAGCGTGAAGGTGGACACGATTGGCGAGTACACGTTGGCGCGCTGCATGTTGGTGTAGACGGGGCACTCGTAGTAGCCGTCCAGGTTGAACTGGTCGGCCGTGACGGGCTTGACCTGCAGGGAAGAAGCGGCAAGGAGGCAGGGGCGAAAAACGTCAGTTGCCGGCCACAGACCTACAAGAGCAAGCTGTTGCTGAAAGCCGTAAGCGTTGGACAGAGCATGTAGCCGCAGCCGGGCCCTGCAACTCCCACAAAGACACCCTCAGCTCCCTGTTCCCCCGTCCCACCTGCAGCACCGGCATGGCGGGGTGCAGCTCGTTGGGCTTGGAGTCGCGCAGGCAGCCGTCCTCGCGGTCCCACCGCGCGCCCTCCAGCACCAGCCCGTGCACGTACACGCCCAGCGGCGCCGCCTCCTGCACCTGGTCCGGGCTGGTGAAGCGCGTGACCTCGGTCATGAACTTCATCACGTCCAGGGGCAGCTTGTTGGCGCGCGCGTACGTCTGCATGACGGCGGTGAGGAAGGCCTTGGGGTTGAACAGCCCCGGCAGCCACACGCTGACCGGCGTCACGATGTCGCCGGCCGTCCACGCGGCGAGCTGCTCGTAGCGCCGCAGCACGTCCGCGTACCAGGCGCTGAGCGAGTACACCTCCTGCACGCGCGTGCTCATGCAGCCCATCCACAGGTCGGGCACCGAGTTGGACGCGATGCCGCGCGCGAGCTTCTCCATGGCGTCGCTCATGTTGAGTGCGCCATCCAGCCCCAGCTGCAGCTCCTCCATGCTGCGCTTCATCTCAAACAGCAGCGCGTTCATGCGCGTCGCCTCCTGCAGCGCCACCACCACGAACGGCGTCTTGTCCTTGACGCGCAGCTCCACCTCCACCATGTTGAACGCCTCGGGCAGGCGCTCCTTGTAGCTTTCCAGCGCCTGCCGCACCGCGCCCTCACTGCCGCCGCCACCGCCGCCGCTGCCGCCACCGCCACCGGTGACCTCCACCACCGTCTTGAACAGCGTCTCGCCCAGGCTGGTCAGCAGGGACAGCTCCGCATTCGGGTGCATGCCATACACCACCGGGCTCTCGGCCGGCAGGCTGGTCTCAATGTACTGCTTGAGCGACTCGTAGTCGGTGGGCGTGGGCGCGGTGAAGCCGGGCGCCAGCTCCAGCGTGGGCGCGGCCCAGGAGGCGGGGTCGGCCAGGTTGCCCTGGGGCAGGATCTCGGGCCGGATGAGCACCTCCAGGTAGGTGGTGCAGCAGCGGCGGTCCATGCCGTCCGTGATGTGGCCGCCGTAGAAGACCTCGCCAAACATGTACTGCAGGTCGCGCCAGGGGATGGCGTCGTACGCCTCGAGGTAGTTGTACAGCACGTCGCCGCAGGTGGTTAGGTCGCCCATGTTGAAGCTGTAGCCGCGGCAGAAGCCCAGGCCGGAGCCGGAGCCGGTGCCGATGCCCACGCCAAACTTCTTGCGGCCCAGCAGCAGTGAGTGGTAGAAGCACAGGCCGAACAGGATGGAGCGGAAGGCCACGCGCTTGGCGTCGGTGGACGGCCGGTCGCACTGCTCGGGCGTGTACGCGGCGAACGCGCGGCGCATGTTGGACTTCATGTCGCTGGGCGGCTCGTTGGAGATCTTGATGCACGTCTGCAGGATGGACTCGGGGATGATCTTGGCGTGCGGCGCGCCGTTGATCGGCTCGGCGGAGAAGAAGCAGCGGAAGTCGGGGTGCGCCGTCTCGGCCGCAATCTCCAGCTTGCGCTCCAATTTCGGGATCCAGCCCTGCATGAGGTGCACGTTGTCCAGGAACACCCAGCCGCCCTCGCGAGTGTACTTGTCCAGCACCGCCTCCGCCGGCGCCTCCTGGCCCTGGCCCATGGAGATGAGGCACAGCCGGCCGTTGTCCACGCTGTAGCCGCACTTGTTGGCGTACTGCTCGATCTCCTTGCTGGGGCTGTAGCCGGGGAACAGGATGAAGAAGATGGGCGTGGCGGAGGAGGACTCGTCCATCATGGACGCGGGGGAGAAGGCGTCCTGCGGGGAGGAGGGTGGGGGAAGGCAAAGCCGGACACCGTGAGGACTTGGTGCAGGCCAAGGTGTAATAGGATGCGGTGCAGGGGTACGTACTAGGACAGGCCAAGGTGCATAGCAGGCAGCAGCACTGTATCAAGGACCAGGCAGCAGTATTGAAACTGGGGTTAAGCGTGCTCCCAGCAACAGCTGGCAGGGGGCAGGCCTTCCACGATTTGTCCCCACCTGGTTGACGTAGTTGCTGCCCATCATGTGCTCGCAGAAGTTCTGCAGCGCGTTGGTGATGCGGTCGGGCCGCAGCGCGCGGATGATGAGCAGCTGGCGGAACTCGGTGAGGCGGCCCCAGTCGCCCGGCATGGGGCTGCGCTCCGCCGCCTCGTTGCTGCACCAGTTAAACCAGTCGTCGCTGTTCTTCTCCATGTCCTTGGCCAGGTGCGCGAAGCACGGCAGCGTGGTCAGCACGTCCAGCGCAGCCCACTGCGCCTCGTTCATCCAGCTGCGGGTGCGGAGGGGAGCAAGGGGCACAGCATGCGTGGTTAATATCCCGTGCGAGTGGGCTAACTGTCGCCTAGTCAGCACATCCAGCGCAGCCTACAGCCCACTGCGCCTCGTTCATCCAGCTGCGGGATGGCGGGCAGCAAGCCAGTGTTATAGGTCGCAAACCAGGGTACCATACGGCAGCTGTTATTACGAGAGTATCCAAGGAGCATACACGCGGTAGGTGGTATTGTAGCACAGGGCACAGCTAGCAGGGAATGCAGGCACGCGGGTGCCGCCTACCCACCGGCTGAGGTCGTCCGTGATGGGCGGCGGCGTGGGGTTGCGCATGCCGCGGCACAGCGCCTCGTACTCGCTGGCGTCCACCGCCTGGCTGCGCAGCAGGATGGCGAACGTCAGCAGGCTCAGCACGATGAGCTTGTCGCGGTCGAACAGGCCGCGCCGCGTGTAGTTGTACACGGTGAACGTGCACGTCTCCAGCAGGCTGATCAGCCGCGCCTCCAGCTCCTCGGGGCTCATGTTGAACGACTCCTCCTCGTCCTCCTCCGCCTCGCCCATCTGGCTGCCGCGCCCGCCCTGCGACTCGGCAAGGGACGCCTGCGACGCCTCGGGGCCGGGCGGCGGCATGCCCTCCTGGCTGGGCCGCCGCTCGCCGCCGCCGCTGCTGCGGCGGGCCTTCTCCATTAGCGTGTTGTGGTCCAGGGGCTGAGGGGAGGGCAGCAGCCAGGGACAAGGAGGGAGTGAAGGACAAGTGCATGAGCCCGTACAACGGCTGATGCACCAGTAAGCAGCGGTCAGGAGTGCGCATCAGGGAGTCATAGAGCTGGGTAAGGAAAGTGGCCAAGGCGGAGGCAGCAGGAGGGCAAGCAGGGAGCAGCTCACCGCGTCCTTGAGCGACGCCGACCGGCGCGGGCCCTTCTTCTTGCGGCCGCCCGGCGCGTGGTCCAGGCCGCGGCTGAAGACGGTGACGAAGGCGTTGAGCGAGAACTGGTAGAAGGCGTGGATCTTGTTCAGCGAGTTGAGAAGGAAGAACAGCATGGCGCCGCGGGCGGCCACCGTGCGGTACTTGTTGCGGTTCTCGTTGATCGCAATCTCGGTCTCGCGGGACTCCTTGACCTGTGGGTTAAGGCACCATCCCAGACAATGGCAACGGTAAGCAAAAGACAAACAGCATGAGCACCTGAGCACCAGGTACTCAGATACCGGTAGCTGTTCCCAAAGCCAAGGCTAGTCCACGTCGCAGTGGGTTAGCAGCTTGAGCTTTCACCGCTTTAGCCCACCTTCTCGCTGATCTCGGCCGACACGCGCTTGGCATCCTCCAGCGACTCAATCAGCGCCACGTCCTCCGTGATGTCGCCCTCGGCGTTGGACAGCTTGAACAGCAGCCCGTCCTCCAGCTCCTTGAGCTTGATGGTGAACTCGGTGTTCTGCACGATGAGCTGCGTCTTGGTCTCCTCCAGGTCGGGCCGCTCCTTGTTCACCACCAGCGCCAGCAGCTGGTCCTCCAGGCCGCCCTCCGTCACTGTGAAGTTGATCAGCGTGGTCTCGGCCTGGGGGTAAGCGTGAAACGCACACGGAAACGGTGTCAGGCGTGGGAGGAGCTCGGGTGCCAGCGCGGGGGATAGGTAGGGGTGTGGGAGCTCAGGCCATAAGCACGCAGCAACGGTAGCACAGCACACAGCAATACAGGAGCGCAAGCAGTGAAGCTGTGGCAGGCTGGGTTTGCGGAGAAGGGTAGGGGGCTGCCTGCTGGCGTGCAGCGCACCTGGATCTCAGGAGGGTAGTGTGGGTTGGACAGCTTGGTGTGCAGGAAGAGGCGGAAGTTCCTGTTGTACTCGCACTCCTTGTCGCCCAGCTTGACGTACAGCGAGCGGCCCTTCTTGAAGGTGGAGCGCGTGATGATGGGGTTGAGCACGGCGTCGATGGTCTCGCCCATGTTCTCCACCAGCACGCTGTGGCCCGCCTCGATGGCGCGCTCCATGATGTGCATCATGTTGGGCGCACCCATGCGGGTGACCTGGGGAGTACGAAGCGTCCGGGGTTAGCAAACTACTCGCGGGATAGTCAACCAGCTGGACACACACGTGGAGCTGGGGGCTGCCGGCTGCACAGCCAACAGGGGCGAGCTTGTTGCCTTGGCACACAGTGTTCCCGGTACCGGCACCCCGCGCCCGCCCACCTGCAGGTTGTTCTTGCTCTCGCGCTCCTTGATCCACAGGATGCCCTGCAGCTGCGGGTCCATCATGAGGCTCCAGCGCTCCGAGTTGGTGAGGATGGTGCCGTTCTGCACCGAGGTGGGGTCGGAGGGCAGGCCCTCGCGGATCCAGCTGGCCACCAGCGCGTCGTCCACCAGCACCTTGAGCGGGTCGGAGATGCCCTCCGTCATGGGCATGTGCCGCTCGCGCAGGAACAGGATCCAGTCGTCGATCAGCTGCGCGCGGAACTTGGAGGTGAAGGGCCCGGCGTACGACACGAAGGCGGCGGCCAGAAGCATGTCGCCTGCATGGGGCCACAAGTGAAGCCGTGGGGCGGGTGTGGCAAGCGACAAGGAGTGGCCGAAGCGCACAGTTCCATGCCCCTTCGCAGGCATGAATCTACGCACTGAACCTGCTAATGTAGTGAAAGCTATTACGGGTAGATGGCTGCGCTGCGCGCACCTGTGAGCACCTCGTAGTCCTTGCGCAGCTGCTCCACGGTCAGCGCCCAGCGCTCGCCCTCGGACGCCAGCGCGTTGATGAGGCGGTTGGCCAGCTCCAGCTTGCGCTGGCAGCGCTCGCTCTCGCGGATGGCCGCCTCCTTGTCGTCGTTGGCCTCCTTGAACTGCAACTCCAGCTCCTGCACCTTGGCGTTTAGCAGCGCCACCTTCTCCTGCACGGCAATCAGCCTGCGGGGAAGGCGGGAGCGGGAGGCAACACGCCAGGTCAGGGAACAGGGACAGGTTGGGGGCATGAGACATCGCGAAAGGCCAAGTGACAGGAAAGGCGTAAACGGCACACTCCGCATGCCGTACGAATACGGAAGCGCTTTACATGCTGGCGTGCGTCTGGCCCCGGTCCCGGTGCTCTTAGCCCCCTTCCCCCGGCCCCCGCCCCAATACGCACGTCACGTTGGCCTCCTCCAGCTTGGCGTTGGCGGCGGCCAGCTCCTGGCGCTTGGGCTCCACCTCCTGCACCACGTCGTAGTACTTGATGATGTTGATGGCCCACTCGCACAGCCCGGCGGCGGCGGCCGACTTCTTGCCGATGGCCTCGCGGTTGAAGTACTCCAGGGCAAGGTAGGGCCGGCAGGCGTCCACCGTCTTGCGGGCAACCTGGGGGAGGAAAAGGGGCAGAGGAGTGCGGGTAAGGGTAAGGAGAGGGCCTGGCAGGCGGCCAAACGTCAGAGACCTGGTGACGCAGCCTGTAAGCGGGTGCCCGGTGTCCATTGCATGCATTGCGTGCAGTAGCGAACAAACCACGCTGGGCAGGTATGGGTATACTACCGAGGGCTGAAAGCAAGCTCCGCAAGCCCAGGCACAGCCTGTGCCGTACGCACCTGGCCACCGTCAATCACCCCCTTGAACGACTTGACGCGCTCCAGGAACTTGTCCACGTTGTTCATCAGCTTCTGCGCCGCCGCCCACGACTTGTCCTTGGGGTTGTTGTCCAGCAGGATGATGACCACGGCCGTGATGTCGTCCACGCCGGGGGGCGGCTTCTTGAGCGACTTGGCCTCGCCCAGGTCCTTCTTGGTCACCGTCTCCAGGGCGGCCATGGCCTCGGCCACCAGCGGCTCGGCGGCGGCAAGGTCCTTCTCGCAGCTGGCCTGCTTCTCGGACACCTCCTTGGCGATCACGGCGCACTTCTCCGCCTCCACCTGTAGGGCGGGCATAGGGCCGGCAAAGGCACACACGTGTGTGTGAGGGGAAGAGAGGCTGGTATTCTACAAGTTCGGCGCGAGACATAGAGCAAGCATGTAAATGGCAGGGCGTAGTGCGAGCAGTACGGCAGCCACATGTGAAGCTGCCCGTGCGCCAGCACGTCCCCAGGCATGCAGCAACCGGAGTGTGCAGTAGCATGCTGAAGCACCAGGTAATGCGAGCAGTACGGCACCCCCAGGTCAGGCCGCCCGCGAGCCAGCACCACCCCGTGCCCACCTGCGCCGCGGCGTTCTCGGCGTTGACCTTCTCCTTCTCCACGCCGACCTGCTCCGCAAAGATGTTTGCGGACGCCACCTTGTGCTCCACCTCCACCGCCTTGACCTTGGCCTCCTCCACCAGCACGTCCACGTCCGCCTGCACCTTGTGCAGCTTCTGCAGCCCGTTCTCCAGCCGCTCCGTGCTGTCCAGGTTGTTCTTGCGCTTGGCGGCAAGCACGTTCTTGTACAGCTTGATGAGCTCCAGGAAGGTCTTGGGGGTGGTGTAGTTGTAGCGGCGCTCCGTCTCACGGAACTTGATGGACACCTGCCCGTGCGGATTGTGTGTGCAGGGCGTCAGCCGTCAGCGCATGCAACGGAGGCGTTCGCATCCTGTCCCTGCCTTTCATGGTGCCACGCAGCCCGCCAGCCGCATTTCCCTTGCCTACCCGCTAGCGTGTTTACCTACCGGTACCCCACCCCGCCCCGTCCTGCCCCAGTCCCACCCTGCCCCGCCCCCGCCCCGCCCCACCCAACCCCAACTCCACCAAGACCCGCGCAGTAACGTCTCGGCTTCCCGGTTTCTCCCCGGCCCCCCAAAACCCCCTCAGCTGCCTCATGGACGCACCTTGTTGACCAGCTGGAAGCTGTACGGCATGAACTCCACCACGGCGTTGCGCACGGCGTCGTCGCCCAGGTCCACCTCGTCCAGGAAGCGCTTGGCCACGCTGAACAAGCTGCTGTCGGGCCACGGCTGGAACCAGTCGATGACGGTGGACGTGACGGTGGCCAGGAAGCGCTGCGAGCGGACGCGGAAGTTCTCGCCCACGGGCGAGGCTGTGAACACCATGTGCAGGTTGGCCTTGACCTTCTGCAGGAACACGCCCCAGATGTTCTCCGTCGTGTCGACAAGGCCCAGCGATTTAGTCTCGGCGCGGAGCGCGTTGCAGATGTCATCGCGGTCTTCTTGCGGGAAGAGGTCGGGGATCTCGCCCGAGGACAGCAGGTCGTTGATGTAGACCAGCATGCGCTCGTCCACGATCTGGCTGTCGATGAACAGGAACATGATGCCCTCGCCCTTGACGCCCGCGCGGCGGTACATCTTCTGGATGTCCTCCTTGAAGTTGTTCATGGAATAAGAGCCCGAGATGACGATCATGACGGTGCTGTAGCCGCAAATGTGCGCCGCCAGGCGCGCCAGCGACTGCTTGCCGCTGCCGCCCACGCCGACCAGCAGCGCGTGGCCGGACGGGTTGGACACGATGCGACTGATGCGGCACACGTGCTTCATCGCGTCCTCGAACAGCACCAGGTCCATGGCCGCGTTGGTCTCGTTGTACTCGTTCAGCGCCTCCGTGAGCGTCTTGTACAGCGACGCGTAGTCGGGCACCTCGTCGTACGCCTTGTCGGCGAGGCCGCGCGCAAAGTGGCAGAAGATGAGCGGCTTGGGGTCCTTCTTCTTGTAGTAGTCGTCGATGTCGGCCACGCTGAAGTACTTTTTGGCGATGGCGGTGGCAGCCTTGTTGTAGGCGTCCAGGTCGTACACCGACACCAGGCGGTCGGCGTACACGCGCTCGGACTCGTGCAGCCACAGCTTGCCCCACTTGGCGGGGGAGTTGAAGGCCTCGGGCGTGGACATGAGCAGGCCCTGGTGTGAGAAGGGGCAGGTGTGACGTTAGCACAGAGGAAAAAGCGGCTACGAGTTCCGCACACCAGGGTTTCAGGCGGTCAGGCTGATGGGCTCAACACGGGACCCCGCTGCAGGCTTCTGCCTGGGAAAAGGCTCCCACCTGGAACACGTTGGCGAGGTGGCGCACGGTGAACTCGTAGTGGAAGTTGATGGCGGTCTTGCGGAAGGTGGAGGACACCCTGTCGTGCAGCGCCAGCGCGGCCTGCAGGATCTTGGTGCCCATGTCCTGGATCTCCTCGCGGAACTTCTTCAGGTGGCCCTGCGGGGAGCAGCGCAACACACATACAATAAGGATGAGGAGACAGCAACACTAGATTTTTGTAGCCACGCGTACAAGGCCGGAGGAACAGCATGGCTCCGGCCTCGCTCCAAGCCCTGCTGCACCCAGCGTCCTGCCATACCCCTGACTCCCCACAGCGTGCTGCGCACCTGCAGGAAGGTTCCGTAGATCTTCATGAGCGAGTCCTGGCCGGGGAAGTCCACCGCCAGCGTCATGAACAGGCGCTGCAGGCGCGGGTTGATGATGAAGGAGCCGGCGGTGGGGTTCATGCACGCCACGTACTGCGTGTTGTTGATGTTCTTGGGGGTCAGCTTGTTGCGGTCAAACCAGTGGCCCCAGCCCAGGTGCTGGCGGACGAGCGAGATGGGCATGGCCGTCTCGTACAGGTCCAGCTTGGGCATGTTGAGGTCGTCCACGAAGTAGATGAGCTGCTTGGTGCCCGGAGGGCCGTAGTTGATGCCGGCCTTCTTCTCCAGAGGGCTCTCCAGCACCTGTGGGGGGTAGAGGGGGTGGCAAGGGGCGAGAATGTGGAGTCAGCGCGAGCAATAGAGGCTCATGGCAGGGTGCACGGAGTGGGCACCAGTGCAAGGGGACTCAACAGCACCTAGGGGGGCGACAAGGCTGCAGGGACGCGAAGCCGGCGCAAGCCGCGTGAGTCCCATGGCGGTGCACAGAGCGGGTGCTGGTACCGGTAGCAGGGGACTCGTCCGGACTCAGGGGGCGGAAAGGGGACAGGACGCGTGTGCGTTCCATGGCAGAGCGTACAAGGCGGGTCAGGCCGACAGCAGGCCGGGAGGAGGCAGCGGACGCAACCGCCAACCGCTCCAACCGTGTTCTAGTTGTAATCCAGTTGCGCCTACGCACCTTCTGGAAGGACACCACGTCGGTGAAGTAGTTGAAGCTGATGGCGAGCGAGATGGTGTCCTCGTTCAGGCTGCTCAGCTTGCCCTTGACCAGCTGCGTCTTGCCCACGCCGGCGCCGCCCACGAACATGATGGGCTTGCGCAGGTCCACCATCATGTCCAGGAAGAAGCGCAGCGAGCTGGTCTCGGCGGTGGGCACGAACACCGTCGACATGGGCTTGCCGCCGTCGTAGTCGATGTCCGTGACCAGCTCCGCCCACGGCTGGAACTTCTGCGTCTTGGGGTTGACGAAATAGTCGTACACCGTGCCCTTGCCGGGGATCTTGACCGTGGTCCACGTGGTCTTGAACCACTTGTCGAAGTTGCGCCTAGGGGGAAGGGGGCGAGTGCAGTTCACACGTTAGCTGGTGGCTCCCAGGCAGGCTTGATGGCAGCCATGCGAAGCCCCGCTCTGCCCTGCCTATGTAGAATTAGCACCGGAGTGCCAGCCGAAGCCGCACACCGGTACTCTTCCCGCACAGCGCTTTCGGCTGCTGCCGGACAAGGCAGCCACACACAGCCGCCTTGCCCTGCCCACTGCCAAAGTACCAAAGCCCCCGGCAGAGCCCCATAACGCTACCCCTCCTGCAGTGCACTCCCCGGCTGCTGCCTCACCGGTAGGGAATGCCGTCCTTCTCCACCAGGCCTCCGCCAAACGCCCAGATCATGGCGAACACGAAGTACATCTCGAACATGCCCTGGTCGGCCTTGTTGGACAGGTTCTCCGGCCGCAGCACCCCCTCCATGATGTTGACCAGCGTGGTCACGAAGTTCATCTGCGCCAGCGGTGTGATGTGGCTGTACGACTTCTTCATCTCCAACAGCGAGGCGGGGATGTACTTGTCGAACATCTCGCGCAGCCAGTTGCAGGGCACGTTGGGGTCCTTCCACTTGGCGCGCTCGGCGTACGGCTTGACCACCCTGGGGTCCGGGAGGTCACAGGTGAAAGCTTCAGCTGAGTAAACACTAGCAAGAGGGGCCGCTCACCAGTGACAGTGCAGACCCCAGGCGTGGGGCAGGGGTGCCCTGGTTAGCTCAAGCCCACAAGCGCCGCATGCAGCGACAAGGCCAAGGCTCCTTGAGCCCACCTGCACAAGGGCACAACACGACATGGCCATGTTGTGCCACTGCTGGCCCTCGCTGATGGCATAACTACCAAGTACCAATGCAGCAGCTCATACACGTACCATCCTAATACCCCACAAGCCCACCTGTTGATCCACGACATGGCCATGTTGTGCCACTGCTGGCCCTCGCTGATGTACAGGATGCCGGCGCGCGTGGCGGTGGCGGGCGTGGCGAACTTGAGGTCACGGATCTCGAAGATCAGCTTCATGTGCGGCAGCACGCGGATGCGCTCGTTGGAGGGCAGCGTGAGCAGGCGGTTGTCGTCCATGACCGAGTTCATGGACTCGATCCAGTTGGCGTCCAGGTCGCCGTCCAGCATGAGCCACTTGGGGTCGTCGCCGGGCATATTGGCCAGCTCGCGCATGTAGTACGACAGCAGGCCGTCCTTCCACTCGCGGGTGGCCTGGGGTACGATAGGATAGGGCAGGCGGGCTTGCGGTTAGATGACAGCGCAGGGAGGACATAGCTGAATGGTATTGCAGCCGAGCCCATGCCGTGTAGGATAGGGGGTTTAGGGAAGGGGTACGGGGAACAGGGTGAAGGGACACGTGTGGGTTGCATGCGTAAGCTTTTGCATGTGGCTTGCTAGCGGTTGAAGCCAGTGCCTACGGCCAAGCACAACAGCAGCAAGACACCCATGCGAGCTACCCGCGAAGCGAGGCTAAGGGCACGGCCAGGCAGCTGGTGTGGGTGTGCTGCCGTACCCACCGGGAGGTACCGGTAACCCCCCACAGCGCCTACCTGGTTGACCTGGCCGTACAGCTCATAGGTGGAGATGGACTTGGGGTTGATGTCGCGGATGATGACCTTCTTCTTGTTGGTCATCTTGAGGTAGTCGTTGACGGGGTTGTTGCAGCCCTTGGTGATGGCCTTGGCCAGCACGCGGTAGCACTCGGTGCGGCCGGTGCCGGTGGGGCCCATGAGGAAGACGCAGTGGCGGATGGCCAGCAGCTCGCTGAACTGCACCACGCGCAGCACGAAGTCGTCCTCGGCGGTGAGGCCCATCTCCTTGATGGTGGACACGATCACCTCCTCGAACTCCAGGTCGCGCTTGCGGGGCGGGTCGATGCCTGGTGGGTAAAGCAGCAGGGGCAAGTGTAAGGCGAGTACGGCAGACGGCTACGGTGCACGGTGCCGGCCAGGCCTGCAAACAGCTGCTTTACTTGCCTTACCAGGCCTCACGCGCAGCCTGTATACCGGCACAGTAAAAGCCCGCGAAGCCACGGCGCACGGCGCACGCACCTGGGAACAGGTCGTTGAGCAGGCCCATGAAGATGACCATGTCCTGCGCCAGGATCTTGGGGATGTTGAAGTCGCGCAGCGCGCGGAACAGCACGTCCGCCTCCACCTGGCCCGCCTCTGCGCGCAGCAGGCTGCCGGCCACCACCAGCACCGACTTGATGGCGCGCAGGCCCCAGTCGTAGTGCTTCTGCGGCGACAGCAGGTCCTCCAGCAGGTAGTACAGCGACGCGAACTTCTTGGCCAGCATCTTGGCCTCCACAAAGCCCTCCGCCATGAGCATGTTCTCCATGATCAGCTGCCGGTCGGGCACCATGACGGTGATGGGCCGGAACAGCGCCTGCGGATGGGAGGGGCACAAGGGTGGGTTGTGGGATGTTAGGAGTCAGCAAGGGAAGGCAGCTAGTGCGTGCAAGGTACGTCGCGCGGCAGGTAAGACACCGGTACACAGCGCCGCAGGCCACAGCCGCTGTCAGGGTGCAGGGCGCGGGGCTACATGCACGCAACGCGGTGTTGGCAGGGTACTGGTCCCCCGCAGTTGGGTCGGGTGGCGCGGCTAAGAGGTACTACCGGTAACCACAACCTAATCGGCTTGCAGCTCTGCTTACACACAGCAGGAGCGTGATGGGGGAAGTTACACCGGTACGCACCTTGAGCGACTCGGGCAGCTCCGCGCGGCCGATGTAGCCGGGGTTCATGGTGATGAAGGCCGAGGTGCCCTCCTCCAGCGGCATCTCCACGCCGTCCGCCGCCACGAACGTCCACTTCTCAATGGCGGGGTGCTTGACGCCGCTCTTGTCGATGTACTCCAGGCCGCGGCCGGGCAGCATGGTCTTGCGCTTCTGGCTGTCGGTGACGCACTTGTACTGCACGGAGCACACGGACAGCACCTCGGGCACGAGGCGGTTGAACTCGTCGAAGCAGCCCCAGCTGCCCGAGGCCGCCAGGCCCTTGAAGATGTCGCCCATGGTGCGGTAGTCCATCTCGGGGGAGCAGTTGAACACGTACACCGACTTGCCCAGCTGGGCGGACAGGTCCTTGGTGGTCTCGGTCTTGCCCGTGCCGGCGGGGCCGGCGGGGGCGGTGCCCAGCGACAGCCAGCAGGCCTGCGTGGACCAAAGGGCGTGTCAGCACGGCTTCTGTGCAGCACTTCACAGGTAAGACTGGAAGGCGCGAAGCATGTGCGGACACGGCGTTCGTGTAGGGACCACAGGCTTCACGCACGGTAGAGGTACTGATGAGAAGATCAGTGGAAGCTGCATCCCGGGCTGTAGGAGCCGTCTGCCTACCTGCGTGGCGGTGATGTAGATGCGATCGGTGAGGGGCGTGATGACCAGGCGGGCACCGTTGCCCAGGTACTCGTAGCCGTAGGGGAAGGAGGCGTCGCAGATGCGGATGCGGCAGTCCGCAATGTCGTTGTCCCAGTACGAGCGCAGCTGGCTGACCCACTGGAAGCAGTCGGGCTGGTCGGCCTTGGCCTCCGCCACCGCCAGCACCATGTCGCGCGAGTGCGCGTCGATGGTGATCATGTTCATGACCTTCTGGCGGTCGGGCTTGGCCAGGTCCGTGCGGGTCACCTCGATCAGCTTGGTGAGCTGCTTGACCTGTATAGCAACACACATACGAGGCAGGAGCACAAGTGCACAGTCAGCACTACAGATAGTTTCCCGCTTTGCAGTGTGAGGCAGGGCCGTAGGAGCTCATACAATGCGGCCCGGTAGCGCCCTTCAGCTATGCTGCGCGCACACACCTCCCCACCCCTGACGCCTTACACGGTTTCTCGCGTTTTACGCGTACCTCCCCACCTCGGCTGCTTACGTGCCCTCCAGGTCCATTGCCTGGCCCCCATCCCTTGCGTGGAACTCGATGTACTTGACCATACACCTCCCCATCTTGGCTGGTTCTGTGCTCGCAAGGACCTTCGAGCCGCCCCTGTCCTTACCTGGAACTCGTTGTACTTGAGCATGGCGTCCTTGTCGCCGCGCTGCATCTCCTTGAACGCCTGCTCCACCTCCGTGCACCAGAAGATCTGGTTGACCACCAGGATGACCTGCGACGGCCAGTCGAACAGCCACTTCTCGCGCGGCTTGGTGGGGTAGTCCTCCACCGAGGCCTTGAGGATCATGCGCAGCTCGTTGCGCATCTTGGAGATGATGTCGTTCATGTACTCCTCCACCTGCGGGCGTAGGTAGGCAGACGGGCAGAAGGCACAAGGATGTCAGTATTCTTTCAATAATAGCTTCAGGTTGGCACCAAAAACCTGCGGAGCTGCCATATACACTACACGTGCTACAACGTATAGGGCCACAGGTACACGCCCACGCACAAAAAATTGTAGCTGCATGCTATGCATAGCCCTTCGGGCACGTACCTTGTTCTCCAGTGGCAGGGGCGTGGAGAAGGGCACGTACTCGACGCCCACGCACGACTCCATGCCCAGGCCCTTGGGGCGGCGGCCCGGCACCACCTCCTCGCTGTCCAGCCGCAGCTTGTCGATGGCCTGGGGGGCGGGAACGCCCAGCACCATACTGTCAGCTCACCTACCATCTCGGCCATATAGGACAGATTGAGGTACGGACACATGCATGCCTTGAGGGTCGGGAAGGGCCAGCATACAGCGCCAGGTAGACGGGCTCCGACAGTCCTAGGCAATACGTGTACGACACCTGAGCTGCGATCAAAGCCACAGGCGCACGTGCAAGCCGTACGGCATTGCGACAGCAGCGCTGCAACCGCCGGTGACGTCCAAGACGCCAGAGTTACCAGTAACACGGCAGCTTCTGGTATTGATCCTACCTGGAAGCACTTGTTCATGTGGATCTGCACGCGCGAGGGGTTGTTGCCGTTGGACAGGATGTCCAGCAGGTCGGCGGCGGACACGAAGTAGAAGCGGGGGAAGGCGCGGCGCTTGGACTCCATGTAGTCGTTGAGCGCCTTCTTGCAGATCTCCAGCTCGCGCTGCTGCGTCTCCAGGTTGACGTACAGCCCCTCGCGGTGGCAGCACGCCACGCAGTTCTTCAGCTCCTTGAACTCCGCCAGCACCTGAGGGCAACAAGCGGGGTAAGTATTGCAGCTTGGTTGAAGCAGTCAAACCGCATCGTGCGGGCATTCGAACAAGCTACGTGTAGTTTACCGTAGTGAGGGGGCTGTATCTGGTCAGGCAAGGCGGTGCGGGCCACCGTTGCAACTATCAGCCGTAAAACACTGTCTGTGCTTCTGCAACCCACCTTCTTGACCTCCGTGTCGATGTTGGCAAAGCGCACGGTGGCCTCCGGCAGCTCCTTCTTCACCTCCTCGCTGTGGATGAACAGCGACTCCAGGTACGCCCAGGTGCGCTGGATCTCACTCATGATCTGGTTCACGTCGGCCACGTCGTTCAGCTTCTTCTGCCAGCCCAGGATCTCGTCCTTGAAGGTTACCATGTAGCGGTTGGCGATCATGCCCTGCACCTGCACCTGGTTGTCCTCAAGCGCCTGGAGGGAAGACAAGGCAGCAATAGCAAAGGAGTTCATTGGTCGGTAGCTAGGTTGCTAGCTGGGTAGGGAAAGCGCTGGAAGCTAGTTGCCTGGTCTGCCGCAACGGACAGCATAATCACTAGATCCGGGACTGTCATTTATTGCCGCCAGGCAGCAGCCCACCCCGCAACAAAGAGGTTGCCGTAAGCAGCGGCAGCCTACACACGAGGGCCCCGCCCCTCCCCCCCGCTTGTACACCCTGCGCGCAGCAGCAAAGCTACTTTCCCGATTACAGTACCCACCTCAAAGTCCTCCTCCGCCATCTTGATGGTGTACACGGGGTAGTCCTTGTGCTGCGCAAACCCAAACTCCACGCGCGCCCACGTGTCGTTCAGCTTCTTGAGCGCAATCTCCATCTTCTCCTCCTTCTGCGCGCGGTCCACGATCTCGCCCACCTCCTCCTCGAACTTGTGCAGCTCCAGCGCCAGCAGGTCGTCCAACTTGAAGGAGGGGTCCTTCACGTCGAACGACACCTGAGGTAAAGCCATTGGGGCCGAAAAGGGCACACAGGCTGTAAGCCACCAGGCCGCTTCCATTATGTCAGGTGCAGCAAAACACACCAGAAGCTCTGCCTTCACCTGCAAAGCGTAAACAGCGCACGACAGCGCCATCCGCTAGGCGACTGTTACACACGTGCCTCGTACCTTGGTGGTGGACATGAGCTGCTCCCAGTGGCGGTCGCGCATGGCGGGGCTGCGCAGGTCGGCCACCAGCGGCACCGACACCAGGAAGTTCTTGACCGCGCTGTCCACGCCGCGGAACACGTCCTCGTCGCGGACCTTCTTGTGCAGCGACTTGACCTCCTTGACGAACTGCTTGGCGCCCTCCTCCATCACGTCGGTGCGGATGTCGCTCCACAGGGTCTGGCGCCAGTCCTGTACGGCAAAGGCACGCAAGTGGGAGGGATAGGCGGGTTACTGGATTGCACTGATATGCCTAACTTCATTGCAGCGGCATGGTGTAAGCCCCTTGCTCCAGGAAGCCGGCTGGTGCTGCTTGTCGGGGGCAGGTGAGCTGCCTCTTGCCCTCAACCCTGCTGAATGCCCTCGTTAACCCAAAACAACGGCCAGACAACGACAGACGCAGCAGCTCACCTGGAACTGCACCTCGCACAGCACCGCCGTGTCCCACACGTCCTTGACCATGACCAGGTCCTCCACCGTCTCCCGGATGGCGGCAGACACGGGCTCCACCAGCTGCGGGAACTCGAACACGCTGGCCAGCTCCACCAGCCGGCCGCACTCGCGCTTCAGGTCCGCAAGCTCATGCGCCGTCTTGTCCAGCTCGGGGTAGGCCTGCTCGAAGCCGGTGCTGTACTTGAAGAAGGGCCGGCGGCGGAAGTCGTTGCGGTAGTTGCGCACCTTGGCAGCAAAGACCTCCACCTCCTTCTTGATGTCCTCGCCCTTCTGGGCCTGTGGGGATGTGGAGGAATAGCGAGGTAGGGGCACAGCTTGACACGCCAGGGTGAGGACTTGGGTTCGATGTTACCAGTACGATGTGCGGAAGCAACACAGTGGGCTAGGCTGGCAACCAGTCCGGCAACGCAGCACGCACCCTCCTACCGCCCAGCTGCCACCCACAACCTGCTTCCGGTTCCCACCTGGATGGGCTCCACATCGGTCTTGACCTGCGGCTGCGCCTTCTTGATCTCGTCCCACTTGTGCGACGCCTCCTCCAGCCGCTTCTCCATCTTGTTCACGCCCGGCACCTTGTCCTTGGCCAGCTGGCTGAACGCCTCGTGCAGCTGGTCGATGAGCAGGTCGGTCTGCGCGCGCTGGGACTTGACCTGGTACAGCGCGTCCATCACCTTGCGCAGCCCGTTCTCAAAGTCCTTCATTAGCTTCTCTGGGCTGCGCGCCAGCTCCATGCCGTGGCCCTGCAGCAGCACATGGGTGCAAGGCAATGCATTTAGCCACATTGCTCAACAGTCATCTAGGCGTGAGCCTACGTACATGCGCCTCTCTGCTGCCATGCGGTTTGCTGTCCGTGCTCAATACATTGCTATGAAAGTCCCTGGCCGCGCGCGTCCTGGCTGTTATGCCGTGTGCTACCCACGCGTAGAAGGCCCGGCTGCAGCACTGGGCAAACCCATGGCAGGTAAGTGCAGCGCGGTGTGGGCTGAGCGGCCACCAACACGAACCTAAATCCCCGCCCCCAGCCCCGTATGCCTACCTGCACGTCCACCCACTCCTCCAGGGTCTTGAGCAGCACCTCCGTGGCCGCACGCATCTTGGGCGTGAAGGCCATGGTATCGCGCAGCTCCAGGAAGTCCAGCGACTGCACCAGGTCCAGCTTGGGCGAGCCGGGGGCAGTGGACACCACAACCACGCGGTTACGCCAGATGGTGGCCAGGCTGCCCGTGGGCAGCACCACGTCACCCGAGCCCAGGAACACGCACTCCCACGTGCAGGACGGCACGTCGAACAGCCAGCCGTCGTTGAGGGGGCGGTTGTTGGCGTCCAGGCCGCCGTGCATGAAGAGCTTGCCGTACGAGAACTCCTGCATGACGGCGCCGTACCGGGCGCACGGCACGCCGTGCACGCCGTTGGTGGGCGGGTCGAGCGTGACGTGGATGCTGTTGGGGCCGGTGACCTCCATGAGCACCAGCTCGCCCAGCACGACGGTCTCGCCGTCGTCGTTGGTGGCCTGGCCGCCGAAGACGGCGATCTTGTTGGCCGAGGCGGCGGCGGCCGCGGCCTTGCGGGCCGCGGGGACGCTGCCCTTGAGGATGGGCTCCAGCCAGTTGGCGGCCTGGCGGTCCGAGGTGTCCACCATGGCCAGCTCGCTGCGGGGCATGCGTGGAGAGGGAGGACACAGGAGTTAGGGAAGCACGGACACGGATAGCGCTCTGCGGGCTGGGGCAGGGCAGGGGCAGGTGTCCACCATGGCCACCTCACTGCGGGGCGGGGCAGGGCAGGGGCAGGCAGGCGCATGATACTCCTGCTTACGAGTGCAAAGGCAGCATATGCAGCCAGTCAGTGTCGAGGCTGCAGGCCAGGTGATGCGATTGTGGGTCAATAACTTGCAGCACGCAACGGCAGCTTCCCGCTGGCCACGCCTCATCTGTCTCATCCTTGCAAGGCTTTACCCCTTTCCTGCAGCCTGCTGTAGATCCGCATAGCGTCTTGCCCCAACCCTTCCGTAGTACGCTACGGTATGCGTTACAGTGTAGCACCTGTTGTAGCGCTTTTACACAACCCCACATTACTCACGTCAGCAGGTCCCCGTCGTGGTCGCCCATCATGACGTACAGGTCCTTGTCGATAGCCACGGCAACGTGCCCGCTGCGGGCCGTCACCGGCAGCTCAGCGCCTGCGCCCTCGTCCACAGCCGCCGGCGCAGGGGCCGACGGGGCCGCCTCCGCGCCTTCCTCGCCCTCGGCCGGGGCCGCAGCACCCTCCTCGCCGCCCTCGCCGCCCTCCGCAGCCGCTGCTGGTGCTGGGGGCGCTGAGCTGGACGACTCCGCACCGAGTGGCCTCCTGGGGTGCCTGCGTGAGCCCAGACGGTAAGCGTAAGAGTGTTAGCAAGCAGCCTATGTTGTACTGCTGGGCGTCCTGCCCCAACAGGAGAGCCTTGCTTGCATTCGATTTCAAACTATACAACCGTAAGTCCCTTGGTGCGCAGCGTTCGAACGGCTTGCGGCGGTTGCACGTCTCATGTCAGATCCAGGCTGCTGTCATGCAACCCACCCCAAGCAAAGGCACTACAGTACGGCACCATTCCAACTAGCGGCCGCAGCCACCCCTGACCACCCACCGCACGTATGGCCGGCTCTCCGCCGGCGTGCTCCACACCCAGCCCTCGCCCTGCTTGCGCAGGTAGAACATGTCGTTCAGGTCATTGCCGTCCGCCAGGCCCACGCCGCCAAACACCACCAGCTCGCCGTCGCTCAGCACCACCGTGGTGTGGTTGGACCGGTCGGCCGGCGGCCCACCGGCCACCGCCGGCTGCGCCCAGCGCCACTCCGCGCCCTCCGTGTTGAGCACCGTGACCCCCGACTTGTCCCCGCCGTACAGCACCATCTCGGTGCCCAGGGTGGTGACGGTGGCGCCCTTGCGCTTGGCGGGCACGGGCCCCATGACGCGGTGCTTGGTCCAGGGGTCGGTGCAGTTGACGGTGAAGGGGCTGCCGCGGATGGGCACGAAGTCCGAGGTGCCCAGCTCGTTGAAGGACACGTGGATGTGGTACTTGCCGGCGGTGGGCGCCATGTACTGCACTTCGTAGCTGCCGTTGTGCAGGTCGCGCACGCGGGCGGCGCCCTCGTTCTTGCCGTCCGCGGACACCACGCGCACCTTGAAGATGTCGCCGCCGCTAGTGCGTTTGTCGTTGAGGGTGTCCTTGGCCTGGATGATGAAGGGCACCTCCACCGCTGACAGCGTCTGCTCCAGCAGGCCCGGCCCGTAGGCGATGCAGTTGCGCGCCGCCGTGTTGGCAAAGTACGCAAACTTGATCTTGTTGACGGTCCAGCCCTCGCCGTTGATCGACACCTTGACGTCCACCGTCAGCGCGCCAAACTGCTCGTAGTTGGGCGTCTGCACCTTGATCGTCTCCGCGTCCACAAACACACCGTCCACCGTGACCTCGTTCTTCTCGTTGGTGCCGAACTTGACCTGCACCTTGCCCTCGTGGAAGCGCAGGCCGCGGATGATGAGCTCCGTGGCCCCGAACACGGGGCCCATCTCCGGCTGGATGGCGGTACACGCGTACGGCGGGCCGATGATGGGCGAGACGTTGAGCTTGTTTAGGTCGCCCAGCCAGCGGTTGGCCCAACCGCCAAAGATGAGCAGGCTGCAGGTTTTCACGTCGAACACCCAGGCGGTGTCCTCCCGGCCCACGGGCGGCACGCCGTGGTCCACGGGGGGCGTGCTCCACATCTGGCTGCCGCAGTCCATGACCTCCACCGTGGTCAGGTACTGCATCATGCCCTTGCGCCCGCCAAAGCTGAACACCTTGTGGTACGGCACGCTCTCGATGCCGTCGCACACGTTGTTGCAGATCTCGTACGGCAGCGTGGGCGGCTGCGTCTCGTTCTCCCAGGCCATGCGGTTCAGGTCCAGCATGTGGCTGTCCTGGTACATCTGGTTCAGGTCGCGGCCGCCCATGATCAGCAGCTTGTCGTACGAGTCGCTGTTGGGCGTGACGGGGTAGATGAAGGCCGAGTGGTCGAAGCGCGGTGTGGGGCCCGTGCCCTCGATCGACTCGGTGATGTTATCCCACCGGAAGCCATCCTCGCCAATGGTCAGGACCCACATCTCGTTGTACACCTGGCCGCTGCCGCCATAGCCGCCAAACACGAAGATGCGGCTGCCGAAGCGGGTGGCTGTGAAGTGGGCGCGCGGCTCCGGGGCTGTCCCCACCGCCTCCACGCACGTCCAGGCTTTGTCGTCGTAGTTGAACACCCAGACGTCGTTGTAGCGCACGCGTTTGTTGAGCCCGCCAAAGATCAGCAGCCGCTTGTCGTCGAGCTGAGGGGGTTGAGGCGGGGGAGGGGGCAACAGGCAGCTGAAGGCTGTGCGTACGGATTTTGTGCAAGTGTAGGCAGGGAACACGATGTCATGCATGCGTGTAGGAGTTGCTTGGACAGGCACCCCCGGCTACTGCATACCGGTACAACAATTAGGAGCCCCGCTCTCCCCAGTGGGACAGGTAGTTGCCCAGTCGTCCGCACAGCCTCCCGCGTGCAGCCCCCGCTGAACTGTTCCCTTCCCGCCCCCCTCCATGGCCCCAGGGCTCAGCCTCCCAGAGACCAGCCACTGTGCGCTGAGGTGTACTGACCGCAATGGCCGCGTGACGTGCCCTGGGTGGCGGGGCATTCGTCACAACGTGCTCCTTCCACTTGTACTCGTCCGGGTCACTCGTGTCCAGCTCATACAAGTCGTTAAACGCCGCGGCTTTGCCTGCGCCGGGCAAGTGATAGGGTCAGCAACAGAAGGTTTGCTATCAGACGTCCCAGTCAGCGGTTCACGCACCATCCTTTCGCCCGCAGCCTCCGAAGAGGAGGAAATGCTCCCCGACAGCGGTGAAGGAGTGCCCAGAGCGAGGGCAGGGAGCGTCCCCTTGGACGTTGGGAACCTCCCAGAAAATAGACTGCAATAAAAGGGAGTAGTCCACGGGTGTTTATGTGTTCCCTTAACAGCGACCGCGTGACAACGCCGGTCCATTACCCACTCCTCACCATATCCCCCGCCCTTCAACAACGCATTCCAGTAAAAGCTTGACTCTCTCGTGCAATGTCTTTTTGTGTTATCGCGACTTGAACTTGTGAGAACGCAAACCGGTTCCAAGTCAAGGTAAAAATACGTCGCAAAGCTCACGGTCAAACTTGCGTCTTCGTATAATCCTTTCTAATAGTGTCTCTCATTTGCTCAAGCACAACGCTTGCACAACTTTGCTCTCTAAGTGTCATTTGTACGACAATGGAATTTGCATACCCAAGAGCGATCCTGCGTTCCAATACGCAAGCGTATACAGCAAGCAATGTAGCCCTCTAATCGCTACAGGACACGCTGCGGCGACAAAAGCCGCGAGTGCGCATTTTGGGCACCGGCACGGCACAGCCACGCTTTGCTGGCCCAGTCAGCACAACTCTTGTCCTATGACACATGCGTGATGCTGCGGGTGCACATGGGGCCGCCATGTTTCGGTGGAAACGTGTGCGCGCAGTGGCTGCTCGAGTTTTGGCTCTGCTGACCTGACAGCTGCCACCCACGCGTGGTGTTGCAGGCAATGAACCCCTTAGTTGGTACATGTTCTGTCATCCCAGTAGTACATAAGACAGTATTACACACCCCAAGCCCGCCCGCCTGCGGTACACCGCACCCGCCAGGAAAGCCCTCACCAGCCCTCACCATTGTGCCCTCTCTGCCCTGCCCCTCGCCACGGGCCCCAGCCCATCAGTCCATGCAGAGGCCTGCAGCCTTCCAACATCCTTTAAACGCGGCTGCTCCACCGCGACTCCACGGCTCCCCAGCAGCCAGCAGTTTGTCCCCTTTCCGTCAACAGGCACACGAGTGCATTGCAGGTGACATGCATGTGCAGCTACCGGCATCGGCACCAAGCGGGCAGGTGGGTGAGGCCCCAACCAGTGGCCCCTGGGCCCAACAGTGCACCCCCGCCGCACCCTGCAGCAGCGCACGCGCCGCAAGTCCAGTGCAAGCCCTATACGTAAGCTACTGCTACTAAAGGGCTTTCCATCTAGAGGCACGCGTCCATCTCCGACAGTCAAGAACGCGCAGTGCACCAGCAGCAGCTGGCACAAAAGTCAGCCAGGAGTGGCAGGCTGCTGCTCGGGCGGCAGCCACGCTGCGGACCAGCGCCCCTCCACCCGCAACGCCATGGCCCTCATTGTGCCGCGCCTTGGCTGGCGCATCCCAGGCTCCTCCCTGGTAGTCTGGCTGCGCAAGCTGCCGGTGCGCTGGGCAACCAGCCTACAACTAGCGGAGGTGCATGAGCAGCGCAGGCAGCTAGCAGAGGGCTACGTGCGGGAGGCGCTAGGTGGGCAACCCGGGGCAGACGTGCGGGAGGAGTGCGATGCCTTCCAAGCCGCCCAGAGGCGGCTGTGGAAGCGGGTCCGCTGGGAGAATGGGAACAAGGAAACCCTGTGGCGGCTGGCCGTGGATGGGGTGGCGCTGCCTGGCAACACCCACCTGGCCCGGCTGCCTGCCGAGCCCTGTGGTTGCGGCACCTTTGGTGGAGCGGCGGGGCA
>VFQN01002285.1_pt1 | contig 30071 bp, 49 predicted proteins | sample 3512371 | NCBI WGS metagenome assembly VFQN01 (sample SAMN10412370, study PRJNA504923) | tailings metagenome | isolation source: Replicate 2 from Balatoc abandoned mine | place: Philippines: Itogon, Benguet | collected 2017-08-28 | reverse complement strand
GCCGCACCCACGCCCGGCTGCTGCGATTGCAGGGATGGGGATGTTGCGCGGCCAGGCGGCAGGCCGGCGGTGGGGGCGCCCGCCGGAGACCGGCTCGCAGCCACGGCCGCCGCACAAGGTGGAGCCGCACCCTCCTCGGCAGAGCGCGTCCGGGGGCTGGCAGCTGCACTGGTGCCCGCTGCACCGTCGTTCGCCTGCATAGCAAGGGCAGCAGCAGCATGGTGGTGTTTGTGTGGGTACGTGGATGGATATGCGGGGGCCATAATTGGTCACTGTACGCTGCAGCATCCGTCCGTTAGCGACGCAGGAAACAAGCTCGTCCGTCACGCCATGCCCGCACTGCAGGCCACCAGGACCACAAGCTTCAGCAAAGGGGTACAGTACCCTCAGCCCAGCGTGTGGGCCCGCCCTACCTCCGAAGCAGCGTTGGAGTGCTGCTGCTGCTGCTGCTGCTGTTGCTGCTGCTGTTGCTCCTCCGCATGGTCCTCGGACCGCAAAGCTCGTGAGATGGGGGCCTGCATCGGTTGACCTCGTGAGTGGATGTGTAGATAGTGCGAAACGCAGAGGGAAAGAAGTATCTCGCGGTGCGTGTTGCCATGCGAAGACGCAGAGAGTCACTTGGGCAACGTGGGCTCCCGGTAACCGGACCTGAGTTCCAAACAACCAACGCCCATTTGCTCAAAACGCTTTTGCAGTGAACGCCCCCAAGCACACAGCTTGTCACACTCCCCGCATACCCCTTTCATCTGACACCACTGAGCCCTGCCTTCTTCTCCGTACCTATCGCTCCTCACCACTCCCTTCCCCTCCTATTGCTCGTTCCCTCACAACGCACTGAGACCCATGCACGCCCATGTGGGCAACTTGCCTCTTCTTGGCCAGGTCCCGAAGGACCCGGGGAGATGGCAATGGCCGAAGCAGCGGCGGCGATGGCAGCAGCAGCAGCCACGTCTGCAGCACCCTGGACGACGGGGGAGGGAATGTGGTTGAAGACAGACCGCGTTTTGTCAGGACCTGCAGCAGGTCAGATGCTCCTTGGTACGGAGAGGTTGTTCTGGCGCTGACCCAGATCATGCAGAAACGCTGCATACGGTAGATGCTTACTACCGCTCTGCTGGACCTGCCTGGTGTCCGTTGAGTATGGCATCCGTGTCACTGTTACCGCCAAATTGGTTTCCGTTGGCAACAGGCTCCCGTTGTGGGCGCTGGGGAGGTAGTAGCACTCGAAGCGACTGGGCGGATAAGAGATAGGGCCAGGGCCAGGGCCAGGGCCAGGGTTCATCACTACCGGATCTTTCACATGTGGGCGTGTGCTTTAGTCCGTACTTTGGCCCCATTGAGTGCAGGTGGACCTGACAGTCGCAATCTGACTTTAGATTGCGTATCGGCAAGTACCTGCTTCAGCCGAAGGAACCGTCCAGCGGCGCCTATGGCGAGCCCCAGGACGCTGGTAATGCCGAGCGCCGTCCGTTCCAACGCCCCACCAGGCGCCGGGCGTAGGCGCGCGAACCATCTCTGTAGTCGCGGAAGACCAAGAGCCTGTTCAGTCACTTGTTCGTTTGGGTCCTCTGGTCCGCAACCATCCAGTCAACACCGACGCAATGACCTCAGACTCTGCGAAAGATTACCTCAACATCCAAGTGCGGAGCGACCAACAAGAGGGGAGGTAGTGCAACAACGCTGATGAAGGCTACAACCCCGTCGCCAAGTGGCGGTATCCCAAATCTCTCCCCCAAGGCGTTGGCGAATGCGTCGACCGCAAGCACGGTGTGGTCTAATAATTGCGCAGATGGGGTACGTTCATCGCGACCATGTATCGAGGGCTGCGCTTGTCCAAGGTCTGTCACGAGGTCGCGCAAGGCCCCACATTGAGGGTCCATGGCTATAGGTTGTAACAGAAGGCTACGCCATGATATAACTAGGTAGGTGAAGTAGATGCAAATTGTGGCGAGTTTGTGTGGCTTGTCTACCTTGCCTTCCAAATTCCCCGTCATGAGTAAGCTGCTCCCCTGCAACATCCCGGGTCCGTCATGGTCCGACGACTTGTCTCTACACCTGGCTCTGGCCTGCCTGTTTGTAGCGTACAGAGGTGCAACAACAGAGAACCAAGAATATTGCCTTGGACTAGCACATGTCTTCGGTCTTCCCTGCATGTGCCTCATATGTGGCGCCCAAGTGCTGGCTGGTGTGACCCGCGATTTCATGAACGTGGCGTATGAGTTTTGGAGGCCCGGACGGGCCCAGTGCCTCGGCCTCGTGCCCCGGGCCCCGTCCGAAACCTGAACATGGCCCTTGCCGAGCGAGTTGTTATGAATTGGGTTGGGGGACGGAACATGGGGGACGGAACATGCTATCATGCAGAGCCGAAAAAGTGCTACAGGATGCGCAAAGCGCGATATCCCCGTCCCAGATGCTATGACTGGTCGCAAGTTTGCAACAGCCGGCATGGGTAACTACGGGTGGCTTCGCCCCCTTGAATGCGCTTTGCGCCGGGGGCACAGCCCAAAAACCAGGGGTAAGGTTGCACCATCCTTTGCGTGCGTGGCACTCAGTTCAGGAACCACACGCATACAAGCAGCAGCAGCTTGAGCCGCCTCAGCCCCCTCTGCCCCGCGCTGCCACGCCTGCCAACGTGTCAGTCACCCGGTATATGTACAACCGGGACACATGATTGTAACAATGTCGTAACGGTGCGGTATGTAGGAACGAGCATTGAGTGAATGCGCCGTAAACGCACGGAGCACGCAGGCACTCAACCAAAACGGGACTACGGCGGTCCCAATAGTAACGGCGCATCGGGTGCGAGGGCAGCCCGCTGTGGCCCTTGTCCCTGCATCAAACTTGTGTTCGTGCTGGCGACCCCAACTGCAGCCGACCCCAGAGTCCTTGCGCCTTCAGCAGCGTCCCGCACGGCCTTCAGCCCCGCCCCCGGCGTATTCACCCGCATGGCCAGCTCCCCCCGCTCGCCCTCCTCGAATTGCGCGGCGGTGATGTTATCGCTGCCGTCCTGCTGGGCCTCCGGCGCCGCCCCTGCCGCCAGCAGGCTCCCCAGCTGCAGCAGCAGTGCGCGCTCCTCCGCCCGAGCATCGAGCTCCTCCGACACGAGCAAGTCGTGCGCCGCCAGCAGCCGGGACACTAGCAGCTGCAGCGAGGCAGCAGAGGGCGAGTCCGTGTAAGGCCCCTGCATGCCGCTCCCTACGCTGTCGCCGCTTCCGCCCACACCAGCGCGACACAGCTGCTGCAGCTCCGCCCACACCTGCGGGTGCCCCGCCAGCTGCACAAGCGCGCCCAACGCCGCCTGCCGGAAGTCGCTGTCCTCCGCGCTGCCCGCCGGCCCCTCCTCGCTACACCCCGGTGACCCTGCTGCCGGCAGCTGCAGCGCCGCCGCCAGCGGCCGCCCCGCGCCCTCCCGCCACGCCGCCACGCAGTCTTCCCGGCGCTGGCTGAGCATGTAGGCCAGCGTGGTCATGGCCTTGCGCGACACGCGGCGGTCGGGGCAGTGCAGGCAGGACACCACGGCGGACAGTCCGCCGGCCTCGCGCAGCGCCTGGGGGTAAGGGAGGCCGCGGGCGGTTCAGGTGAAGCGGGAACACGGACAGCACAAGGCCTGGTACGATACCTGGTATGCGGAAGGTGCATATCGGTAGCAATGCGCATTGCGCCGCACAAGTGTCCAGGTAGACAGAAACCGGCAAATGGCGGCGGCCGCAATAGGCAACTGACGGAAGCCGAACGTGTGGTTCAGCTTCTAGTTGCACATGACTGAATGGCTACCCTCTGCATGTGCCGTTCACAGGCTGGCAAAAGCAGGTGCGCCAGCCTGGCACCAGCTCTTTTCTTTCGCCCTAACCCGAGCCGACCTGACCCGACCCGACCCGACCCGACCCGTTCTTGTCTTCTTCTCTCTGCCGCAGCGACGGCGTCCCCTCCCCAATAACCCTCCCACACCTGCAGTCCCGGCGCGTTGTGTCGCACCAGTCCCGACAGCGCCAGCAGCGCTTTGGCGCGCACCGCGGGGGGCTGCGGGCAGGCGGCGAGCGACAGCAGCCGAGAGAGCACGCCGCCGGACAGGAACCACTGCGGGGGAGGTGGGGGACAAGGAGCTAATAACGCGAGGTAGTAGTAGCGGTGATGGCAGAGTTGGGGGAGGTGGGGGGGAGGGAGGGAATACCGGAGGGCCAGAGTAAGGTGGTCATTGGATTTGCAATCATAAAAGGGAAAAGGAACAGTCCGATGTGGGCTGCCGTGACTGCTGTACGGCAGAACTACCGGCAGCACGGCCTAACACATGTGAGAAAGTTGTGCATCCGCCGAGTTGTGCAACGCTCATGAGCAAGTCCATGCCATGCAAACAAGCAGCGAACCGTCAAGCCGATGCAATACAGCCGGGGCGCCCATGGCACCAATCGCATTAGACCCGAAGCCTCCATGCATGACCCCCGTTCTTCCACCCCCTCCTTACGGCTTCGCTGATGCGCACCCCATCCCCGTACCCCGCCCACCTCCTGCACGGGCGGGTTGTTGGCCACGCATGTGGCCACCACCTCCGCGGCGCGCCACCGCAGCGACGCGTGCGGCGACTCCAGCAGCTCCAGCAGCACCGGCAGCCCGCCGATCTTGTGCAGGTCTGGGGGGCGGGTAGGGTAGGGACACAAAAGCGAAGGATACGACGCTGAATCCATGGTAGGGCCGGAGTGACGTTAGAGGCGTGCTAAGCGCTGGTCCTGCCGCACTTCCCGGCGCACAACACGAAGATAGCCCTGCAGTGTCCAGCAGCACCCTACACTGCTGGGTCCGCATGCTCGTTGGTCAATAGAGTGGTGTATGGCCTTGTTAAGAAAGGACAGTCAGGACGGGTGCAGCCGTACTAGGTTTCTTACCTGAAACGCTTATCTCGGTAGCACAGACCCAACACACGATGCGCCCCCGACGCCCTCACCCTTGGCAAAGTCTATGGAGGAAACGATGTCGTTCAGCTCGTCGAGCAGCGCCTCGCGCTCCTCCAGGTCCGCTGCGGCGGCCTTTCCCTCGTCACCGTCACCACCCTGGTCCCGACCCTGGTCGCGCTGCTCCGCCTCCTGAACCCCCTCCACTGCGCCCTGCTCAGCCCGCTGCGGCCTGAGGCGGGTGTCGCTCTGAAGCTTGTCCTTGATCTCTTGCATGCGCGCCGAGAAGTCAACCATGTAGTGCTTCAGGGCCTCCTCCAGCCTGCGGGGGACCAGACAAGGAGGACCCCACGTGGGAAGAGGCGCCGCCGACTACACGTGCTCATTTTATGTGGGGCAGGCTTGAATGCATGCAAAAAGCTCAAGAGCTGTGCGTACGCTTCAGGACTGGGCCGCAACCCTGTGGAGCGCTCTCTGGTCCGGCGCCCGGTGCTTCGACGTCCTCCCCTGCTCCCATCCTACCACTTCATCTTGGCGGGGTCCACGTCCTCGGGATTGAAGTTGCTGGGCGTGGTCCCGTCCATGTACTTCATGCTCCAGTCCCACAGACCTGTGAAAATGGTAATGGGACATGGAGTGGTAAGGGGGCAGGGGTTGGTGGGGGGCAGGGAACTGGTAAGGAGGCAGAAGTGGCAAGGGGATGACGAGGATATGTCGGTTTGCGTGTCAAGGGCGGAGAGTGGACAGGTGCGGCGGCAAAGGTAGATGCCGCCCTGGCATTCGCAGTGCTCTAATGAGGTCCTAGAGCGCGAGGCAGGGTCTGTGGCCCCCAAACGCCGCGCTGCTGGTGTCGGGAGGCGTGGCCCAAAGTGCACAGCATGAGCCCCAACAGGCCCTGCGCACATCATGTGCATATGCAACAAATAAATGTAGAAGCTGCGTAACCTGCCTCTCCATTGTGGAAGACTCATTGGCGTGTCCTGACGCCTTCACGCCTGCGCTGACGATTTCACCACCGCACTCCCTGCCCTGATCAAGTGTTTGCTGGCTTCAATACTGACGTTGCCGCGCAGTGGTAGGTATGGAAGCTTTGCTCCGTAGTGTAACGGCGACTAGTTTGCAGCTTATCGTAGCGACGAACCCAGTTTCGATACAGCGAGCCTATTTAAGATGAGTTGAGGTTGTCTGTGATATTTGCGCACGGGTACCTGCGCGGAGCCGACGGTTCTCGAAAGACCGTGAACGTCGCAGTTCGCCACAGACCAGTCACAGCTATCAGTTGCTTCCGTTGCTATCCTGGACATCATCCAGAATTGGGCATCTAGCATTGTGCAGGCCAAGCCCTGTCTGTTGTGTCACAATCGTGTTACAGTTGGTTCGCAGTACGGCAAAAGCTTCCAGCCTCACAATGTATGTCCGCTTTCGCACATGAAGACGCGCCCACTTCAAGGACTTTGATGTGCATCACTAGTAGTACTCACGTGCACAGCACAGCGACAAACATCAACAATAGGACGTAATTTTGGCGTTCTACTCAGGCGCCTCACGACACGCCTACGCCTGGCGGATGCCACTCTTCAGCGTTACCTCGACGGATGGCACAGCTGACTCAGATGACGCTGACAGCGCATCCGACGCACTTCAACAATTTTGCAGCACAGCGGCACCCCGCAGACCATCCCCAGACTGCGTTCTGGGTGCCCTCATCCACTACCGGGCGGCTCGCCAGCCCCTCCCCCTCCGCCCCTACCCGGCACCGCGCCCGGCCCCCAGTCCTCCCCCTCGCGCAGCATCTTGAGCATGCGCGCCATCAGCTCGTCCATGCTACCGCCCTGCAGCCCGTCCAGCGTGTCGCCCTGGCACACCAGCACGCCCTGGGGGCAGGGGGCGGAGGGGGGTAAGCGAGTTGAAGGAGGGCGTGAACGGGCCAGGCACTGGGGCAGGGCTAGGGCACGGCACGTTCACTGCTCCCGGCATTATTATTCCCATCGAGAGTTACTGTTGCCGGCTACAAGCATGGTAGCTTGGAGAGCATGCACAGGCCTTTTCAGCCTCAACGCGCACAAGACTTCCGCCTGCCTACTCGCATGCACCAACACGCCCACACTATGCTTTGCATCTTCTTGAGATACACGTTGATTAACAAACACATAACTTTCCAAGTTTTAAGAGCCTTTCGTAGTCCGTTATCTTCAATCGCGCAGCTACCTTGACATGATCTGTACAAACCTGACGGGCAGCTTGCTAATGCACGCTACGTCTGATGTCCACAGCCACACCTGTTTTTCCCCACCCCACCTGCAGGCGACAGGCGTCCACGTCCTTGGGACCCGCCAGCCGCACCTTGGCCGGGCCCCGCTGCGACCGCGCCCTGCCCGAACCCCTGCCGTACCCCTTGCCCGGCCCCTCGCCCGCCTCCTGCTGCCGCTGCTCCAGCTCCTGCTGCTGCCGCGCCGCCACCGCCGCCGCCAGCAACTCGGCGGAGATGCCTGTGGGCGTCGGAGGGAGGCCACCACATGCCTTCAGGGAGGCAGACAGGGATGCCCCGCACAGTAACCAGCCTTAAGCAGCACAAGCTATCCTCACAACATGGTCTGGATGGGCAATCAAGTGCTCTGTGCGTGACGCGTCACCCAGCCCTTGCGCACCCTCTGGTGGCGATATGTCGATGGACGCTGCAGGAATCATCCCCGACTGCGTAAGCTCGAACTTGGCGTTGCGGGGGATGATAGTCTTGGCCTCGTTCACCTGGACGGGGGCGGTGAAGAAAGCCAACAGGTGTTGTGGATTGGGGGCGCTGGGAGCAGTGCTGCAAACACACCTCGAAGCGCGCCGGCAAGGGAAACCTGGAGTGGAGATTGAGCGGAGGTCACATCTGAAGGCCTACGTGCATCCATGCACCCTGCGTCATCGGGCGGCAAGGGAAAAGAAGGTATCAAACACCCCCCACAGTCGCTGTTTGCCTGCAACTTTCACTGGACACAGTGACTTTCCAGCACGACGATGTCTGCGCCCCGGAAGTGCATCGATGTGCCTCATGTCCACCAAAGCCATTGGCTCGGCGCCCGTCGGCAATGCTATGCCCGATTCCCACCCAGCATCTCCTTGCCGTCCCGCCGCCACCCACCTCCACCTCCACGTCCACGCCGTTGAGGCGCGGCGTGGTGCCCAGCACGCTGCCCATGGGCACGCCCTTCATGCGCAGCGGGGTGCCCAGAACCACGCCGGGGGCCTGGAGGGGCAAAGGTGAAGGTTTGTGACATGACCAGGTGGTCACCGGTACTACTAACGCCTTGACCAGACACCCAACATACGGTGAGCGCTGGCTTCAACACCAGGGCGCTTAGCTCTTGCTGTTCTTGAAGGGGGTCTTCAATACAAGGCATGCCGGATTTGCACGACATAGGCAGATCGCCCGCCCATCCGTAGCTGGCCGAGAACGGCCATCCCCGCCTCGCCTTTCCTATCTTCAGTCCGCGCGATTATTGCCCCACAACTGTCAACCATCACCCCTCCACCCTGCGCACCTCCTGGAGCACCAGGTGGAAGCTGTAGGGGTTGGACCGCCGCAGGGGGGTGCCCACCGTCCACTGCCGGGGGTTCGCGGGAGGAGAGGAAAAGACAAGAGCATGACAGGGGGTCAGGTGGGTCAAGGGAAGCAGCAGGCCAGCTGTCATCTACCACCAGCGTAGCCAACGCACGTCATTGGGTTACTTGACCTTTTGCGAGTGCGACGAGTCAGAGGCTGACCAGGTCGGAATGTTGCACCGCCGGGCCACATACGCGCCACGGCACCCCGCCTGCACAAAGGCGCCGCCGCCATGCATGCCCCCCGGCCCACCTGCGCCAGGCCCACGCTCATGAGCGCGCCGATGACCACGAACAGCATCTCGCCAATGTAGGTCTGCCTGCGGGCACGCAGGGCGGTCTTGCAATAAGTGCTTGCCAAACGCACGGATGGCTTGCAGCCATGCACCCTGCGCGCCCACGAGCGCATCGTTCGGAATTCCGGCCATCCAGTCCAGTGCTGTTCTCTGCCCAGCAACTTGCTTTCGTTAGCAACATAGTCCACCAACTTGTATGCGCAGCCTTTCCGCAAAGCCCAGCTGTGGATGCTCAAGAGCTCGGCGTAGTTTCCGCGTGTGCTTATGAGTGACCAACTACTTCGGTGCGCCCCTGCCTGCCTGCCCCTGCCTGCCTGCCCCTGCCGCCACCTCAGGACCCACTTCAGGATGGCCCGGAAGCTAGACCGGCCGTGCAGCCAGCTCTGGTCCTCGCCACTACCGCCTGTCCCGTTGCCGCCGACGGCGTCGGTACTGGACAGCGGCTGCACGCTACTCCGGGCCGTCTGGGTGGCTGCGTCATGGCTGCCGTGCGCGGGCTGCGTGACGCCTGTGCGAAACTGCCCATGTGGGGCTATACCGGCAGTGTCCTCATGAGCTGTATGGCCCGTGCCATTGGTCCCGGATGCTGGTGCCGCACGGGCGGGAGCAGACCCCTCAGGCGCTGCGCCTTCGGGCGTTGGGCCACCGGGCTGGGTCCCCGCACCGGGCTCAGGAGCGGGCGCCGCTGCGAGGCGTTGCAGCAAACCAGTCCGATGCTGCCAGCGCCAGCTGTTGGAGTAGACCACAGTTCGCTGTTCGCAGTGCCGGTAGGGTGTGCAGGGTACCGCGCCGAGCCCTGCCGTTGCTGCAGAAGACAGTCCTGCGCTATGACGCTGTAAAACTAACACTGGGGTTCGCCTGTGTGCGCCGTGGGCTGGTGCCAGTGGCCTTGCTGCGCTCCCGGCGGAGATGCTCGGAGGCATCCCGTTGGACTTTTGTGCTGCCGCTCTCTCTATAGTAAGCGTTACTCACAACACTCGATATTCAAGTCATACTACGTGACAAAAAAGCCCACCGTGTCAGCACAATCGTTAGTCCTTTTCCGTCTGATACCGCTGACGATACGTACTTGAGCTAAAACAGAATGTCCTACGGGCACTTCACCTAGAATAAGCGCTTGGGTTGGTGCAGTCCGCGTGTGCGCAGTCAGGGATAGACGCGTGGGAAACGTAGGCGTAGCGGCACATCCCATGACCCAACGTCCCATGACCCGTGTCGGTGAAGGTCAGTCACTACGCCCTGCCCCTCCTGGCCTTCTCACTACGGCCTGCCCCTCCTCCCATGACGTACTCTGCTCAGCTGGCTACATTGTGGCCTTGTCCATGCGCGCGTGCCTTGCCACCGTGTGTCATCCGCCTGCCAAGTGCTTGGCCCCTCATGCCCACTGGCAGCAGCAGGGTGCAGCAGTGGGCTACGGGCATGCTTGACGTTGAGCCCAGCTGATTCTCCAGTAACGCAGGTCAAGCATACAGGGCACATGGTCCCTGCGCTCTAGGCGGCTTTAGATCAACGCATCGACGAGCGATTCCGTGGGACACAAACCGTCTTGGCCAAGCCCTGTTGTGCTACCCTGCCGACGTGCGCAGCCGCCCCAAGTGCTCCACGAGATGGTGTACAGCCACGCTGCCTGCTATAACGCTGTCGGTCTTGTACTCAACCGTCTGCGTTCCTCACAGCCTTGCCGTTTCCGCGATCCGCGTACAGTGTGCAATTGCCATGCGCACGCTATACTCTCGCCTAGCTCCCAGTGGCAGCAGGTAGGCGGGATCCTCGCACAACTGCTTTACAGGTGCTCAAACTGTCTCATGTCACTCCCCTGTTCACACGCTATCAACCAGCGGGCTCATACCATGCGTGTACCCGTCCCCATTTTCCAACGGTTGCAGAGGCGCAGTACTAGCTGCCCCGCAACGTCTGCTCGGTGCGACTGCTGCACGTGTGAAGTTCAACATGGGAATGCATGCTCCTAATACCGGTACTCAACAACTGCACGCCTGGCATTGCATGCTCCTAATACCGGTACTCAACAACTGCACGCCTGTCATAGTCCAAACGCAGCACATGCTCAACCGACACCCCGCCAGACGTGCAGACTGTACTGCGTGCAAGGTGATACCAGCTCACTGGCTCACACTCTGGAACCACGACCAGCCGCTACACGCCTACATTCACAAATATGCAAAACCCATCCGTTCATGTCGACAGTGAGGTTGTAGCAAACAGTCACACAGTGTTAAGGCGGCGTTCAACATGAACGCATATGTCTACCTAAGGGTTGCCCTGCTGTCAGGCCACCTTGCAAGCCGAGGGACACACAGCACAGCGTGCGCAAGCCGCCCCAGACCCCGGCCAAAGCATGTGGCCACTGAATATCTACCTGTATCTAACAACATGCAGTGATGCCTACTACAGTGTCTGACCCAGGACTGAAAGGAGGCCTTCTCCAAGCACCACGACAGCCGGTGCATGCAGCCGCTCCACGACTGCACACGCTGAGGATAGAGCTCCTCCTGCTGTTTTTAGCTCCTTTCACGCGTGTGTAGCTGTTGTGCATGCCAAGTTTAGTCGCTGCAGCAGCCGACGCTGCCACCGCCGCCGCTGGTGCTGGTGTATGGCGCTGCTGACCTCAAACACCAGAGTGCTCCCAGTCCAAGTACACGCTCAGAACACAATCTGCGCGGCCTTGACCTTCTTCTCCACCTCCGAGTAAGCCTCCGCAAACTCCTTGGCCTCCTCCTCGTCCCCGTCCCCGCCCTTGATGGGCTTGGGGAGGATGAGCAGGCAGGAGGTCGGCCGCTTGCTGAGCGCCGCCGCGCCCAGGTCCTGCAACAGGCAGGCAACAGCACACCGGTAGAGAGTGAAGCGTCTCCGGAACGACGTGCAGACATAATTGCGCAAACATCGACACCCAGGAGTCCTGACGTACGCCTGGGCTCTGTGTCAGCACACCGGTCGGTACCCCTCGGTCAACACCCCTCCACGAGGAAAGTACACCACCCCCACACAGAAGCCACCCCAGGCTACCGCTTGCGTGCATGTTGCGTTTGCTGTGCGGTGCCTCACCTCCTTGGACGGCACGTAGATGTATTGCACTTTGTGGTCCTCACACACGATGGGGATGTGCGTCAGCACATCGATGGGAGAGATATCTCCCGCAAGAACACAAATCCTGCACCAAGTGAGCGGAACTTGCAGGCGTCAAAGAAAGTGCATGAGTAGCAACCGTAACAAAGGGCTGCATAAGAGCCTGGTACCGGCCGCCGCGGCAGGCGGCAGGCTGACCCACCCTTTGCTGTTCTTGCGCAACGCCTTGACGACTTCCTTTACACCCCTTCGGATTTGCTTCCGCTTTGACGCCTTCTTGGCTAGCTTGTACACCTTCTTGCAGAGCTTCTCGTCCGCCAGCGGCTTTGCGATAACGGCGCAGAACTTCTTCTTCTGCTCATAGTCACTACCGGCCTCCTTATCGGTGTCAACGGTCTTTTCCGACTTGCCCATTGGTGCGCTTCAGCAGCGGTGGACACAAGGGCAAGGCACTACTCGTGTGCGGGATGGTATCGACAGAAAGGCGGCGAGGTCTGACCAGTTATCTAATTAAAAGAACGTGTTGCACAAAAGGGCTCCAACTTGGGTATTGTCTCTGCTCAGCTGATGGGCCGAACAGGGGACTGTCCCCTGCATTCTGCCACCATCCCAACCATCGCCCTCGTGTACTTGTCCTCATTCCCCAGCTGTTGGCTACGTGACTTAGCCACTCACTTTTAGCTTATATCAGAATGCATGACTGCACATACCTCATGACCGCGGCCAAGCGGGCCTGTCATGCTTCGAACTGCGTGCACAACCAAAAGTGATCCCGACTCTGATTGGATGTATGTAGCTATACAAGTTTGATACTGCCTTTTGGACTGACAAATTATTGCAGACGCTTGAGACGATGGAGCCCGACCTCGAACCGGTCCGTATCTTGCACAAGCTCTTATAAATAGCAGCCACCGCTCCACTAGCTGCTCAACAATAAGGCCAAAAGACCGACTGTAGGCATTACGGGGCCGGACCGCAACACCGTCCCTTGGGTCCTCCCCCCTGCAGGTGGCATCCACCTCTTATGAAGGGTCAGCGGACCAGCAAGGCCGGTGGCAGGGCTACGGCAAGGTCGTATTCAAGAGTGGAGCAACATATGAGGGACAGTGGCTCACTGGCAAGATGCACGGACGTGGAAAGTTTGTGTTCCCAGACGGGATAAGCTACGAGGGCGAGTTCCAACACAACCAGATGACAGGAACAGGGGTAGGTAACTTTGGCGACCTTTGGCGACCTTGTGCAGCAATACTGGTGGGGGAAAACGTGACAGACGTACTCTCGCCCTACTACCCGTGCGTGTCTTGCATTGTCCGCCCGCACATCAAGGGCTGCGGACGAGTGGCAGTGCGGCTGTCTTGTGATGCACGTGACTCTTGACAGCCTTTTGCGCCTGCCTAGACCCTGAACCGCCGTGCCATGCAAGCTGCCCACATCTTACTTGTATACACCAGTATTCAGTTGCAGTCTTACCGGCACGCGTTGCTCCCTCCGCAGGTGTACACGTGGCCGTCCGGCGCGGTGTACGAGGGCACGGTGGTGTGCGGGCGGCGGGAGGGGCGCGGCAAGCTGTCCTTCACGCGCTGGCCCTCCGTGTACGAGGGGGACTTCCGGGACGGCGTGCGGCACGGCCAGGGCGTGCTGTACACCAACCTGGCGCGGACCAGCTACTACAGGGGTGCGTGGCGGGGGGCGGGGGAGGGGAGGGCCCGGAGCACACTGCCCATACCCGTACGTCTAGCTGCGGCAGGGCTGGGCTTACACAACTCTAAACGGCCGGGTCATGCGCACGGGGAGTAACCTGTTCGCCAGTGTACACACATGGGTTGACAGTCTGTCGCTGCGCCGCACAGCTACCGCACTCCACCTGGTGAGCGGCGCTGCACCCGCTCGCGCCCGCACCGCGCAGGCAGCTGGTTCAACGACACCAAGCACGGCGCTGGCGTCATGAAGTACGAGAACGGCGACGTGTACGATGGACACTGGGAAAATGACAAGAAGAAGGTGTGTATAGCCCGCCAACCTGGCTCCTACTCAGCGGGTGAGATCGTGGTGCGTTACATGCCTGACCATCAGCCCTGCTCCTCTCAGGGCCTGGGCACCATGCGCTGGGAGAGCGGGCGGCAGCAGTACGCGGGCGAGTGGGACAACAACACGCCCAACGGCGTGGGGCTGCACATCTGGTTCTCGGAGCAGGTGGTGGCGCAGACGGACCAGGGGATACCCTCGCACGCGCAGCTGCTCATGTACAACAGGTACGGCGTGGGTGTCTGATGGTGTCCCAGGCAGTCGTGTCGGCGACTCAGGAGCGTGTAGCCTAAAGGAATGTGCTTTTTGGCACTGCGGGTGAGGGCGAAGACTAGAGGTGCCAAATCCCAAGCATGGCACAGCAGTCTTCCTCAACAGTTTTACGGAAGAGGGCCTATGGATGGCTTGTGGTACATGCGGGCACATGGTGCTTCAACTCCTATTTCTGCTCTTGTACGCCAGGTACTACGGGCACTTCAAGAACGGCCGGCGCCATGGCTATGGCGTGCTGTACTACGCCACGGGGGCGCGGTACGAGGGCTTCTGGCACGGCGACCAGAAGCACGGCATAGGCTGCTACTGCTTTGAAAACGGCGAGGTGGGGCTGTGTGGCCGTTTCACACGCTGGTGGAAATATCTTCTGTATCGTCGCCGCGTTGCACACAATGCGACACCATGTGCTTCATGAGATACCTCGGACCATTTGTTGCGCCATGCCATGGCAGGTATGGGTGGGCAGCTTCGCGCACGACCGGCCTGTGCTGGCTCCCGGCGAGCTGTTCGCCCCCGCCAGCACCGCCGTGACGCTGCAGGTGGACGACCTGGTGGCGGAGGAGGAGAACCCGGCGGCAAGCAGGTGGGGCAGGAGGGGAAAGGCAGCGTGCATGTGGTGTGGGGGAGGGGCGTGGAGGGATGCAGGGGTGGCCAAAGGGCTGTGGTGGGCAAGGACAGTGCACGTGGATGGGCGAGCGGGGGCGGTAGGAGGGGCACCCAGCGACCAGCGGGTGGGCAGGGGGAGAAGGCGGATGGGAAACAGTGCATGTGTTGGGTGTAAAACGAACAAGCTTGATGTGGGCTGGGGGTGGTGGTGAGCTCGACGATTGGGCTGCGGACGGATGGAACGAGGCAGTTGCAGCTGTAAGCTACAGGCAGCCCCCGATACCTCCAGACCAGTGTACAACCCTCACGTCACGCCTTTGCGCCCGCTCCCAGGCGCGCTGTGGCCAACATCCTGCTGTGCTACAACACGGAGCTGCGGATGCTGTACGACAAGTACTGGTGGGTCTTACCGGACGCGGCGGGACTTTTGCGCGAAACGTCGAAAGGGCCGTGCGGCCATAGCGGCAACTGCTGGCGAGGTCAGTCATCCTGGCAACCCAAAGCACACGTGCGCATCGGCTTGGGAACTGTGTATAAACGATGTCACCATAACGGTACCAAGTGTTGTGCCACTTGCCTGCCATGCAGTAAGCGGCCTTCACACCAGCTGCCCTCCAAGCTTCCGCGCCTCAGCTTCAGCGTCCTAGCGGCGCAGGTGAGTTGGATGCCCTTGACACTGGTTTGCTGCAACAAAAGCATGCTTAGTCCTTTGCGGACGCGCCTCCTTTACAGCTCCAAACGGCCATTTGCCCTGTCGGCCAGCGCCGCCCAAGCCATCATTCATCCATGCCCACTACCCGCCACCCACCGCCTCCTTTCCCTGCAGGTGTGGGAGATGCTGAACGACTGCCGGCTGCTGTCCCCCCAGCTGACGCTGTGTGCGGTGGACGACATCCTGGCCACCAGCCGCCTGCTGCCGGAGCGCGTGAGGCAGTTCAGGAAGCAGGTGCGGGGAGGGACCGAAAGTCATGCGGTGCTGTCTATGGCGGTTTAGCGGGCCGCGGAACCACACCCTGCCGGAGAGGAAAGAGTGAGCGGCGTTCCAGGGCAGTCGACGAGAGAGTGGAATTGGCTCGTTGGCGTATCATTGGCCTGAAAGGTTGTCGTTGTCCGAGAAACCTTTGTCATGTGCACAGCGCGTGCGACCTGACACTGCAACTCCAATTTTCCACACACGCAGGAGATGCCGCACTCCCTGGACACGCTGACGGCCGAGCAGCGGCGCTTCTGGACCTCGCTGTCCTCCGAGCACACGCCCGGCGGCCGCCACCACCCGCTGGCCGACCTCACCTTCCGCGCCTTCTGCGAGGCGGTGGTGCGGCTGGCGGCGGCGCGCTTCCACGCGCTGCCCTCCCTGGAGCGCCGCGTGCACCAGTGCCTCACGCTGCACCTGCTGCACCTGGTCAACAAGGTGCGGGAGGCGGGGGAGGACTGAGGCCGGGCTGGAGCTCTCGACCGAGCCATTACGTAGGTCATGTGATACCAAAGCTACACACAGACATGCACCTATTGGGTATATGTTCCACGGCCACGGCGTCGTGCTGACTTTGCGCAGGAAGGCTGAGGCCTGAGGGTGCTTGGTACTAGTGGGAAGGACCATGCGTGGTAGAGGATTACGGTAACAGGCTCTGGTGACATGATGTGCGTTAAGCCTTAGCACCTCCTGTCCGTCACCCGCAGGCCAAGGCAGCCCCACCGGCTCCCCCTGCGCCCATCCCCGTGCTGCCGCCCAACACATCTGTGGAGGCGGCGGTGGCAGCCACGGAAGCCGCGACACCGCGGCTGGTGCAGATGTTCCTGGCGGCGGCGGCGCAGTCCGACGGCGTGGACAGGAACATCGACCCGGCGGGGGCACGGGAGGCGGCGGCCGCGGGCAACATGGAGGCGGTGCACTCGCTGACGGCGCCGGCGCACGCACTGGCGGCAGCGCTGGCAGGCGGGGCGGCGGGGCTGGGCGGCGGCGAGGGGACGGACGGCACCGTGCTGTACCCCCTGACGGCGCAGCAGGCGCTGGTGGCGCTGCTGTGGAACTACCTGACGCGCAACGCCTACGGGCCCGTGCAACGGTGGGTAAACCAGGCCTGAGCGCTTGTCCTGCTGGGTAGGAAAGCTGACGCACCTGCCTCGCCTTTGCTCGAAGCCGGTAGGTAACGCCCGCTGTTTGCGGCAGTGTACCTTGTGCCAGCAATGCGTGGGGCCTACTATTCTGTGCGACCCAAAACGATGCCATGCTGCACGCACGCCTGTGGATGCAACTGCCCTTGCGCGGCCGACACGTCACACTCGCAAGCTAGTCAACGCAGGCCCCCCTCAGTCCCTGCAAGCCGTGGTGCTGAAGGTCGCTTCGCACCCACACATCCCGCTTGTTGCCAAACCCCCGCAGCATGACCATGGACGCGCTGGACGACGCCGGCTACCGCACTGCGGACCTGGCGCCCGAGGACGAGCAGGAGCTGCTGTTCGCGGGGGACACGCCGCTGACGTACGCCGAGTGGGTGGACGGCGTGTGGCGCATCGCCACCGACTGGACCAGCGGGGAGGCGGCGGGGCCCGCGGAGCGACTGGCGGCGGTCATCGCGCCGGCGCCGGAGCCACCGGGGGAGCGGGGGAGCGGGGAAGGCGGCGAGGAGGAGGGCATGGGTGGCGGAGCATAGGGTGCGGTGCGGGTGGGTAGCGGTGGGTAGGAGATTGTGCGCAACAATACGCATGGCAGGGCAGAGCTTGTGACCGCTCATGGTGGCGCCAGGGCATGGTGTGGACTGCAGTGCGTGGTGTTCTCGTGGGTCAGGCCGGAGCTGTGGCCAGCACTGGAGGAAGTTTCGACCCTGACGCACCCGAGGTGCCCTGGACGAAGCTCGTGGGGCTCAGTACCACGAACGTGCGTCAGGTATTGAGAGTACAGTGATTATGCACAGCATTCCTGTATCATGTGCGCATGCCGGTGCAGTGCTAGGACGCATGCACGACCCAACCAGGCCGCTTCTCCGACTTGACCCATGCGTGGGTGCCGTTAATTAATCGCACGCGTTATGAAGTCCCTACTCATTGCCTCATCAGCTGTCAGTTGTCAACCTCACAAAACCAGTGAGGCGCTCCGCAGCGCGTAGGGCTCCAAGACACGGGCCCGCTCTGCCCCGGCCGACAAGCGACCCGCGGGGCGCGGCCATGACAGGCGCCCGTCGCGCGGCAGCGCGCCCATCGGCAGCTGGGCTCTGCGCCCCTGCCTCCTCCCTGCAAACAGCCTAGTTAAACTCAAATGCGCCGCGATCACTGCACAGACAAGCAGACAGGTTCTCTTCCCTAGCCTTTCTTTTCCTGCTAGCCGGCCTGTGATCCACCTGCGGCCCTGTGATCAACCTTGGGCAGCAGTTTCGGCCTTTGAATAATCCCCAATATACCCAAGTACCTGAGCAGTTACACCTGCGAACCAGTAGTAACCCCCACCGGCGGCGTCTGACACTCTCCCCCTCTCTCCAGGCCCATCTCTCCCACACCCAGACCCTTTCTGCTTAACACCCAGTCAACATGGCTCGCTCCGGACGCAGTGGCGCTACCTGCGCTGCGGCGGTGGTGCTGCTGGTGGCGCTCATGCTGCAGCCAGCCAGCGCACAGGACGCCGTGGCCGCGGTGGGTCGGACCCCGTGCTGCTGCCGTTATCCGCAGCCGTGCAAAGCGTGCACCAACAAACCGCACACTAACACAACACGCAGTGCCAGCAGGTCAGCACCAGATTGCGCTTCCTGTGCCGAGGACGGACTTCACCTTACCCTTGTCCATGTTTGCAGGGCGCCGTGGAACCGCGTGCAGGCCTGTTCGGCGGCGGCCTGACCACCGGCGGCATCGGCTACGGCAAGGTGCGGCGTGCCGGCGTCAGGGGGCTGAGGCGCACAGCAAGTGCTGCACACAGCATGCGCTGAAGCCGAAAGGCAGCACCGTGGCGCAGTGCCATCTGAGCTTAGGCACACGGGGTTGGACACGCTGCTGTGATGACCCTGGCTCATGTCTCAAAGTGCGAAGCACAGTCTCGTAAAGAGCGAAACCTGCCCTACTCTCCCCCCCCCACTCCGCCCCCAGCTGCTGGGCGACACGCTCAAGGGCTTCGGCTTCCCCGACACAGTGGTCAAGGCCGTCACCACGCCCTTCACCGTGGCCAAGGACGGTGCGTGCCGGGCTGTGCACTAGCAACAGCTGCTGCCCAAGCGGAAGCAGTGAGAGCAGGGCTTTGTGGCCCCCGGCTGGTACCAATCATGGTCAGAGTGGCCCTGACGCCTCTAATGCCACCTTGGTGCTCTCGCATTCCTAATACACGGCTTTCAAACTGGGCTCCTGAGTCTGAGGTTTCTTTTCCTGCTGCGCTCCGCCCATGCAGCCTCCGCCGCCGTCCGCGGCCTGGTGGTCCCTGACGCCTGGGGCCTGGGCAAGGGCCTGGGCATGGGCCTGGGGGGCGTGGGCCAGGGCAAGACGCTCACGTCTGCCTTTGAGGGTGCTGCTGCCTTCAACAACCTGGTGAGTGCAAGGGCCCCCACAGCCGCCTTTGCGAGTCACGGCGCCCTGAACCGTGCTCTTGAAGCACTACAGCTGCGTTCACGCCATACGACACAGGGGAGCTGAAAAGCCGTCGTCTTACCCCGCCCCAGGTGACCTCCACGCTCAAGGACCTGACCTCCTCCTTCACCTCCTTCGTGTGGCCCGGCTTCGGCGGCCTGGGCGCGGGGGGCAGCGGCCTGGGCATCTTCCGCTCGGGGGCCGCCACGCCGCCCTCGTCACCCGGCAGCAAGGCCGAGCCCTACCCCTACTACCCCTTCTTCGGTAGGCATGGGGTCACAGGCTGTATGTATGGTATTATGGTTAAGGTCCCCTTCCAGAGCCCACCCCTGTCCTGGTCCAGGCCATCAGGGACACAGGGTTCTCACCCCTCTCGCTGTTTGGCTCGCTGTGTGGCGACTCGTGCTGCAACAATCTATTTTTATAGTCACAGTTGGACGGCACGTAACAACTGGTGCATTGTTGGTAGGGAGGAAGCGCGCACCTGCCTTGGTTAACAACTCTCATTCCGGTACCTCGCTGCGTCCGCCGCAGGCCCCTTCCCCACGCAGCGCCCCTTCACCGCCGGCCAGGGCCTGAACGACATCTCACGCGCGGGCCCCTCCGACTTTGAGAAATTCGCTCAGCAGCTGTCGGGTGAGGCTTGCTACCTGCTGCACGTGCGCATGGCTAACCATTAATGAGGTGCACACAGTTTCATGCTTGCTGGGTCAAACCAGTAAGTACTGGGGACGCGGGGCCTAGACCAGTAAGTACTTGTGGTGGGCTACACACACAAATGCATACCCGTCCGTCCGTTGTTGAGCTTGCCTCTCACCCTTCCTGGACCTCTTGCTGACCGCCTGGCATGCTCCCGCCCCTGTTGCTCGTCCCTCCTTCCTTTCAGACGACTACAGCCGCGTGCTGCAGGCTCAGCGCGACTACCTGGACAAGCAGCAGAAGGCGTTCGCCGACCTGCAGTACGATCAGGCCATCAAGCAGGCGTGCGGCCAGTACGGCCTGTCCAAGTAAGCACAGCGGGGGAGGGGAGGGGGAACAAGACGGATAAGGGGGCCGACGACGGTAGTGCGGCCCAAGACTTCCTTACATGCTTGAGGATAGGGGGCGGAGTTCCGTAAGGGAGAAGCTGCGAAGTCCAAGGCCAGGGGCAAGGCTTGGTGTACGGTACTGGGCGTTGACCGCGGCGTAGAGGTGTGGAGCCCCTGCTCACCACCCTCATCCACACCCCACGTCGCTCGCTCGCCTCCCCCCACGCCCCCAGGTACTTTTCCGACTTCGCCAACACCCTGGAGTCCGTCAACCCCGCCTACGCCGCCCTCTACAGCAACTACGCCCAGCTGAGCGAGCTGCCGGGGTGAGGGACGGCTCCCCGCGTGCAGCTTTGGTTCCACGAACCTTTCGTTCTTGCATATTACTACTCATGACGAACGGTGTAACGGTGTTCACTTGTCGAGAGCTCATAGCCTTACGTGCAGGTCACCACTTCAAGATGAGCTTGAGTTCATCGACAGACCTTGGTCCGTACTTACCTTACCTGCTTTCCCATCTATCCCCCCGCCCCCGCCCCCGGCCCTGGCCCTTCCCTTGCACGCAGCATCTCCAGCCAGGGCCGCGACTATCTGGACCGCATCTGCTGCGACATCATCAGCGCGCAGGTGGGCCAGGGGTCCATGGGTACCGTGCCCTGCCCTGCAAGCAGATGCCCAGCTCGGGTGCACATGCGCGGCTTTAGAGCGTTGCACTTCGATTCAAGAAAGCCCTCCACGCCATGCCTGCAGGGCCTGGGCATCGGCTACGGTGGTGCCATTGACGGGCTGCGCTCGGGCCGTCGCGAGGGGCCCAGCAGCCCGCCGCCCCGCCGCGCCTCGCCGCCGCCCCCCGCCCCCGTCAAGGTGAGCGGCAGTCGCACCGGTACTGATGTCCTTACACTCTACGCTCTCCTTAGGCAGCGCCTTGGGGCTTCATCACGTGCACACTGTTTAGCACGAGTACAAGCCTCACCTATCCAGGCTTTGACCTTGATCCTCCCGGCCTGCCCCTTACCCCCTTTCCCTCCTCCCGGCCTGCCCACCACCCTCATTCCCTCCCCCGCAGTGCCCCTCCTCCTCCTACCTGCTCTACTCCCTCAACGGCAACCGCCAGCTGGCGGCGCAGTTCGACCAGATCAACAAGGCCATCCAGGTGGGTGGGTCGCCCCGGGAACCGGAGAGCCAATGACACATACAGCGAGGGGCGGCCAGGGGGTTCATGACACATCATCATGTAGAGGAGATACCTGACGCGCTTCCCACCCCGTGTTCGTCCCTGGTCCCGGCCGCAGGACTTCAACCGCAACGTGTACACCAACCTCAACGGCCCCGCCGGCATCCCCGCCATCAACGGCGTGCTCATCTGGGGGGCCAACAACGCCGACGGTGGCAAGGCCGATGGCGGCAAGGGCGGCGACAAGTTCCAGACCGGGGACCTGGTGCCCTTCGCCAACCGCCCCTAGTGCGGTCGATTGCCACATACAGCCAGCAGCCACTGCGTGTTGAGGTGTGGACCCTTTGAGCGGTGACGGAATCCTAGTGGTTGTGTCCGTGGCGGCAGGTGCAACGTGATTGGCATGCCACTAGCGGAATCCAGTGATGCATACTTGTGTAGTGTGTGGCGTAAAAGCCTAGGAGTTGAGAGAGTCCGCGTGTCGCTATTGCACTGGATGGCCGATGAGTAAAACACATGATGTCTTTTGCTAGTGTATTTCGTCCTGGATGACATGTCATGACCCTGTCATGTCATGACCCTGGCCCAGCGCAGCACGTCCTGTTACATTCATTTATAGATTGTCGGAGGCCAGACAGATTCATGGGAGTTAGGCACGCAGTTTAGCACGGTCGACTGCATGATAAGAGGAGGAGAGGCCACAGGCCTGTCGCCGGTCAAGGCAGGTGGAGCAGGTGGGCTGTATGGCACCTGTAATACACCCGCTGCTTGACGGTTACCGTGGCCCAATGCGCCGGTGTGCTTGTCACAGGGCCTACTGCGGCTATTGGCATGCCGTGGCGTGGCATGCCGTGGGCCAGTTGGGCGTGCGGCACGTGCGTCCGTGTGCCTCTACCCGCATACTGCGCGTGCTAGCCGCTGCCTGCGTGGCGTAACGGTCAATATCTTAGTGGATTTGGATGCTGCGGTACCCAGGCAGTGTAATGCCAAGTGCAACGCACTGACTTTGCGGCAACCACCTAGAGTTATTCCAGCTTATTCTTGCAAGCTAGCCGTACCGGTAGGGTACTGTGTTCAGAAAAGCAAGTTGTCATCGGGGGGCCGCAGACATCACCTCCCCTGAACCGGGCAGCCCCTGCACGGCTGGCAGCTGCTGGTTGTGAGCTCTGGTACGATACCCGATCTCTTGCACTCGAGTGCAGCCTAATCTCGTTCTACCGTTGATACAAAAAGCCACGGCAATGCACTTGTAATGATGCAGCGTATTCGACGCAATCACTCCAGCGTGCCCCACTCAGCTCCCCGCCTTCCAGTCTCCACGTGTCTGCCATATCCACGTCCTGCAACCCACACCCGCCGCCTACGTTCCAGCACAAGCAACATGCCCAATACCACACACACCTCAGGCACAGCCTCCACCCCGCCGCACCCTCCGCCGAACACCCGTCCGCCCCGTTGCCGTGGGCGTGTACGATGGGCGCGTACGTAGCGCACTGACTATGCATCCCAGGGGAGATCGCCTGATGCCATGCTACTGGCGTCGCTTCACCTAATACATACCTGGTCGCGCTACTCGTTTGGTACTCCCAGAACTGCACTGCTAAACGCTTCTCCAACTCATCCTTTATATGCCATCTCTGCCGCCTCCACGTCCCTACCCACACACTCGCCTCCACGCTCCTACACGCAAATGCACGCGCTCCCGTTGCCCATGCACAACCCCTTAACGGCCCCTGCACGGGAGCTTTGGGGCTTCCCTGCTGACCGCCCCACACAGCCCCTTAGAACTTCTCGCCACAGTCGTGCAGCTCCACCGCACGCAGCCCGCTGCCGCTGAGCGCCTGCCGCACTCTCTCCAGCACGGCGTCGAACCCAGGCACCTTTTCCACATGTTGACGCGCTGCAGCGCCGGGGCCGTGCAGCACAGCCCCAGCAGCGCAGCCTCCAGGGTGGCTGCCGTGGCGTCCGCGCAGTTGTCCAGGTTGATGTTAACTTTCTCCAGCTCCCCCAGCTGACCCAGGTGCGGCAACGCATCCATGGGGATGTGGCTGTCTTGCAGGAGCACCGCCTAGGGAAGGCGTACGGCAAGGGGGCACGAGTGGTCAGGTGCAGGATTTAATGGGTAAGGGAGCACTTTCTAAGGACTTGATAAGTCAACACGGAGTGTGTAAGCGACGCAAGTAGGTTCATATGAGTCTGGAATTGCGTTGTGCTGTCTTGACCCGTCACATGTATGGCGGCAATTCGGCGCACCCATTTCAAAGCCCGGTCCTACAACGGCACGGCTTTCGTGAAGACTGGCCAATATGACAAGCAACGAGCCTGCTCCCATGTGCCGCGTGTAAACCACCCATACCTTTGCCCCGGAAAAGCTGTCCACAATGGCCAGGACGTCTGTGGCTCCGAATTTGAGATACTTGAAGTCCACCGCCTGGCTGGGGCGCGCAAGGGGCGCCAGCTCCCGTATCCACACCGCGTGGCTCTGCGTCTGCCAGCCACTCTCAATGTACGGGGCTAGCATCAACGTCCACGCCGCGTCCGCCCGTACACCAAGTACCTCAAATTCGCGCCTGTGTGCCCCTGCTGTTCCTGCGCTGCAAGGGACACCATCCTCCTGCTGTCCTGCCTGCACACCGCTGAAGTACAGTACGGCCTCTACCGCCCGCAGCACCGCCTCCTGGGTGTGGGGCAGCAGCGTGTCGGTGTACGGGGACACGTCCAGGGAGCCAAATACCAGGTCCACCAGCCCCCCGTCCTGTTGTGAGAGGACCTGAGTGCCGGCCAGTGCTGGCGCACGGACGCCAGGACCCCCACTGGGGCCATCTTCTCCAGGATCAGCTGCATCCCGTGGCCCTGCTGCTGCTGCTGCTGCTGCTGCGGTGCGCTGGGCGGGCTGCGGTAGGCACAGGCGGACAGGGGCTGCGCCGATGGGTTGTGGTGGCCTTCTGCCAGCAGCCCCCCCAGTGAGACGCGTCTCAGGCAGGTCAGCGGCGCAAAGTCCGACGCGCACATGTGCAGCGTGCGGCTGGAGAAGGTGGCCAGGTGGGGCATGAGGTGGAGCGCTCCTGTCAGGGCCGCACGCTGCTCGGGCCACAGTCGCTGCCAATGGGCGTATGCCTCGTCGTCATCCTCAAAGGGGATCACGGCCTCGGTCTTGTAGTGGTAGAGGTTGAGGTCGAGACTGGCCATGCGGGTGAGGGTGCTCAGGTGGCGGAGGCTGGAGAGGTCGTGGGCGGGGACGCCGTCCTCGTGCTGGTGGCAGTGGCACTGGTACTCCAGGCTGAGGCTGCGGAGGTCGGTCAACTGGCCGACGGTGGACAGGAGGCGAGCTTGGACTGTGGGTATGGGAGGGCCAAAGGGGGTCGAACCGCAGTCGTGCAGTTTTGCAGGGCCACCTCGTACAAGACAGGCGTGGTCCAACTGTACGGTACAAGACAGACGTGGTTCCACTGTAAGTGCCCACCGGTACTGAACACAATATATTTGCACTTTTGCAGTGCATGGCCCAATATGCCCTAGCAAGTCATTGTCCTCCGCACCCCAGTTGCGCAGCTGCCCCACTCACTGGGGACGGGAACGGCGGCGAGGTACCGCCACACCCTCAGGCAGAGCGACTCCAGCGCAGTGCATGAGGACAGGGCGTCGCAGGCCTGAGGGATCCACACAGGCATGGTGTCCAGCTCCAGCTGCTTGAGCCTCGGCCCCACGGACTCCAGTAGCTGCACTAGCACCTTCCCCTGCTGCTCCCACACAGGCTGCCCCGACAGCTCGAGAATGGACTCGCCGAAGAACAGGTACCGCAGGGCCAGGTGCGTCAGGGCGGGGCAGTGGGCGGCGATGGCCGAGCTGATGTCTAACGTGAAGGGGAATTCGCTCTCCAGCGTGAGGTTTGTGAGCAACGCATTACCGCAGAGCCGGAGGGCGAGCAGCCTGAGGCAGGAGGCAGGTTCGGAGTGGCATAGGGTTCTTTAGGTCGTACGTCAGTAGGTCGCACGTGGGTACGTGAGTGAAGGCAACTAGGTAAGTTGTGTGTGTTCGTACAGCCCGTTGTGAGGTGGTCAGCTCTCTGGTGCTCTTTCCTTCAGTGGACAGCTACCCACACGCCTAGCCACGCAGCCCTGGGGGGCACGTACGTGCCCAATGAACCTATCAACTAACCATGTGCAATGACGGTGGTTAGGCGGACTCACGTCCTCATTCATTATGTTCCATACTCAAGACGCGTTGCGTGTCATAGTTTTGCCTTTGCTTATGAACTCTGTCCGCTACGTTGTTGGCGTCAACAGACTTGGCCGAGAAGAGTTTCTTTTGGGTTGATTCTATCACTGGTTCTATCATTAGATTGGGTTCTATGGAGGACCTGCGATCAGTATTAACTTTGTCCCGACAGGAGGCGAGCGGAGATGGCGCGCCGACCCCTCTGCCAGCCCTGTTCAGCCGCTGCCACTCCGTGCACATGAACCAAGATCAATTACTCGCTTCACGGGATCCCGAGCTTATCAGCGCAGCAGTGGAGCTCCTTTACCGGGCTGACACAGCAGTCCAGGCTGCTGGGATTTTCAGCTCAAACGAGGACCAGGAGGACCTTGCCACCGCTGACGTCAAGTACCTACTCATACCGTACTACCGGGGTAGCCTCTTGGCCTCGGCGCCCGTCGCTACAAGCAGCAGCGCGCAGCCGGGTGGCAGCAGCGCGGCCAGCGGGAGCAGCGGCGGGGCGGGGCCCGGCCCCAGCTCCATGCGCCTGGCGGCAGCGCAGCAGGGCATGCAGGCCCTGGACCTGTTCCTAACAAGGTGTGCGGCATTTATATGATGGCTGGCGTGGGTGCATAGCTAGTTGGTGCGGTATGTTGCACGCGCTGCATTTGTACAGCGTTGTGCACAGGCTGCGGTTCCCGGTGACGCTTTTTCAGTACCTGTCTTTGTCTCACGCACTGAAGACGTGATGGGCATGATCAAAGCACTTCCAGCCGCACGTCAAGTCTGAGCATGCAGCAGGAAGGCGGCAGCTACTACAGCCGTTGGTCGACTGATTCACTTTGCTGTCCCTGTGCCTGCGTGCGGACCTGCCACCACCCCACACCTGCAGGTGCGAGCAGTACGACGTGCTTGGGGAGCTGGGCAAGGCGGCGGTCAGGGCGGCGGCGGCGGGGGGCGGGCCGGCGGCCATGGACCCAGCCACGAAGCGCAACTTCAAGGTGGGGGAAAGGTGCCGTGCGGGCAGGCGGCACCACGCAGCTGGGCTTGCGCCATGGTGGCCTAGTTTCGTGCAGGCACTGAGTACCTAGACCTGGAGAGGGTTCTAAGAGCTTTTGTGGGTGCCTCGCATGCACGCACAGCACCTGCACTAGGTAGGGCGTAACCGAATATGAAACTGACATGTAGGCGGCTAGAGTGATACCGCCTGGGACTGGGCGGAGCAATGCAGTTGCGGGAATAAAAAACATCGCGTAACCAGGTGCCAGGTGAGGCGATGCCAGGGTTTGGGCGGTGACTTGTAGTGAAGGAATGCCTGCTTCCCTGCGACCTACCGATGCGCCAACGGAACTGCATTTATGTAAGAACACCGGGACTGGGTGCGGCATGTTCGAAAACGGGGCCCTGCAACAGGCGCATGTCGTTTTGGGTAGGAGGTGGTCAGCATGGTGGGACCAAGTTCTTTATCCGTAGGGCAGCACCAGGGGCCTCCTTGTGGTGTACGCGATATGGTGCGGCAGCCGCGCTGCTATAGGCAATGCACGTCATGGACGTCATGGGGTTTGCTACCGACGGAGTGTATGTGCTTCCCTTCCCTTTTCTGGGACCCAGGTGGAGAAGTTCAAACGCGAGAAGGCGCTTAATGGGCTTATCGGCGCTCTGCAGGCGCGGAGAGATGCGGCCGCGGCGCGGGCAGGGGAGGTGGGTGGGGGTGTGGGCACGGGGGCGGTGGTCAGCCAGTTGGGCAGGGTGGAAGCAGATTGGTCGTCCTGATGGCAATTAGGGGAATGCACCTAGCGGCTTGCATGGCACATGCGAATCGGCGTCTCAGATTGCCGATTGCCGTCGCAGGACGATGCGTCGGCGGGGCCATCTGGGTCCGTGACGGCGGGGACCGCGGGGGCTGGGGCAACCAGCGCAGTCCCCTCTGCCGCCGCCCCGTCCTGGTGCGGGCACATGGACGAGGAGGACGAGCGGCGGCTGTGGCTGTCGCGGCTGGAGCTGGCGGCGCTGCAGGCGATGGACCTGCAGGCGACGCTGTGGCAGGAGGTGGGGGCGGGGGCCACGGGTGAGGCAGTGGGAAGAGGTGGGGAGTAGAGCTGATGCATGGGACGGGCTGGGGCGGGGCGGTGCGCACGCGTGCTGGGGAGGTGGCAGGCAAGGGCAGCTTGAGCGTCGGCATCTTAACAGACTTAATTCCAAACAGTGTCGTGGCGGGACTCAGGATTGGGGGCGCCCAGCATGCCTTCAGATCCCTGACTGCTGTGTGGTATGCGCCCTACTTTGGAAGGTCGTATGACACTGCGGTGTTGTGGTTTTGCGCAGTGCACTGTATGCGACGTCGGACGATACCTGCTCCGGTAACTCAAGCTGCGTTTGCTCCCTCGGTCCCCGCGTGTTTCCCCGCAGCTGGAGCTGCTGCAGCACGCCGTGGCGCGCGAGCAGGCGGCGGCCCCCAAGGGCCCCGGGGGGCGGGAGCAGCAGCAGGCGGGGCGGGAGGCCGACGGGGCGCCCGACGAGGCGGCCAAGGCGGAGCTGATGCAGCGCCTTCGGGCCATCTGCCGCGACCTGGACGGAGCCAAGCGGGAGCAGATCAAGCGGGACGTGAGTGGAGAGAGGGGACGCTACTAATTGGATGCATGCTTCCCTGGGCTAGGGTGGAACAGCGGGACCGTCACGGTTCGCTCACCGACCCGCTCGGCACCCACGCATGTTGTGTGTACGGGGCATGGACGGCACCTTGGCTGCACGTTTGGTGCGTACGAGGCCTTCCTACGCCGTGCGCAAGTCCTGAGCCTCTCCACGTTGGCTGATGCTCCCGATGCGGTGTTAGATACGTCACAGGCCCGCTCCGTTGCTGGCCAAGTCACGCACGTTGGCACGTTGGCCCCCTTCATGCTGTGTCAGGTGTTCAAGCCCAGCCACATCCTGCCCACCATGACGGTGGAGGAGGCGGGCGAGGTCGAGCGGGAGGAGGCCATGGAGCGCGAGGAGAGGCAGCGGAGGCAGGAGGACAAGGAGCGGGCCAGGAGGGTGAGACAGGGCATGGGGGAGGGGCGAAGGGGCAAGGAAGAGGCAAGGCAGGTAGGGGAAGGAAGAGGGTGAAAAGCTGCAGTCTGGCACGCGTCGCAGCGCAGCAGCACCGCGGCACCACACGCATGTTGTGTGTACACCGCATGTCCTTGCAGGCCGTGCCTCCATGCTGTGCTCATGGGCTCGAAAAGCGGAGGTGTCGAACGCCCCTCCCGTTCCTCTCAGGGCAGCTAAGTCACCTTCCGCTGTGAAGCCGACGAAGCACCCTTGCACACAGCAGCTGGCATAGCTGGTACTGTCCTGCAGCGCAGGTTTGCACGTCTGAGCGCCCTGGCGTGACTAAAACCGCTGGCTTGGTGCATAAGGCTGCGGGGTCGCGTGTACGGTACCCCATGGCCAGTGGCAGTCGCTGCACCCGCCTCTGCCGCCCCGTCTGATGTCCCCTTTGCGGTCTCCCCTGGCTGCCCCCAGGCCGCCCTGGACAGCGACGAGGAGGACGCGGAGGACAAGGCCAAGCAGCGCGCCTGGGACGACTGGAAGGACGCCAACCCGCGCGGCGCGGGCAACAGCAAGTTGCGGCCGTGCGCGTGAGGGAGGTCGACGGCGCATGGAGGGCCTGTGGTTGTGTCCGTGGGCCGTGGCCCAGGGTTGAACGCGGCTGACATGGTCTGTGATATTTGGATACACGTGTTTATGGCTTTGGGCGTTGGCGTGGTCACGCTCCGTTGTTCCCGTCTGAGGACCAGGAGTTGCGGGCTGTGGGTGTGGCGGGAGTGCTATCCGGGGTGGCCTCATCTCCTTTCTTTACGGAGAACACGCACGGACGGACGACGGTCCCATGCATCTTGCTTCGGTCAAGAAGATGTCTACCGTATCGTGGCGCTCCACCGGCGTTTGCCTATCGCACTGCACACAAGGTACAACGGAGGCACTCCAAGAGCCAGCGTTGTACGGTTGGGGGAAAACCCCCGAACAGCTGCATGCACGGCCTGCACTGTAACGAACATTCGCGATGGCTTGAAAGTTGGTATCTGCGAAGCTCCAGGCTTTGATTACCATAGCAAGGGTCCTGCCAGCTGGTGCAGAAAGCTGTCGGCGTCTTCCAGAGATGGATGCATCACGGTTGGCTCGCTGCTACCACCGTGGCTACCACCGTGGCTGCTACCAGGGGAGAGCCCCTGGCTGCTACGGTACCGTCTAGTGACTCGTATCCGTGTAAAGCCCAGGGCTGGTTTCTTCCGCCAAGGCATTTTATTAGTTCTGATAAAATCCAACGCCCAAAAGTCCCAGTATTTTATGAAAGGGTCTATGCCATGCAGTGTAGCACCTGAAATGT
>VFQN01002284.1_pt1 | contig 30073 bp, 39 predicted proteins | sample 3512371 | NCBI WGS metagenome assembly VFQN01 (sample SAMN10412370, study PRJNA504923) | tailings metagenome | isolation source: Replicate 2 from Balatoc abandoned mine | place: Philippines: Itogon, Benguet | collected 2017-08-28 | reverse complement strand
GGAGGAAGCTTCCTGTCGTACAGTACGGCAGATGGTTGGTACCCCCAGGGGGGTCTGAACCAATTTTGGGGCATGGGGTCGGATATTTTTTTCCTTACCCCCCCCCCCCCTGAGAAGGTTGGAATTTGCTGAATGGCGGATGATTACCAGGCCAACAGAGGTCCATGGGGGTGAGGAAAGGGAAATGGCCCATGGGGCAGTACACAACGGTGCAGATAGGGGCAGGGGCAGGAGCATGGCAAGGTGCACGGACCCACCTGGTACGCGGACACGGTGGCGTTGATGTAGGTGCTGCGGAGGGCGGTGCCCAGCGCCTGCAGCATCTTGGCCTGCTCCGCGGGGTCGGACTGGTCGATGTAGCGGAAGTAGCACTCGGTGGGGTTGCCGGTCTGCTGCTGGAACTGTGGGTTAGCAGTGCGCAACAGCGGGCATGGAAGGGCAAGGGACGAGCACGTCAGTAGGCACGCATTGGTCACATGCTCAGGCTGCTGTCAACAAACAAGGCCTGCACTGCGCGTACAAGCGCTGCAGAGCGCCGACAGGTTGCTGCATGTCTGCCTGCGCGGCCTGGGGACAGCGACCCTAGGGCCCCTCATCGCCGCCTTCTGCCTGGCCGTGGGACTCTCAACAGCTGCGGCGCTGCACCGTACGGCTTCGCTCGCTGCCGTACCGTGTTAGTCATAATGGTGTTGTAGTCCTGCAGGTACGAGTCGTCGGGCGCCAGCTCGGACAGCGGCTGCCCCTCCTGCAGCCTGGGGATGCCGATGCCCGTCATGATGAAGTAGCCGGCGAAAATGGCGATGACAATCACCTGCAGACAACGGGGAATAAAGGCTGGTAAGCGTTCTGAGCACATACGGGTACTAGAAATGCAGCAAAGGCCGTCACGCAACGGCCTCAGCTCTAGCCCTTGTGCTACAGCACGGAGACGGTGGCGTCCAGCTTCACCAACAGGCAGCTGACGGACACTTCACGAGAAGCGCACGGTGATTAAGAGGCGCGTTGGCGGACCTGTAAAGCTAGTACAGCACTTCCCTGCCCTTGCGCCCGTCGTTGGCCCTCCCACCTTGATGTACCACTTGGCGAGGAAGGGGGCGTAGTAGCGCGCGAAGAGCATCTTGACGAAGCTGGGCTGCTGCTTGCCCATGGCCGGGATGGTGGGGTCCACCACCACGCCGCGGTGTGTGAAGGAGGAGGAGGTGCGCTTGGTCACCGACAGCGCGGGGGGCAGCGTGGCGGGGACCTGGCAGCGGAGGGGCGTGGGAGGGGCGGGGAGCGACTTCTGCGTGTGGGTTGGAGCACTGGGGATGGGGCATTCACAAGGCAGTTTTAACCGCTGGGTGGTACTGCGGCCCAGCGCCCGTTGCCGCGAACTACACGTGGGCTACCTCCTCACTGCACCTACGCGGCCCCGGGGGAGCCACGGTTGTGCAGCCTGCCCACTTGCAGACACCGGCGTGCGTATGGCTCAGGACCCCAGCGCAGCAAGTCCGCTTCTTGTAGCACGATTAGCTCTCCCACCGACTTACGGTCACGGAGTGGTGGTCCGGCTTCACGCCTGCGGCCTCCTCCCCTTCGGGCACTGTCGGGGGCAGGATGATGGCGGTGGGTATGTCCTCCTTGCTGCTCGACTTGGCCCTGCCGCCCACCGGTGGGCTGCTGCCGGCCCGGCCGCAGCACATGCCGGTGGTGGCCCCCGCGTCGGTGTAGACACGTGCCGCGGAGGCCACGGGCGGGCCGCCGCTGACGGCGCAGCAGCAGCAGTCCAGGCGGTTGGACGAGATGCGCCGCTCCGTCAGCACGTGCACGCCCACGAAGAAGGTCAGCTGCGTGCGTGGATTAGCAGCAACGCGTGAAAAGGTCAGGTTAAGGTTGTCGGCGTGCCTCGTGCGTTAGGTCAGATACCGGTAGGCTGAAACGGTTAAGCAGGTCGTTGCCTTGCATCGCAAACTAGGCCGTCCGAGCTGCCTGCGTGTCTACACCTCCGCCACGCCAGTTACAGGTAACAACTCCGTCATAGACTGCTGGTTGCACGCCAGACACCCACCGTGGCCACGATGATGCAGGTGACGCCCAGCGTGGCATACACGGAGAACCAGGCCACCGAGGGCAGCTCCGTGAAGGCGCCCAGCGCGAAGGCCACGGCCGACGCGAACAGCGTGACCACCACGTTGCTGCCCGTGGTGGCCATGAGCGTCCGGAAGCGGCTCTCCAGGCTGCCGCTCGTGTCGTGCTCCACCAGCGCGTCGTAGCCCTTGGTCAGCAGGAACATGCAGTCCACCGACAGCCCCAGCAGCACGAAGGGGAGCGTCTGGGGGTGGGGAACGGGAGAAGCAGGAGGGAGGGATGGGTGCAGAGGCGGCAGGGTGTGGGGCGGGCGTTGAAATGGGTAACGGGGCGACAGGGTGCAATGCAGAGGAGGGCAGGCAGGTGTTGGGCGGTGGAGGGAGGGAGGGGACGGGAAGCCAGACAGGGGCGTAGCGGCGCGCCTTCGCCTGCTTCGGGGCACAGAGTCACACACTTTGGTGCGACGCTTCGCAACGTTTGCGGCGCAGCTACAGGCCAGCGAGTTGCCGCGGCGCTGCTGTGTCAGCGACCCATGGGCCGGCCCGCACCCCTTGCTGCGCCCCGTTCGTCGATGGGAGCAGACACGTCCGGCCCCCGACCTGCCTGTGTGAGCGTGGTGAAGGGCTGGCCCATGACCATGGCGATGCCGTAGCCCGCGCCCGTGGCCATGACGGCCGACACCACGCCCAGGAGCGCTAGGCTGCTGCGGGTGGCCACGCGGTGCCACCTGGGGGTACGCGTAAAACGCGAGAAACCGTGTAAGGCGTCAGGGAATCGCGGAAATGCTGGTGCCTGCACGCGGAGGGAAAGTGGGTTGACACCTGGGGGGCGTGGGGGGTGGGGAATTCCGGTAAGGCAATCCTGGTCAAGTGCGGTACACTGACGCAGAGTAGTAGCGAACCCGTATCCATTCCCACCCCGTCCCCACGCGGTGCCACCTGGCGGGCGTGGGGCGTGAGGCGTGGGGGCTTGCGACGAGAAGTTCTGACGTATGCTAGGAGTAATAGTGTAGTAGTGAAACTGTGTCGTTGCCCAACCCGCCCCAGTCAAATCAGAACGAGGGGCGTGAGGTGTGTGGGAGGGGCGGCCGTTCGGCATTACACTGACTAGCTCCATGTTTGCGTCAGAACTAGTTTGGTCCGAGCCTCGAAGGCGAGCTTTGAAGCTTTTGCGGTGGGAGAGGGGTTGGGTGTCGTGACCTGCGATAGCAAAACGCGGCGGTTGCTGCCCGTGGTAGCGCATGTGACAGGGGGAGCTGATTCTTCACAAATGGGTTACCCAGGTATGGCTGTCGTGCGCTGCATACTCCAGCGGATGCCGCCGCGCCATAATCCTCCATGTTACCCGGATGCGGCCAGAAGTCTGCGCTGTGCTGTGCTATGGCACTGGCTGCCGCAATTGACGGCCTACAACCAAGTTGGTCCCTGGTGCGGTGCCGGGACGCCCGTCTGCGCCCCTCACCCATGAGGTGGCGCTGCGCGCATGGCAAAGCCATACACACGTCCCAATCCCGGACTCCAGCTGACCCAACCCTATGTGCGACACACTCCTACTGAGGCACCTCACGTCGGCCGCGCATGCAGTACCCATCGTACGGCGGCCCTGGTGGTGGGCCCTCACGTATACTAGCGCGGGGTACGGTATTGCGACCTGCAACCCGCACCTGGATATGCCCGCCACCGCCACCAGGACGAAGATGGCCACGGCCACCACCTGCACGCATGGCACGTGGCACGACAGGCGCGATGGACACGTGGCGGCTACGGCATGGACGCGTACGGCGCGCTGGCTCCGACCCCAAACGCTACGCACGCCAGGCCAGCCCAAACCACACTGTGTATGCCATTGTGCGCTCCATCCTGTATTTCTCACGTAATGCATCGCATAACGTGATCTGCAGCCTGTCGAGCACTTGACGGATGCAAGCAACCTGCCATTCGGGTAGTCAAGCTAGCACACGCGCGTGCTTGCGTGCGTACGATTGCGACCCACCACCAGGTACATGTCGTCGGACACGCTGCGCGTGATCTCGTCGTCCACGCTGTTTTCCGCGATGTACGCAATGTTGATGTACGGCGAGGAGTACGCCTTCATGACGTGGATGAAGGCGGTGTACCTGGGTACGGTGCGGGAGGTGCGGAGGGCACAGTCAGGGTACGAAGGACCAGGAGGGTACAACAACTGCGCCCTGAAAACGGGGGCCCTTGTCCCTCCTGGCTTGCAAACGGTGTGTCAAGAAGTGCAATTTCTGGACAAGCTAAGCAGATTGCCGCAGGTGTGCCTCCTTTTGGTGCCGCCCCGCCCTCACCAGTCTTTGTCCGCACCGCCCAGCCCGTCCCTGAGCGAGTACGGCATGGCTACGACGGTAGCCCCGGCGGCATACTTGGCGCCCTCCTCCGTGGTCCCCACCGTCAGGCCCGCGAACACAGACAGCAGCGACAGCGAGCTGCGGCAGGGGCAGGGGAGGAGAAGGGTAGAGCGGTAGTGAAACGTGCTCCGCAACCACAGTGTGTGGATGTGTGGGATATGTTTTGTAATAAGGAATCTCACATATGTACAGGTACGTTGGAGCAAAGGTTTGGTGTGGACACGCCGGTACCGGTATGGCGTATGGGTCGTCCCTCCCTATTCGGACGAAGATGCAGCTCGCACAAGTGGTGCGACCCACGAGCAGGTGCAGGGATGTCATCTCGGATGCCTAACGTGGTCTGAGAAGCAGGACATGGTTCCTCGCCCAATGGATCGTGATAATGCGGCACGGTACAGCCCAACGGTCCAGCCATACGCTTGTGGGGCCCCGTGCGCTAGCATCCTGGTGCTTCTCTGCCAGCATCTCTCGTACAGGATGCACGCTGCAACTCACGAGCCGTCAGGAAAAGCGCCCTGGTTGACTGCGCCGATGATGGGCAGCTGGTCGCCGGACGTTGCGTTGTTTGGGTCGCCGCCGATGGATTCGGAGAATGTTGCGAGGTCGTTGCCCCAAAGGAACGTGGGCCTACGCAGGCGGGGTGGCGGGAGCACGGGCACACGGCTTGAGCAGGGGCAACAGGCACTGCACCGTAACCAATGCAACGGTTAGAAGCTAGCAACGGGCTCGCAACTGGCCGCCGGTCCACTCACGTGTCGTAGGAGCAGGTCCCTTCGTACGTCTGCCCGCACACGTCCGTCCACGTCAGGCTCCTGCCCCCGCTGCTGACGTTGATGGCCCGCACCAGCGCGTCCAGCTGGAACAGGCTCCAGAACACGGCCGGCTGCAGCACGTTGTTGCCGTAGGGGCTGGAGCCGGAGAAGGAGGGGGACACGGTGGCCACAAACTGGAGGGAGAAAAAGGCGAAGGCATGGCGTGGGATGACAGACCCCTCAGTTCAACCGGTGTGGGGGTTTTGGCTGGCTGGTTCGCTCAGGCAGAAACGGGACCACTGTCTGGTTGGGCTGCAGACATTTTGTGACAGTTACAAGACGCGCTGGTTAAGCCCTGTGCGCGATACTGTTGTTGCACGGGCCACGAGGCGGCAAAAGTGGTGGGGGGGGCACCTAAGGCGAGCACGAAGCTTGAGCGCCGTCTGGCGCCGTTGTGCCCCCGAAGCCAAGTTGTTCTCCCCTCGGGTCCACGCCGTGGCCCTTGCATCACCATAGGCAGCCCTGGAGAATTACAGCGACTTGCAGTGGCGTACCACTGGCCCGCTGCTGACCCCGAGACCTTCTGGCGCCAACCGGTCGAAACCAACTGACGCAAAGGGTGGTGCGGGTCGGACGCAGGACCGGTGAAGTATGAGGAAGGCACCGCGCACCTGCGCGGACCCGCCCTCTGGAACGTACATCTTGTCGACATAGTCCTCGTCAGTCTTGGCTTTGGATTCTTGCGGCACCCTGCAGACATGGCACACAGGTCACAGGGCCACAGGGTCACACGTGAGAGCACACCGGCGGGTATGCGGGCTTAAAAACAAATAAGCTGGATGTCCCGTTGTCATTGTGATGTCTGTGCCAGTTATGATACACGCTGCCCTGCCAACTGGTGCCGTGACAGGAGTTTGCTTCTCGTGGGAGTTATGCATGCAAGCGAGTTACCAGAGCTTATCGCCAGCCGATTCGATACGAAAGCGAGCCCAGCCTGCCCCGGCAAGTCCGGCGAGTAAGAGAGAGACCACGATGAAGGCCACTGGGTTTCGAGCTCCTGATGCACCGATGCTACCGATAGACGAATTTAGGCGGAACTGTAGCCATAAGATGCCCTTCTCGTATGTGTCGGAGACACGGTGATACCAAGCGCAACATTTGTTGCCGTCCCTCTCTTTCTCCTTTTCCATAGTTACGTGTGAGTATGTACTATAGTTGCATTAGTCAAAATCCGTATTTTAAAAATACAAATAGGTATGGGGTGAGAGCCGTGTTTCCAGTTGTGTGCTGCTCGCGGTATGTACGCACGGAGGGCTGGCACAGAACCCTGAACAGACAGGCCACAGCACGCGTATTTTTCATTATTTACTGTGGTTTGCGCGACATTCTGGTGTGACACAGAGCTTTTGGCCATCGATGTCGAGCTTCACTCGTTACTAACGGCCGAGAACGCAAGTTCTTATGCTTTACACGGTCGCGCTTGCTCCCACTCATATGCGCATGTACGGGTACAGGTATGCAAGCTTAGGAAAGGTTGACAGCTTCCCCAAACAAGTCGAATATTGGTAGGTACACAGATGAGGTGCATCAGGGGAGCTCCCCACGCGCTGCATGGCAGTCAAGCATGACCAGGGACAAGCACGGCGTCCCCCTTGCCAATATCTTATACGGCAGTATACGCAAATTCTTACGCTTTAAAATATACACGCTCGCGCTTGCTCCCATGTGTACTGGTACTGGTACGGTATGCAGGCGTAGGAAAGGTTGACAGCTCCCTCACTGGGTGTCGTACGGTTTTACACTGCTACACCGCTCCGCAGAGCCGGCTCACAGCACGGAGGCCCTGAAAGGGTCCTCAAGGCAAGGGAGCGGCCCCCAATGGGGGCACGCTCCCTAGGCACACACCCCTCGCAAGGGCGAAAGCCGCACTAGGTGTGTGTATCTAGGACCACAGACGAGCTGCATCAGGGGAGCTCCCCTGAGGTCGTGAGGTGCCGTCAAGCATGGCCGTCAAAGCATGATCATAAGCATGACCAGGGGGCACACAAATGCTGACACACACACACAGCGTCTCCCTTGCCTAAATCCTGGGATGTGGAGAGGAACATAAAATCCTGGGATGTGGAGAGGAACATGAAGTGGCGGTGCCATGAGACCGTTAGCAAAACCAGCTTCATCAGGCTCCTTCTCCTATCGACCCTCTGACTCCGCTCAGCCTCAACTAGGCCTCAACCATCCACTTGCGCGTCTCGCCGGTACGCGCACTGGCCAATCCTGAGCGTCTCAACCAACCTGTATGATCCTGTCAACACATGCACAGGCGCCAGCAGCAGGCCATGCCTGACGCAGACGTACAGCCGATAGCCGGCCCAGACCTACCTGACTTGACTGTACCAACCTTCTGGAGAGAACCCCTGCTAGCCCCCCGCCCTACCCCCCATACACAGCTGGACAGGCAGCGGCCAACGTGGTCAGCCGCAGCTCGGTATGCTGTTAAAGTGACAGGGCCATCCAAGACCATAGCATGGGCATGCACAGGGTTAGCGGTCAGCTACAGTGTGGATGTATCAAGGCCTTACACTTGCAGCCACTGCATCTGTACGGCACCGCTTCAGGGTACGACGTCAAGTAGTAGCAGACTTATTGGAACGAAGAGCCCACCCAGCGTGCAGGGCGAGTGGTGTCAGTCCGTGTTGACCGCCCGGGACAGCGGCCTGCCCGTCAGCTGCTGTGGCAGAGGGCAGCGGACGGAGCAGCACGGCACGCCGCCTTGCTGAGGTCGGGAGCAGCGGGAGGGAATGGCGGGCCTGGACGGCCTGGGGCCGGCAGCTAATAGGCCAGCAGCTGGAGCTGAACTCAGGGCAGCACCGTGGGTGCTTACAGCGGATACTGTGCCCTTCAAACTGTTAAGCACCTGTTGTTAGGGGTGGCTGTGCTAAGCTGCGCGCCGCTCCTATAGATACGCAGCTTGTTGAGGGCCGGTAGCCGCCGCCAGTAAGCCACAGGTGCCGGTACCGTACGCCGATGCCCTCGTGCTAGGCGACGCGAGGTTGCACCAGCAGAAGCGACACGCAAACGTGCAGTTGAGTTGGCGCAGCCTGCGAGGGTTAATTGCGTGCGTCCCACCGCAGGACGAACACAAGCCTAAGTGCATATCCCAGTCAAGGGTTTCTCGTATACGTGAGGGACACAGTGGATCAGGGTCCACGGAGGCCTATAGCTTGCAGGGTCTCCCACCAGCTCCCACCGCCGCAGGCCCCAAGTGCTTTGCCACAACACCGTTACCACGCGGTCCGCAAGGCACATGGGCCTGAAAGGACGACTTGCAAATAACAGCGTTTGGTTGTGTAGGCTTACGGCTGCACGCACCAGACACTGGCGGCATGCACTCAAACCGCACAGTGCAAGTAGGACATCCTGCCTCAACTGCTTGACAGCTGCACCAAAAGGCCCCTTGACGCTGAGCTATCCAAGCAGCCTTGACCCTGAAGGCACACCGTGCAGATTCATGTCTGCCAAGTGTCAAGAAGCCTTCCGTGCTTATCTTACCGACACACCGTTCCCCCACGCTGTTCCCGTCACGCGCCGTCACGCGCCTTTTTCGAGCTGGGCGCGCCTCCGGCGTCTGGAGCTGGTGGCACCCCGAAGGCCTTCCAGCGTCGACGATCCGGCAAGTACTTGTCGACAGCCACCTGAGCTTGTCCAGCCTTTGGTGTAACGGACCGGGCTGAGAGGTGTTGCAACCGAGGCGATTGGGCGAACGTCGCACACCGCATATCATGACACTTCTGCTATCGGCTGGTATAACATCGTCGCTTGCCTGGTAGCGTGACAGTCCGCTGCAGTGCCCTGCACAAAGCCTGCACTTTTTGGTATCAAGGCGGTAACGGTAAGGGCTTTTCGTCTTTCGACGGAAGTCCTTCTGGCCTCCTAGCAATAACAAAGTATGCAGTGTGTTATGTTGTAACTAGTTGTGTGAGTGGAGTAGGGATTTGCACCGGATTTTCGCTTTTTTGCCAAGCATGTTGCATAGGTCGAGCGCCATTCATGCGCTCGGCGGCCCCACAGCTAACTTTGATTGTGTTACCCACTAAAGGTTCAACACTACCGTAAAGCCGCTTTCTCCACTGCTGCGCTTTCAGCTTTAAAGGACCCCGAAGGCAGAGGGCCACCGCACTCCGCAGGCCACAACGTCCTCACAAATTACTGTGCCAAGTTACTTAAGTGACCTTATTAATTGTACCCCCACAACGACTTACCCCTGTCGCGGAACGACTTCCCCTGGATGTTGTCGGCGGCCAACAGGTGCGGCCTCGTGCGTGTGGCAGGGCTTGTCAATTGTCAACCATGTATGCCATTAGTGCCACTCATCATCAGGGTGGCGTAGCTGTCGTTGATATTGACACGCACCCCAGGAATCGCAGCTCGCCCTGTCGCGGTCTGCTACTAGCACGTGCTGACCACATACGTTTCGCCCACCAGGCAGACAAGTACTCACAGAAGGATGGTCCTAGCGCAAATGTGACAGCGCCCTGCTGGCGCGGAAGGTCTGTGACCCGCGACCTACCAGGGGACACTACGTGACAGATGCTGACCGACACAAGCAACGAGGGCGCCGGAGTAAAAAGAGGAACAGAAGGTTTAGCAGATGTCGGCTTACAAGGGCCCGGCCCGTCGCCGGTGCCCCCTGAAGCTGTTGGGCGCAGGCTTCACGGAGCAACTGAGAGGAGCGTATCCCCACCGACGGCGGGAATTGGCCCTCCATCAAGCTGCTGGCAAGGCTACCGCCAGGGCCTCGTACCAGCAGGGACCACAGCAGAACAAGTGGCCAGGACCGGTACGCCCAGTCTACACGAAGCCCCAGCGCGCAAGGCGAATGAAGATGCGCCCTTGCCAACATTTGAAATGACAAATCATGAAAAGCCGGACTGCCCTTTACGGTGCGCTGAGGAGCAAGGAGCTGGCGACGGTAGCCGAGCAGCCGCGGAGGTCTCAGCCGCTCAACAGCAGCAGCAGAGCGCAACGGCAAACCAGGCAACATTCGAAAATACTGCAAACAGTTCCGCTATCCAATCCTACCTTGCGGGCCTCGCCATGGGCCCTCCGGTGTCTGACGACGCCCTAGCTGCGACCACGCAGCATCAAGCCCTCTTGCGCTATTTCACCTCGTTGGCCCTGCTGGACCCTCACGCCAGCGGCGAGCCGGGACCCCTCGCCGTGCCAGGGCCTCTAGAATGTCTACTGGCTCAAGCGGCCAGCTCACTCCAGCCTGCAGCCGCTGCTGCTGCCGCTGCCGCTGCTGCTGCCGCCCCAGCCGCTGCAGGGCTGTCACAGCAGGCGTCCGGGGGCCCACCTACTATTGGCACCGCAACGCTAACAGCGGCCACCAGAGGCCAGGCGCAGTGCGCAGTCACCCACATGCAGCACGAGGCGTGCCCGCCAGCCAGCGGCGGGCAACTGCTAGCAGCAGGCTCGGGGCTATCCCAAGCGGGTGGTGCCGCTGCTGCGCCAGCCCCACTGCCCACGGCCTCCCTCCCACAGCCCGGTGCCGCCGCACCATCGACCCGCAAGGGGGGCAGAAGTGCCAGGGGCTCACAGGGCATCCGGCAGGAGCAGGACGACGGGCTCCCGCTGTCCCCGCCAAAGCCACCAAAACCCGAGCCTAACCTATCCAGCCACCTCTCGGAGCAGTCATTTCAACCAGCCCAACGCGTGGTCGCGGGTGGGAGGGGCACAGGAGGCGGAAGGTGGCAGCAGAAAAAGGCGGGTGCGGCTGCGGGCCAGGGGCAGGGGCAGCTGCCGTGGGTCGCCGACGGGGCAGGCGCGCTGCCACCTGCGCAGGCGGTTGCCCAACCGGTGCAGCATCGCACTGCGGGTCCGGCACTCCTTGCGCCCAGCGCAACGGCGGTCCGCTCCAAGGTACGATTTCTAGCTCCCCGCTACCATATGGCATAGTGTAACCGTGCCCGGAGCCACAACTTGGCTAAAAACATTCACCGCCTACTGCACATTGTACGTGCCTAGTGGGAAGCTACGGTGTAGCCTCGCCAACACCTTGTCGCCTACCGTAGACGGCCTGAGTCCCAGTGCGTCTCCCCCCTTGCAGGGCGTGCTGTCCCCCAAGGTGCCCGTCATCATGCCGCGCCAGTTCGCGGAGCGCGTCATGTCCCCTGCGCTCATGCTGCGCCGCGGCATCGAGGTGCGCGTGCGACGCCTGGGCATGGAGCCGACACACACCCACACGCAGCAGCAGCAGCAGCAAACGCCGCCGCCGCCGCCGGCGCAGCAGCAGCAACACAAGGGCCTGGAGGACGGCGCTGCCGTCCCGCCCAGCGGCCGCACCGCGACAGATGCAGCAGGCGAGCAGCAGCACCGCCATGGCGGCACCCTCGAGCACCTCGCACCCGCCTCGCCCGCGGCTGCTGGATGGCTGGAGCCCAAGGCGGAGCACGGCAGCTGCACAGAGACGCCTCCCGGCGTGGCGGCAGCGGCAGCTGCGGGGCAGTTGGACCAGCCGGGGGCCGCTGGTGCGGGCGGGGAGGCGGGCGGGGGGCAGGGGGAGGAGGAGGACGACCCCGACCGTGAGCTGGTGTACGAGGCGCAGGTGGAGCAGTTCTTCCACGCGCAGGGCTACAGCCAGTACCGCGTGCTGGGGCTCAAGGAGGTGTCGTGCAGGTGGGTAGGGGAGGGGAGGCAGGGAGGGAAGGAGGAGTCTGCAGTGCCGTCGGGCGGGTACCGGAAGGCGTGGTGGGATGCGACAGGGCAAGAAGGTTGGGGCAAGGCGTGCGGGCATATGCTTAGGGCATACGAGTTCACAGCATGCCATTTGGAGGGGACGTGAGGTGGACGATGCCGCAGTAGTCACTTTATACTAGTGCTTGCAGGCGAGCCTCCTTGGCTGGACGTTTGCTATCTTGAGGCACGGGGTGTATGCATAGACTCCCTTTCCTTCGCTGCCTGCTCGCAACGCCCATGGCCCGCGCTGCCCCCGCCCCGCGGCCAGGTACCATAACTGGCGCATTGAGATGTGGGAGGGCCTGGACGCCCGCACCGTGCGCCTCACCATCAGCGCGCCCTCGCAGCCGCCCAAGGCCAACCTGCCCTCCGCCGCCAGCCCCACCGCCGCACCCCAGCCGCCCTCCCTGCCCCCACTGCCCTTGGCCCCCTTCGCCTCCCTGCCTCCGCCCTCGGCCGCAGCGCCTGGAGTGGCTGGGCCAGGACGCCGCGCTGCAGCTGCGTCCTTGCAGCGCCGCCGCTCGCTCCCCACCTCCACCACTCATGACATGGAGGACGAAGAGGGGCTCGGGGACGGGGGAGCGGGCCATGCAAAGCAACTGCGCCGTAGCGCCAGCACAGGCCGAGGTGGCTTACTTCACGAGGTGCGAATTAGAGAGAATCGAGCGCTTGGCCCAGCAGGCCTTCCGTACATGCCTTGCGTGAAGTGTCGTTTGTGTTGCTCTTGATAAGTGCATACAACTCTGGTGGCGTGTTTGCTGGACATCAGGCCACCAGCCGGCAGCCGCACTGCACGCGAGGAATCGCCATACTTGCTGTAGTCTGATCCAATCCATCGTCCCCTGCCTGCCTGTCATAGGGCACGCAGCCACGCCGCACCCGCGGGCGGCCGCTGCTTGAGTGCACCGAGGAGGCGGTCAGTGGCAGCGAAGACGAGCACCTGCACCAGCGCGCGGGGGACCTGGACCCGGGCTGGGACCCACCAGCCGCCGCCCCGTCGCCGCCGCCGCGGCAGCGGCAGCGGAAGCCGCAGCGGACTCGCGAGCCCCCAGCAGACAGCTACCTGTGTAGGGAGGCCACGGGTAATGAGGAGGCTGGCGAAGACGAGGAGCACGGCGCCGGCCTCGATGGTGGTGACCAGGCGGAGGCCATGGAGCTTGACGTGTACACTGGGCGGGGCAGGGCGGGCGGGCGCAGCTCGGGGGTTGCAGGGCTGCACGCGCTCTCAGGTCGGCCAGCAGCAGCGGGGGTCAAGCGGGCCAGGGTGAAGGCGGAGCGGGGGAGCGACGACGAGGATGAGGGGGCGCAGTGGGGGTGGCCAGGAGTCGAGGGCGAGGCGCACATGGGGCCGGCGGGGTCCAAGCGGCGGGGACCAGCCAGCCCGAAGGTGGGAGAGCTGCATGCCTTGGCGCAAGCGCACCGAGCTACAGTTTTGCAGCCGCTTCCTTTACACGGGACTTCATTAACTTGCTGGTGTTGTGTTCTTATCTATGCCAATTTTAACAAGCAAGGTATTACGTTTCAATCCATGCCTGCGCAGAGCCCGCGGTCCAGGGCGGCGACGCGGCTGGGCGGGGGGCTGCGGGCGGGAGCAGCGGCGGGTGGTGGCAGCGGCGTGGGGGCGTTTGGCGCCGTGAGCTCCCTGCCGGAGCAGGACATGCCGCCACGGCTGCCAGGCGCGATGGCCTCCGCCCCGCACCCGTGCCGCAAGGTGAGCACGGGCGCACGGTGTGTTCCGGGTGGCATGGCCTGCCCATGTTTCGGCCTGCCGCTTTCGCTTTGACACTGCCACCATTCGCTTTGACACTGCCACCATGCTCTTTCGTCTCTTGTTATGGAGCATCAAAGCGAGCGCCTGTCGTCCCAGCCTCCGGCCCTCCGTCCCTGTCCTTGTCTAAGGAGCGCAATTACGAGCGCAAAGTCGCTTGTTTCCTCCGTGCCTGCAGGGCGGCGCCACGGTGCTGTCCCCGGAGCACTTCATCCACCTGCCGCGCCTGTTCTTCCAGGACAACTACGACACCGGCGCCATCCTGGCCGGGGGGCTGCGCGTGCAGGTGGGAGCTAGGGGCGGCGTGCAGGCGCCATGATCGCCGTTTGACCGATCGCCGGAGCTTCCGGCTGTGTGGCTGCACTCCCCGTCCGGTGGTCGTTTTGGGAATGCCCCTTGCGCTGCTGCACACTTCTGCTGCACACCACCTGTCATGTCGTCACCACCTGCCATGTCGCCACATCCACACAGCTCCCTGGAGCCAACACAAACAGATATGTTCCTGTGTCCGTCCGCAGGTCCAGGCCGGGGACAGGCTGGACCCCCGCGACTGCCGCGTCAGCGTGGCCGCCTACCAGAACCACACCGGCTACCGCTACTACCGCCTGCTGGGCTTCAAGGACGTGCCCCGGTGCGGACAAGAGTGACGACGCACTCGCACATGGCGCCTGGCAGCTGGCACACATGGTCGCATGCATGCCTGGTGCCACCTGCCTCACAGCTTGTCGCGCCAAGCTCCACTGCATGCGCCGCTCGTCATGAACCCTTACGCCTTGATCCCGCCCCGCTCTCCTTCACTAAAGCCATGCAACAGTTGGGCTCGCTCTTTTCTTACACCAGCTACAACACGGCGCTATGCCTGTGTAGGCGGTACGCGGGCTGGCGCGTGGCGGCGTGGGACAAGGTGGCCGACGACGCCGTGCGGGTGCGCCTGTCGCAGCCCGCCGGCAGCACGCTGGGCGAAGCGCTGGGTCGCGTGCCAGGCATGCCTGGCGGAGCCGGAGGCGATGAGCGGGTGGACAACAGCTCCCTGTCTCAGTCGCCTTCAACCTCGCCGCGCCGCCCTGGGCCCCGGGCTCGTGGGGCAGCAGGGCCGCTGGGGGGCCGCAAGCGTGGTGATGAAGCAGAGCAGGGGGAGAGTGATGCGGAGGAGGGTGGGGAGGAGGAAGGCGGCGGGGATGAGGGTCGGGGCGGGGCTAGTCGCCACGGGCGGGTCGGCGGAGGCGGAGGAGTGCGGCGCAGGCGGCTGGGTGCTGGGGGCGGGAGGGCGCTCGCGCAGACCGCCTCGGATGGGGGTGGCAGCGAGGAGGTGGGGGAGGAAGGATCCCAGCACGGAAGTGGAGCTGCGGTGTTTGGTAAGGAGGAGGAGCAGGAGGAGGACGCGATGGGGGACGACGGAAGCGATGAAGACTATGCAGGCAGGGCGTGCGCCCGTGCCAGCCCTCGCCGACAGCCACGCGCCCAGACCCACGCCCACATGTACATTACCAATGACGACGCGGAGGATCATGAAGACCCTGACCACAAGCCGCGCGGCCCACACCGCCGGCACCTGCCTTCTCCGTCTCCCCCGCCGCCGGGACAAGCCGGCACCGCCCGCACCGGTCGGGCCGGTGCTGTTCCGGGGGGCCGCGTCAGCGGCCCCGGCGTCGCTGCAGCTGGTGCAGCAGGAGCTACGGTGGCGGGCGGCCCACCGAGCGTTGCGGAGGTGCGGCGCATCATGGAGGCGGGCGTGTCGGCGGCGGTGTCGCGGCTGGCCGTGCCTGCGTCGCGCGTGCGCAGCGTGGTGTCGCAGAACCAGAGCGTGGTGCGGCCCGACAAGGGGCGGGTGTACCTGCAGAAGCCCTTTGTGGAGGGCAGCCTGGCGGTGTCGGCCACGCCGCTGGCCGTGCAGGTGGGGGCGACATGTTGAGCAACCGCAGAGCGACAAAGTAACTGAACCGGAAACGGTCAGCCTGCAGAGGCATGGGCTGGCAGGGGGCTGGCGCAGCATGTCGTATACACTCACGCGTTGCCGCTGGCAGGCAACTGCTCATTGTAATGATATTTGCAGTACCCTGGATGTGGCTCTTTGCACGACAGTAAGCACTTCTCCATGGTGACTGAACGAGGCCACACTGCGTTACGCTCCCTTGGCCGCCAGGTGCTCATCAACGCGGGCGGGCGGCTGGACCCCGCCACCTACCCCACCAAGGTCACCCTCAGCAGCAGCGGCGCGCACGGCAAGGCCGAGTACCTGTTGCGCCTCACCGCGCCCATGAAGCACAGCCACTCGGGGGACCTCATTGTGGGCTGGAGCGCGCTGGGCAAGCAGCAGCTGCTCATGCACCTGGCCACCGGGGCAGCAGGACCAGGGGCGGGGGCGGGGCCATCGGGGTCTGCGGCGGCGGCAACAGCAGAAGGAGCGGGAGCAGGAGCAGCAGCTGCTGCACGCGGGCGTGGTGGTGGTGGTTGGACTGGGCCGCGGTCCGGGGCAGGCAACAGGCCTGAGGCGCTGCGGGCTGGGAGTGTTGAGGGGCCGGGTGATGGGGAGGAGGAGGGTGCGGCAGGGCCTGGGGAGGCTGAGCCTGCGGCGCAGGGCTGGCGGTCGGTGCATGGCGGTCCGGCGGTGGTTGGAGGGGAGGTGGCAGCCGGCGGCCATGGTTTGCCACAGCGGGGCGGCATCGGGTACCGCATGCTGCCGTACGACCCATACGCCGCGCTGTACGGCGGGGAGCGCGGTACGGCGGAAGTGCGGCAGTGGGGCCCTGAGGGCGGTGGAGAGGGGGACGAGGATGCGTTTCCGGCACCGGACGAGTTGCTGCTGGCGGCAGTGCCTCGGAGGACCCGGACGGCGCGCGTGCGGCCGCCAAGCGGCGAACCGCGAGGGCTCACAGCCTGGTCTTCACTTGCGGATCAGATAGCCACGGCTGCGGCCACCGCGGCTGCGACGGACGCATCAGCCCTGGACCGGCAAGAGGACAGTGGGCAAGAACCCGGCTTGGAGGCAGGGACGGAAGGCCCATTGGAGGTGGTGGAAGAGGAGAAGGAGGACGGGCAGGGTCACAGCCGCAGGGAGTCGTTGCCGGACTCTGTGCTGAACGCCGCTGAGCAGCTGCTGCACCTATCCGCCCAGCCACTGGCTTCCGGGGACGAGGTGGAGCAGCCGGGAGCAGGCGGGAATGACCGAGGGCATGGGGACAAGGCAATGCGAGAGGCCTCGTCCGGGGGCTCACCCGGCGCAGGTGGAGCAGCGGCTGCTGCACGGGCTGTGGAGCTAGCAGGGACGGAGGCCAAGGGGGCTGCTGTGGCGGCTCCTGCAGGCAGCAGGCTGGTTGGAGAGGGCACACCAAGCGGGGACGAGGGTGGGGGCAGCGTGGGCGGGGCGGCGAGCGGTGGGGGTATGCCGGCAGGGGCGGCTGAGGGGCAGGTGCAGGTGGGGAGCGACGGAGAGGGCGAGGGTGTGGGAAGTGCGGAATCAGGTGGGCACGGCGCAGGCGGGTTGTGGGGACAGGAGCAGGAGGAGGAGCGGCTTGTGCGCGCGACAGCGGCGCCGTTTAGTGAGGACGCGGGGGCAACGCAGGGGCCCAGGCCGCGCCTGGGCTCGTCCGGCGCCCAGGCGCGCGGCGAGGCGTCGGCGGCTGCAGCAGCAGCGGAGCCGGCTGTCTCTTCCCCTCTCAAGCGGGCGCCTACCTTGCCTGAGTTGGTGCCTCAGGCGAAGGTACCCGAGCTGCGGGGTGCTGCCCTTGGGGATGGGAGGCCCACCAACGGCGCTCCGACACCCGCCCTCACGCCCAACAACCACACAGACCCGGGCGTGTCTGGCCCAAGTGCAACCGCCTCCATTGACCTGCGAGCAGTGCAGTCCCACACGGCAGCCCCCAAGCAGCTGGGTGTGGACGCAGGCGCCGCGGCGGGGCTGGGGCTGCACCTGCAGGTGCTGGGGGCGAGGGCAGAGGCCGCCAGGGGCGCAGGCGGCAGTGACAGTGACGACGCTGGCAGCGTCCGAGGACACCGGCAGCAGCGCCATGCGGAGGCTGGGGCTGCAGCTACCACTGCTTCCGGTGCTGCTTGTGAAGGTGACAGGCCTGGGCTTGCTGCGCCCCTGGGCGCGGAGGGGCCGCGGGGGCTGGGCGGTCAGGGTAGCGCTGCCACGGGCGAAGGGCCGGGCATGGCTGCCGGCGTGGCCTCCTCCGCCGCCGCTGTGTTCCCGCTTGGCGCCGCAAGAGCCGCCGGGGACGCGTCCGCCGAAGGCAACAAGGGGGCGGTTCATGATGCAGCGCATGGCGCCGCCCCCGCGCCGACGGGCCCCACAGACGGCAAGGCCACGGAGGCCGGCTCTTGGCTGTCCACAGCCACGGCAGCGGCGTGCGGCGCCCACAGCGGGATGCACGCGCCTGCCTCACGCCCGCCCGCCGGCGATTTGCCGGCCTCAGACACTAAGGCCAACGCAGCACCAGAAGTCGCGTTCACGAGCCCCGAACACCCCTTGTCGCCCGGCGATGCGGGACCAATACCGCCGCTGCACCCGCCGTCGCTACAGCTGCATGCCAACTCCACCACCGCCTCCCCTGTGCGCGTTGCCGCCGCCCCCAACCTCCCCGCTCCTGAACCCGTGCCTCTCCACACCCTGGCGGCGATTGGCACCGCAACACTTGGCAGCCCGCAAGCAGCGCAGCCCCTAGCCGCCGTCACAGGCCCATACGTGCACGACGGCACAGCGGATACCAAGCCCGCCGTCGCTGCAGGCGTTGCACTTTCCGGCCCGCGCCCGTCTCGCGGCACCGATGGCGAGACTCATTACAGTACTGCGACCGGGCTGGAAGGAGCGAGGCTTGCTGGTATGGGACCGGTGACACTCGCACCTGCCCATTCGGCTCAGGAGCAAACTCACAGGCCGCTGCCACTGCAGCGCCTCTCGCCCGTTGTACCTCTGCCAGGCTCAGTGGCCGCTGGCTACGCCCTTCCGGACGCGCCAGCGTCAGGCACAGCGCCCGGCACAGCTCGGCCACCAGGCAAAGGGGCGGCAGCATCTGGTGCCTTCCAGCCTGTAGCTCATGGGCGGCAGGTCAGCGGCGGCGGGATGCTGCCCGGGGCGGACGGGAGTCCGGTGGCGGCACCGCCGCCGGGTGCGTTGTGGCCCTTCGGGCCTGCGCTGCCCATGCCGCTGCCGATGCCCCTGCAGCTGCAGGGCCTGATGCAGATGGGCATGGGGCTGGGCCTGGGCCCGGCTATGGCGGCTATGGGGGGAGTGCCGGGCATGGGACTGGGGGCGCTGCCGATGCCCATGCAGCCGGGCTTCCTGGTCGGCTTCGGCTATCCAGACAACAAGCAGCAGCAGCAGCTACAGCAGCTGCAGATGCAGATGCAGCAGGGTGAGCACGGCCTTGGGCAAGCGGGCGGCGGCGCTGCTCGCAAGGCCGGGGGGAAGGTGGCAGGGGAGAAGCGCAAGAGCGAGCCGCTGGGCCTGATGGACAGGGCTCCGGGAGCTGCAGCGGCTCCGTGGGCCCCCTTGGACCCGACCCTGTCTCCCCCAGCCAAGCGCCCATCGACCGGCAGAGCGCCCGGAGTCCCCCTAAGGCCAACTGGTGCAAAACCCGCTTCGCCCGCGCCGCCTTCACGCGAAGGCACGCCTGCAGCGCGCGCCGCCTCGCTGGGAGACGCCCGGCCACACAGCGACCAGCAGCAGCAGCAGCAGCAGCAGCTGTTGCCGCCGTCCTGGGGCACCCACCACCCACCCGTGTTGCACCCGCGCTCCGCCTTCTCCTTTGTCCCCGGTGCCCTCCACCCCTCGCCGCATGCGGCAGGCCTGCCCTTTCTTCCCATGGGCATGGGTGGCATGCACCCCATGCAGATGCAGCTGCCCTTGCCGTACCTGGCTGCCGTGCCCGACGTGGCCGGCCCGCCGCACCATAGCCCACAAACCGCGGTTGCTGTTGCGCCTGTTGCCGCCGGAGTCGCCACAGCAGGGCCGCTGGTGCAGCAGCAGCACGGTAACCCGGGGGCCCTTGCGCGCTGCCTCGACAGCCCCGGCCCTGTTGGCGCCCTGCCGGCTGCCCTTGGGGCGGCCGTGGGAGCAGCTGGAATGGAGGCGGCGTCAGGAGCGGGCGCTTCGTCTGCGCGCACACAGTTGGGTGCGCCAATAAGTGAGTGTGGTGGGGGGCCTGCCGCAGAGGCGGATACGTGAGTTTCGTCGTGGGATCGCGAGGGGAGGAAGTGTTAGTGGCCCTGTGTGTCCACGTGTTGCATGGACATGCCGTTGCGGAGTTGGCGTTGATACTGTGCTGCATGGTACAGGCATTGTAGGGGCAGGAGAGGTTGGCGTCGTATTGACAGTGTGCATGTAGCAGGCGGGAGTAGATGACATATCAGGAATGTTGTTATCTGCCGAGCATTGCTTTTAACTACATCTGTCGACCCGGTCGGGCTGGTTGGGTAGCGCTAGTGAACGCAAGGTGGGCCGGAGACACGAGACAAGCATGGCGACGCATTGTAGTGAAGAGAAAGGGCATACACTTCTTTCTTTGGCGCACAGCTCACGCGATTTGGTAGCGGATGGTGGCATTTGAGGCCTGCAGCATTTGTATGGTTCACTCTGGTGTAGCTCGAGCACGAAGATTGACGACAATACTTCATGAGTGCGGGCTTGGGTGGGGGCTGGGTCTTGCGTTGCAGTTCTCACTCCCCTCTGCCGTCGTACAGGAGCTGAGTGCTGCTCGTACCACAGCAGCTGCAATGTTGGTGCAATTGCGTAGAAGGGGCATGGTATAGTGCACGCATGGTCAGTTGAGTGGAAGGGATTTGAAGTCGGCGCAAGCTGGGTGAAGGGTTTAGCAAGCGCACACGCATGCATTGCCTTTCCAAACCCCGAGGTACGAGCTCCTGTTCGCGTTTGTTGCTTTGCTTCTTTTCGTTGGCGATATCTCATACGCAGTGTGCAGGGCATATCCGTGCCATCCTTGGCTCACGCAGACCAGGGCGGTGTGAAGGGTTTGGTGTGCAACAGTGCTTGCTGCGGTGGTGGGGTCAGTGGCACTAGCACCACAAGGGACTTGCTTTGTTTCCTTTACCTTACGGCGCGATACCATGCTCCTGATGCTCGTGCCCAGCCTGTCAGGGACGTCTGCGGCGTCTGGGATGGCAGGAGTTACTGGTTACTGGTATCATTGATTAGCTGCTGGCTTGACACCACCGTCTTGAGGCGCATGTGCCGGCCGATGCTTGCCGGAGGTCAATGGCATATCAACGTCGTTCTTATTTAGCTGCAGGCGGTGGCAAAGCCATGCTAAGCTGTTGTCGCTACCGGCAGCATGAATTGCTCGAGGTATGGTGTAGGAGTGGTGTAGGGTAGCAGGGTGCTTTCAGACATTCAGAGACCGTGGTGTGGGGTGGAGGGTGGGAAGAGGGCACGGTCGCCCCTACTATAGGGGCAGATCGCCGGCATTCGGCTGTCCTGGTCTGGCCCTCTGAGTGTGACGGATGCCAGAATTCTTTCGGAATGTACTTTGCATTGTGCGTGGGAAGACAAGTGCACATGCACGTCTGATGAGTGGTGTCTAGGGTAGCGACCCACGGACCACCGTGCTGGTTGGCGAACCTGTCTGGGCCACAATCCTACTGCTGTGGTGGACCCAAACTTTATGCAGAGGGCTTGCTCAATCGTCTTGCTTTAGACCTGTGCTGCTTACCGCGGTCACACAGGCAGTTACTGTGTCCGTTACACATCGTCCGCTCTTCGCAAATGCCAACCTCCATAGTGGCTTGGTATTTGCTACCGTGTCATTGATGATGCATTGTGGCAACGTGTTATGCAGTACTGTCCTACTGTGGGCGGTACGTTGAGGTGTGCTGCATCGCGAGGGGAAGAAGCCTACTGGCATGGCTTCCCACGGCTGCTAGACGGCTGCTAGACAAGGCGGTGAAGTGTCGTGCCCGTAGGCCATGGACCTCCCCTAGCCGGCAGGGCCGCTGTAAAATAGTGCTCTTGTCCCAGGAATGAGCTTATGCCCTGCAAGGGGTTGGTGTAGGTGTGCCCCATGCACCCAAACATGTCGACCGGTACCAGTGCGGGGCTAATTGGCACTGGGTGGCTCAGTGGGGGTGGCTGGAGTGCAGGCCCTGCGACACGGCAGCTGCACCCACACTGTCATGCCACCACCAAAGGCAATTGAGATAGATACTCCGTACAGTAAAATGCACCGCCTAAATGTCTCATTCCCGTTCGGCGGGAGTGGTCGTCCCATCGCGCACATCCGCCGTACGCACCGAGAATGAGTATAAAGGCGGACCTGAACCTGTTCTCTTTATCCTTCCAGGCATATGTCAAGGCTTCGGCCAAGGCAGTGCCGGTTTTGATGAATGATGAGTGGTGAAAGCACCGTAATGGTGTGAGCGGGCCGCCCCACAACCTTGTTACGCTTAAAGCGCCCGCTAAGCCATCTGATATCAAACTAATGGAAGGACATCCGTTTCAATCATGCGGCAATGCTGGTGTTCCAAAGCGTTCCTGCATGCTGGCGGCGGGCCTTGGCGGGAGTAACTGTCCTTTACCTGCTTGTTAGTAAAAATGCAATCTGTACATGCTTCTGAGTGGATACAGCTAATGCCAATGGGCTTTGGCACGGAAGGCAAGTCGTTCCAGTGAGCGTTCAGGGCACAAGTTCGAACAGTGACTCCGTCGACTGCACTGCACTGCATGCTATGTGGGTAATATCCTGTGCACCAGCAGAAGATGAACTCTGCACGGGTGGCGAGTTGCAGCACAGGTTGCCATGTCGCAGAGCATCACCTTGTCACCAGTTAGCATACTTGCGCCTTGTTTGTATGCCAGGCCTGGCAACTGTCAGCGCCTGCAGCGATGCCTGTTGATGCCTAGCAAGCCAGGGGCTGCGGGAGATGGATGCAAGGGCCGATGTATGGGGCCGATAGGTGCAAGGGCAAGGCACATGTATGAAGCCAGGTAACGGAAGTGCCGGCGCTCTGGGTCTGGGAAAGAGGAGAGTAATTGGGACCAGTGGGTCGCGCAGGGCATACCTAGCGTTCGAACAGGTAGGTACCCTCGTCCCCGTCTCGTCCCCTCCTCTGACGAGAAGGGGACGAGGGTACAAGCGGTCGGATGCCGGAAGGAGTACTCTGTATTCATCATCTATACGAAGGGGTACCGACCAGGAGGGCACAGAGCAACGCTGACTGCACAGTGCACACATGCGCAGTGCTACGTGCCCGGGGCCCCAGGCCGATGACTGCAGGCCCACTAAGCCGTAATGGGCGGCAATGCGGTAACCTCCTCTGTGCGCTCGTGCCGCAACATAGCTCGTTATCTGCAACCCTCAAGGTACGCATGCGTGATTGCTGCCGTGCCCGGCCAGGCAGGCCTCCTGTGCCCAGCAGGGGAGCTCCCCTGGTGCCCGGTGTGCCCATCTTACGAAGTCGTGATTCCGTAAAGCGCGGGAGCTCCGTGCCCAGACCCTGATGCAAGCGCAATGATTATGTAGCGCGAGTCGTTGGTAAATCTGCACCCGTCTGTAAGCCTGGACCTGGCTTGGACCCTGCATGCACTCTGAACAGCACGGACGAGAACCGAGGTACCTAGGCAAGGGGCTCCTTCCTGATAGCCACTGCAAGGAATGCATAACAGCCAGCAACACACTAACAGGAAGACTTCTGCCTGTCAGCACTAGCCGCAGTGCATTGGAGTATGGTTAGGGATAGGGTAGCTAGGGACATTGTGCTGCGTTGTAGCACCCAGGGAAGCTCCCTTGGTTCCACCCCCTCCGGAGACCGCGGAGGGCCAACCGCTCAGCCCTGGTTCTCCTCTAGTCCCACAATGGTAACTGGACAGCAAGCATGTAAGTTCCCTGAATGTGTAAGGGCCCACATGTTGGGCGTGAGTGGGGGTTGCGTTGTCGGCCATCATGACACCCCGAGACGCGCCAGGCCGCCAGCTTCGCGCGCCTGTCACAGTTGCACCACACCATAAGCGCATATGCAGGGTAACGACGTTCCAGCTTGTCTTCCCAAACCATCAAGCTGAACCAACCACAGGCTGCACTTGCACTTGCTTGCAGAGTGACCTGTGAGAGAGTGCCAGCTCGGAGTGCTCGCCGCGCGCCAGTGCTGCTCTACTATGCTAAAGATAGAGACACACTTTCAGTAGCACACACGAGAGTGCAAGCTCGGAAAAAGCGAAAAAGTTTCTAGACTGCCCGTACAGAAATCCCGGTTGGCAGCTCAGGGAGAACCCAGGCGCGCCTGGACATGGCAAAACTCTTACTCTACGAACTACAACAGTGACAAGTAATCGTTCCAGAGCGCGCCGTCACGCTGCAACACTTGGGTGCCTGAAAGTTGGATTCTCCACCACTTGACCTAGTGCTTCTTTCGTTTTGCGTTGAGGGAGCATTCGAAAGCTTGCTTGGCCTATGCAGGGGGAGTACAGTGGTTGCAAGAAGGCCACCAGAGCCCAGGTCCTCTAGGTTAGACAGCACTCTCGATCGTCGGGGCCACAATGTCCACTGCTGCCGGCCCGCCCGGCGCTGTAGCGCCCCTCACATCACTACCGCAAGATGGCTCAGTCGTTAAGATGAAGGGGCTACCATTTAAGGGCAGCAAGGAGGACATAATTAAGTTCTTCTCGGGATTCTCGCTGCGGACCGAGCTGGTGTTTCTCAGGAAACACCCAGACGGCAGGCCAAATGGCGAGGTGCGAGGCGCTTGATTATTGCATTGCCGCAATGGCGCGGGTATGGGGTGTGGCGCAATAGGGGCTTAAACCAACTGCGGGTTTGCTGATTGTGAGGTTCGGACAACGGGGCTGCAGGCTTTCGTCGTCTTCCCGAGCAGCGAGGAAGCTAGGCGCGCCACGCAGAAGGACCGTGAAACCTTTGGCGAGAAGTTTGGGGACCGCTACGTGCGGGTGTATCCTACGCTGGAGTCGGACATCCCCGACATGCAGGCCGCTGTGGCGCAGGCGCAGCAGCAAGAGCACACCCAGGTACGCAGTGTCGTTGTACAAGGCGCGCGTTGGTGCGCTGCGGGTTACAGGCGCACATGCTAGTGTGCGCGCTCAGGACCAGAATCCATTCAAGCCGGGTCGTTGCTGCGCAGGGAAGCGGTGGCCACGGGCACGGTGTCCACTCGGACAGCGTAGTGAAGATTAAGAGCCTGCCATTCGACGCGACACAGCTGGACATCATCCAGTTTTTCGAGAACTTCAAGCTAAAGCCTAACGGCGTTCAGCTGGTGGTCCGCTCAGACAACAAGCCTACCGGCGAGGTTAGTGGTGCTCGAGTTTTGGAATAAAGTCCTGCGGCTGCGCTTCGGGCTGAGCGTATCTGACGTTACCGACCTGACGATGTTCTGTGGCTCTCGCGCAGGCGTTCGTCGACTTTGAGAGTCCCGAGGAGGCCGCCCGCTCCATCAAAGAAAAGGACCACAAGGTCTTTTCGGAGAAGTTTGGAGACCGCTATGTCCGCCTGATACAGGTGCGGGCCCTGCAACAACCGAGGCGCACTGTCCTCTCGGCAATTGTGTGGCTGTCTGCTTTTTGCCCGTGGTTCCACCGCCATGAGCGCGAGCTGTTGTTCACCACTTGCACTGCCTGGACCCTTTTTCAGGTCTCCCGCAAGGAGATGCAGGCCACCCTGGCCCTGCGCTTTGGGGGTGAGGGCGTGCTCAAGATGAAGGGCATCCCCTTCAAGGCCATGGCTCTGGACGTGCGCAAGTTCTTTGCGGGCTACAAGATCAAGCCGGATGGGGTCAGCTTCATCATGCACGCGGACGGGCGCCCCACCGGTATGGCCTTCATCGAGTTTGAGACGCCCCAGGAGGCGGTGCGGGCCATGGAGAAGGACCGCGCCAAGTTCGGCCCCGAGTACGGGGACCGGTTCTGCATGCTGCAGCTGGTGGGCCGGCACGAGATGGAGAAGGTCACCCTGCAGCGGGAGAACGAGAACACGGCCAACAAGCTGCTGGTGAGCATGGCCTGCTTTGCACGGCCTGTGGGGCTAAGGGTTTGGGGGCACTACTCGCAACCTGAACCGGGGATGCGCGTGACGCTCTAGCGGGCAGCTGAGCATCTCGGCCACGCAGTGCCGTACTTGCCACGTGCCCTGGGGCTCACTAACGATGTACGGCATGTCTTCTACGGCTTGCCTTCGCCCTGGCTGTTGCACCGTGCCGACGGTGCCCATACCCAGTATAGCTCGTGCGCCACCAAGCCGCCTTCGTCTGTCCCGAGCTAACCTTTCTCTCACTCTCTCGGTGTGTCCCCTATGTGTACTGCTGCAGAATGGCATCAACGTGCTGCAGGCCGCGGCATTCGCCACGCAGGCGGCGCTCAACAACCCCGCGCTGCAGCCCATCCTCATGGCGGGCTCCAACCCGTGGCTTAACTCCATCTACCAGACGGGGAACGTCATGGGCCTGGTGAACCCGTCTGCGGCGGCCAACCCCGCCGCGGCGGCGGCCGCCCTGGCCAACGCGCAGCTGGCCCAGGTGCCGTCGGCGCACCTGCCGGCTCCGGGGACATCCCCGCCCATGCTGGACCCCAGCACCCTGTCCGCAGCGGCGCAGTATGGGGGCCCCCTGGCGCAGCAAGGTGGGTCGCGGGAATCACCACTACCGGTTTGTTACCAGCGTGACGTAGTGCGCCTTCCTGCCTTGCCGTACGGCTCGGTTATGCTTTTTGAGGCCTCGGCGAGGGCTTTCGTGCTGCTTTTGTTTCAGCTTGACGATGCCTGGCCATTATTGTTGCAGGGCATGGGCACCTGGTCGGCGGGGGAATGAACGCGTTCAGCCTCCTGCAGCAGCAGCAACAGCAGGCGCAGGCGGCTCAGATTCCGGGCGGCGGCGGCTCGGGTGGCCTGGACGGCACAACCACCGGGTGGACCATTGACCCGGCGGCCGCCGCTGCTGCGGCAGCGACGACAAACCTGCAGATCCTCTACCAAAACGCAGCGGCAGCGGCGCAGCCGGACTGGGCGCGTGCGGCGGCAGCGGCGGCTGTGGCTGACCCCAGGTGGGCGCAGTAGCTTGGGATGGTTCATAGTGTGTCTGGGCACTGCATGTACGACAGGTACGGCACTGGTAGCAAGGGCATGTTAGCCGCGACTCGCATCCTAGGCCGTCCTAGCGCGCTCAGTCGAGAGACAGCCAGAAGCAAGGGGTAGAGAACGACGGCGTCACGGCCTCCGTCCACAGCTTCGGAGCGCCACTGTGCAGGCCTGACTACAACCGCCAGCACACATACCCCAGCACAAACAACCTCTCATACAACGCAATGATTTATGCCGCATCAGGCTCGCTGCGCCGGGCTCATTCCGCTCCGGTGCTGCATTCCGGGCGCCTACCTCATGGGCATGAGCCGGGACCAGCCTCAAGTACGCGGGGATGCCCCTTGCAGCAGCAGAAACCTGCTAGGCGCGGACAGACCCAAGACGCCGGATCAGCATGTTGCACGCGGCCTCGGCCAGGAGCCGCCAGGCGTCGAGAATCCATCACGCATTATCACCTATCGTGGCTGCACTGCAACAGAGCTGGTTAGGTAGCTCATTGTGCATCATAATGTTTTGGCGGTCCTGCGCAGGCTGGTGGCGGTGTCGGGCCTGGCGGGCCTGAATTCTTTGTCCGCGGGGGGCCTTCCTCCCATGGTCCGCGGTATACAGCCGCAGTCCCTAGTGCCACCCCACGTGGCGTCGGAGCTTTCAACAACGACCCTCCCGCTCGCAGCCGCCTCTGTTGCGGCTGCCTCCGCTGCGGCCTTGTAGCATGGCACGTCAGCGGCGGCGGTGATCGGGCGCGCAGCTGTGCGGGCCTAGCCACGGACATATTGTCAGCAAGCAGCAATTGCGGCAGAACACGGAGTCAGGCCTGTTGTTAAGAGCACGTTGTCGGGGTGGCGACTGGGAGACGTTGTATGCACACGGTTTCGGAAGGTGCGGATGGTGGCTGGAACTGGTTTTTGCGGTGACGTTGTTGGGACGCTGACGCTCACCTCTTTGGTGCGGCAGCGCGATTGGTGGAGAAGATAAAACTGGTGGGCGGGCGTGGCAACCCGTGCCTATTACACACATGGGTAGGCCGGGGTAAGTAGGGCAGGCGCTGTCAGGAACACAACGTATTTGTCTGAGGGTTCCATGTATGGGCGCATCATGCCCAATTGGCTTCGTCGATGCAGTGTTGTTGACCAATCTGGAGAGCCGTTCGTGTGTGGAACCGTTTGTGAGGAGTCCCTGCTGCTGCCACGGCGAGGCGATCATCAGCGCTGATGAATACCTGTGGCTTAGTTTGCTGCTGTGTTGGCCTGTGGTGTGCCTCAAAGGCGCTGCGGCCCCGTTTGCTGCCTCGGCTCTGCTGTGCGTGACGTAAGACAATGAAGGCCGGCTGACTCGATCCGGTGGGCTGGCGTAATCCCTCTGCGTGGTGGGATGTTGTGAGCGACTGAGGGCCGTGTTTGGTGAGGTGACGAGGAGAGCCAGCTGTGGGCGCGTGTGCGTACCGGAACCCTCGGTGCATTGTACAAGTCCTGCATTGTTGGTGACGGTTGGGAGTTTACACCCGTTTCCCCTTCAAGCGAACGCTGTATGTTCGCTGTTCGTTCTAACCGTTTTTGATGTTCTAATTCCTCAGCTTGCCATAGCTAATTCTGCGTGTCACACCTGTGATTGCTCTGCATACGTGTCAGTATAGTGCAAGCCGGATTGGAGAGTGGCGCGGGGGTTCAAGTTCTTCTGCGTTGATGTGGGCGGCGATGCACGATGCCTCAGGAACAGATGGCTGTGTCTCTTTGTGTTGCTGTGCACCAAGTGTGCTGCGCTGTCCAGCTTCAAGTAGGGCGGCTGCCTGGTGTGCGAGTGTGAACTGGAGTTCCTGTGCCGTGTGTGTGAGGCACAGGATTACTGCAGGCCGGGAGGCGGTCACAGCATATTGTACAGTCTGTTTCCCGCTGGAGAGTGCAGAGCTGAGGATGCGCTTGGGAGAGGTTGGTGAGCACGCGTGGTGAGGAGGTCGGAGCGACGCTGATGTTCTGTTGGTTTGGGGCAGGTTGAGCAACAGCGGGGCTGAGGCTGGGTAGACACTGGATAGTCGCCAGCCGTTTTGATAGCGCACCATGCGAGACCCCGCGGTGTGTGTACCCGGACGCAGTGACACGCTAGCGAGCACCAGGGCGAGGCGCTGCGGGGTAGTTGCTGCTGCGTGGGTGGACCGCGATATTGCGGTGCTTGCTGGGCACAGCGGCGTTCCCCGCAGTCTTCCCAAGTAGTCCTGGGATGGGCGTACCTGCCTCCCTCGCCTAGACGGGTACTGCTGTGTACTGCACGAGTGCTCCTCAGAACGTTGCCAGTCGTCATGTTTCCTTTTCCTTGCGCTTGTGCCTAGGATGACCGATGGAGATTGTTGGTGCCGTGGGGCATGAGCCCCAGTGCGGCGACGCTAGACATGGTTTGTGCGTTTACTGCATCGCTGCGGGCGCAGAGTTCCTTTTACGTAGCGGGGCACTGGCGCCCGGCGCTGCAGATTATTTTCCGGAGTGGTTTTTGAGTCCATTGAGTGCGGTCGTCCACCTTTTACATTTAACCGGGCGAATGTGGTGCCGGTCAGTGTGTTTGGTCGTCTGGAGTCACCCGCAGTCAGTTGCGCGCTGGTCCGGCCTGTTTGGTTCTGGCGTCAAGCCGCCACGCGCACGTGTGCCTAAGGTATTGCGGGACCCGGATTGGCTCTGATTCGGTTCGCTTTAGGCCTGGTACGTTTCAGCATGCTTTATTGACGGTTCGGACGTCATGTCCGCAGGACTGTTGTGTGGATTCCATCCAACCACTGTATGGTGAGAACAATTATGGGTGAGCAGTTCGACTACATAATACCATTCTGATGTTTTGGGGGCCGGCCCTGGGGCACCCACATGTTGTGGTGTGCGTATGCCTGGGGGCTGCTCGTGAGATACGTTGCCAGTCCTTGGTGTCCGGGAGGTGGGGGCTTGCAGTGTTGCCCCCAGTTCCTTCCCGGCGGCCAAGTATATGGCGTAATCGCCCCGGTGGTGAGAGAACACAGGCAATTTGGAGAGAGATTTGGTGACACAGGTGGTCATCGGCATGTTACCTGGCCAGTGCCAGACATAAAGCAACGAATTGCACGACTCGCGTGCCCTGCTGTACATTGGGCCGTGTCACGCGAGGTACTTGCACACGTGTGTAATCAAACGCGTGCTGGCGAGATGTGAGCGCTGTTCCTTCCTGTGACATGGAATCCTATGCCTTCCAGTCAGTCAGTGTTACACGGCGAGGGTTATTTACCCTCCGCAAGTGCAACGACCCATGTACGAGCCGGAGGCTCAAGGGTCTCCATGCGTGGAACCAAGAATGTTTTGTCTCTTAGACCAAATCTGCGATAGCAAACCTGCTAGCT
>VFQN01002283.1_pt1 | contig 30076 bp, 48 predicted proteins | sample 3512371 | NCBI WGS metagenome assembly VFQN01 (sample SAMN10412370, study PRJNA504923) | tailings metagenome | isolation source: Replicate 2 from Balatoc abandoned mine | place: Philippines: Itogon, Benguet | collected 2017-08-28 | reverse complement strand
GCGTCCCGCGTGTGTCTTAAGACCCATATGTACTAACCCACCTTGCCGCCACGTCCCCGCTGGACAGGCTGCATCCCTGCCACAGCAGGTCGTGTGCGTCCCGCGTGTGTCTTAAGACCCATATGTACTAACCCACCTTGCCGCCACGTCCCCGCTGGACAGGCTGCATCCCTGCCACAGCAGGTCGTGTGCGTCCCGCGTGTGTCTTAAGACCCATATGTACTAACCCACCTTGCCGCCACGTCCCCGCTGGACAGGCTGCATCCCTGCCACAGCAGGTCGTGCGCGTCCATGTCCCCGTAGGCACAGCCCAGCTCCGCCATTCGCTGGAGGCACCAGCCCAGGTGCCTGGCCTCGTCGTCCGCAACGCTGAGGAAGAGAGGGGAAGATGAGCATGTGAGCAGAAAGTACCTAACAATCAATAATAAAGACGGTCCTCCATCCCTCCACTGCCCTTCGGGTCCTCCGAGGCTGCCTCTCGCCCTGCCCTGGGGGTGGTGCCACTCCATTCCCCCCCTCACCGTGCAAAGTCCTCGTAAAACTGGTTCGGAAGGCCCAACGGAGAGAAACGCACCACGGTGTCTGGGGCAAAGAAAGGAATGGCGTCGTGTGGGTTTGGTGGTGGCAAGGCAGACCTTGGTGGGCAAGGTGTTTTGACGCAGTCGGTGGTGCGATGCAAACAACAGGAGCAGGGCGTGTGAACCAAATCCACTCACCAAGAAAGCAGTGACGCGAGGAGGTCAGCACGTGTGCCGTGCGCCAGCAAGTGATCATGTACGCACAGGCCAGGCCTAGGCCTACACATGCAGCCCTGTACGTGCACGTTCTCACCCCACGCCAGGTCTATTGCGTTGAGCTCAATGTGCGCCAGGTTGTGCAGCATGTAGCCGTTGAGGCCCAGCGGGGAGGACTCGTGGCCGGGGATCTGCGGGAAGGAGGGATGAACAGCAGAACGGTGAGGCCTGGATTTGTTATTGTACGCTGGGCTCAAAAACGCAAAGAGCAACCATGACGAGCGAGGACGGGCGCCTCAGCCTACGGCCTATGTGTACAACACAGTGGCCGTGATCAGGCCACCAGTCCGCCCTTGCAGGCCTTAGCTTTACCCCATGCTGCCTGGGGCCTGTCCTGTGTCCCCCATCAGCATCCCGAGAGGGCTCCCGACTCACGTCCTTGGGCCGCACCAGGCGCGGCCGCTCAGGCCGGGCGGGGTGCGCCGGGATCAGGTGCGCCAGGGAAGGGTGGGCGGCAGGGGCGTGGGGTAACCCGCCCTCTCCCTGCTGCTGCTGCTGCTGCTGCTGCTGCTGCGCCTCCTCTCTACACTCCCCCTGCTGCTGCTGCTGCTCCTGATCCCCAGGGTGCAGCGGCAGCTGTCCCTGTTGGTACGCGCTCCACGCCGCATGAGTAATGGCCGCCTTGCCGTACGGGTCTGCCGTACGCAGCACGAGCAGCCCCGCGTGCACCAGGCTGGCGGGCAGCGGCTCGCCGGGCGGCACGGCGGACTGCAGGGTGGGGGCCTGTGGCACGGGACAGGGGGCATCGGCAGGGGGCATCAGCACTGCCTGAGGAAAATCCGGCTGGTCACGTTCCAGCGCTGGCCGGCATATCAGAGACAGCAGCCAGCGCACAGTCGCGCAAACTGTAAACCAGCCCCTACACATATGATTCGATCCAGGTGGCATGCGGTCGCACCTGCTCTGGCGGTGTGAGCAGCGGTGCGCTCCCCGGGCCCCACTGCAGGCGGCAAACTAACCCTTATACACATGTGACGCAAGGAGCCATGTGAACCCACCTGATCAGGAGGTGTCAGCAGCGGCGCGCTCCCCGGGCCCCACAGCAGGCGGCGGTCGATGCCCTTTGCCCGCCATGCGCGGAGGCCGGGCCACTCGTGGCGCTGGGCCTGGGGGGAGGGGAAATTGAAGTGTAGGAAGCAAGGTAGCGAGTCAAAGTGTGCAGTAGCAAGTGCAAATGTCAATGCCAGCAAAGGCGAAGAGGGTCACTCGTGACGCTGGGCCTGGGGCCCGCCATGGAAGGGGTATCGTGGTAGGTCTAGGGATCAGAGGATGGGTTGTTCGGGCGCAGCCAGGAGGCGTGGGAACTGGTGTGCAGCGTTGGGAGATACATCGGGTACGGAACCAGACGGTATGCAGCAGCATGATTTACACTCCGCACGCTTGAAGTATGCTCGTGACCAGCGCATGAGCTCAGAAGAGACACTGGTAAGCACGCTTTGCCTTGCATACCTGCTCAACGGCGTCTTGAGAAACTGCATGGGAAAGCGTGGAGGGCGACGTGGCATGCGGAAGGCTGCTGCTGCGAGGGTCCTCAAGCTGGGACGCCTGTTGCAAGCCGTGTTGCTGGAGGCTACTGCGAGCCTCCACTGATCCAATAGCCGTTGCTGTTGCTGTTGCTGCCGCACTGATGATGGTAACGGATTGGTGTGGCCCCCGGGAGGCCCCGTGGGGGCGGTGCGTGGCCACAACGCCACGGAGGGCTGCCGAGCGTCGCAGCAGCGGCGCCCCGGCTGCATGCTGCAGCAAATGCGGAGGCTGTTGCGCTGCGGCACAGCGCATGTCCGCGTTGCTACAAAAAGTTTGCATGTTGGCAAGGCCGTGCGTGCGCAGGCCCTAAACGGTGGCGAGGCGAGAACGAGACGGTTGGCTGGGGAGCGCGGTGCGTCTACCTTGGCCCTCAAGGAGAGCACTGCATTTCGAACTATTATCTATTATTATCGGCCGTTGTTGCCTTGTCAGGCGTTTGTGGCAATGACTGTACACCAACTGAGTTTCTGCATGGGGCGGCTGTCGCGAGCAAGAGCTTTGGCAACAACCTGACTACCGCTTACTGTTGTAGGTACAGTCCTTGCGTAATTATTTAGGTAGATCATCGGCGGGCAGGGTGCAAAACAAAAGGCCTTCTTTCCGTTTCGTTGTTTGGACCGCATGAACAACACATTGTAGCGTACGTCGCACATCTTCAATCCTCATTGCGTGAACGGTAGGGAAAGTGGTTCCCTTTCCACTTAGCGGGGAACCATGTCGCAAGTAGACCCCAGGACCCAGCTTCCCCGCACAACGCGGGTGAAGAACAAGCAGCCCGCGGATAAGCAGATCACTGCCGAGCAGCTGCTGCGCGAGGCGAAGGATATTAAGCTTGAGGACGACTACAAGGCGCCAAAGCAGATTATCACCGATGCCGAGGAGCTCGGGGAGTACCGGCTCGCAAAGCGGAAGGAGTTTGAGGACCTCGTGCGTCGCGTGGGGCGCTTCAATGGCGCAGTCTGGGTCAAGGTACGCTCTTTTCCGGCTCGGTCAAGCCGCCGTCAACCCCCCTCCCTCTCCCCCGCCCCCTTCCCATTTTCCTCTTGTAACCCTGCCTTGCCAACGCCTTAACGTGCATGTTACACACTGTGCGCCACTCTGCAGTGGTGCAGCAGCTGCCACCACCCCACGCACACCCGTTCTCTGCTTCCCGCGCAGTACGCCACGTGGGAGGAGCAGCAGAAGGACTTTCGCCGCGCTCGCAGCGTGTGGGAGCGCGCCCTGGCCATTGAGTACCGCAACGTCAGCCTGTGGCTCAAGGTGCGTGGGAGGGCGGGTATGGGTGTAGGGCACGTGCACCGCCGCACTACCGCACCGACGTCAGCCTGTGGCCCAAGGTGCGTGTTAGGGGTGTATGTGACTTATAGTAGGGGATAACGGAGACCGGGACGAGCGAGGCGGGATGGTACACGGTGTTAGGGGACCTGCGTCTGTGGCTGGAGGTACGTCTAGGACTGCCGCACGGGTAGCTTCGGGGATCATGGTGACCGGGCAGGAGGGTGGTCGGGTTGCAGCCTGCAGGCTCATTGCCCCTCGGTGTGCCGCATGGGGTTGGGGGCGGTGGCGGGGCACTTGCCGGGGCGGCTGGGGTACGGGACGAGTGGGGCCCACGGGCAGTGACAAGTTGTGCCGCATGGGGTGGGGGCGGTGGAGGGGTACTTGTACGTGGGTTGGCGGCGCCTTGCCGGGGCGGCTCGGGTACAGGGCGAGGGTGACACGTGGCAGCCAGGCGGGCGCTCCACCGTGTGTCGGCATGACACGGAGGAGGGAGGGGCTGGCCTCTCCCCGCCGTCACAGCGTGGAGCGTGCACGGGCAGTGGCATGTGCGATTCAGATCCTCTCTTGCTGGTGTGCCGAAACAGTGCGGGGCGGGGAACGGGCACGAGCTTGTGTGCTAGTGAGGGCCTTGCCAGGCGAACGATAAGGGAACTTACCCCAGTTACGGGCGAGAGATGGACAGCAGGGGTGGGAGCAGGGCAGGCCGAGTTTCTTTAACATGGTTTCTTCTATGGCCTGAGGGTTGCGGGTGCTAGGGTGTGCCCGGATGACTGAGGGCACTTGGGGAATCCCTCAGGGCGGCGTCAGGGCACGGGGTCGCTCTCCAGCGCTACTAGGACGAAGTGTTGGAAGTATTGGAGGGGTTTGAACTTGAACGAGTCTGAACTTGTGAACGGTTCCCGCGTTTCCTCCCTGCAGTACGCCGAGATGGAGATGCGTCACCGCTTCGTGAACCACGCGCGCAACGTGTGGGACCGGGCGGTGTCGCTGCTGCCGCGCATGGACCAGCTGTGGTACAAGTACATCCACATGGAGGAGATGCTGGGCAACGTGGCGGGCGCCAGGCAGGTGTTCGAGCGGTGGATGCGCTTCGAGCCCGACCACATGGGCTGGATGGCCTACGTGCGGGTGGGTGCTGGGTGGGGTGGGGTGGGGCGGCGGCGGAGGCGTTGTGGGGCTCAGGGGCCGGGAACACATGGGATGGATGGCGTACGTGCGGGTAGGGCGGAGGAATGGTGGATATGGGATGGACACTTTGGGGCTCAAAGGCCTGGACCACCTGGGGTCAACGGGCTCTGCTGCCTGCCTTTCGCCTGTAACGTCTGTTCTGGCCTCGACGACGACCACTCAGCCCCGCCCTGTCCTGAAACCCCTAATGGTCTCCCTCCGTTCATGCAGTTTGAGCTGCGCTACAACGAGGTGGACCGCGCCCGCGCCATCTTCGAGCGCTACGTGCAGATCCTGCCCACTGTCAAGGTGGGCTGAAGGGTTCGGGGGTGCAGGAGTACAGTGGGATGTGATGAGCTTACGGCCAGTGTGGGGTACGGCTGGGAGTCCCACCGTCCAGGCGAACGCAACTGGTGTGCGGGCCGGGCTGGGGCCAGCTGGGTGGGGTCAGCACGTCAGGGGCCGTGCGGTCGAGGGCCCGCAAGGTGGGGGCCGGCGGGGGGTTGCATTTAGGAAATTGCGTAAAAATAGTATAACAGGAGCATAACCAGATCCCTGGCCCCCGGCCCAGGCGAGGGTGGGGTGGGAGCAGCCTGTGGGGTGCGGCCAGCGTATGGTGTGGGTTGAGGGGCTCGTTCTCATGGTGGGGAGGGTGCGCGGGTGGGGTTTGGGGCGGGGCGGGGGGGAAGGCCTTTCCGTGGGAAGGGGGTGAGGCTGGGTGCTGGAGGCACGGGGGGTTAGCGGGGTTTGGGCAGCTGGGCCCATGGTCTGGGTCGTTGGCCTTCCTGCACCCGTCCCTAGCCATCGCCCAGCTGCCGTGGGTTTGCGAGCGTATACATATCACCATGCATCACCGCTGCTGCGGCAGCGGCCCCTGCCCCTGCCCCTGCGTCTGGCGCTGACTCGATCCCCCGTTCCGTGTTCCCCCCTCCCTTCCACACGCACACAGGCGTGGGTGCGCTACGCCAAGTTCGAGTTCCAGAACGGGGAGGTGGCTCTGGCGCGGAGGTGCTACGAGCGGGGCGTGGAGGAACTGGGCGAGGACGCGCAGACGGTAGGTGGCTGGGGCGTGTGGTTGTTTGCACGTGTGTTAGCACTGGTGACACGGCAGGGGCAGACCATAAGGGGTACGGTCGGGCGGTTGAGCTGGGCGAGGACGCGCAGACGGTGGGTTGAAAGCCACTTGGGGTTGACGGTCGGGCGGTGGGTGGACAGGCAGATATGAAAGCAACAGCGGTTGGTTTCTTGAAAGTGCACACGGTCAGGCAAGCACGTTGGGAGGATGAATGCAAACGGACTTATTTCCCAGCGCTTAATGCTGTTGGTGTTTCTACCAGCCCCAACGTTTCTAACCCTTGTGTTGTAACCCTTGTTTCGCGACTTGCAGGAGGAGTTCTTCATCAAGTTTGCCGAGTTTGAGGAGAAGGCGCGGGAGGTGGAGCGCGCCAGGGCCATCTACCGGTACGCCCTGGACCACATTCCCAAGGTGGGGTTCTCGCGGTGGGTGGGGGGGGGGCGGCACAGGTCTAGGAACACCCTCCACTATACCCCTAAGGTTGGGGTGCTTCGGGGTGATGCGAGGGCCATATACCTATATGCCCTGGACCACATACCCAAGGTGGGGGAAGGGGGTGTGCGGTGTTGGAGGGAGGGAGAGATAGAGACGTATTCAAAAAGTAAATGAACTTAAGTAAGGCGTGGGGTGGGGCTGGGGTGGGGTGGGGGGGGCGGGGCGGGCGGGGGGTAACCGCAGAGCGGCAAAGGCGTGTTTGGGGGGTAACCGCGGAGCGGCGTGTTGCGGGGGGCCTTGTGGTGGAGGGTTGGGGCGGAGGGCAAGGCAATGATTGTGCGCTGTAGGGCGCGGGGCGTGTGGGTTAACACCAAGGAGGTAATACCGGTAGTGACAGCGCCTCCCGTTCCCCTGTTCTTCGCCCAGGCCTCCGCCCCAACGCTGTACTCCCGCTTCGTGGCCTTCGAGAAGCAGCACGGCGACAGGGAGGGCATCGAGCAGGTGGTGGTCAGCAAGCGCAGGTGGGTGGGCGTGGGGGTTAAGACACAAGGTGTTGTGCGCGCGTGCACGGCGATAGGGGGTACAACGAGCAGGTGGTGATCAGCATGCGCAGGTGGGTGTGAGCTAAGCGCAGGTTGGCGTGTGGGCTGCGGCGCATGCGTGTAGGCGGCAGGGAGGGCGCCGAGCAGGTAGTGGTCGACAACCGCAGGTGGGCGGGGGCAAAGCGCAGGTGCTTTCCCTTCGTCCTTACCACCCCCAGGTTCCAGTACGAGGAGGATTCCAAGTCTCGCAACTTCCGCCTCCTCATATCCCCGCCCCCTAATAACATAGGGAAGCTGAACTAAATGTACACACACGCGTACGGTATCCCAACCCAGGTTCCAGTACGAGGAGGAGCTGGCCCGCGCCCTCCCTCCCTCTCCAACGTTAGTACACAGGTGGCACCTGCTGTCCGACCCCCATTTGTCTGCCGCTTATCCCACACACAGGTTCCAGTACGAGGAGGAGCTGGCCCGCTCGCCGCACGACTACGACACGTGGTTCGACTACATCAAGCTGGAGGAGGGAACAGGGGACGTGGACCGCACACGGGAGGTGAGGAGGGGAGGGGCGGGTAAAACAGCATGATATCGTAGTGAAGAGTAACATGCGGTTTGTAGCCGGTGGGGAGGGGGGCTGGAGGAGGGAACAGGGGACGTGGAGCGCACACGGGAGGTGAGGAGCGTAGAAACAGCGCGGCATAGAAAGGGGGCTGGAGGAGGGCAGGGGGGGCGTGGAGCGCACACGGGTGGTAAGCAAAATTGGGTTGTTCCGCGCTAACCCACCGCGCCGGGCCCACTGCATATCCTCGCCCCCAAGGTGTAAAGAGTACCGTATGCCGCAGCCATGAACACCAAACCCACCAACCTAGACCCCAACCTCACGCATCCACCCACGAAACCCCCAGGTGTACGAGCGCGCGGTGGCGCAGCTTCCGCCGTCTTCCTCCGACAAGCGCTACTGGCGGCGCTACGTGTACCTGTGGGTCAAGTACGCGCTGTTCGAGGAGCTGGACACGGGGGACGTGGAGCGGGCGAGGGACGTGTACAGGGCGGCGCTGGAGCTCATCCCGCACAGGACATTCACCTTTGCCAAGGTGTGTAGAGATGCGGTTAGAGCTGCAGTATTGGGGTGTTGGGGGGCCTGTGAGGGGTGCGGGGCGAGGGACGCGTACCGGGCAGCACTGGAGCTCATACCGCACAGGACATTCACCTTTGCAAAGGTGAGTACCATTTACGTTATTGAGGGTCTGCGGTGGTTAGCGGGTTGTAGGCGGCGAGGTACTGGTGTTGGGGGCTTGTTGGGGGGCGCGGGTGGGTGCAACCAGAACGGGACGGAAGGGAGCTCACCCCGCACAGGGCATGTACATTTGCGAGGTGCAGCTGCTGGCATCCGAGCCCTCCACCCCATGCCCATGTGTTGCTCAGGCGTGGCTGCTTGCTGCCAAGTCCAAGGTCCGGCAGCAACGCAGCCACACTTTCCTACATTGGTGTGTATCCCGTGCCCGTGCATGTCCCGCGCACGTGCATGCCGCACAACACCCCTACCCCCCCTCCACCTGCCCGCCTGTTCCACTGCCCCGTGTTAGATGTGGCTGCTTGCCGCAAAGTTCGAGATCCGGCAGCGCAACGTGGAAGCTGCCCGGAAGCTGCTGGGCCGCGCGCTGGGGCTGTGCCCCAAGGAGAAGCTGTTCAAGAGCTACATCGAGCTGGAGCTGACCATGGGGCAGGTGGACAGGTGGGTGTGGGTTAACAGTGGTTGTGTGGGTTAGTGGTGGGTGGGGATGGGTTGACGGTGGGTGTTGGAGCTGAATCCCTCCAATGCTGGCGCCTTTCATTCAACGCTACGACCAACGCAATTTGTGTACAACCTCGTCCCTTGTGCAGGGTGCGCAAGCTGTACGAGAAGTACCTGGAGCAACGTAAACCCTGCAACACAGATACATGCATTTTTAACAATACGTATCATTGTGTCTAGGTGCAGGTTTCTACACAACATACATGATGACATTTCCGCTTCCCCTCGGCAGGGTGCGCAAGCTGTACGAGAAGTACCTCGAGTGGCGTCCCTCCAACGTGGGCGCCTGGGTGCGCTACGCCGACCTGGAGCGCAGCCTGGGGGAGACGGAGCGCGGCAGGGCGTTGTTCGAGCTGGCCATCGCGCAGCCGCTGCTGGACATGCCGGAGGCGCTGTGGAAGGTGGGCTAATACACATGCACCATCCGTGGGTTAATACACGTGCAGCACTTGTGGGATGGAGGGGGGGGGCGCTATTCGAGCTGGCCATCGCGCAGCCGCTGCTGGACATGCCCGAGGCGCTGTGGAAGGTGGGCTAACACACATGCACCATCTGTGGGTCATTGCACGCGCTGCCGTGCACCACCAGTGTGCTCGGGGGATGGTTAGGGAAGCCGTAACCAAGGCGCAGGTGGATATGCCTGAGGCGCTGTGGAACATGAGTTAACACGCAGCAGGCATTGTGGTGCTGCGGGTTCGTGCGCATGCACCCTTGTGGGTGAGGTGGACAGGTTGGTGTGGCCGTAGTGCAGCCGCTGCTGGACATGCCTGGGGCGCTGCGGGCAAGTGCACAGCTAGGTGTCGTGAATGAAAAGTGTCATTGGCGCAATGAGCGCGCCTCGCTAGTTGACGTTCGCGGCCTCCCATGTGAAACCTCACCCGCAAGGGGTTGAATGCCCTGCAAGCAAATTGGCGCAGAAGTGCTTGTTGCACGCAACCCCTTCGCATGTCGCTTTGTTTCTCACAGGCGTACATCGACTTCGAGATTGGCGAGGGGGAGCGCGAGCGGGTGCGGCTGCTGTACACGCGTCTGCTGGACCGCACCAAGCACGTCAAGGTGGGTGCGTGTGTATTAGCGGTGTGTGTTGGATGTGTATTAAGGGTAGGTGGTCGTGAGTACAGCTGCTGTACACGCGACTGCTGGACCGCACCACCAAGCACGTCAGGGTGGGGGCATGTGCTTATTAACGGTGTGCTAGGTGTACGTTAGTTGTGTACTAGTGGTCGGGGTCATGGGTGATGTCATATCTGCAGCTGCTGGAGCAAAGCACCATGCTCTGCACACCCGAATAGACGATCACCCCACCCCATCAACGCGCCGTCCCACCCCGCTGCCCTCCTCTACTCCCCTGCTCAGGTGTGGCTGTCCTTCGCACGCCTGCTGGATTGTTGATAATCAACTACCCAGCTAACTACCGGGTATTGGTTAATTAATGGAAGGGACTTAAAACTGTTTCTTTAAAACTTTGTTCAGAATTGACAAGGCAATACCCCCTCCATTCCCCGTAGGTGTGGCTGTCCTTCGCTCGCTTCGAGGCGTCCCCAATGCCGGTGGCAGGGGCGGAGGGCGAGGAGGGGTGAGTGCAAGGGTGAGGTGCAGCGCCTCTGTTGCGGCCCATGCGCACGTGCACCCAAGGCCCTAATCACACGCCTGTCCTTAGGTAGCCAGGCCCCGCAACAGAGCGCAGATGACACTTCTCCTGTCTGAGCCCTGCCTTGCTTGCTGCGCACTGCCCTCCCTCCCACTTGATCCCACTCACTACCCTGTTGCCCCGCTGCTCTCCCTCTCGCAGCGCCGCCCCTCCGCCGCCCCCCGCGGAGGGCCCGGAGTCCGCGCCCGCACGCGCCGCCGCGGCACGCGCCGTGTACGACAGGTACGACAGCTGTACGTTTGCGTGTACGCAATTCCTGTGTCCACGCTGCACCGTGCTATGTACCCTCGGTGCCCTTTATCTGCCTGCGCATGCCCTCATTCGCCCGTTCATATCCCCGTTCACCCGTTCATATCCCCTCCTGTGCCGTGCCTGGCGCGTGTCACGTGTCGCGGGACATGGTGCACCGTAGTCCGCAGATGCACTCGGTATTCATGTCTTTGCCGTATGCTTATAATTTCAAACTTCGCGCCTGCAGGGCGTTCTCTACGCTTCGCGATGTGGCCCTCGATGCACGGGGTAGTGCACCGCAAACATGCAGTCATGTCTTGTGTAATAACTCCCTTATCCATGTCCTTGTCCCTTTAGGGCCTTCTCCACGCTGCGCGACGTGGCCCCCGACGCCAAGGAGGAGGCCACCATGCTGCTGGAGGCGTGGAAGGCGTTCGAGGGGGAGCAGGACTGGAGGTGGGTGCTCCTTCTGTGTGCAGTATTGCGTAACATGTATTGTAGGAGTGTGGGGGGAAAGGGGAGGGGTAGACGGAAGGAGGCGTTCGAGGGGGAGCAGGACTGGAGGTGGGGCCGGGAATACGTAATCAGCGCGAGCATGATGTGAAATGCTGACACCTGCGGGGGAGCAAGACTGGGTGTGGGGGGAGGGGGGAGGGCGGCGGGGAGAGGGCAGGGGGGTATGGAGTGAGCACGGTTCGCGCTGAAGGCTGTTTGCTGTACCTTCGGTGTCAGGTTGCCCCTGGCGCGGAGTTCGTGTCATTATGCATCTTGAAGGTTGCTTGACACGCTGACCCGTCTGTGTGTATCAACACCTTGCAATTTCTCTTTTGTTGACATTACCATTAATGTCATTCCGTGCCGCTGTGCTTTTGTGTGAAACGCAGCCCCCCCGAGGACCGCGCGGCGCGTATCGCCGAGGTGGAGAAGAAGATGCCCCGCCGCGTGAAGCGCAAGCGGCCCATCACCACAGACGACGGCATGGAGGTGGGTTGGGGTGTGCGGGTTTTGGTACAGTGGAAGAGGTGTAGGTGCAATGTACCTAGGACAGACACAACAAGCATCATTCGCGTGCTTATCTGGTGCTGGCTCATCGTCCAATCGATCTGCGTGCACTCATCGAACCTGCCGTACGCCCGCCCTGCCGTACATCGTCCGTCTGCCGTACACCCAGGTGGGCCAGGAGGAGTACTACGACTACATCTTCCCGGAGGAGGGCGCCGCCGCCCCCGGGCTCAAGCTGCTGGAGGCTGCGTACAGGTGGAAGCGGCAGAAGCAGGGGGCTCCCCTGGGGGGTGGTGCCGCCCTGGGGGGTGGTGCCGCCCTGGGGGGTGGTGCCCTGGGGGGCGGGGGCGCGGAGGCGGAGGCGGGGGGCAATGGTGGTGCGGAGGCGGGGGCAGGTGCAGGGGACGAGGCGCCGTCCGATGGGCGGCGAGATGAGGATGGGGAGGGGGAGGGGCAGGAGGACGGGGGGAGCAGGTGGGGGTCGCGGGGGCGTGAGAGGAGTGAGGACGGGGAGGAGGGTGGGGAGGAGGAGGGGCGGGGGAGGCGGCGGCGGGGGCGGAGTGAAGAGGAGGGAGCGGAGGAGGAGGGAGGGGAGGAGGAGGGGCCGGGGCGGGGGCGAGAGGGTGGGGAAGGGGAGCAGGGCGGGAGGGGCGGGGAGGGGAATGAGGATGCTGGGCAAGGAGGGGAGGAGGGGCAGCGGGATGCGCAGGGCGACGAGAGCAGCTAGCGGGCGGTCAGGGGTGCTGCAGGGGTCTTGATTATTACGCAGCGGTTGTGATTGCAATGTGGCCGGCTGCATGTCGGTTTGGGATGATGTTGGTTGGGCTGCTGCCGTCAAGGCAGGTGCACGGGGTTGGCAGTGCGTGGTCCACGCGTTTGCGGCGGCTGGCGTTTGTCCTGACATCGTCGCTCTGCATGTGTATGCAGGGCGTTGTTGACACGTGCGGCTGTGGTGTGCGCTGGGCGCACGGCGCAGTGGTGCAATATCCCTGTACGGTATCTCAGATGCGGTAGGGCAACAGCCAACGCCAGGCAGCAGGGCACCATGGCAAAAACCAGGATTATGGCGGCTGGTGTTAATGGTGCCGGTATGCGAGGGACTCCCGACTTGACGGTTGATCGTCGTTGGCGCTGTGTGGGCGAAATGGTTTGCTGTAACCGAACGGAACTCTCGGTACTTGACCATAACGTAGCGGAGCGCTCTGCACGGTGATGCTGTGTAAGCTGGTCACAGATGAAGGTTGGGCTTGCGTGCTTCAACACGTTTTCCGGTGCCTCCGGCAGGCAGCCCACCTTGAGGCGTATCCCCGCAGGTGCAGTCAGGCACTGCCAGGCCGTCGAGGGCCGCAGGAGCTAGTAACACAAGCATTTTACCGCACCAATAAACAGCTCAAGTCCAACACAAACAGCCCCAGTGGCATCAAGCTACAACTCGTACTCCTGCACCTGTGTCGGTACCATGCAATGCACAACGAACACCATGACCAATCCACGGATCTACGGTTTGCCCTCTCTGTCCTGTCGACCCCCTATCCCCCTTTCATGTGCCGTTCCCGCTATGAAAGCTTTGGCCATCATCATCCACAACCCCAGCCGGCCCGGCAACAGCGAAACCTCGAAGCTACAAACCGTACCCCTGCACCTACCGTACTCTGCACCACAGCAGACGCCACACAACAGACACGGTGACAAGCCGCATCGCCGTGCTCCATACCACAATGCCCTGTCCGCCCTCTGCTGTTTCAACACATTCTAAGTCTACAGAACCTCCGACTCCCCAACAACAAAGGCCATAGAGCTGTAGAGCCCGTCAGAACCCAAACGGCGCCCCCAAGCCCCCCAGGCCCCCTCCCAGCCACCCCGGCAGACCCACACCGAACAGCCGCGCCCTCTGCCGTGCCGCACCGCGCGCACGCGCGCCGTAGCGACTGACATACGTGTACCGCCGGCCCGTAACGCTCATGGCGATCGCCAGTGCGGCGCCCGCCGCCGCCGCCGCCAGAGGGACCCGTGGGTCGGCGACGCCCGCCACGGCGCCCACCAGGCCGCCCACCACAGCGCCCAGGAGCGACACGCTGCATTGGGAAGTTGACCCGGCAAAGGTGAGTCACAAGCTGTACTACCATGTAAAAACGGCGTTGGGCCTCTTCGTTCCTGACCCCATGACAATGCCAGTAACCCGTGCGTGGTGCTGGGCTGTTCCCTTAAAAGCCCACTTATGCCTGGCTAGAGCGCTTGGCGGCAGTTCTGGACCTCGCAGGACCAGCGCTATAAACATCCCTTCACCCCCGCCCACCTGTCGTTTGTGACCACCACCTGCGGCTGGGGTGTCAGCGCCACATCTTCACCGCCAGCACCAGTGAAGATCTGCGGGTGGAGATACCGTGAGGGACTCGTTACAATGCATGCGTTGTAGGCGTGCATGCGGCCCCGGGATGAGGCGAGCTCTGACAGCTGACTCCTCGAAAAGGACGTGTCCAGGGCTCAAGGCTGCTGGCTGCAGGACGCAGTTCACCGAACAGTGCCCCTGTGCCAGCTGGTACTGGCCACACCACCCTTTGTTCCCACACATGCCCAGCCCCCACACCTGCAAAGGCCGCACGTTGACGTCCCCCGTAACCTGCACAGGAGGGTGTTTGGAGAGGGTGACAGGCGACGTCACGATGTGGGTCATGCAGCTCCTGATATAGTACGTAGTTGGCCGTTGGGCGGTGGCAGGGCACCAGGAAGCCAGGGGGGGACCCCAAAGAAACTGAGGATTGTGCGCAATAAACCTTTTGGCTTTGGCAATGCCCCCTACCCAGAGAACCCCCCCGGCACCCAACGCCCCCCCCCCCCCGCCACACGTACTCGTATGCGTCACACCTCTTCCGCACCGTCACCCTGTCCCCTGCTGCCCCTGCTTCTTACCAGGCCCCACGCACCTGCCCGCCCGCCGCCGCGCCCAGCGCCGCGCCCGCCGCCGCCCCCAGCGGCCCCGCCAACGGCCCCACACTGCCGCCAACCAGGGCCCCAACCGCCGCGCCCACCAGCGTGCCGGCGGAGGGGGAGGTGGTTACAGGCGTGACCAGCGAGCCGGGGTAGCCGTAGCCGTAGCCGTAGGGGCTGGGGGATGGGGCAGCGCAGCACGAACGGGGGCCTTACTAGTACTATTTGGTTCGGGCGTTTTTTGTTTCATGGAGGGTGGGATAGCCAGTTGCTTGGAACGTGCCCGTTGCACCAGCCGTGCGAATCTAATCTTGGATGTGTAAGCCAGCGACGGTAATTAGGGGAGGAGGCCCTCAAGGTGACAGCCTTATTCTGGCCACACGCGCGCCCGCATGCCCCATGCCCTGCCCTGCCAACTTCGGGCGGGCACACGCCTATGCAACACCAGCTAATCGAATTCGGCAAGTGCCATAACCCTCAACGCCCGCACTCGCCGCGCACCTGTTGAGGCCTCCCGCCCCGCCCAGCGCGCCCCCCGCCGCCAGCGCCGCCCCGCCCGCCGCCTCCGCCGCCTCCACCACCTCCTCCCCCCAGCCGTCCCCCAGAATCTCCTGGTCACGGACCAGCTGCCCCATGCCCCCCAGACCCGGGTGGTGCTGCTGGCCCCAGCCTAGGGTGAGCGCGTCCAGCGCGGTGGCGATGACGCCTGTACGACAGGTGGGGCATGGCGGCATGGAGTAACTACATATCATGGGTGTTACGATAGAATGGGCAATGAGGGCACAATGGGGCTCCAGCATGGGGTGAGCGCGTCGAGGGTCGAGCGCCGTGGCAATCAGGCCTGCAGGTCAAGGATGGAAAGCCCCAGCGCGACACAGAGCATGGCGATGTGTAGTGGACCAGAGGAGAGAATAGCGATGCCTGTACCATGTGTGTACTTCCTCAACAGGTGCACACCCCTGCACTACACAGAACGGACTGCACCGTTGCCACAGCATGCAATGCTACCTCCGCGTTGATTCTCCACACTAGCGCACCCACCCGGCTCTCCGCTGCCATCAGGCGACGCCGCCGTCAGCGCGTCCGGCACCTCCACCGTATGCCGACCCACCGCCGTACCCGTACCGCCGCCACTGCCGCTGCCGTACACGCTGCCCCCGCCGTACACCCCTCCCACGCCGCCGTAGCCAGTACCGCCGTAGCCCGGCGGGTAGCCCACGCCGCCCACGGGCGCTCCCGGGAACCCTGCGCCGTACATGCCCGCGCCTGGGGGCACTCCGTACGGTGGTACGACACCACCGCCGTACATGCCGGTGGTGGCGGAGGTAGCGGCCGTGGCGGCGGCGGCCGCTGCCGCTGCCGTCGCCGCTGGCCCCGCCGCCCCCATCGCCCCGACCCCTCCCATCGCACCGTACGGAACGCCGCCAGCCAGCGGCGCTACGCCGCCGCCAAGCACTGGCGGCGGTACCGCGCCGTAACCGGCGCCGCCTGACGCCGCCACGGACGCCGGTAGCGTCGGCGTAGCGCCAGCCGTCGCCGCCAGGGTGCTGCCCAGCCCCGTGTTCGCCACCCCGCTAGGCAGCGAGCCCCCGCCCGCCACGGGCACGGGCGTTGTCGTACTGTCCAGTGTACTGCCGTGATGGGGCAGTACAGCCGAGCCGGCGGCGTCGCCCATGGCTCGCAGGGCGGATAGGACAACGGACGCAATCGTACGCGGTACGAACAGGATCGCGGAGATGGCGGCCTGTGCGAGCTTTGCCGCAGCAGCCAGGGCGGTACGGATGGCCCAGTAGGCGGAGCGGAACGCGGCGGCTACCAGCCACACGGCGGAGTGGAACGTGGTGGCGGTAATGCGGATGGGCAGCATGGCAAGCATCTTGGCCAGCTTGGCGGTTAGCGTGGCGGTTGTGGTGGTTGCTTTAACTGCCGTCTCCCCCGTGGCGACCGCCACATCGGCCGCTGCTCCGGCCGTGGCTCCCACAGCCTTGGCAGCAGTGCCGGCCGTTGCGCCGGCGGCCTTGCCGGCGGCGCTGGCCGTTGCGGTGGTTGCTTTAACCGCCGCCTCCCCTGTGCCAACCGCGGCGTCGGCCGCGGTCTCCGCCGTGGCTCCCACGGCCTTGGCGGCCGCTCCGGCCGTTCCACTCGCAACCTTGCCAGCCATCCCCGCTCCGGCGCTGGCGGTGTGTGCCACAGTCTCAGTGACCGTGCGCCCCGCCCCGCCGCCGCCGCCAGCACCACCCGGCTGCTCCTCGGGTACCGCTGCCGGCACAGCCCCGGCAGCCTCTGTCTCCCTTCCCACTACAGCCACCGGCAATGGGGTGGTGGCCTGGGCCCCCTCCACCCTCAAAGCCGAGGGCGGCACCACCGCCTGCTGCGACATCCCCTTGCCCACCTGCTCCCCCTCCTCCTCCTCCTTCTCCTTCTGCTCCCCTCCCTCTCCGTGCCCCTTACCCTCATTCTCTTCACCCGTCCCCTGCCTGCCTCCACCCTTCTCACCGCCCTCCCGCGGCCCAGCCCACCCCATGCCCACCCCTCCCGGCCCCCCCGCCCACTCCATTGCCTCCCTGCTGACAGCCGCCAGCGGGGTGCTCTCCGCCTCCGCCTCCGCCTCCCGCTCCTCCCAGTTCTCAGCAACCCAGCCCTCAGATTGACCCCCACCGCCACTGCCGGCATCTCCACGTGCATCGCCGTGCTTAGGCGGGGTAGCGGCCTCACTGCGTAGGTGGTGTTCGTCCTGTTGCTGCTGCTGCTGCTGTTGGTGCTGCTGTTGGTGCTGCTCCTCTCCGTGTGGCTGCTGGCCCCCATGCCCCCGCTCCCGTTGCCCCTCCGCCGGAACGTGACCAGCCCCCTCCGCCGGCACGCTGCCGTACTCGTCCTGGATGCCGTACATGTCGTACACGCTACTGCCAGGCGGTACACCGCTCTGCCGTACGAGCTCAGGTGGCACGGGCACCTCGTGCTCCTGCCCGGCCGGCGGCATGCCCTCTGCGAAGCGTGTGACCACCTGCTGCTGGTGGTGCTCCTGGTGCTGCTGCTCCTGCTGCTGCAGCTCCTGGTGCTGCTGCTCCATGCCCTCAGCACCATATTGCTGCTGCTCCGCACCCGTACCCGTAGCCCACTCGGCAATGTGCCTCGCGTCCCCTGCTGCCCCTCCCACCACCTCCTGCGCTCCCTGCACCACCGACTGGCCCGCAGACGCCACCCCATGCACACCCTTCCCGCCCGCCTCCGCAACCGCCTGTCCCGCGCTGCGCACGGCTGACGCAGCGCCGCCCACCACCTCCTCCGCCCCATGCACCACGCCGCCCAACGCCTCTCCAGTCCCACGCACCACGCCCTCAACCGTATCCACAGCCGCCTCCCCTCCCCGTGCCAATCCCTTACCCGCCTCCCTCACCGCTTGCGCGCCCCGCTTCGTTCCCTCCCACACCGTCTCCGCGGTACCCTCCACCGCGCCGCCAACCGCCTCCGCCGCCCGCCCAGCCGTGTCTACGGCAGCTCGCGCACCCTTCCGTACGGCACCAACCGTACTGCTGCCCACCTCCTGCGCCGTATCCCCCACAGCCTCCGCCGCCGCCCCCGTTGCCTCCGCCGCGCGAGCGCCGGCCTCCCGCGCCGCCGTCGCCCCGCGGCCGGCCGCCGCCGCCGCCGTCTCAGTCCCCTCCTCCACAGCCCTACCTGCCGTCTGCGCCGCCTCCCCTGCGGTCCTGACCCCCTGGCCCGCTGCCTCTCTCGCCCTCTCCGCCGCATCTCCCACCGCCTCGCCCCCCGCCTCCGCGGCTTCGACGCCAGCCCTGCCCGCCTGCGCACCCACGTCCGCCGCCGCCGCCACTCCTCGCCCCGCTGCCTCCCCCGCCGCCTCCACACCCCGCTGCACCCCAGCCGCCGCGTCCCCCGCTGCCTCCGCCACCCTCTTAGCAGCCTCCGTCGCAGCGTCCGCCCCGCGCCCAGCTGCAGCAGCAGCGGCGTCCGTCGCCGCCTCCGCCGCCTCCGTCGCCTCCCCCACGCCATGCAGCACGCCCCCTGTGACACCACCCACTGCCTCATGCAGTCCTTCCCCCACATCCTCCACAGCATCCCTCCCAGCCTTGCCTGCTTCAGCAGCTGCTTCAGCGCCGCGAGCGGCGGCGGCACGGCCCGCTTCTGCCGCACGGTCCATTACCCCCGCCGCCGCGTCCCCCGCGGCTTTCGCCACCCTCCTCGTGGCCTCCGTCGCAGCGTCCGCCCCGCGCCCAGCTGCAGCAGCAGCGGCGTCCGTCGCGGCCTCCGCCGCCTCCGTCGTCTCCCCCACGCCATGCAGCACACCTCCCGTAACACCACCCACTGCCTCCCGCAGCCCCTCTCCCACACCCTCCGCAGCATCCCTCCCAGCCCTGCTTGCTTCAGCAGCTGCTTCCGCACCGCGCGCGGCGGCGGCATGACCCGCCTCTGCCGTACGGTCCGCCACCCCCGCCGCGGCATCCCGCACCGTCTCCGCCCCCTGGCGTACGTCCTCGGCAACAGTCCTCCCGATATCAGCCGCCACGTCACTTGCATCTCCAACGCCCCCAAGCACCTGCCCCACGCCCTGTGAGGCAGCGGCATGGAGAGCACCTCCCACCGCTTCCCCCGCATGCTGCACCTGAACCCCTGTCCTTCTTCCCGCCTCCGCCGCCGCCTCCGCCCCCCGCTGCACCGCCTCCGCCGCCGCCCCTGTCGCGTCCGCTGCCCTGCCAGCAGTCTCCTGCGCTGCGTCCGCCGCAGTCCGCTCCGCCGCCTCCACACCCTCCCCTATGCCGTACAGCGTACTGCCCACCGTATCGCTTACGACGCCGTGCAGCGCACTGCCGGCGGATGCCTGCGCAGCTGCGTCCACCTGTTCCGCTGCCGCCGCTGCTGCATGCTCTATCTCCGCCGCCCGGTCCAGACGTCCCTCGTCCATGACCGGAGCTGCAGCTGGTGCTTCTGTTGCAGTTGTTGCTGCTGCTCCAGGAGGCTGTTGCGTCATCTCTGTCGGCATGAACCCTGACGCAGTTCCCAGGAACCCCGGCTCCCCTCCCTGCCCTGGTGCCGCACCGCCGTACGGACCGCCCTCTGCAACAGCCAGCGCCTCCTCCGCTGTCGCCGCATCAACGTTGCCGTTGGTGGCTTCCGTTGGGATTCTTGCGGCAGCGGTTGGTGCGGTTGGTACGGATGGCGCGGTCTTGGAAGCGCCTCCCGCGCGGTTGGCAGGCCGGGGTGCGAAACCCTCGGCGGTAGAGCGGGTCTGGCGGCTGCGGCGTTTGCCCTTGGTATCAGCCTTCTTGGCGTCTGGGTTAGCCTACGGCAGGAGCACGGGCCGGACCGGGAAGGGCCAGGGACGGCCACGACTCAACGGAACAACGCTGTTGAATGCACGCGTAACGACGAAGTCAACGGCTGCTTGGCATGTGCAGAGGCCATCCACGCATGAAGCGACCGCCCGAGAGGAGTTGCGTCATCAGCGGAAGGGGAAACTGGGTCAGCACTCCCGCGCGCTGCACAACTCCTTGCCATAATGTTGTGCACTAATCGCATACTGCTGATGTGGAATTGCTGACTTGATGGTCGCAACGCAAACCGCACCTCCTGGTCAGCTCCTGGCTGACGGTCCTCATCTCGGAACCGGCGGACGATGTTTTGCGCCCTGGACCCTGGCAGCAACACTCCTGGCTGCAACCATGGCCGCTGTCGCGCAATTGTGAGAGTGCCTGGAATTCGTAGCCTGCTCGGCGGCTGTCGAGAAGCCACGGGCCGTTGCTGAGGCAGCCCAGGGCTCAGCCCCATTGCCGGCAACGCACTGTGACTGGACATGCTATTCTGTTACGCCGTTGCACACATGTGTTAGTATACCAAGATGGACTTCGGAATAGAAGTGTTGGCAGAAAGAGTCGTGGATACTAAAAGCATGCATGCGTGAGTAGTCCCATGGGTCGAACGCCTAGAAGAAAAGGTCCATGCAATATTGTACCCTGTCATGCCGACCTTCATCCTTACACTTATACCTGACAAGCTTTTTTCTCTATGCAGCGTCTAACGAAGCAATGCATTGCTCAGCCACTACTTTGCAAAAGAACAACGTTCATGTCTTGTTCGCTCTGTTACTAAGTGGAGCAGTAGGAGCACTAACTTTACTACACAAAGCATGGCCTGGGTCTTGGCGGAGACGGCGACGTCCAGGCGCACGCCTGGACAGAGTGCATGCCGGGGCAGTGGCGAAAGATAAAGGGTCAGTAGCTAAACACCACCAAGAAAGCATATGGTCATATCATATATTTTGAACCACGGCTGTGCTATTGCTTATGCAAGCAGGAAGACGGCCCTTGCCGACATCGTCGCGCGCTGTGAAGCGCGGTGGCTGCTAGAGGACCTCGAGGCAAGTATGCCACATACCTATGCACAAGCATACATAGACGTCTGCTTGGGCGAATGATCATGACAACCCATATCGCTACACACACAGACGGCCCTGCAAGGCGACAGTGAGGCGATGGAACGTGTTGGTGACATGCTGGCCGCCGGATACGGGGCACGAGGCAGCGACCCTCGGGAGGCTGCGGAATGGGTGCGGCGAGCATGGTGGGTTGGTGAACCACCCCCACTGGCTGCTTTGCGCATGGGCACAGGGTGTGGCGTGGTTACGGCATGCACGGTGCGTGGGTGCTGCGGCCGCCACGGGTGTTCCCTTCGCCATTTGAATTCTACGCTGCCCACCGCCCGTCCTTCTGCTGCACCCTTCTTTCGTTCTGCACAATACAGCTTGTTTGCGGGGCGTGCCAGCCTACCGTTGTTACCTTTCGAGGGCACAAGTTCAGTGAACCGGCCGCACTTGGCTGTAGCGTCGCCCTTTCGCCACACCCCATGCCTAGGGGGACCTCAGCCAAGGGCCGTGCGAGTAAACAGCTGCCCTAAGCGACCCTGTGTGACTCTTTCTTCTCTTTGACGCTTCGCGCCTCGGCAGGGCGGTGCAGAACTACAGGGAGGTCCCCGGCAAAGGCGGCGTCGTACAAGCTGGACGGGGGCCCAGCGGAGCCGGGTTGGGGGAAAGCAGCGAGCTGTCCTCTGAAGACGAGGAGGATGCATGGGAGGAGGAGGAGGGCGAGGGCGGAGGCTGTGGAGACAGCTACCGCTGCAAAACGGTGGCGAGGTCACTGTCTGGTACGGTGCTTCGGTCGGGCGAGGCGCATGGGGCCTTGGCGGCGGGCCGGTGCTCGGTGCGGTTGCGGCGTTTCTCGGACTCGGCGAGTACCTCGTCAGACGGGATCTTGTAGGCTGTGCAAAGGATCCGGATGGGCGCAAAGTGAGCGGTGCAAGCAGTTGAGTGTCGGGATAGGTGAGCGGCTGTGAGCCTGTGGCATGTGGGGTGTCGTATACTCGTATTGCTGACCGCGGGCATGCCGTGGCAGAGGCTACGAAAATAGATGGAGAGAGAGCGTGTGAGCATGGAGGGCGGTTATGGCAAGCTCAGACAGACGCAGTACTTTGGACACAGGGATACTAGTGTTCTCACGGCTGTCCAGGGCTGTCGGGGTGGAGCCAGGTGACCGCCTGCTGCTGCTGCTGCCGGTGCTAGGCACGATCAAGATGCTAGGGGCCTTGCTGGGTTTGTTTCAATCTGTTGTTCCTGCAGACATCCTCGTGTTTGCAGTGTACTGAAGACGTGCAGCACGTAGGGTCAGCGCAGGACGAGGCATGTCAAGCACTCGCACGCCGCAGGCAATATTGCCACGTGCCAGTTGCCGGCCTGCGGCAGGCCTACAGTAATGTAAGGTATGTCCAACGATTTTGAATGCGTGAATATGCTATTATGGACGTTGCTGGTCCTTCAGTTGCCAAAATCAGCTTGTTGTAAACAACAGCCCCGCCGACGCTGCCGTGGACCCTGCCACAGCCTTTAAGCCGTTTGTTCAAAAGAATCACCTTTACGGCCGTATTATGCCTTAACATGCTTGGGGCATACAGCTCTTCTGGGCCTAGTCAGTCAATGACTATGACATACATTTCAGCAGTCTTGTTGTAGCCGAGCGCGGTGCAATAGAAAGACTTCCTTTGGCATGATGATGTGTTCCCAATAAGGAAAGACTGGCAACGTTCGTTGCTTGGTGACTGAGAACGCCATGCACCATGGAAATACGTGCAGGAAAGAGGTTCCTTACCTGTAACCCAAGCAATGAGCCTCCAACGGGAGGCAATACTAAGTGCCCTGCAAGGGCAGCAGCCCAGAGGAGAGCCAAGGAGAGCGTCAGTACGCTTTACCGCTGCGCGGGCGAGCTTTGCGTTCGTCCTGCTGGCCTGCAGCATCTTTGCGGTCAACAGCTCTGCCATTGATACCTCTTTTGCTTCTATACTGGCGAGGGGCCAGCCGCTCGCAACGGGCATCGCCCTCTCTGGGGAGCCCGCAACGCTGCAGCCTGGCGCCACAGCGCAGCTGAACGGCACATCTTCAAACGCTTGGATTTTGCTGCCATCGGGTGGTAGCAGTGTAGTACGCATTCAGTCAGGTGCGGCGGACACATGAGCCCTGCCCCGTGCTGCTCCCTTCCCCGAGCCCTCCACCGCACTTCCGGCTCTGTGCCGCACCCCACGCATCCACGCAAACCTCGTCACTCTATCCACATGAGTTATTCAGCACGCTACCGACCCTGGTGCTTATCGCGCCCCTGCACACCCTCCTTCCCATGCACGCCGTCCCGCTGTCTGCACATCGCACCTTCCCGCACCTTCCCACCGCTACAGGTGCCGCGCTACAGCTCTCGGGCCTGGGCGTGGCCCTGGGCTCGGCCCCGCCGACCCCTAGCCCCGACCAGCCGCCTGCCTGGGGCCCGGACGTGCTGCTGAGCCTCCTGTCCTTCTTCCAGCCTGCGCCTGAGGATAGCGGCGGCAGTGGCAGCAACAGCAACAGCGGCAGCGGCAGCGGCAGCAGCGGCTCTTCCGGGGGCGTGCTGGAGTTGAGGAATGTAGTTGTGGACGTGGGGGGCGGCTGGGGGCAGGAGGGCGGGGCGGGGCCGGCCAATGGCATCTGCAGCAGCCTTGTGTGGATCCGCCACGCCGCGTGCGCGGCCATGCCCGACTTCAACCTCCAGGTGTGTGGGCCACCGAGAGCCGTGCTGTGTTGTATGGGCCTGACTGGGCTGGACACTGTGTCCTTAGCAGAGGGGCTAGGGGCCCACGCGGTTGCGGGCGGGGGAACATGACACATGTGACGTCCGCTTGAGACGGTGTTTGCCCCGTGTGGTCCTGGGTAAAGGCCGTGTCCCGGCGGCACCTGTAGGGGGTACGCTGTTCACGGCAGAGGGCTAGGGGCCCACGCGGTTGCGGGAGGGGGAACGATACACACGTGACGTCCGCCTGGGATGGTGTTTGTCCCTTGTGCTGTCGGGCATTGCCCGACTTCAATTTTCAATCAAGGGGAGTGGACTCTCTACTAGGGCACCACATTGGCCAGGAGCCTGCAAGGACAGGGATCAACGTCCTTTGTGGTTCTAAGAACGGGCATGTGGTCCTGGGCAAAGGCCGTGTCCCGGCGGCACCTGTAGGGGGTACCGGCGGGAAGGGGAGGGTGTGTGTGGATGCGCCAGGCGGCTTTGGATGGAAGGACCCGGCACGCGTGTCACCTGTCTGGCGTTCTGAGCCTCCGTTACGTGCAAGAGCAGTTACCGCAACGCATCCCACAGTCGCGCAACTATCAACCACCGCCTAGCACCTCGTTGAGCCGTTCGAACGCCGTTCCCCTCTCACCCTGCGCAGGTCTCCCCTGATGGCACGGTGCGCGTGTTGCAGCTGTCATCCCCTCTCCTCGTCGCCACAAACGTCACGCTGCAATGCGGAGGGTCCACACCCTCCCCCGACACCACCACCTCCAACTCCACTGGCAGCAGCAGCACCAGCAACAATAATGGCAGCAGCACGTCCAGCAACTCGGATCAGCAGGCGGTGCAGGGCCCCGATTACCTTGAGTGCGTGTCGTTCTTTGTGGCGGACGGGACCGACCTGGCACGTGCCATAGCACGTCTCGACATGCCGCGTGGGCAGGCGCTGGGGCGGCTAGTGATATTGCTGGAGGCAAACGTCACCGCTCCCAGCGGGTACATGCGGCAGGGCTCAATGACAATCACCAACACCACCGTCATTGCGGGTGAGCCATTGGCGCTGGTGGCGAAAGTCCAGGGGTGGGGGTTGTAGGCACAGCTTCGGGACAGGTTCGGTTACACACAGCACCTGCCTGCCTCCTCGCCGCTCATCGCATCCCTACTTTGTGACGCCTTTTACGCTTGTCTCCTCGCGCTGCACGGTGCAACCTCGAACGCAGGCCGCCCGGGCTTGCCCCCGCAGTTTGACCTGCAGGGCGTCATGGGCGTTGCGGTGCTACTGCGCATGTGTACTAACATGTCACCTGCCTCCCTCCTTGATTGCTTCGTGCCCCCGCTGTGTTATGGCCGCCCGGGCTGTGTGGCTGCGCGTGCGTGGGCAACGATCATAAGTACCATGGGTAGTTCTCACACGTCGCATGCTTTCCCTGTTCCGCTGTGTTCCCACCTCCATCCGTGCAGGCCGGCCGGGCGTGCCCACGCAGTTCGACCTGCAGGGCATCACGGGCGTTGCAGTACTGCCTGCCTCCTCCGACTATAACCGCCTAGAGCTGGTGGACCTGTGGCTGGCCAACCTGCCGCTGGGGCCGCCCGCGCAGCAGCCGGGGGCGCTGCTGGCGGCGGGCTTCTGGTTCGCGGACTTTGCCAGGTGGGTAAGCGTAGAGCTACAAAGTAGCAGAAACCAGGTGGGGTGCTGGATGCGGCCTTTTGTTCGCAGACTTTGTCGGGCGGGGGAGGGGATAGCTTGCAGGTTGAGCGAGGCGAGGTGTTGGCGGCAGCGAGTGACAAGGGCGAAGTGGTACGATGCCCTGTTCGGTGGGCAAGCATAGCGGTACGTTCATGGTCCGCAGCTTTGTGGCCGATAGGCCACTCCGAATGCCATTTACTCAAACCGTCCTTGCTGCCCAATCCCCAATCGACGTGCGCAGGCAGCCGCTGGGCGCGCTGGAGCTGCCCCTGCGCGTGTCCGCGACACGTGTCAAGTTCGCAGTGTCGGACGACGAGGCGTGGTACTGGCGGGGCATGGTCAGCCGGGCGCTGGCGGCAGGCAGCCCCGGCATCGACAACCAGATCCAGGCGTACGACCCCGGCCTTGCCGTACTACCGGCCGGCACCGTACAGGTGAGCACGGCGCGTGCGTGGTGAGTGCGACGCTATGCAACAATGGTGTTACGCTCTGTTGGGTACGGCGCTCTGGGCAACATGTGGCCGTGCGCCTCTTCAGCGAGCATGCGTCTGGGCGCCACACACCGTTCAAATCAACTGCAGGTCTGCCACCACCGTTGAAACCCTTGACGAAATTTCTGTTCTCCTGGTAACGCTCGTACAGGTGCCGTACTGGGAGTGGTCGTACGGCAGCATGACGTGGACGGATTGCGTTATCACATCAACGCCGCTGCTGAACCAGTCGGTTTCCTTCATCCAGACGCTCCCTGGCGTGCTGTCATCGCTCGTACCGTACGGCACGCCCGGCGGCGGGCCCGTACAGCTGTCGGACGTACGGCTGTCCACGCTGCAACTGGACCCTGCCGTACTGTCCAGCAGTACCGTGGTGATCCTGCGCGGGGACAATCTACTGGCGCCGGCACAGTACGGCGCGGCGGCGAACGTTACAGTGGGCACCAACATGACGCTTTGGGGCGACGCGGGGTCCCTTCTTTCACGCACCCTGGCCATGCAGGGCGTGTCAGGTGGGTGGGATGGCCGGGGGGCGGTACGGGAGAGCGGTTGGCGGTTGGAGGGCACCATTTTTTCGGTGGGCGACGCGGCGTCCTGCCATTCGCGCACCCTGGCCGTGCAGGGCGTGTCAAGTGGGTTCTGCTGGGCAGGGAGCGGTTTGGAGAACGGTTGGTTGGCGGTTGGATGGTGGATATGGACGCAAGATGCATGTCAGCCAGGCTGGACCTCATGCGCTCTTTGCCGGTTGCGTGCGCCAGCGGGGAGCGGTAAGGACAGTGCAGACGGTATAAGTGCGTCGCAAGTCCACCACTGCCACGTGGTGCCGGTTGCCATCCCTGTCACATGCCGGCCCATCACCCCGGCTTGTTGCCCTTTCCCTCCCGCGTCTCCCAGGCGGCATCACCATTCCGCCGTACACCGTACTGCGAATGAATCGCATGTCGCTCATGAACCTGGGCGTGGGCGGGTCTGCCGTACAGCCTGCCGCACTGCGCAACTTCACGCTCATGTTCTGGGCCTTCCGCCGTACACTGCTGCCTGCGCTGGCCGAGGAGGAGGAGGGCGTGGGGCAGGTGGAGGGGGAGGAGCAGCAGGCCGGGGGTGGGGATGCCGTACAGATGGCTCCCGTGCTGGGGAGCGACCCCGGCGCTGGCGGCGTGCTGCAAGGGCCCGGGGACGAGAACTCCACCGCGGAGGCGGACAGCATGTTTGGGGTCGCGGGAGGCGGCGTCTCCGAAGAAGTGAGCGGGGGCGGAAGCGGGGTCAGGCGCCGGCGAGGGTTGATGCAGCGTGGGACGGCGGTTGGGGCTGGCGGCGGCGGGGGCGTGGCTGCAGGGCGTCGCGGCCGGGCATTGCAGCAGGGAGCGCATGAGTGTGGCGGCGGCAGGGGGCCAGGGCGGGTGCTGCAGCGAGGGCCTGACGGCGGGGGTGAGGAGGCAGGGCGTCACGGCAGGGCGCTGCAGCAGGGGGCCGACGGTGGTCAGGCCGGAGCGGATGCGGCGTCGCTGGCGGCGGGGCGGTGGCGGCCGTGGCTGCAGCTATCGGATGTGGACGTGGCGGTGCCCCCTGTGGAGCTGCAGCTGGTGCGGGAGCTGCTGGTCAGCAACGGCAGCAGCACCACGCTGCGGGTGGCGCCCGAGGCGGTGGCGTTCTGGAGGGAGGTGCTGGCGGGCGCACAGGTACGGCGCGTGCAAACCCATGTTTCGTGGGTACTACATTCGCGATAAGGATAAGGATGGCTCTGTGAGGTGCTTGGCTCTTGCATGGCTCGGGGGCCAGGGCACGTCTTGTGGAGGGCGGTTGGAGGTGCTCACACCCGCGCATGCGCGCATTGGCGGGCCGCGCTTGATACGCAACAGCGGCACATGAATGCCTCGGAAAGTGTGGCTCCCACGTCGCATGGTGGCACAAGCATTTCGGTCGCACCTGGCCTGTCGGGCCAGCAGCCGTCGCTTGAGGTGCGGCCTCCCCAGTGGCGAATGCGGGCCCCTCCGAGCCAAACTCCCCGCACTCATGGCGCCGGCAGCTTGCCCTGTCCCATATCCGCACCAAACCAGCCCTACGGCACTTTTGCCGCTTTCACACGCTTTCCACCCGCGCCCCCCACCCGCCTCACCCTCAGGGCAAGGTGCTTACCACAGATAACCTGTACTTCGACTGGCTATCGTGGGCCGGGGTGGAGGCCACGCGCGTGTACCTGTCGTCAGGGGGCGGCCGGGCCTACCCCGTGCTGCAGCCGGCAGGGAGCATCCTGGTGCCAGGTGAGGTAGTGCAAGGTGGATTAGAGGGCGAGAGGATTACAAGTATTGCCGAATATGGAGAGATGGGTGTTCTTGTCCACGGTGGGCGCCAGGGCCTACCCAGTGCCGCAGCCGGCGGGCAGCATCCTGGTGCCGGGTATGCGCGAGGGCGGTTGGGGGCTGAGGGCGGGGTGGAGGTACTGGTGCATGCAAACCATACAGCACTGGCGTCTCGGGGGAACGCAAGGCGACCGAACCTCGCTCCTGGACGTGCTCTGCGAATATGAACTGGAACGATCGAGCGGCGTTTGACCCAGCAGCTCCTCACATGCTGTACGCCGCCTTCTCCCCCGCAGATTCGCCACCGCCGCCTCCACCCGTCCAGTCGCCGCCGCGGCCGCCGCCGCCGTCGCCCTTTCGGCCACCCAGCGGAAATGGCACGGCTGGCGGAGACATAGGGGGCACGGCGAACTCCAGCCCTCCCCCAGGTCAGGCTATGACCCTGGTCTTGCGCACTTCCCTGCCGCGTGTCTGTGCGAATATACCGTAATCTACAGGACTATCCTGTGATGGTGCATCATGGTGTCCAACCACATGTCCAGGGTGATTGTCAGCACCTCAACAGCGCTGAGCGACCTGGCTCCTTATGCGCCGCTGCAGGGACGTCGCCTCCGCCGCCGGCGGTGGTTACCCCCGTGGTGACGGCGGCGGCGGCGGCGCCCACCGGGCCGCAGACGGTGGCGCTGGTGGGCGCCGCCGTCGGCGGGGCGGTCGGCGGCGCCGCCGTTCTGGGTCTGGGGCTGGCGGCGTATGTGCTGGTCAAGAGGAGGAGGAGCGGCGGCGGCACCAGGGCGGGCGTGGGGGGCAAGGGCGACGCCGGTGGCGGAGCAGGAGTGGGCGGCGGCAGTGGGCAAGTCCTGGTGAGTGCGACAGGACGCGTGGGTTTCTCATGATGCTGGCTAGGGGTTGTACGTTGGTAACGGTTGGATGCCTTGCGCCGTGTGCTCTACGCTTGCTAGTCATGCGCGACAGACCGACGATGCATGGCGAGGTGACGTGTGCCAGCGCGCTTGTGACACCTCCGCACAGGCCCCCGGCGGCGGACAGCCCCTATTAGCAACACACGGCGAGCGCAGCGGCGCCGTCGCGGTCGCCGCCGCCGCCGGCAACGGCGACGGCGACGGCAATGGTGCCGTCGCCGCCGTCGGTAACGGCCCGCCCAGAATGGGGTCGTCCCCACGGAGCGCGGCCGCGGCCGCGGCCGCCGATGCGTTGCCGTTTGGCGCCGCCGCGGTGGCGAGTAGCCTGTCCAGCCCCAGGGTTAGCAGCCGCGCAGTGCGCGGCGAGATCGAGCCCCTGACGGATGTGCAGGAGGAGGAGGAGGCCGACGGCAGCGGGGTTGCCAGCGGCAGCGGCGCCGCCGCCGGCGCCAGTACCAGCGCTAGCGCCAGCGGCACGGGTTCGCCGTATGTCAGCGGCGCCGGCAGCAGCGGCGCCGCGCGCGGCTCCGCCGCCGCCGAGCACCTCCGCCGCGGGCGGTCGCGCAGCCGGGCTGACGGCGGCCACCGCCCGTCGAACGGCTCTGCGTCCTCCGCGCCCGCCAGCGCCGCCAGCGGCGGCGGCAGTGGCCGCACCGCGCGCGCGTCTAGCAGTAGCACGGTCTCGAGCCGCTCCGGCGGCGCCGCCAGCGGCTCTGCGTCCGGCAGCGCCGCCAGCGGCTCCGCGTCTGGCAGCGCCGCCGCGGCCGCCAGCCTGGTCGGCGACGGCGGGCCGGCGGACCCGCGAACGGAGCTGTATGCGGCGCTGGCGTCCTTTCAGTCGGAGCTGGGGGAGCAGCAGCAGCAGATCACCATCAGCACGCAGCTGGGGGCGGGGGCGCACGGCGTGGTGTACAAGGGTAAGTTGCGGGCGGGTCTGACGTCTGGGTATCGGCTGTACGGGCAAGGTGGATCGTCAGGTCCTTAATAGGTGGATGGACCAGTTCCCGAAAGCCCTTTTGCTAACCCGCCGAGCCCTGGAGGGTCCTCATGGGTGCTTGCCTTTCCGGCAATGACAGACAACCGTAAACGTCCACGTGCTCGCGCAGGCGAGTGGCGCGGGCTGGAGGTGGCTGTCAAGACGCTGCTGTTCCAGGCCTTTGTGGGGCC
>VFQN01002282.1_pt1 | contig 30082 bp, 50 predicted proteins | sample 3512371 | NCBI WGS metagenome assembly VFQN01 (sample SAMN10412370, study PRJNA504923) | tailings metagenome | isolation source: Replicate 2 from Balatoc abandoned mine | place: Philippines: Itogon, Benguet | collected 2017-08-28 | reverse complement strand
GCGCGGCCTGAAAGCGGCGGTATTTTGTGAAAATAAAATAAGATACCAGCCCTGGTGATGGGACAACGGGGGAGCAGGTGTGTAGCTACGACGACCTGGCCAATGTGCCTATTACACCAGATGAACACACGGGCATCTGGTTGCCCAGAGCCGCTGTCGTCGCATGCAGACCGTTTACATGTATGATGTGGAATATTATTTAGGGGTTAGGGGTTTAGGTTTATTATAATATTATGATATATTCTACAGTTTTCAACTTCTATAAACGACATTTTTGCTTTCTTCTTTATACGCTGCTTCCGCATGCGCCGCCGCCATGCCGCAGGGCTGTCCTGGAGGTGGTGTTCAGGAGCCACCATGCCGGGCATACTGCACGCGACATGGGGACACCCAGTACCCTTGCACAAAGATGATATGCGTTGGCTTCTGTCCTCATTCCGCCCTCGTGCCGCAGGGCCGTTCTGTTGGATGGCGAGGTGGTGTTTCGGAGCCACCATGCCGCGCATACTGCACACCACATGAACACCTGAACCCTTACACGAAGACGATATGCGTTGGGTTAAGTCCTCGTGCCGTCCTTGATCCGCAGGGCCATTCTGCTGGAGGGCGAGGTTGTGTTTCGGAGCCAACAGGTCAACGGCTCTGTGGCTGAGGCGCGGGGAACTGTCAAGGCGACGGCCACGTCCAGCAAAGTCAATGTGAGCGCGACGGGGCGGGTGTATTAACACATGTTCAAGACAGGAATGGCGAGGCGAGAAGGCCAGCAGGGGCGGGTGCATGGGCTATACATCCGCCGTTGCATGCGACACAGACGCGTGAAAGTGCGTGGCCATGCCGTGCGGGCAGCATCTTGGGCGGGCGTGGGCCGGCGGGGCCTTCCTGGAAGGGCGCGGCAGTGAAACCAGCAGCTAGGAATGGATTGCGACTCCTTGCTTGCCTGCCTACAGTGCAGCGGGACGAGGCGGACAGCGATATGCCGTAGACACTACCACGGTAGACAAGTCCCGGCCGCACCGCTTTTGCGACTACGTGTACCATACCGTAGACAAGTCCCGTGGAAGCAGGAGAGGATAGGTTCACAAAAGCCCGGGGTCGCCTAACCCGTGTGCCGGTGTAGGGTCTTGCGAGGTCCAGGTCACCGACATTGGCACGTGGCCCATGACACGCACATGACACGCGGGCCAAGGGCTCACTGTTTTTCTTCATTGCTGTTACATGATGCAGGGCAACGAGAACAAGTACACCGACTTTGACAAGTACTCGTTGACCAATGTGGAGGTGTCGAGCCCCAAGATGTGGCTGCACCTGGCGTCCGTCTTCTTCGTGTCCATCTACACGCTGTGGGTGAGTACCGGCTGACAGTGTGTCGGTTGGTCATGTGTATTAATGATAACACACCACGATTTGGCTGCACCTGGCGTCGGCGTACCTGGTGTCCATATACACGCTGATGGTGAGTCCCAGTCGAGGGTGTGTTTGGATCAGGCGAAAAGGTCACAGATGTCACAGGTCTGCTACCGCAGAATGAATTGTTGGACGTGGGAACGTGCAAGTGGATCTGCGTGCAAGTCATGATGGTAAGCTTTCAATTGATCGGGGCGGGGCTCTGAACGGGTGGACGTATGTGCGTGGTTAAGGGACTGAGGACCAACGACTCAGGACTAGGCAGGCCCATCGTACATTTACTACATCCTAGTTCTGGGTGTCCCAACCGCTGCGTAGCTGCTGCCCAGCATGTAGCATGACAAGCTGCTTCGCACATTCAAGTAACATACATCCTAGTTCTGGTGTCCCAACCGCTGTGCAGCTGCTGTCCAATCCATCCATCTGTTCCAATTGCTGTGCAGCTGCTGTCCAATCCATCCATCTGTTCCAATTGCTCTGCAGCTGCTGGCCAATCCATCCATCTGTTCCAATTGCTGTGCAGCTGCTGTCCAATCCATCCATCTGTTCCAATTGCTCTGCAGCTGCTGGCCAATCCATCCATCTGTTCCAATTGCTGTGCAGCTGCTGTCCAATCCATCCATCTGTTCCAATTGCTCTGCAGCTGCTGTCCAAGTACAACCGGGAGTCGGTGCTGCTGCGGCTCATGTTCCTGGGCAACAGCAAGCGCGGGGGGCCCTCGCACTCGGTCCTGGTCACCGACATCCCGGGAGTCACAGACGTGAGTAGCTATGGTCGGGTTTTGGGCGGGGCCTTGGGGGACTCCTTCAGACGGGCGTCTGCGCTTTGTGGGGCGGGTAGGGACTGGCGCTCCTGTGGGTGCGGCAACGAAGGGCGCACACGCTGTGCAGTAATAAGGGAGCAGGGGGGTACCTGTGCTTCTGTGCAGCAGCAAGCGCGGGGATCCCAGCCACAGATGCCTCGTAACGGACGTACCCCACGTCACGACAGTGCGTGTGGACGGCCCCTGCACGTGTGACACACTGATACCGCCAGCACCGTACGGCAGATACGTGCAGGGCCCAGTGCACATCCTGCCGTGCACCTGTCCTGCCGTACGTTGCACTACTCACAGCCTTCCGTGCTTGCCGTACTCCTCCATGCCCAGGGCGTTCCGGGCGTTATGACCAAAGTGACAAACGCTGCGAAAGCCAAGGTCGCCGCCAGCAAGGCCAAACGAATGGCTGCAGCTGCCGCCAAAAACGAAAGCGCTGTCGCTGCTGCCGCCGCCGCCGGCGCCACTGCCGTCGCCGCCACCGCAGCCGCCGCCGCCGCTGCTACGGGCATTGAGGCATTTGCGTTGGGCCAGGTACCAGTGTCCAATGAAGGCGCCAACAACAGCACACCATCGTCAGAGGTAGAGCCCCAACCGCTGCCGTTGCCACCGGCGGCAGGGCTGGCGTCTGAGAAGCAAGGACAGGGGTCAGCGACGGCGTCTGGCGAGAACACACAGGGCCTGGCTTCTGGGGAGAACGGACATGGGCCGGCGTCTCAGCAGGATAGCCCGGGGCAAGCGCTTGAGGAGCAGCACGGACAGGGGCCAGCGTCAGGGGTGCAGGTGCAGGGGCCAGTGTCAGGGGAGCACGGACAGGGGGCGGCAGCGTCCATGGAGCACGGACAGGGGGCGGCGGCGTCGGGGGAGCACGGGCAGGGGCCTGCGCCTATTGAGCAGGGACATGGTCCCGCTTCTGGGGAGCACGGATCTCAGGCAGCAGCACCGGCAGCAGCGTCTGGGGAGCACGGGCCAGGGGCGGCTTCGGGGGCGCACGGGCAGGGGGCGATGCCTGAGGAGCGAGTGCAGGAGGCGGTGGTGCCTGGGGCGCACGGACAGGAGCTGGCCGCGTCTGGGGCGTACGTGCAGGGGCAACCAGCGTCTGGACAGCATGGGCAGGAGCCAGCCGCATCGGCGGAGGACGGACAGGGGGTGGTGGCGTCTGCAGGGCACGGGCCAGGGCTGGCGGCGGCGTCTGGGGTGCAGGGTCCGCGGCTGGCGGCATCTGTAGCGCAAGGGCCAGGGCCGGCGGCGTCCGCGGCGCAAGGGCCGGGGTTGGCGGCGTCTGGGGTGCAGATTTCGGGGCTGGCGGCGTCGGGGGCAGAAGGGCAGGGGCAGGCGGCGTCTAGCGTGCACGGGCAGGGGCCGGCGGCGTCTGGGGCGCAGGGGCAGGGGCCAGCGGCGTCAGGGGGGCAGGGGCCGGGGCCGGCGGCGTCTGGGGCGCAGGGTCCAGGGCTGGCGGTGGCGTCCGGGGCGCAGGGTCCGGGGCTGGCGGCGTCTGGGGTGCAGGGTCCGGAGCCGGTGGCGTCCGGAGTGCAGGGCCCGGGACTGGCTGCGTCTGGGGCGCAGGGGCAGGGGCTGGTGGCTGCGTCTGGGGCGCAGGGGCCGGGGCTGGCGGCGGTGTCAGGGGTGCAGGGTCCGGAGCCGGCAGCGGCTGGACCGCAGGGGCAGTCGGTGGCGGTGGCGTCCGGGGTGCAGGGTCCGGGGCTGCTGGCGGCGTCTAGAGTGCAGGGTCCGGAGCCGGCAGCGGCTGGACCGCGGGGGCAGTCCGTGGCGGCGGCGTCCGGGGTGCAGGGTCCGGGGCCGGCAGCGTCTGAGACGCAGGGCCCGCCGGCGGTAGCAGCGTCCAGGACGCAAGAACAGGGGCTGGCAGCAGCGGCGTCTGGGACGCAGGGCCAGTCGGTGGCGGCGGCGTCCGGGGTGCAGGGTCCGGGGCCAGCGGCGTCTGGGGCGCAGGGGCAGGGGCTGGCGGCGGCGACTGGAGCACAGGGCCAGCTGGCGGCGGCGGCATCCGGGGCGCAGGGCCAGCCAGTGGCAGCCGCGTCCGGTATGCAGGGTCCGGGCCCGGCAGCATCGGGGGCGCAAGGGCAGGGGTCAGAGGCGGCTGCAGGTCACAGGCAGGGGCCGGCAGTGTCGGAGGTGCACGGACAAGGGGTAGCATCTGTGGGGCATGGGCAGGGGGCGGCGGCGCTGGCGGTACCGGCGCCACAGCTGCGTCTGGCCGGCCCTGCAGCAGGGCAACAGAACCGACCAAAGGGGGAGGTGCTCACAAGCCATGCCCTCTCCTTCAGTGAGTCAAATCACTCGTCCGGGGTGAAAGGGCAAGGGCCAGAGTCGTCCGCGGCGCAAGGGCAGGGGCCGGCGGCGTCAGGGCCGCAAGGGCCAGGGCTAGCGGCATTGGGGATGCACGGTCCGGAGCCGGCAGCGTTCGGGGCGCAAGGGCAGGGGCCGGTGGCGTCTGGGGTGCAAGGCCCAGGGCTGGCAGTGCCTGGCGTGCAGGGCTCTGGGCTGGCGGCGTCTGGGGCGCAAGGGCAGGGGCCGGTGGCGTCCGGGCCGCAAGGGCAGGGGGCGGTGAGAGCGGTGGTGCACGCACCCCCGCTGCATCTGGCCGGCCTTGCCACAGGCCCCCAAGGGGAGGTGCTGGCAAGCCATGCCCTTTCCTTCGACTCAGATTACTCGGACGACACAGATGACCTAGTGTCCTCATCCTCAGCGCACCTGCCGCAGCCGGCCTTGCCGCCATTGCCGCCGCGGGCACCTTTGCCCCCTGCACCCTCGCCGCCGCCGCCGCTGCCCCCGCCGCCGCCGCCGCTGCCCCCGGCGGGCTCCACCTCGCCGCAAGCACCATCCCGCCATCCTCAGAGCGCCTTCGTGAGCGTCAACATCAACCCGCTGTGCAGCACCCAGGTGCGTGTGTTTTACCTTGGGCGCACTGTTTCAATAATGTTGCACCCCTTCCAGATGTGGCGGTCGCGTGTGCCCTTGCAGCAAACACTCCCTCGGCCGCGCTTGCCGTACCATGCCCAACATCTCCGGATGCGGCACCGCTGTTGGGTCACACGACGGTTCACACGGTCTGGTTGTCCCGCCTTGTCCGCACCCCACAGTCGTCAATGCACAGTGCGGAAGACGGCCAGGACGGAACGTCGGGAGCAGCAGGCAGCGCCCGACAGGGCAGCCAAGGGGGCCGCTCGTCGCGGGGCAGTGGCAGAAGCGTGACCCGAGAGGCAGGGGCGGGGGTAGCGGCAGCCGCAGGAGCAGCGGCAGGCGCGGAGGCGGAAGCAGAGGCAGAGGCAGGGCCAAACGGCGAGGCGGTTACGGCGTTGATGCTCAGCTCCGTTCCATCCACCGTTGTGGTGAGCCCCGGCGGCGATCAACACGTGGTCGTCATGGGCGGCGGCGGCGGCGGCGGCGGCGGCGGCGGCGGCGGCGACCCGCTGTCTGAGCAGGGCGCCAGGCGGCGCGGCAGGTGGGTGTGGCGGGTGTGGGTGCTTTCGGGGCACCCTTTCTGCTTGTTTGGGGCAGCTGCGTCGCGCATCCATTCACCATGCGTAAGGTTGCGCCTTCTTCCGGACAATGATCTTTTGGGTGTTATTGTATATGCATCGGTGCAGGCACGCCGGCCGGCGCTACACGTACGACTTCAACGACGACAGCCTCAACCCCCTGGCGGCGGCGCGGGCACGGATCAAGGTACGGCAACCGTACGGCAGGCGCACGACAGCACGAAACCAGTTAATGTGCGCTTTAGCAGGATTCCTGGCGATCCGTTACGTGTTGACTGCGGCCGCTCCTGCTTCTCCAAAGGCCTGAGCCCCGCCCAGATAATTGCGAGGAGTTTGAGCTGGCGTACCAGCCCTTGAATTTTTACCTCCCTTCCCGCCCATCCCCACCCCGACGTGTTCCACCCTCCTGCAGGCGGGCCTGACCCCTTCCCAAATGGTGCGGGAGGAGTTTGAGCTGGTGTACCAGCCGCACACCGTGGCAGTGGTCAACATGGTGCACGACACGCGGGAGCTGGAGCCGCTGGTGGAGGAGTACAACGAGGTGCGTGCTTGTGTATTAGCACGCGGGGTGTGTATTAGCCGCACACCGTGGCGGTGGTCAACATGGTGCACGACACGCGGGAGCTGGAGCCACTGGTGGAGGAGTACAACGAGGTGCGTGCTTGTGTATTAGCATGGCGTGTGTATTAGCGGGTGGCGGTGGTCAACATGGTGCACGACACGCGGGAGCTGGAGCCACTGGTGGAGGAGTACAACGAGGTGCGGGTGTGTGTACCAGCGTGGCGTGTGTATTAACGGGGGGCGATGGTGAAGATGGTGCACGACTCGCGGGATCTGGAGGCGCTGTAGGAGGTATAAAACGAGGTGCGTGTGTGTATATTAGTGTGGCGTGTGTAAATGCGAGGGATGATGATCAGCTTGGCGCTCCGGGGTTGTCTAGTGTCCGTCTACAACAGGCCCTCCGGCCCCAACCCACACCCCATGCCTGCACCCCTAACCCACACTCGACCTCAACCCTAACCCACACCCCATACCCGCACTCTTAACCCACGCACCCACGCACCCCAGCTGTACGAGGCGCTCACCGACTACCTGGACACGTTGCACGCTTGCACCAGCGTCCAACATACACACCACCTCAACTCTAACCCACACCCCTTACCCACACACCCCTAACCCACCCACGCCACAGCTGTACGAGGCGCTCACCGACTACCTGGACAAGATCCAGTACCGCCTCAAACTGAGAAGGGACATGGAGCTCGAGAAGGTGGGGGGGGGGGGGATCCTGGTCAGGTTCACAACAACGTGATGAATGGAGGACAAGGGGCTCGGCCGCCCACCGGTATTTGAAATTCTTCAGCACATCGTATCGAGCTCTCCGCCCCCTTCATGTGCTGGCGAGTTCACAACCATTTCAGTGCTGGTTGATAACAGTGCGCCCATGTCCGCTTGTGTGTCCACAGATCCCGGTGTGGGGCTTCACGTACGGGGAGTGGGGCAAGGAGTTCCTAGGCACAGGACTCCGCAAGAAGGTGGGCTGACGTCGTGGCATTGGGGATCAAGTTTGAATCCTGGGTGTTCACTTGCCCTAAGAGGCATATTGGTGGTATCTGCTGGGCACCGGACTGCGACAGAAGTTGGGCTGATGTACCGTATCTAAACCAGCGGACGGAAATCATGTGTGTGAAGTCCTGGGTCCGGGGGGCGCGCACGACCTGGACCGGGTGCCTGGCCCCGTCGGCGGCCCTGCGGCAGTGCTGCCCTGCCATCCCATGTCTTGCATGTCCTGCATGACATGCGGTCGATATGCGGCCGGGATGCCTAAAATACTACCAAGTTGCTCGGCGTTCACGTACCGTGCAGGTGGATGCCATGGACTTCTGGATTGCGCGCCTGCGGTACCTCAAGGTGGGGCCAGAGCCCGGGGACAAGGGGGAGGTAACACGGGGTTTAGATACGGTACTTGAGGGCGCTATGGTGCCACGTTTAAAGTACAGAATGTTTTGCTGATACAGACCAAGGCCCACAGTCAGCCCATGTCCCAGCCGCTTTGAGGCAAACGGCCTGCGCCGGGTTGTCCGAGCTCCGTGTGCTACGATTGCCAGGTCATATTGACGGGGGGGTGGGGACAGGGAAGGTCGGGCGCGGGGACGGGGAATCGCCTGACGAGGACACAGGAGGTTGCCCATCCCCCCTGCCTCAAGGCGTGGCAAGGGCAGGGCACGTGGGATTAGGGACGGGCAAGGGGTATGGTCCGGGAAAGGCCATGAGGGGGGATCGCTTGGAGCGGCGTAACCCAGGCAGCATGTCAGTCCAGGTCAGTCGCACACCCTGCGAGCAGAGTCGTAACGAAAGGCTTGCCTGTCCATGACTCCAGGGCCGCATCGAGGAGGGGCGCACGGCTGCGACCGAGCGGCTCACGCCCGCCGCCTTCGTCACCTTCAAGTGGGTGTGGGTGTACTGTGTAGCGGATGCGGTGCGGGATGTAGGCCAGTGAGCCTCATACGGTTCAAGGCATGCAGGAGTAGCAGCAGATTGTTGCGAGGCAAAGCAGGGCCGGAGAGTGGCAAGTCGGTGACAGTGGGTGTGCTGTGTGCGTTCTGCAAACCTTATGCTCAGGCCGCGCCTGCGAACAGGGGTACACAGCGTGGGTACACAGTTGGCTGCAAGACAGCGGCGGTGGCGGTACGAAAGGCCGGAGCGAAGAGGCCCGTGTTGGCTGGTGACCGCCGCTGTGACCGCGTTGACCGTTGGCCGTACCGTACAATCCGCTTGGACCAAGAAGGCTGCGTTGACCGTTGACTGCGTTGACCGCTGCGTGACGCCCACAGCACGTGCATGGCGCGGCCTGCTGACCGCGTTGACTGATCGTTGACCGTTGACTGCGCTGACCACGTTGACCGTTGTTGACCGCGTTGACCGCTGCTTCGTGTGCTGCCGCAGCACGCGCATGGCGCAGTCGGTTGGCGCCAACTCCCTGCACGCGCACACGGTTGACACGTGGCGCGTCAAGGGAGCCCCCGCGCCCTTCGAGGTCATCTGGCACAACCTGCCCATGACGGTGCACCAGAAGAGCTGGAGGCGCAACCTAATGTGAGTGGGGGTGCCGGAATGGTATGGCCGGAATGGTATGCCGGAATTCAGGGCTTTATGTCCCTTTCCGTCCTGACACCACACCGCGACAGGGATGTGCGTTGCTTCATATCAGCGTGCTGGGCTGTTACCAGTACCGGTAGTATGGAAGCGGTCAACAGCACCACTCCGCCTCTGCCTAGCTAATTGCCCTAGTTGGAGTGTACACTGCTATAACCAATTCGCACATACCGCTTTGCAGTCTGGTCTGCGAGCTTGTGCGTTCAGCTGATTGAAACGTGTACTCAGGTGCACTTCGGTATGTGCTTCAGCAAGTCCGCATGCCGTAATTAACTGTTTGTACCAGATGAGGTACCCCTGATGCGTACCTAATGACAAACACGCCTCACACCCCACACCCAACACCCCACACCCCACACCCCGCACCTGTCCGGTACCCCCACAGGTGGGTGGCGTTCTGGCTCATGACCTTGTTCTTCATGGTCCCCGTCACAGCGATCCAGGTGAGGGCAGGAGGCACGCACGAGTCATGTGTATTAACACGCACCACCTGCCTAATACACCTGCCTCCCGCCCACAGGCCATGATCGACATACCCAAGCTGGCCGGCCTGCCCGTGGTGGCCATGTCCGTCACCTTCCTGAGCCATGTGTATTAACACGCACCACCTGCCTAATACACCTGCTCCCCGCCACAGGCCCTGATCGACATACCCAGGCTGGCCGGCCTGCCCATCGTGGGCATGATCGTCACGGCCCCCGGCGTCAGGCAGATCATTGAGGCGGTCATCCCCGGTAGGCCGTACATCAGCTGGCACCGCACTTGCCGTACATTAGCTGGCACCGCACTTGCCGTCGACGGCACCACGCCGGTCGACAGACTCCGTCCGTCTTGCTGCCTCCCTACCGCCACATCGATCCCCACCGCCCCCAGGCATCGTGCTCAAGACCATGCTGGCCCCCGTGCCCGTCCTGTCTGTGGCACTAACGCAAAAATTGCATATGCAACATTCGGTCGACCGCTATGTAGGGGCCAGCCTGGCAGACCCGTCCATGTGGCAGGCTCGTGTCGCGTGTCGCGTGCCACAGGCCGTGACCTCCAAATGCCAAGCACCACAAAACGCCTGCACCCCCCGCACCCCACCGGCCCCAGGCATCGTGCTCAGGACCATGCTGGCCCCCGTGCCCTGTCCTGCTTTGGGCACCCTGTCTGTGGCACTACGTCAACTTTGGCCCGTCAGTGTGTCAGTGTGGCAGGCGTGCGTCGTAATACCGTTATTCCGGTGGACGAGCCTGGACCTCCCAAATGAAGTTCCGCGCGCCACGAATATAAAGGTGCCGCCACTCAACACCACCTCCAACCCCGGTTTCTCGCGTTTTACGCGTTCCTCAGGCATCGTGCTCAAGGTCATGCTGGGCATCGTGCCCATCATCCTGCGCAAAATGATCATCTTTGGCGGGACCACCTCCCTGTCGGCGGTGGACTTCGGGGTGGTGCGCCGCTTCTACATCCTGCAGGTGTGTATTAGCGTGGGGGCGTGGGTTAACGGTAGGGGTGGGCGGGACCACCTCCCTGTCGGCGGTGGACTTCGGGGTGGTGCGCCGCTTCTACATCCTGCAGGTGTGTGTTAACGTGGGAGTGCGGGTTAACGGCCTCCGGCAGCTGCAAGGCCCTTAGTCTCCTGGGGCCCACTGCCCATCGCACATGCACTTCCACCAACCCCACACGCCTTCCCCACCTCCACCCTACAGTACCCCGCTACAATGCAGGACATGGTGGTGTTCTTGGCCGCCCGCCCTCACGCCCTCCCAACCCCACGCCCCACCCCAAACCCCCAAACCCCACACGTTCGTGCAGGTTGTGGTTGTAGCATTAACTTCTCCACCCCTACCCCTCCCCACTGCTCTGCAGGTGGTTGTCATCTTTTTCGGCAACGTGCTGGCCGGCTCGCTGCTGAACCAGGTGCAGCAGTTGGGCAAGGACCCGACCAGCCTCGTCTCCATCCTGGGCAAGGCGCTGCCCATGGCCGCCACCTTCTTCATCTCCTACCTGCTAACAAGCGTGAGTACTGGGTATAACATTACATTTTTCTTTTATAGAAATAGTAAATAGTTCTGTGCAGCAGTCCCTGTGACGGCCACCTTGCTGATTTCGTATCTGCTTACAAGTAAGCTTGAGTGGTAGAGGCTAGAGGGACGGGGAGGTGAAGGGGAGCACCTGCACCTGACCTGTTCACAAGCGTGAGTGGTTGGTGGAAGGCAAGGGGGAGTGGGTTAAGCTTCGTCGGTCGAGGGGAAGGGGGGTTGGGTTAAGGTGTGGCGCCCCAGGAGGAAGCGGAGGAGGGGCAGCTGCCGAGGCCGTTGTCTCCACGTCTGCACACACACGCCAACCATGCGCATGCACCTGTAATGACAAACTGCTCCTCCCGCACGGGCTGCCCTGTGGGCGTCTCCTCCCTCGCCCACACCCCTTTCCCTTCCTCCCCGCTCCCCACGGGCCCAGGGGCCTTGAGTGCAAGATGCTGTCCTTCCTGCACACCGTCCCTCTTGTCCTTCCTTTCCCCCGTGCAGGCTCTAGTGGCCCATATGGCGTCCTCCCTGCGCATCGACCCCCTAGTGATGCTCATACTGCATTTATTTTCCATAACTTTTCATAGTGTCCTGTTTGTTCTCGAGACGCCTCCTCCCTCCCTTCCCCCCGTGCAACCCCTGGTGACCCTGATGACAACCTTCCTGCGCACCGTCCGCTCCATTTTTCCTCCTCACTCCACACCCACTGCCACATCCCCGTGCAGGCCCTGGCGGTCAAGGCCACCTCCTTCCTGCGCATGGGCCCCTAGCCATGTGTATTAACATGCACCACCTGCCTAATACACCTGCTCACCGCCACACCCCCAGGCCCTGGCGGTCAAGGCCACCTCCTTCCTGCGCATGGGCGCGCTCACCGCTTACTACCTGGAGTCGCGGCTCGTGGGGTCACCAAAGGCCCGGCAGCGGCTGTGGATGTACCAGTACACGGGTGGGTGGGTTTACCGCGGGGTAACAGTACACAGTGCGTGCGTGGGTTAGGGGGCTACGCGAGTACATGGGTGGGAAACGTCGTGAAGTTGGACAAAAATGGTCAACTTGTATCGTGTCTTACGTCTTACCCATTTCTTCACCTTTCTTCACCTCCGCTGGCCCCTTTCCTTTCCCCCCTTCCCCCCAGACAACGGCCGCAACATTGCCATCCTGCGTGTGTGACGTCCAACCCCCGCTGTCCTCTATCCATTATCCCCACTCCCTCCCCAGACAACGGCCGCACCGTGTGCGACCACACCATCGCCATCCTGCTGGGCCTGGTGTTCAGCTGCATGAACCCCATCGTGTGCCCCGCCGCGCTGGCCTACTTCATTGTCAACCACGTGGGGGAGCGGTACAACAACATTTACGTGCTGCGGCGGCAGTACGAGAGCGGCGGGCGGCTGTGGAGGACGGTGAGGGCGGTGAAGAGCTCGAGGCAGAGGGCATGCGCGCCATGGTACCATATCTTGCTGCGCCAACGCTCGAATTGGGAGCTCGCTCTTAACACGTGTCGCATTTCGGAATGTGCTGTACTAGTTTGGCCCCTGCCGTACTAACTATGGTCCCCCGCCGTACTGCCGTGCTGCCGTACAGGTGTACAGCCAGGTCATGGTGGTGCTGTACATCATGCAGCTGGCCATGCTGGGCGTGCTTGCTAACCCACGCATGCCTCCTGCTGCTGCTGCCGCTAATACACATGCACCCACAGGTGTACAGCCAGGTCATGGTGGCGCTGTACATCATGCAGCTGGCCATGCTGGGCGTGCTGGCCATTAAGAAGGTAATGTGCAACGCTGAGGTTGAAACGGGTTTGCAATGGGTGCATTAGGAGGGCGCAATTTTCCTTCCTGGTACCTGCTCCATGCTCCCCAAGTGGAGCTGGGGATGCATGCAGATTGAGCTCAATCATGGGGGGTGCCTGTCCACGTGTCCAGCCTTGTCCCCACCCTGCCTGGCATGATGGCATCCGGTAAAACACTACCACATGAAAGCGAGCCGAAGAGCTCAGTGACATTGCTTCATGGCACCGCTTCCGCGGCCTCAAGCCCCCCTGCTGCCCGATCCTTCGACCACTTCGGACCGGGAGGCCCGCTGCCCCGCGCACCCTTCCTTTCGCACGGCCTCCCCCGCCCTTCCTCCCCAACCCCGAAAAACCCTTTCTTCGTGCCATCTCATCACAAACCCGCCTCTTCCCCCGCAGTTCAAGGGCGCCCTGCTGCTGGTCCCGCTGCTGCTCATCACCATCTTCGTGCACGTCGGCACGCTGACGGCGTACGGCAGGCCCTGGTGAGGCAGGGGGCGGTGGGGGGTGATAATGGAAGAGCTTGCTGTAAGCAGTGAATGGTGGTCATACTGGCAGGGGGGTTGCTCCGGTTGAGGCAGGGTGGTGCGGTGGTGGTGGTGGAGCGTGTACACAGCAGGGAATGGTGACTTGCAGGGTGGCGGGTTGCTCTGGCTCGCGAGAACAAGGGGGCAGGGGTGGTGCAGGTTGGGCACATGCTCGCCCTGGCGGCAGCTGCTTGTGTGCTCCGTACATACTCCGCATCGCGCCGTACATTTCTTTCAAAACATGCCGTACTCCGTGCTCCGCTGTACGGCACGACACAGGTCGGTCGTGGCGCTGCACGACGCGGCGGCGCTGGACGAGTGGGAGATGAAGCGCAAGGAGTCGCAGCCCGACACGCCCGCGGCGGCCCCGGTGCGTTGACCGTTGACCGCCGTTGACTGGTAGCGTTGACCAACGGCCGTTGACCACTGCGCCAGCAGCGTTGACCAGGTGCTGACTTGCATGGACGGGAGCGCACGGCGTCGGACACGCATGCACAATCCTCGCATTGTACTGCGGGTTAAGCTCATTGGGGACGACCGCGCACAGGCTCGTTGTTAATAGTATCAAGCAACCACCGCTTTATACCTTCCTTTCCATACCGTGCACTATTTCGACCACACCGCTTTTGCTCCATGCATGCCCGCTGCAGGCCTGGGGCAAGGGGGCCGAGGGCGAGGCGGGGCACGTGGAGGAGGCGGTTGGGGAGGAGGTGGTTGACGGCGGGGCAGCCAACGGCACACACGTGGCACAGGAAGCAGGTGGGGGAGGATTGCGAGTGGGAGGTAGCAGTAGCCGTAGCAGTAGCAGTGGCAGTAGCATTAGCAGGCAGGCGGGGGCAGTGCACGGCACACCCACGGCTGTGCCTGTGGCGCAGCGTGTCGAGGTGTGCACACACGGGGAAGCAGGTTGGCGCAGCGCTGCTGTTGGGAATTTGCGTTCATGGGTGGGTCTATAGTCTATATGGTGCAGGGGTAGGAGAACGCTTTGTGCAAGGAGTCAATGCAGCGGGTACATTGGACTAAGTTAGCTGCGTGATAAAGCTTTTTATGGCATTAGCCTCCTCGGGATCCGTGCGCCCAAGTCGTCTCCCCCCAAGTGCCTCCTTGCACCTTTTCTGCTGCCTTCTCTGCTGCTCGCCTCCACCCCCTCACGTCTACTCTACAGCTCTTGCCCTGTCCTCGTGCACAGTGGCCAGGCGGACCGCTTTTGCCGTACTTGCCGTACCAGCCTGAACGTAGAGGGTCCGCCAGCATGCGCCCCCATGCAACACCTCCCTTTTTGCCCCCTGTCCCTGCAGCTGTGGCGCTGCCCTGTGCGCACAGCGGCCAGGTGGACTGCTCCAAGGCCATGCCCCCCTCATGCAACACGTTCCTCTGCCCACACCCTTGCCCTCCCCTGCCCCCTCCCATGCAGCTGTGGCCTTGCCCTGTGCGCAGCCCACAGCGGCCAGCTGCACCATTTTAAGGCCATGCCCTGCTCGTGCAACACGTCCCTGTCCCCCCATCTTCGCTCTAACCTGCCCTTTTTCCCTGCACCTGCCCCCCTGTGCGCAGCCCACAGCGGCCAGGTGGACTGCTCCAAGGCCATGAGCCGGGAGGAACAGGAAGCAGGTGAGGGGCTGGGTTTGGATGGGCGATGGGAGAACGGATAGGGTGCCAGCCGCACCCCGCCCCACCCTATCACGGAGCAGGAACCAGGTGAGCAGAGTTCGACAGCCATAATAGGCGCCGAAAGTTTGGGGTCCGGGGGGGCTTCCGGCCGAAGGCCGGTGGGGCGGGTTTCGGGCGGGGCCGAAAGGTTTTGACCCGCGCGCAGCGCGGGTTTATGGCGCCGTAAGGCGCCCGAAGAGCCTGGGCCCGAAAGGATTTTGAGCCGGCTTCGGCCGAGCCCGAAAGGTTTTGGTGGGCCCAGGGCCCGCGGTTATGGCATGGACCTGTACGGCCCCCGCAAGGTCGAATTGACAGACAAGCGCCTCTCTACCGTTTATTAGTCCACCACCAACCAATCACACACAGTCAAAACCTAGTATACGTATACGTATTATCAGTTGTCAGAAGCATGGAGACTAATCCTGGGGCAAAGAAGGATGATCCCAACCCGCGCCCAAGCAAAGCTCCCCGGGTTCACCTCACCGCATTGTTAAAAATCGTCTTACTAACCGTCTGAAGTTGGCGACTGTGGATGCACTTTTGCGTGTGGGCATGTTAGGCCCAGAGGCAGATGAGAGCTGCAAGTCCTTTATCCTAGATGCCGCCAAGCTGTACGTTGCTAAGGAGAGCGACGGCGTTCTGCACAAGCTGTCTGCTAGGATAAATGAAATTAATTTGGCGGCTTATGGTGATGAAGCTGCACTGCACGAAGATGAGGGCGTGGAGGAGCTAGCTTACCCACACAGCGATGATGAGGCAGACTCTGAGTCTGAGTACGAGTAAATTCCTGATGCCGTGGATTCGGAGGATGAGCTTACAGTGCAAGAGCTCCTTGATAAGCGCAAGGCTGCTGAGGCTGGTGCTGAGGAGCAGGAGGGGCGTGCGGTGGAGGACGTGGCCACGGAGGAGGCCGCACGGCAGGCCTACGAGGCTGAGCTGGCGGAGTTTGGCTTGTAAAAGACGCAGGAAGCACCATTTGCTACACAGCGCTTGCAAAAAAAAATTGAGCACCCCGAAAGTGCCACCAGCGGCTTTCGGGCGCGCCATAATGGATGGGTGGGGGTGTGCTGTGCAGGTGAGGGTCGTGCGCTCAGCACAGCCGTGTCCATGGCGCGACGTGCAGGGGTGTGCACGGGTCGGCGTGTTAATGTAGAGTTTCCTGATTGGCCGCTCGCATGCCTCCTTACACGTGTTTGTTGGGCCCTCTTCCCCCCGCTCCCCTCCGCCCTCGTCTGCCCCCAGCGCTGCTGTCTGCAGCCCACAGCGGCCAGGTGGACCACTTCACCCGTCCATGGCCCGTGCTGCCCTTCCTGACCCCCGCACCCCCCGCCCTCCCCTGCCCCTTTCCCCGGCAGCTGCCCCCTTGCTGTGCGCAGCCCACAGCGGGCAGGTGGACCACTTCAAAGCCATGAGCCGTGCCGAGCAGCAGGAGGTGGAGCGGATGTACCAGAACCCGTGCTTCAAGGTGGGTGTGGGTGTGTGGCGGGCCGGGTGGAGGGGAAGTGGGAAGCTGGCCGTGGAGGGAGAGGGGAGGACATGTCACCAGGCTGACTGATGGCACCAAAGGATTATAACCGGTGGCAGGTGTGCAGTTAGTAGCTGGTCCTAGTGCGGCCGCATGCAGGGAACATCCCCTGCACGCCTGCCTTTGACGGAGGGCCCTGGTGCTGGTCTCCCCTGGCCCCAGTGCCCTGCCTCCCCCCATGCATCCATCCTCGCGTTTTTCGCGTACCCCCGTACACCCGTACCTCCGTACACGTCGTTGCTCGTAGCGCATGCCCCCACCCTCCCTTCCCCCACATCCCCCCACACCCGTAGCTGGACATGGGCGGCCTGGAGGAGGCCGCCGCCCTCGCCGCCGACCTGCGGCCACGTGTGGCGGTGCTGAACGCGTGGGTGGCGGCGTGCAAGAAGGCACGTGTCAAGCCGCTGGGCCCGGGGCAGGGCCCGGGGGCGGCGGAGGGGCGCGCGGAGGAGGGCAAGGGGCGGGAGGAGGGGGAGGACGGGGGGCAGGAGGAGGGGCAGGAGGGGGGGCAGGAGGGGCAAGGGCTGGCGGTGCCGCCCCCCGAGGTCACGGTGTACGACAACAAGCCCGACATTGACGCACTGGACGACGGAGAGGAGTGCCTGTGAGCGGGAGTGTACGTACGGGTGGCGTACGGCGTGCGATGGGTGTACGGGTGGTGTACGAGTAGGTCAGCTGTGAGCATGTGGGGTGTACGGCGAGCTGCAGGGACGGCAGTGGTACATTGTGGCGGAAGAGGCCGGTGCGACCTCGTGCGACCCCCGCATTTTAGTAGGGGGCGGGAGGGCGGGGGGGAGGGTTGGTGGGTGGGCAGGTGAGCAGCAGCACATGCAGGAGTGAGTGAGGAAAGGCAGGTATGGCGGTTGGGGGTTGCGGGAGGTACGGCAGGATGGTGGGGGACGTGAGCGGGAACATCGCATTGACGTGATTGCATTGCAACCGGTGCACTGCGCTTCTCGACTTATCGGCATTGCATCTGCGCAGGAGCTTACCGGTCCGTGGCTCCGTGCCCTTGCTTGTGTTGCGTGTTCAGCTGTGTGGCTTTCTCCTTTCTTGCATGGTGTGGTAAGCCATGGGAGATGGGAGCGAGGCCCCATGTGCTGTACGCTGTCTCCCCTGGCTGTACGCCTGTACCCGTACCGCCAATGTGCTGTACGACGAACAGTCTGCCGTTCTCATGCAGCCTCATTACCGGGTAGATTAGAAGAACTGCTCACATGGGGCTACATGCAAGGGCTACCCGGCTGCGTGCTTGGCACGGGCTCGGCTCCCCTGCTGGTTGCTACAGCCGTTGCTCGGCTGCTCGCAGGGCTAGGGTTGCGGCATACCCCAGGATAGGGAGGCCCTCAGCGTGCGCATTTACTTGATCGGCTGTTTGGCCTTACTGCGCTTGCCGCATCGTTCCCTGCTGCATGCCCCTTGTACGGGCGCTCTGGCGCACATGATTACACCACATGGGGGAGGCCAGGTGCACGAATTGGCCGTTTTTGACCCCCCTGGAAAAGTGGGTTTGCCATGGCTTCCAGGATAAATAAGCATAGAGCCTTTTTATATACTATAAAAGTAATCTTTACGCTATGTGCATGGGTCTGGACGCCATGGCGGCGAGGGTTTGCCAGGGGGTCGAAGATGAGGGTTTGAGCCAGTCCAGAAGGGCAGAAGGGGGCCCACCAGGCCACACCACAGCCGCCCCGTCCGCAAACAGCAACGATGCAGCGTCATTATATAGTTTCATGGCAACACATTTCGCGCGCTGGTGCTTCTGGACGCGGCGGCAAACCTGTCCGGCTGCGCGCGCCAAGCACCCATGCCCGTGCCCCCTGACACGTGTGATTACACTTCGCCGGGTTACACTAACTGCGCTCTAGAGGCTTTTGCGACAAGGAGTGAGCTGTGTGGATACCAATTTGCATACAATAAATTCCATTCCGTTATAACCATCCGCGAGACATAACATGGCATACGTGAAGGCGCCAAGCCCGGTTGCAATTCCCCGGCCGGTCGCGACCGAGGCGGAGTTGCAGCGCTTCCTCGACACAAAGGACATGTCGCTGCTGGACAAGCCAATGGTGTTTGCCATGCACGACGACTACCCCGGCGCCATGTGTGAGGAAGTCAAAGCGGCGCCAAGGGGGGACATGGCAGCTCATATCGCTCCACCGTCCTTGGCGCGTGTGCGCTTCCATTGGCAACAAATAAAACCGTATTATTTTTTGCATCGAACAGGCTGCCCCCAGTACTTCTGCTGCGGCTGCTGCTGCCTGGCGCCATGCATGTTCCCCCTCGCTTTCTTTAGCCCGGAAGAGATTACAAGGTACACCTATCTCGAGGTACGTTTCCAGGCACTCAGTCATATCAACACAGTCAAGCTTGCCATACCCAAGCGGGCTAGCGGGGTACCGGTATCCAGCGCTATCCACCTCTAGGGGCTGTTGGGAAAGCAGTGGGCCCGGGCCCGCCCGCATCCTCCGTCCCCACCAGCTGCCTGTCCTTCGCTTTAACTGTTCTGCAGCACTACTGAACTAACGGGACAGTGTAGTGCGTGTAGAACAGTGTAGAAGTGCCCACAGTTAGTGTGGGTTGCATGTGGCGGCGCGGCGCACCCTGCCCCACCACCGACCTACCCCTTGCTTAACCCCAGGCACTACCCCTTACCCCCCGTGTCCCAAGCCATATACCCGGTATCATCGCTTGAGTTCATGTCACTACGGCATCTAATGTTTACTGTATGTTCCTCCCCATAAATGTGCACAACCCTGCAGCTTCACCGCGACCGACTGGTGGACAAGCTCGGAGCCAACGTCCGCTGCTCCGGCAACGTAGTGCAGTACGAGAAGGTGCGGCTTTAGTAGCCAGTGTTGAGTTCTTTGAACATTACGCTAATGAACCAGGGGCACACCAACACCGTGCGTGCGCCAGGCTTCTGTGAGCACAGTAGTCAGACGTACGGAACGGAATTCCCCTCGCTCTGGTCGAACACATATTGACTGGGTTGTACCAGGTTTTTTTTTTTTTCTTCGTGAGGTTGTACGGAGCGAGGATTAATGTAAAAACGAAGACACGGTAGATGGCCCTTCCCTACCAGCAGAACAAATCAATTTTCACCTCGCCCCATGGCCCCTTTGCTTTACGCAAGACCACCCTACTGGACCATGTGCTGCAGGGGGGGAGGCATCCCTGGCTGGAGTGCTGGGCATTGTGCATGACGGGTGGAAAAGGGGAGATCGGCTTTACTTCTATGAGTAACAGTTCGTTCTCCGGCCCCCTTCGTGGCTTTGTGTGTACCAGGTCGTCCCGCTGGACCGAGTGGACGACGTGAGATGGATTCCTGCTGACGACTGCTGCTGCAGCGACCTCACAACGGTGCGTGCGTGTGTCCGTAGTAGTACGACTTCACAGTGATGGTCCCCTCACTGAGCCCAGCCCCGTCGCTGGATAGGTAGGGCTGGTCCCGGCCACTGCGATCACGGCGTGCTCGACCCAACGCACGCCCCACCTACCACCAGCTACCCCACACAGCACATGCCCCACCTACCACTAACTGCTCACCAGCTAGCTACCCCACACGTGCCCCACCTACCACCACCTGCCCGCCACGTGCCCTATCCACATGCCCAGATAATGGTACGATCAGCGGGGATGCAAGACGGCCAGTACGCGTTGAGGATACGCTACCTGGCGCAGCCGATGAAGGTGGGGCTGGACATGGGGTTTTGCGTGGGTGTGGGTGTGTGTAGCGGGGGAGGTACGAGCGTACGACGCATGTTTTAGAGCGAAGTTGCGTGTGTGTATGTCTGTGTTTGTCGTACGGTTGTTACACTGCTACGCCGCTCCACAGAGCTGGCTCACAGCACGGAGGCCCTGAAAGGGACCCTCAGGGCAAGGGCGCGACGAACCGCCCCCTGAAGCGCATGCACCCCCCTCGCAAGGGCGAAGGGCCACCGTGTGTGTGCGGTTGGGTGTGGGTCCTGGGCCCGGAGGTATCCACACCCTGGATGCGTGCGTGGACCAGAAGGTCCTTCTGGCGTGGACCGTAGGTTTCGCACATGTGTCGGTAGTGGTAGTGAAAGGCACATACACACACGCCCTTCCATTGTCTGACCAAACGCAAATGCAGCAGCATACGGGAACCACCATCACAACCAGCAGCCGTTTCATGCTTCAAGCGGGCATGCACAAACTAACCAACGCCCTGATCAACATGTTGCCTCCTCCCCCTTTTACAATCCCCCGCTTACAACCATAGGTGCGGGAGGTGATCGACCTGGCGGCGCGGCTGCACATGAGGGAGAACATGCAGGGCATCAGGGGAGTCCCCCTGCAGGGCATGGCCCCGGGGCAGGAGGTGGCCATGGGGCGCGGCGGCGGAGACGGCGTCGCGGACAGGATCCAGGTGTGTTGGGGATTTAAGGGGGGAGGGGGCGGGCGCGGGCGCACTGTCCTGGCGTGCAGGGCGTGCGTGCGCGCATGGGCAATCCTCTCACTCCAACCCCCGTTCCCTTCGCGGCTTGGTGTCGCTCGGCGCCCTAAGCCCCGCACTCGCCTGTCTGCCGTACACCAGCCCTTACGCTTGCCGTACATCTTCCGCCTACCCCCGCAAGCTCCTGCTGGACGGCCTGGTGTCACGCGGTATCCCTTAGCCCCTGCTTCCTGCCGCACACCTGCCGTACCTGCTGCCCCGTACCTCACCCATGCCGTACATGCCCTTGCCACGCTTGTTGCCCTGTGCCCTCAGCTGCTGGACGGTCTGGTGTCCCCGCGGCGTCCTCAAACGTTAACCTGCTGCCTTCCGTACACGTGCCGTACCTGCTGCCCCGCCGGTACCTCATTGCCGTACACCTTACCCCTACCCCCGCCCACAGCTGCTGGACGGCCTGGTGTCCCGCGGCGCGCTGACCCCCGAGGAGGCCGCCAGCCTGCGCCTGCCCGCCCTGGCCGCCCCCGGGCCGCACCCGCTGGCCCGACTGGCCGACGCAGCCGCCAACAGGGAGGCGGGCGTGCTGGGCCCCAAGGAGTACGACACGCTGAAGGCGGCGCTGATCGCGCAGGTCGTGGCGGCGGGCGGTCACGCAGCAGTAGCAGCTGTGGCAGGGTGACAGGCACGGGTGACAGGTGTGAGACAGGCATACCGGTGCGCTATGCGTGCTGAGGCGGTTTACTTACCCATGCGTGCAGCAATGCAAGGGAACGCAATGCAAGGGAACGAGTGCTGCGTGGCGTGGGGGCCGCGGCAGCGGCAAAAGCTGCAGCAACGCTACGGTGTTACATACTCCTGTAGGAGGCCACATTGGTGTGTCTTGGAGCCGTTTGCTTAAGGGCTCGGGCGGAATGGATGCGGGGGCAAGCGGGGGCATGGGGGGATCAGGCATCGGGGGCGCCAGGGGTCGTTCCAGCCGTTTCGGGCCGGACCGGGACTGGAACGGTAGTTAGTTACATAATGCATACCGTTAACCAGTCTAAACACAAAGCCATGACGTTGTAGAGCGGAACTTGGTTATGGTGCATACCGGTACTGTACGTGAAAGTGGGACTAGTACTGAGATGCTGCATGGTTGTTAGGCAAGGTGCCTCACGCGCGGCAGTGCATATCGATGAAGTGTGAGTGAATGTTAAGAATGAAAGTGGCATGGTGTGTTATAGCCTTGTTGCAGCTCAGGTGGCAACGCCAGCAAACACTGCACGCCTGCGCCAGAACAGCGCGTTCCTATGCCTTGAAGGGCACGCCAATCACTAGAACGCCCGCTTGGTTCCCAGCATGCACCGCACCTGTTACAGCACGCTGGCCTGGCTCTAGGAGCGGCAGCGGGAGCGGAGGGAAGTTGCGAAAGGTTGGCTGGTGTGTTGCACGGTAGGATGCAACACGTGTTGGCACTCGTGCTCCATGGCCAGGTTCTCTTGAGGTTTGCCTTTAGGTCCATTTCGTGGTACCGGCAGTTGCTTCTGTAGCAGTTACTGCAGCTTAGGGAAGCCCTGTTGCGGGTTTTGGGCTGAGCCCCCGGCGCAAAGCGCGTTGAGGGGTCGAAGCCCCCCTTCATGGCTCCATCCTTGCGTGGCTTGCTCCTTGCCGGCTCGGTGCTTGCGTGCGTTTCGCCAAAACTCCAAACCTACGCCCAACCGCGCCTATTCAACTGATATGTTTATACACAAGTGTATCCTATTCGGTGACTATGTCTGGAAGTCAGGAAAATTCGGGAAGAGAAGAACTCGAGTACCGTACTGCTTGCTCGCCATTTGACCACACTGCAACGGCTGAAACGTTTGTCTTATTTGACTGAGCTGCTAGCATGCACTAAACTGTGGTTGGGTTGCCAGCTGTCGCAAACTTGCGACAAAACATCAAAGCATGTCTGCTGAAGGGACTTGCGCTCTCCACATGCTGTAGCAATATTTCGGCTCTTCGACTTTCGTTTGATTCCGCGGCCAGTCCAAAACCAACCTGCGGGGTTCCGTTGCGGCGGACGGAGGTGACGGTTGGAGCATAAAAAGCGGCATCCTTTGGCAGTGGGCCTGTCCAAAATCATACGCCGTTTAGCTAGGGGGTCCTGGAGGGCATTCCGCTTTTGCCTGCTGAAGCTAGGTAATGCCACACCGCCGCCACACGTACCCAGCTGACAAGCTCTTCCGGACAAGCTGACTTCTGCTTCCACCTGCTTCCTCCCCCCTGCACGTTGCGAGATGGGGAAATCCCCTGGAGCCTGAAGGGCACACATCCATACTGGTCACCATGCTGCATCTTTACACAGGCCTGAAAGGCTTTCGTCGTACAGCGCGTACAGGTGTCGACAATGTCGTGCCAATGGCACGTGGCACGCCTGTCCCATCCACCCCCACATGCAAGTGTTCCATGCCAGCTCCGCCCGTGCGCTTGCTAGACTCCTGGGAAGAAGCAAGCGCTGTGCACGGCCTGCGCACGTCTTGACGGAATGCCAAGGTGGTCACAACCCACAGTGTAACAGCACGCAGCAGGTGGCGGAAGTTCCCACGTGTGCCGTTCTTGCAGCTTGCACGGACCAGCAACGCCGAGGTTCCATCGTAATACACGTAGCAGTGCCGTACGCCTTGTGCTTTCGGACATGCACGCACACATAACAGACTTGATGCGCCAACACCCCAAGCACTAGGCACACAACCAGCAGGGCCGAACGCGTGCATCCAGGCCGCACTCGTCTGCACCAATGCGCGGCCAAATGCGCATTCGATCACACGCAGAACCCACAGCAGATGCAGGCTTAGTTCGTCATGATCGATACTAGGACCAAAATTCAGAACACAAGCAAACATTCAACAGGCGCAGCTACGGCGCCATGGAAAGGTGCGTCCGTCCGAAACGCCCCATCAGGGCTTGCTTATTACGCGCCCTGCAGCAGCGCTATGCGTCATTTGCTCAAAAGTCAATCCACTCATGAAATGCCCGCCAACCCTCCAGCTGCGCCCACTCCCAAAGAGCCCCAAGCAGTAACACCACTGCTCGTCCGACCCTTAGCCTGCGCAAGGCAAAGCCGCCCTGAGGCTCAACACGTATATTAAAAGCCAAACTGACAACGTGTTTGCCAGGCACTTCTGTATTCCTCAGGCCCCAGCGACCCCCAATCCAAGAACGCCTCACAACAATCATTTTCCCCGCCACCAAGTGCCGGTGGGGATGCATGCGGCTCGTATGCATGCTAGCTGTAAGCTCACCAACAAGTTACCACCGTCCGCACCAACAAGAGACCACCGTCCTCAACTCCCTTCCGGTCCTCCTCCGGTCCACCTACCGGCACAGACACACGCCGTACAGATCGCAAGGCACCCCGTGTCCCACCCATCCGTGTATTGGGCTCGGCTCCCTGCTAGCCCACATCCGCGCACGGCACACCTCCAAACGGCAGCGACACCACCAACCGACAAACAGAGCAGCTTACCTACCTGCCTCATCAAACATCAGCGGCGTGCACAAGGCCCGCAACGCCCCCGTCGCTTCACTCGCTCTGGCCACCAAGATTTTCGCCATAACCAACCGAGCGGGCCAGGCCCCGTCAGGATCAAACATCAAGCAAGCAGTCAACTGGTCAGGTGCTCGCGGCGGTCGGGGGGACACGCCCGTGTAACCGCCCCGGTCGCGTGTCTTAACCACCCCGTCATTGCATGCGCCCACCGCAAAGCACGGCACCAGCAGAAAATGCGCCGCGTGGTGTGTGCGGGCAAGGCTCTTATACTTGGCCGCCCATACTTGGAATGCAACGGGCCGCAGACAGCATTTTCCTCGTCGCCAGAGGTACGCAGCCAGCCGTCAAGCATCTCAGCAGCTAGGTACACCTGCGCCGGTATTCGGGTCGGTGTCGCAACACGCCCCGCGCTAAACGCCTCACGAAATCAAGCTATAGCACCGCGTGTTTGCAGCACAGGGAAGCGCAGGCGGCGGCAATGAAAGCAGGAGGACACGGCGTACGGCGTGTCGCTGTTCCGCCCGGTCAACATGGAGCCGTACCATCATGCGCAAGCAGCACAGCACTTCCATGCCACACCTGCCCCACACCCTATCCCGCATTCACCCCAGCATACCTCACCCACACCTGGGTTTGTTGCGCCTATTGCAGCTTTTACTCCGTGGGCAGGCAACCAGACACGCACTGCGTGGAGCAACAGCAGCATGGCACGCGGCCGGTCCTTACCCACCATTAAAGAACAAACGCCCACCTTCCATTACTGCAAAGACTACCCCAGTACCAACCCCAGGCCGCACAAAGGCGCCACCTTATGCAACGTAGCAATGCTGCAGCCCCCCGAGGATACCTGTAGCTTATTCGGGCCAGGCAGCACCCACCAGTTCAAAAATGCAGTTTTCATATCGCACCCGCCCGTACATAGCAGCCCGGAACATGTAGCGTAATCCATCTTATTGGAAGCAGCCATCTGAGAGCAGATGAGGTAGGCATGCCTGCAAAGCCAGGCGATACCGTACTCGGCCGCCCCCACACGTTAAAGCTGGACATGAATTCATCCCGATCGACACGAGCCGAACACCTCGTAAGCATGCCATACGGAAGGTTCGAACACGGGGCAGCAGGTACGCCCCCTGTGTGGTTCGAAGCCTCTTCCATTCATCGCAACAACCCTTATCAACCACACTTTGACTGCCGCAAGACGACCGCCCGCATAGGCCCAGCGGCAGCACAAGACGCGTGCCCAGAGGCGGGGGCACGTGGTTCTTATTGTTGTGAATGCGGGCAGCAGCGTGTTGCTAGTTGCGATGAGAGCACACCGCCCTGTGTCATGGCCCGAATGAAGCGCCAAAGCAGCCAAGCAGAAGCACCCAAAGCACACATGCGTCCATGTAGCAGTGCGCACGACATGGCGGCATGGCAAAGCAGCACGTGCGACGTCCAGGGGTGGACCGATGTGCGGTCCTCGCCCCATGCTTTATTAGGTCTCAACTTACTTTCTGTCCTCTGCTTTGCCATGGCCGCTGCAGCACTAACGCCGTGTGCAAAAGGGCCGCGTGTTCCAGCTTGAGAGCGAAACGGTCCCACGGGGCGGTCTTCACCCTTGCCTCATTCAATGTTAGACCACACCAGCACCCACCGCTTGCCTGCCGCCCAGCAAGCAACCCACCCAAACTCCTTGCATGCGTGCATCATGCGTGCGCATCAGAAGATCCCTTCCCATACCTTGTTGGCTCACCAACGGAGTGGGCCTGCACACTCCCAGCACCCCCGGCCCCCCGAACACCAAACCGCCCCCTGAACCAGCGGAACGCACCCGTGTCCTCAAGCCCGTTCCACCGCCTTCCCGCCGCCCTGTCTCCATCACCAGAACACCCCAAATCCGCACCCCGATCCCCCCGCGCCAACCGCCTCACCACCTCACCGCCTCACGCCGCCCTCCGCTGCTCACAGGTCCTGAGGCACAAAGTCGTCCAGCGACATGAACAGGTCCTCGGGAATGTCCTCAGGCCGCAGGCTGGCAGGCCCCGAGCACGCGCCCAGCCCCAGGCCCAGCCCCAGCAGCCCCCCGTTGCCCCAGCCGGGGTGCAGCCCCACCACGTTGGCCGGGTGCGCCACCGCGCCGCCGCCGCCCATGTCCGCGCCTGCGCCCAGCTGCAGCATGCCCCGGCCGCCGCCGTTACCGTTGCCGTGTCCGTGACCACCCTTGAGGCGGTCGAGGGTGAGGGCCGCGCCGTGCTGCTGGTGGGCGGGCTCCCGGTGCGGCTGCTGCTGCATGAGGCGCCGCCACGTGGCCGCCTCGCCGCCTGGCTCCTGCTGACCCTGCTGCTGCTGCTGCAACAGGTTGCCGTGGGAGGCGCTGCCCGGCTGCACCAGCGACCCGGCGGTGAAGAACTGCGACATGCCAGACTCGCTGAACAGGTTGGTGGCGCTGGGGAGCTGCTGCTGCTGCTGCTGCTGCTGCCGCAGCTGCTCCTCAAACGACAGGTGCATCAGCGGCACCACGACGTGATGCTGCTGCTGCTGCTGCCCCTGGCCGTGGCCGTGCAGGCTCAGGTGCGGCATGGGCTGAGAGGCCGGCCCCGCGTCGCGCTGCCCCATGCCCCCGCCGTAACCCGCAATGGTCGTGGCGGCGGACGACATGCTCCCCGGCCCCGTGGTGTTGTGCTGCTGCTGCAGCTGCGACGCGCCCTGCACGGACCCGAACCCACCCGGAAGCTGCCCCGCCATGGCGCTGTCCAGGCTGGCCGACAGGCCCAGCTGGCACAGCGGGTGCAGCCGCTGCTGCAGTTGCTGCTGTTGCTGCTGCAGGCTCTGCGCCTGCAGCTGCGCCTGCAGCTGGGCCATGTGGTTCAGCAGCACGTCGCTCCCGCGGCTGCGCAGCCCCGCGCCGCTGCCGCCCGACGGCAGCGTCACACCGCCTCCGCCGCCGGTGACGCCCAGGCCCGCCAGGTCGTTCCCCGTGCCGCTGCCAGACGCCGCCAGCTGTGAGCCGCCGCCAGCGGCGGCGCCGGCACCTGTACTCTCCATGGGCGCCGGGCCGCCGCCACTGGCCGCGGCGGCGAGGTTGTTGACCAAGCCAGAGCTGCCCCGCAAGGACTCGAAGCTGACCCGGTTGCTGCCGGCGCCGCCGGCCGCGTTGGTGAGGCCAGGGGTGTGCGTTGGTGCGTCGTAGCCCAGTCCGCCCAGCAGCGGCAGCAGGCGGTTCTGCTGCAGGCCGGCGCCGGTGGGGGCCTCCAGGCCGGGGGAGGGCGTGCTGTGGCCGCCTGTGACTGCGCCCGAGGCGGCGGGGGCGCTGGCGGTGGGGGCGGCGATGTTGAGCAGGCTGGTGCCGGGGGCGGTGCAGGTGGTGGTGGCGGCTCCGGCGGCCATGCTGGTGGTGGTGCCGGGGGCGATGGAGCCCACGTCCGAGCTCCCCGTGTTACCCGAGCGGTCCTGGGGGAGTCCATGGGGGCATGATGTAGGCGTTAGGGGGTCTGACTGTGGGTCCATGAACAGCCATGGCGCATGGCGCATGGCGCGTGGGCTGGCATTGCGGCTGGGCCGGGGATGCTCTGGGGAAGGTGCCGTACACCCCGAGCGTGCGCGCTCTTTGTCAGGTTCAAGGCAAGGGTATTGGTGTCGTGCGGCAGCGGGACTGGACAGATTGGCAGATTGGCAGTTGGCCGAATGGCACACTACAGAGAGGCGGTGGAGCCTAGCGACCCGCCTACCTGCACGGTTGGCCGTTGGCTGCGGCGCTTGTGCTCGTGCAGCAGCTGCACCACCTCGTCCAGCGCCTCCCGCCGCGGGTCCACCTTGACGTCCACGGTCGCGGAGTTGCGCAGCTGCATGTGCCCCGCGCTCAGCAGGCTGCCCATGTTGAGGTTGTTGGCGGTGATGAGGGACATGTCGCAGCCGGGGCCCTGCGCGTCCATCGCCATCAGCGCGTTGGGCCCAGAGGCGTGGCCCCCAGACGCCGCAGGGGCAGTCCACGGCGAGATGTTTTCCCCAATCGCGCCAGGCTGCGCGCAAGTGATGAGGGGAAAGTTACAGGGTCAGCACGGCTTCCTGGGTTTCACGGCCGGTAGATGCAAACAGCAGGCCGGTTGGGGAAAACGCCCGGTCGCACTTCACCCACCCGCCGCAGGCGTTGAATCTCGCTGCGCAGGCCGGCGTTCTCGGCAACAGCGGCCTCGTACTTCGCGGTGACTTCATATATCTTGAGGGTCATGGTCTGGATGTGGTTCTGCAGCTTTGCAACGTGCACCTTTAACGAGGCGTTCTCATCGTGTAGGTTGGTCACCTGGCCTTCCATGCTGTTCATCTCTGCGAGCCTTCTCGCCCGAACGCGCCGGGCCGACTCCCGGTTGCGCAAGCGCCTGCGACATCATTCAGTCCACCAACTGCAGACTTAGCGCGTGCGATGTGCACTTCGTAGCTAGTATGTGTTGAGTAGCGTTTATGGCAGCTTGTATGCTCTCGGCACACTGCTGGCGAGGTCCGAAACGTGGAAAGGGCACGCAAAAGCGTCTAGCGTATCTACCCAAGCAGACCTTTTGGGGTCGTGCATCAGCCACCGCCTCAACCTGGCTCCCACCTTAACGCCTTTCTCCTTTCATCAGCGGGAAGGTGCTGCAGCGCCTCGAGCTCGTTCTCTCCTGTCCCAACATCTCCGTCTGAAAGAGGCTCGTCGCCTTGGTCCGCGGTCGCCGTGAGCTCCTCATCCCTTAACGGAGGGCTTGGATGGGATCTCTGCAACACAAGCATAATGAGAGACGTTGGCTTGGTAATGTCAGAAGGTAGCATGCCCAGCCAAAAACTGTGTGGCTGCTCATCACCGCTGCCTAATCGAGGTGCCTGTACTACATACTGCATCAATAGGATTGCTTTCGCATGCGCCGTAGGCACTAGCAAGCCCCAGCCAACCACCACCACAACACAGCCGTTTCTTTTTACCCGCGGACCACACAACGCAATTTCCGGGCGCCCATGCTGTTCATCCGAGCACAACAAACGAGCCAAGAGGCACAGAGCATGTGAAGGAGGGCGGCGCAACTGCAACGTCATGGCTCTCATTGTTGCGGAACCCGGCTCGGACATGCTTCCCTTTGCCTACACCGACAGATTCACTTGTATGGAGGTCTTCCGTTTCCGCAAAACGTGCACATGTGGGGCCGGTCCCTCGTCCCGTCGTCCCGGTTTTTAACCTTCCTCCACCCCCGTCAGAGCTCACCATGGTCGCAGCGACCACGCCTAGGAAGCAGTCCTGCCTGTAAGTTGCCAGCTGAAGACGACACGCTACGGAGTTCGGTCCACGCCAGCGCCAGCACTTCGAGGCAATGTCGGGTTACTACAAGCAGTCGTCAGCTATATTGAGGGAAGTCTGTACCACAAAGATGAAATACGATATAAGTTTATCTATAGTAGTGCTGCTCAGCACCATAATTGCGTTTTTCGCATAATTACTCGCCGCGATTGACACATGCTCAATCTGCACAAGGGGCGCTCCCATGGAAACACGAGAAGAGTCATACACAATAGTTCCTTATCATGTGCACTAGGCTGGCCACGCACTGCGCCCACACGCCCAAAATGCCCTTACATGTACTGCTATGCTGGAAGGTGGCCATGTACTGCTGGAGCTCCCCAGAGGGATGACACTCGGGTCTGCGCGCGCGCGAGCGCTTTGCCGGGGAACTCTTGGCACCTTCCAAGCGTGGGGTAAAATTTGCAATCCGACCGGACGCGCTTGGGTTTCGCGGGATCTGGCTGGGCCGGTCGGCAAATCCTGC
>VFQN01002281.1_pt1 | contig 30082 bp, 46 predicted proteins | sample 3512371 | NCBI WGS metagenome assembly VFQN01 (sample SAMN10412370, study PRJNA504923) | tailings metagenome | isolation source: Replicate 2 from Balatoc abandoned mine | place: Philippines: Itogon, Benguet | collected 2017-08-28 | reverse complement strand
TGGCCACGTTTCCGGACTGCGGAGGAATGCATCCCATGCATGCCAAGTCAGCGCCTTTCACAATACGGAAACTCGAACGCAAGGCGGTGGATGGCAGTTTCTGTTTCCGCCTGACTTCAGAGCTCAACACACACACACATAGCCCGCACGCACGTCACGCCTCGCACACCCACCGTCCCAGGCACCCGTATCGGGACAGACGACCACGGTCTGCACAGTTTGCCCTGGCTGCGCCAAGACAAAACCTTGTTTGGTTGACCGCAATCCTTGCTCTGACCGCTTCTCTGTCCCTCGCTGTTCCGGTCCCTCGCTGTTCCGGGCCCGCCGCTTCGCGGTAGTACCGGTAACTAACGAGCGGAGCTGGAGATAGAGGTGTGGGTTAACACGCGGCAGCCGCAACCCACCGTCATGGCGCCTGGCGTCAGGTCCACGAACCCCGCCACCGTGCTGTCGGTGCCCGTCCTTGCACGTCCCGTGATGATGTACTTGTTGGTGTCAGCCACAGCGGCCATGGAGATGGAGGTCTCGGTGGCGGATATCGGCAGCTGGTACACGTAACTGTGCGTTGGTGGAGGAAACACAGGGACAAGAAGGAAGGGTGGGCATGGGGCGAAGTAGGGAGACCAGCAGGGGCAGCTAGCTGGTAGATGTAGCTGTGCATTGGTGAAGGAAGGAAACACAGGAACAGGAAAAAATGGCAGGCGTGGGGCTAGGGAGACCAGGGGGAGCCGGTACGCGAAGCTGCAAGTTTGGGTGGGCGGCAGGTGCGGTGCTGACGGCTGGGTGGGTACTGTACGGCACACCAGTGGTGGGTAAGGGTACAGCAGGGTGTGAGCACTGTGCAGGTGTGAGGTCCTCGCAGGAACATAGCTGCATTGCAGCCGAGGATCCGCGGCATGCAAGGATAGCTTGCAGTGCTGTTGGGATTGGTATGGTAGGCTTAACCAGAGGAGTGCTGTGCCCTTGCTTGGAGGCAGGTATGCCTATGAACAAAGCAGGAGATTTGCCACGTGCGCCCTGCTCACTCACGTGTGCTTCACAGGGCCTACACAACAAGAACAACGTACACGTGATATATACCGTCTAGAGGCGTGACAATTCACACGTCTTGTCCTTACCCCGCCGACTGGGCGCTGGAGGTTGTCGCCCCAGCCAGAAACAGCAGTAGCACCGCCAGAGCCACAGGTGCCCGTGGGCAGGGGAGACCCCTGGGCAGCGACATCATGCCTGACTTGCCCGCCTTGGGAGGGCCGAGCTTGCTTGTACTCAAGCCTAGGTGGAGCTAGGAGGCGCAGGAGCTCCCTGGGGATGGGCAGTGGGCGCAGGGGCGTTGTATACGTGCGAGGGGCCGCAGGTAACAGCTTGTGGAATGAACGGGCCTACGGGCGCGCAAGGCAGCAGGCCTAGGCACGTGCTCTCGGCCCTGCCTAGTGCGTGGCCGTACGTATGAACGGGGACGGGCCGGGGCGCGGGAGTGAACTCGGCTGTCGCCGGCGCAAGCCTAAGGAGCAAACATAGAACTACACTAGAGCGTCATACCTACTGGGCGCTTGCGTTGGTTCTTTGGGTTGGCGGGAAGGGTGACTGTATGTTCGAGTTCAACGGTCGCACAGGGAGTAGTGCTGTGGCCTTGCAGGCCTGTCGGGCCTTTTATAAAGGATTAATTCTGACCCGTCCCAGGACGTACCTGCGTATTACACGTGCCGAGACGGCAATCCCGCTGTCCGGGCGTACGTTGCAGCTGGGGTAAGTCCCAGTCACTTGGTCCCAGCGTAGCGGCGAAGTCCCCGAGGCGTTTCCAACTGCCCGCCCATCAAGGAACCGCTGCTAGGAACCGCCGAACGCCATCGCGAGGTGGAGGCATTGCCGCTGGGGGGGCTATCAGCGCAGTCGGACATTTGTAACAGCGTCCAAGCGGGCTTGACAATGCTTGCCAGTAGTTCTGCGCGCGCTGCGTTGGGCACGTGCTTCGTAACCGGGTAGGACCTACGAGCACACTGGAAGCTATGATAGCGCAGCTCGGGCGCCCGAACCTTTCACGCATATGGCGACGACCTTGTAACATGAGTACTGCAACAAACCCGAATCCGTGGCACCATCAGGCTCACCTGCGGCGGAGCCATTCTGTGAGGTCCGATAGTGGGCCGGTACGCGCACTGTGCCGCGTGGTCTTCCTCGGGTATGCGACTGCATGATGTGGCTGGGCGCCATGGCGCGCGTCCGCCGGCGCGCCGGGAACCAGGGTCAGGCCTATCCCATACCCACTTGGTCTCACCCTGCACGTGCCTGACTGCGAAAATGGCGCAGAGTCCAAACGCCCTCGACCGTGCTCCAAAGCTACTGTAACCAAATATGTTATTAGTAGTTACTTTCATGCGGGCTGTAATTGCCTATGGCGCGGGAAGCACAAGGCTCAATTCGTCTGCGGACCGCGCGCAATCCACGTTTGAGCGAATGTGGAGACCTTATGTGGGGTTCAGATGTTATCAACAGTGCCAAGGTAGCAACCAGCTGGGCTTGCGTGACTCGCTATGCAACTTTGTCGTTCAGCATATACTTCAAGCAGCGAGCCTTACCATGTCAAACGGCGAGATATTGCAAAGCTGCACGGACCCGAGCATACATGAATAGTACAATAAGTATTCCTGACAACTTCGGAACGCCGATCGCGCAAATGCAGCGACACTTGTTGAGTGGCACCCCCCACCCGCGCCCCCGCCCACCCCCAACCACCAGCACCCATACACGCTGGCCACATCTTTTGCCCCCAGCGGAGGCGTACAATACCTCCATACCGGACTGGAATTTCGTAAGGGCACATGTAGTGAAGTGTATGCCTTAGGGCGTGTTCACATGCAGACGGATTTGGCTCAGCGCGTCAGCGGAATCCCCTCTTCCATTCACATGCACATGTGGCAATCCGGACTGGCGCGAAACCCCCAAAACCCCCACAACCGAAGCCCGGCACGCCTCTCCGCCCTTGGCCTGCCACCGGTCGCCAAGCCGCCTCCACCACACGTGGGCGCCCACGGTCGAGCAGGCGCCGCCACGAAGACTGACGAGCACAAGATAGCCAAGAGGCCAGCACGTGCCTGCTCTACAGGGTTTTTTTTCAGGAGAAGGTGTCCAGGGCCGGCCGCCGGGGCTGTACCACGTGCCATGGCTGTGCTGGGACCTGGCTGGGACAGCAGCAGCAACACCTTTGCCTGTCTGCTGCATACAAGCCCGCATAAGGTGTGCGGCTAGCTAGGCCTGGGGTTGTTCCTTGACGGAAGCGCCAACAGTAAAGCGTCGGCAGCGCATACACGTCCCATGGGCAAGAATCCAGATAGCAGCGCCGCTGTTGTATTTTTACCAAGGCCCTTCCTCTCGCGTTCAGGTCTCAGACACAACGAAAGTACCTCAAGCTGCGAAGAGCACGTGCCAACACATTTGTACATGTAAACCCCGACCAGCCCCGTCATCACAGCGCCACAATGTACCGTATCAGCCGGTTCGCAGTTTGGGGTCGTTGGCTGAAGCTTTATATGGCTTGACCACATGAACACCAACAGGAACGCGGCCCCATGGCGCCGCCCGGACCAACAGGAACGCGGCCCCATGGCGCCGCCCGGACACAAACACCCAGATGTGCAAGCGACACACGCACAGTGGCAGCTCAATCATTCGCATCCCCGCCACACCCATAACGGCAACGTGCCAAGGACTGCACATGGACAGATGAAACAAGTAACAGAATGCAAACACTAATGCAAACTCTTCTTTGACCTAGCTAGCTACCGTACGGCAGGTGCTGCGGCGCATGTTGTTGCCCCTTTACTGGCCACGGGGGGTGCACGTGGCAACGGTAGAAACGGTGGAAGCGCAGCTGGGTGCAGCAGGAATAGGACGTGCATTGCTATGATAAGCCAGCTTTATGTCAACCTTTGTAAATAGGTTCGTGTCTAGTAGAGAATTGTGAACAACGAGCATGGGGGGTGGCCAGGACGACAACGGGGGGTCACGGCTACATGGCATGTGCCGTACACAGGCGAGATTCCCTTCTTAGATGTATGCGCGGCGGTACGTCTTCAAGCCGTCTCGGCAAATTACCGTTTATCACTTGCACTCCACAACTACTTATACATAAGGATTATGGTGTGCGGCAAGCTCTGCTCCACGCACAGCGACGGCGGCAACTTGCTTCCGCCCTCCCTCCTGCTGTACCGCCTTCGTTTAGTACCTGCCATAGTAGCCGCCATAGCCGCCATAACCACCGTACGGCGGGGGCCTGCCGGCTGGGCCGTAGCCGCCGTACCGGGGCGGGGCGTAGTACGGCGGTGGTTGGGCGTTGGAGCGGAAGGGGATTGGGCCATCCGCGTCAGGCGAAGGGCTGGGCTTGGGGGCGGGGGGCTTGGGGGCGGGAGGCCGGGGCGCCGGCGGACGGGGCGAGGGCGGCTTGGGGGCCAGCGGGCGGGGCAGCGGGGTCTCAGCTGGGGCCTCAGCTGGGGTCTCAACGCCGCCGTCGCCTGGTGCATGGAGGGGGCCGAGGAAGCACATGCGCGTGGGAGTGCGGCGGGCAGCTTACAGGCATGGAAGTCTGCCGTCGGTGAGCAGCGGGGTGCAGTTGAGCGGGTGCGAGCCCAGGCTTGCAACAGCGCGGCAAGCGAGAGCTTCAACCACAAGCCCCGCTTGTATGGTCATTGCGGTACGGGGCCCTGTAGTTTGCCCTTACATGCGGTGTAGCAAGGTGTGTACGCATGCATGGCAGTTCCACTGCGACCTTACGCACGCACGCTGGCGGGTACGGCAACGTACGAGGCGTTCCCCGACTACAAGCAAGGCACGGGATACATTACGGTACTCACACGTGGCAGCGGCGCACGACTCGTCCACGGTCAGGTTGGAGGAGCCCCTCAGCCACACGGCGCCGCCGCCGAACGCCAGCGGGCCGGCGGAGGTGGCGATGAAGCTGACGGTGCCTGGCCGACCCATGGGCCGGGAGGTGGACGGCGAACTTTAGCGGAACTCGAACGTCAACACCAAGGCAACACTGCTTGCACCCTAACAAAAACAGCTAGCGTCACACGTACAGAGCTACAGACCCCAAGGGGAGCACGCCCGGGGATTCAGGAGGCCTTGAGGACAAGAAGTGAACATCACTCTGTGGGCAGCAGCACCACGAGAGCACTCCTCCATCGCCGGAGCAGTACCCCGCACCTGATGCGTTGCATGGCAGCAGGAAGGTGGTGTTGTAGCTGGCCTGCGCGTTGCGGGGTGTGGACTGGCCCAGGTCCAGCCGGTTGGCGCTGGGGGGCGGGCAGCGGGGGAGCAGGGCAGGTGTCCATGCGCAACCAGCAAAGCGGCCCGGGACAGGCTGACTTGATTTCATGGCGTGTTGGTCACGAGTGGTAGGGCGTTGGTACATGGAAGCCTCATGCAACTGTTTCTTGGTGCGTACGGTATGGTGAAGAGACCAAGACGCCGGACCCACTGCACCCACCATCCCTTCGTGGGCTTGGGGCTGCTGAAGGCGCCCTGGGATGCAGTCAGCAGGGCCAGCCGGCGCTGGTTGCTAAACGCAAGCTGCGGTGGTCGGGGCAGAGCCAGGGCAACCGTATGAAGTTATTGTACGTGCTTGTGGGGCCGGGGCTAATGTGCTTCAGGGGCAACGGCTAAGGATCTGGTGTCGGGGACTGCCAGGTACGTGCAAGAGAGGAACACATTGCATGCACGTTTGACTGCAGTGGCATGCGTGACTATTAAGCATGCTGCTGGTAACGGCATACGGTAGCGGCCGAAATGGGAACTGCGTTGAGGCCTGGTACTGGGCCGCGCCTGCACGTTGTAGGTGTTGCCGGGGCACAGCGTGCTGACCACATCGAGACCTCCGTCGCGGGCGGTAAAGGTCATGGCACTGCGCAGCAGTTACAGTGGCAGGTATACGGGCGGGTCAGCTGTCACAGCAAACTCGGTGAGCTCCAATCTGATCGTGCAGCACCTTCGTTATGACACTGAATGGGTTGTTCCAATGGTGCAGTGCCTGCGTTCCTGGCGCCTACCTGTCAGGTTGCCCCGCGCCATGCGGCGAAAAGGCCGCTCTGTCACGAGAGGGGTGCTCGAAGCAGTCAGGCGCCGGGTCGACAAGTCGTAGGTCCTCATCATACCAATACTGTGGCTTTGCTGCTGCCAACGTGAGCAGCGCGGCCAGGACCGAGAGGCCCTTAAGTGCTCGGCCCATCATGGGCGTAACCGTTAAGGCAGCGAAAGGAGGTGTTGCTCAAAAAGCAGGCGCCTATGGAACTTACCGACATGTGGGAGGAATACATTTACGTTAGGGCGGTTGAGCGTCGCGGTTGGCAGCTGCAGCGCCTCGGGCAGGCCGCCCCAGGCACGTCCGACGCACCTACCTCCAGCAGGCGGGCAACGCCGCTATTGCGATGTGAAGCGCTTTTCGACAGTTTCGTGTACGGAGGAGACACACATTTGCCCTCTTCGCAAGCACGCACCAGGCTCCCAACGCGACAGCTTCGATGTTTGCTTGACGGCTCGCCCAGGAAAGAAAAGGAGTGCAAAGTGCTAGAATCTAACGAAGGAGCGGAGGTTCTGGGAACGTGCTTGCTTTGGATGGGTTCAAGTTTGTCGGCCGACCCGCGGGTGCAGTTGCAGCGGTCCTCAGCGCTCAGGCACGTGTGCGTGCCACTGCACCCGTTCAGTGCGTACGTATTGAAGACCGGTAGTTTGCCGTTCCATGAATGAGTGTAGACGTTTATGGGTGGGCAGCGTGTTGGCTGTCAGCAGCATTGGATGGGCAGGTGCGGATCCCAGCTCGCGCACGCAGGGCTGAAGTCATTGGAGCAGCCACGATATCACAGAACGGTGCATGTAGACGGTTCACACGACACAGTCCTGATGAGCGCATAGGGCACAGTAGGCTGTTCGTGGGAACTGTACTGCGTGGTGCCGTCCCCAGCTACTCCCTGCTGCGCGCCAAACAGCGCTTCCCACCGCCACTGTGGCTTGCGATGCGATATGAAGCAAGCCCATCCCGGCCATGGCTGATACATACGCTGCTGGATATGAGGATCAAGGGATGATGAGGGTGTGTGGTCATCCCAGTTGGTCCGTCGGTTGCGGTCGTGCGGCAACACGACATACACTAGAAGCTGCATGCTAAAGGACTCCCTGTACCATCGTCACTGGATATGCCGCAGCATGACATACAGCCCTGTACAAGCTGCTTTCTGATAGTTGAAACATGCGCTTCGACACGTGGCAGAACACGTCCTTGGGGCGGTCGGTAATTTTGTCGTCGCCCTTTCACCTCTAATTTATACCGAGGCAACAACTGACAACTGACGAACCGGACAGCGGTTGTATGTGACGCCACGATGACACGAAGGTGCACACTGCCCACGTTCCTGCAATGACATCGCTGGACGCCTCGAAGCACTTAATAAGCATACAACCTTTGCTATGCTTTCAACGGTATGAGCATCGACACGTGGCAGACGGCAGGTTTGTTTGAAATTCGTCGACGCTCGTTCGCCTATATTTAAAAGTGTTGTGCGCCAATTGTTATTAATCACAACAATGATAACTGATATGATTAGTTGTGAAGTACTGATCTGATCTACAGTTGCGCTGCAACAGTAAGAGAAGACCTGCAGTCACAACTTTCCACGAGGCAACAGTTGCAATGTGTCCCATAGGTCACCTCGCTTATGCTTTGGGTTGGCCTTCCGGATCAGACCCTGAGTGAACCAATATATACAAGAGCAAGTTAGCAAGGTAGCAAGTTGGGCCGCCCAGTGTAATGTAAGCCAGCCCGTGACAAAACTTTCTGTAAGCCATAACAGCTGGGCCACACAATGCGCCTGCTCATTGCATTGATGTGGCTGGCTGCATGCTGTTGCCACGCCCATCGGTCTCTACTAGTTTCGGTACCAGGGACCTCTGCTGCAACGGAATTGGAAGACGTTGCGGTTGTTAGGCTGAAAGGAAAGGATGTTCCGCTGGTAAGTGGAGGGAGCATTGCCCTTAAATGGAGGAAAAGCTGCCGACCAAGTCAGACAGCGGCCTTCCTACCTTCTCTCGCCATCGGGCCATGCAGTTACTGACGGAGGACAACGCGGGCGTCGTCGCGGACGCATTCGCTGTATCTGGGCGGCCAAGGACCGTGCTGTTGTCTTCCTGTACCTTGAAGCCCAATCACGCTGGTTCTTGGCTTCTCCTTCAAAATATATACACGGTATGTGGGGATGGCCGCCATGGGGGTGAACAGACACTCGACCCACGCAAGCTTGTCTGTTACTGCAGGTAACAGGGTTGCGTATGACTGTAAGTGTCTGCTTAATGATAAGGGAATGCAGGCACGCGGGCACCACTTCCTTTTTGGAATGTCGGAGTCCCCAGGCTAGGTCCACGCCACGGCCCATGGGTCTGCAAGCTGGGGGCGACCCCAATGCAGTTTATATGCTTCTGCAACGCACAGACTACATGTTAGCAGAACTACTGTATTGCGGAGGGGAGGGGTGCGGGTGCTCTAGGGGCCATGCGTATACGTACGTCTCATTGGAACAACAACACACCTCATGTTGCAGCACTGTGGGTTGGTCCAGTACGCTTCTTAGCACTGTGGGTCACTGTGATACACAGCATTTGGTCTGCTGGCAAGGATGATTTGGGTGGCCATGAGCGCATGCCCTATGCAAACCCAGCAGATGGCTGTAAGGGGACCTTAAGGGGTGGGGTCCCCTCAAGGGGAAAGGAATCTTTACGGAGTACGGAGAAGTAAACCCCCACCCACGCATGCGGCTGCACCCCTGTGCAGCTGTGCTCACTTGAACATTACCAATCAGGGGAGCACCGGTCAGGGGAGTACTGGTCAGGGGAGTACCGGTCAGGGGAGCACCGGTCAGGGGAGCACCAGTCAGGGGAGTACTGGTCAGGGGAAGCACCGGTCAGGGGAGTACTGGTCAGGGGAGTACCGGTCAGGGGAGCACCAGTCAGGGGAGTACTGGTCAGGGGAAGCACCGGTCAGGGGAAGCACCGGTCAGGGGAGTACCGGTCAGGGGGGTGCCGGTCAGGGGAGTACCCGTCAGGGGAGTACCAGTACCAGACCAGTACTGACCTTTGGTAACCCACTGGTATACCGTGTGTGCAGAACGCGTGGGATACCGTGGTCCCCATGTCAGCAGCTTACCTTCGCCCATTGGCATTGGTTATGGTTATGGGTTTGGTCATGGATTTGGAGCACACCAGTGGTGGGTGCGAGGGCGGGTCTTGCACACGCCTTGTGGGGAGCTCCCCTGCAAAACTTTACCTGTACAGCTGTGCTGCTTGCCCCTGCGAGCTACTGCTGAAAAACAGCTTAATCTGCAAGCGATCTGTACATAATTCCAGCATGTATGCAGCATTCAAGCGACTCTAGGAAGCGAGGCGAAACACCGTGCGCTCTTCTCCAATCCTCTTGGTCACGACTTGCGCAAGTTACATTGTTATGCATATTGACTGACACCTGAGCTGTCCGACACACTATACGAAAGAAAGCCTGGCGCAAAGTCAAAGTCACACCGACGCTATCGTATGGCGCGCTTGGTAGCAGAATTACAATAAATCAAATCGTACAGCAGCATGTGCAAAGGCTTAAGCTTCACTCTGTGCAGCTGCAGCAGTCCCTGGGATGTCCAGGGGAGCGCCTATAACAGGGTATGCCGCAACAAGTCAAGATGTAGGCTGGCCGTTCAGGACACACTCGAGCCATTAGGCGGCGTGATGGGGTTAGTACCGGTGAGCAGGCTTTGGCGGGGCGCGCAAACACGTGTGGTAGGGGCAGGTGTGATACAGGACAACCAGAGATGGGCTGGGTATTTCCCAGGGCTGGAATACCGGTACTGGGGCTGGGTGATATCGGTACTGGGGCTGGGTGATATCGGTACTGGGGCTGGGGAATACCGGCACGGGGGCTGGGGAATACCGGTACGGGGGCTGGGGAATACCGGTACTGGGGCTGGGAAATATGGGTACGGGCCTGGGGAATACCGGTACGGGGCTGGGGAATTTTGGTACGGGGCTGGGGAATACTGGCATGGAGGCTGGGAAGACCGGCACGGGGGCTGGGGAATACCGGTACTGGGGCTGGGAAATAACGGTACGGGGCTGGGGAATACCAGGATGGGGCTGGGGAATACTGGTACTGGGACGGGGCCGGGGAATATCGGTACGGGGCTGGGAAATACCGGTACGGGGCTGGGGAATACCGGTATGGGACTGGGGAGTACCGGTACGGGGCTGGGGAATACCGGTGCGATTATAAGTAACCCCGTTAGCACTTCAAGTGAGTGCTGGCGCTGCAGACTGGGCGTTTCTGTCCCCGGGCAGAAGCACCGTAAGGCACCCCCTTACGGGGGCCGGCTGCCCATAAGGCCGTTTGGGCTGTCCTAGGGATGATGAGGCAGCCGCTGTACAACAGCAAGCAAGACGACTTGTAAAGCAAAGGGTTGGACGCAGCCAGCCGATAGTACACGTCAAGAGCTACGCGGCGGTGTGCGTCATACCCTTTTGTTTTTGGGGTGAGCCCCTGCGTGGAACGCTGTCAGGGGTAGCTGCCCAGGTCAGGGGCGGGCCCCCGGTGGGGCCACTGGGGCAGTGGGAGTGGGCAATCCGACTCAATCGCACCTGCACTGGAGGGTTCAGCCCATTCCCTCGTCTTCTGCAAACCTACCTGATACCGCTTGATCAACTTCTGGGGCCTGGCAGTCGGGCTTGTTCTGTACGGTATCCAGCTTCTGGGCCGAGTAGTACTGGTATGTATGTATGATGTAAAGCTAAAAGTAGCACTTGCATGTTACCCCTACACTCGCCCTCCCTCCCTCCTGCAGCAACTAGCTGTTGTTGGGCTCGACAAGAATTTCATGATGACGTGTAACAATGTGGAGACATGCCCTATGGCATGGGAGAGGTGAGCCTGTCTATGTCTGTAGACATACAATGGTGGCTTGCAGCATGCATGGTTAGCGCTGCTATTATGTTGCTAACCACGAGTAATGTTTTCCGAGGTCCTCATAGGAGGCTGTGCCTGCGCTGAACAGTTGGTGTGCTCTGCTTTCTCTCCTGTGCAGAGGCTATCCCACTATCATGGTCAACTGGGTATGGTGGAACGAGCACAACAACAAACGGGAAGAGCGAGAGCCCCTGAACCGTAGGTGGAATTGTAGTTTACGTACGGCATGCCGTGATGCGCCCTTATGTCCACTGGAACTCATACCTTGCTCATACCTTGCATAACACACATGAGACCAGCAGGCCGCTCCTGGCCACGCTGATGAAACATGCTCGAACTGGTTGACACACCGACTCACCCTGCTGCCGCAATAATCTTACGAAAACAGAACACATAAAGTATCTTGTTGTACATGTGCGCCATCCATTTACACCCGTGTTGCACACGTGTGGCTATGCATGCATGCCCCTGGTAACACACGCAGACAAGTGGCTAGCTGCCTACTATCTCTTGAAGGCAGACGTCAGCATCTTCTACATCGATTGGGATGTCGCGATTTTCAAGCCTTTCCTCCATCTCCTTGATTCGGTAAGGCTTGGGCCCGCGTGTATGCTCGCTGCTGCTCTCCTGCCCCTTCCCTGCTTTCCTCCCGTGCGTCTATGCGGTGCGTGTACTACGTACACCCGCCAAGCCAGAGGCCTGAAACTGATGCTGCTGTTTGACACATGCTTGCAGAGTGACCACGACATCATTGGGTTGACAGACCATCGCGATTACCAGCACCTTCACCACCGGCATAGCAGTCCAAGCTGTGGAATACGCTACCGCATGACCGGGTCATGCATGAGTTCAGGCGTCTTCCATATCAAGGCGTCACCCTTGGCTGCAGGTGTGGATAGGACGAAGCAACATGCGTGAGGAACTCATACAGGAGTGTGCTCGGCTGTGCTCGGCTGTGTAGTAGGACGTAGTCCACAGACCAGATATCCCACAAGGGGCAGGTGCCTTCCTGCCTGGCAAGGGCCCCTACTACATACAGGCTGCTAAAGCTGACGCTTTGGTACACAAGCAAGCAAGGACTTATCCAACAGGTCAATGCAGGTCCGCATGCGCAGCTGGATGCCATCCTGCTGTGGTGGTAGCAGGTGGTAGGCGCATATGGCACTATGCACTATACACACAACGCCCTGCCCCCTCAATCACACGCAGGCAGGCAGGGTTACGCCCGCGTAACATGTTTACTATTATTATCCAATAATATTTTGTATGAAAAGTCTTTTTTATCCCATTTTGCTGCAGATTATGTGATGGATGTATGGCTTAAAAGCCGTGGACCCCCGGATGTCTGGGAGCAAGCTGCCTTCAACGATCTTCTGGTGAGGCGTGAGGCCTTACTTGGTGTTTGTTCGGCCATGCATGTATAGTATTTGGCAAGGTCCCCCCTGTATGTACCAATCTAAGCCCAAAGCCGCCTGAATGTATCAGTGATGAGCTAATGCCATATTATACAACTGGCTCCTGTGCGCAGGCGCTATACGCCCTACCAGTACCGTACGGAGGTCCGAAAAAGGCCCTTGCGGTCCGTTTATTCCCTCTACCAAGCATCATCAACGTACCCCTCCTGCAGTCGATGATTGCGGCAGAGGGTTCACACCACCTCAGCAACCTTTCCATCCTGCACTGTGGGTACGTGCTTGGGAAGGAGAAGCTGAAAATCGCAAAGGAGGGATTCCCACGCCTGGGGAACTTGAACTTCACCAGGAGCCCCTGGACACCCGTTTGGGGTGATAACCTGAGAACCAAGTCAATGAACGTCCCGAAGCCTACGGTTCCATACCATGACATTTACGCTCAGGACGCTTCCCGCCGCCTTGCCACAAGGTGCGTGGTACTGTATGCGGTTAGTGCGCGTCAGGGGCATTGCTTAGGCATGCGTAGCATACACAGGTCAGCATGCACTTGTGTGCATGACCTATTTACGTACCGTATATCTATCTACATGCCTGCAGGCTGTAATGTTCAAGAACCTCGCCTCGCTCTTTACGGCGGTGTGGGTCAGGCTGCTGTGCTGCTGGTGCGCGCCGTGCCAGGAGGCGGCGGTGGAGCGGGGCGGGTCGCAGCAGCAGCAGCAGGCGGCAAGGGGGTACTTACAGGCAGGCAGCAGTGATGAGCAGTCCTGAAAGTGTACAGTTGTATCAGTGATAGGAATTTGGTTAAAAGCCGTGAATTGCGTAAGCACAGCATTAGCACAATACTACGAGATGGGGCCAGCCAGGTTTTGTCGGAGATGTTCGAACGGGTGGTAAAACAGCGTGCCGAGGCCAGGTCGGTCATCAGAGGCTTCGGGGATCGGGGGGCGGAAAGTGTGCATGCAGGTTTGTCGGGGCGCAAATGAAGTGTGTGTATGGGGTGCATAATTTCGAGAGGAGGTTGAGGGTCCGGGCAGCACGTGTGCCGGTAGGTTGGCCGTGTTAAGGGAGCCCCTACTGGCAAGCCCACTTGGCAGTGGCAGTCATGCATGGTGAAAAGACAAGAGTGGTACGGTGTGCTGTGTGAGGTATGCCCTGGAGTGCGTGCAGGTGGGCAATAGCGGACTCCTGGTACTCCTGCGGCTGCGCCCTTTCGCGGCCCTGGGCGTCCCGCGCCATGGCTGGGAGGACGTGGGGCCCAACCGCCCCGCGCTGGCGGTGGAGGATAAGCGGCTTGGTCAGGGTAGCACAACCAGTTATGTTTGACGTGCACGGGGCAGCGGACTGACGCCTCGAAGTGCAGGAGTCGTAGGTAAGCCCTGGTACGGGCTCGCAGTGTAGTTCGTGGGGCCTCGCTTGGGTCCTGGGCGGCGGGCTTGCTTGCAAGCTGCTGCGCGTGGGCTGTTGGCGGCGGGGTGTTATCAGTGCTACGGTGTCGCCTCCGTCATCAGATGTCGCCTGGGTGGTAGCGGTGTGCGCATGAGATGCCAGACGTGTTTCGCTAGGCACGCTCCTCACGCGGGTCTTGTGTAGGGTTCAATGGTTTGTCGTACGTAGGGTACCCGGCCTTGGGTCTTGCCTGCTGTACCGGTATCAGACAGTGCCCCTCTTGTCTGCACCGGCCAGGGGGTCTGGCGTGGGGCTTGTCCGTCGGTGTGGGTTAGCCAGCAGTGCGTATGGTTCGGGCTCCCAGGACGGCTCTTTTCTCTGGTCCCTGTGCTCTGCTTGGTTTGCGCTGCCTGCTGCTCTTGCGTGCTGCCTGTCGCCTGTCTCTTCTGGTGTCGTGTGTGCGGGTGTGTGCGGGCAACGTCTGTCCCCTGGCCTGTGCCATGTTGGGGCCACGGTTTGCCCTGGGTGAGTAGACCCTCGCGTGTCCTGTCGGGTGTTGTCCCGTGCTCCGAGCCCTCCCGGCTCTTGTTGAAGGCCCAAGAGGCCGTCGCTGACTCTTGGTCCGGCTATGGACCCCCGACTTTTGCCCACAGTGTATTACTTGCATAACTGAATCACGTAGCTGTACGTCAGTGCCAAGCACACATGCAGCATTAGCGTAGTGCACAGATAGAAACTGCCGGGCCGGGAGCAAATTTGTGAGCTAGTAGTTACGGGGTTTGTTCCTGCTGCCTGTCGGTGCTTTCAAGCAGGTGCGTGCATGCTTGTACAGTCTGACCTTTCCTCGCTCCCCAGCTTGCGCCAACTTACATGGTATGGTGTCAACTCTGTAGTTGCACGGGCACCGGTGCTGTCGACAAGAACCCAACAGGGATGCCTTGCCGGTGGGCACGGTGATACACACGCCGGGAGGTTGACTGACAATCTGACGTCGGCCCCATTCACAGACATCGGTGAGCACGTCAACATTATACACAAAAGTTACTGTACTAGAGCGAAGAGGTTAGCCGAGGGGCGCGATGGCAACAACTAGAGTCCTTTACGTCGCCGAGGTGCCCTCGTCGAGCGGCTCGCAACTGCCGAGCGCAAGCCCATACGCTGATATGCCTAATATCGGCCCGTTCTGGGGCTGCCAGCAACGCTTTAAGGATGGCTCCTACGGAGTGTTTGTTCCGGACGTGGAGGACGCGGCCGCGGCTGGAGAGAGCAAGGCGGAGGCTCTGTATGAAACATCCAAGAAGCTCAGCTCTCAGCTAAAGCGGATGCCGCGTGACCAAGTGCCGGCTCCATCAGATTGCCAGACCGCGGAAGCAAAGGCCCGCGCGTTTGTTGACGCCGATGCGGGAGAGTTCATGCACGAGGAGTCTTGGGAGATGGTCCAGGTGCCGGTGGACTTCAGCCTCGTGGTGGATCTGCCGACCGCCGTGCTCGAGCAGCTGCATAAGGAGTACTGCAACTAGCGTCTGGCGGTGTGCTTCAGGTAGGCTCCACTTGCGTTTTTGCTTGGGGTGGGGTGGGGGGGATACGGGCGTCTGGCCTGTCGCGTCTGGCCTGTCAGGTACCTGCCTCACGTGGGGTGGTCACCGCTTTCACCGCTATGCAGGGCGAACTTGTTTGGCCTGCAACCGCGCCTTTGATTCATGCCCATCTGCAGCGTCCTGACCCGTTCCCACCCTGCCACTGCTTGTCCCTCCCATCGCCCTGCTTCAAGGTGCACCCACCGGTCCCTGGGTGCAACCCCGCACCAGAAGCAGCAGCCGCGCTGACAGCAACCCCGCACCAGAAGCAGAAGCAGCAGCCACGTTGACAGCAACGGCGCAACCACCTGAGGAGGAGCTGCTACTCCTATGGTGGATCGGCTCAGTTGGGATGGGAGCCTGCCTTTGCGCCGCCAGGGCCGCTGCCCCAGCAGAGATGTGGTAGAGCCTTAAAGGTGCGTGTGGTAGCGGGCTGCACAGGACAGCTGCAGGTGGTTGTGGTTGGGGAAAGGCTGAACGGGGGGTGTCACGACCAGAGGTCAAACGAGGTCAAGGCGCAAACAGAGCTGTGCGGGGGACGAGGCAAGCACTATGGCTTGAGAGCCAGTGCAGGGGCGCTGTCTCCACCCTGGTACTAGGCAAGTTTGAGTCTGAGACTAGTGAGGGCGATCAGTCTAGTTGGCATGGAACATTCATGCACACAAGCAGTGAGTGCATGGTATGACGATGTGCAACTGTATGACTTGGGCACTCACTGCCCGTACTGCCAAATCAGGGGAGCCTACCTGTGCCAAATAGTACTGAATTACGTTGTCGGTCATTTCACTGCACTTGTATGGAAGGACACCACACGCACTGGGTACAGCGCACGGTATGAGCGCCATCACACTCTTTCGCCCGCCTGTGAACCCGCAGGGCTTCTCCGTGGCCGACAGTCCGCCATCCAGGACCTGGTGGCGCGAGAGCAGCAGCAGCAGCTGGGGCAGGGGCAAGGGCAGCAGGGGCAAGGGCAGGTCGGCAGCTCCACGCCCATGGAGCAGTAGTCCATGCAAGTGCGGGTCAGAGCTTGCGGGCCGCATACGGTGGCGCTGTACTATGTACGGACTCTGGGCAGGGGCAGGGTGGGCAAGGCAGCTCTATGTCCATGGAGCAGTGAGGTGTAAGGAGGTGTGGTATGGGCAGGTTAGGGGCAGGGACAGGGGCAGGTTAGGAACAGGGGCAGGGGCACAGTACACATGGAACAGGGTTGTGCAGTACCGGTGTGCGCGGCATGGGGCAGGGAGGGGAGGATTGGTTGCAGATTGCAGGCGACGCAACCCGCGGGGAGGGTGTTGGGCCTGTACATAGGTTCATAGCACTAGCGGCGCCGAAGCAAGGACGGGCAGGAGTGAGGCGGAAACGCAACGTGCACACATCACGAGCCGTTACCTGTATGCAGCGATGAGCTGGGATTGGGTTGTCGTTGTGCGCATTGCGTTCAACATCGGTGTCGTGCCATGTCTTCACGTGTAGGCGGTTTAAGCCGTCGAGCACAAGACCGTGACGTGGTTGTCGAGCGGAATTTGCTCTTGGCGGAGGTGTTGACATGTTCACCTTGGTCGCCAGCGGCAAGGCAGTGCCAGCGGCTGTCGATGCAGGGGCACCATCTACCTACATCAGCGCATGCGTGCCCCCTGCTCCCTGCTGGTCGTCACCTGCATGCCATCGCCATCGCATGTGCACGCCGTCGGTTGCAGCACGTGCGGTAATGTCCACCAGTTGTTTGCCCCTGTGATGGCTGTCAAACCCAGTAATGGCAACCTACACATCCTTCGTGATGAGCGGCTCCTACCGCCCAACTGCAGCGTACAGCACGCATGAGGCGTGGCCAGTCGTAAAGCGCGCTGTGCAAATGCCGACGCTATTTGCCGTGGTGTAAAGACAGCATATATATTGAAGTAGATTCCAGAGATGTTGCTCTCTAGTGCCCCCGTTCTCCCGGCCTCGCGCCTGGCATCGTCGCGCCAGGCGATGACGATGCCCCGCAGCGCGGGTGTTCCAGCGCGCTCGAGGGTATGTACCAGACAATCTATGAACACTGCTTTTATCGACATACTTCCGCGGAAGGCTGAGCTGTGGAAGCTTCTATTGGGCGGTATCATGGCAGGGCATCGTCCGGGTCCAAGCGGCCTTCACTCCAGACAACCCGACGCGCCAGGCCATCTCTCAGGTTGCCATCAACATCTACAAGGTCTCGGCGATGTTCAACAAGACGGGTGAGTGGGTCGCTGCAGACCAACCGTAGGAGGTTACCAGCGCCAGGGGGGCAGGCATTCTCCAGGGCACGCTCCAGGGCGCGAGGGCCGCAGATTGCCAGCTACGATGCATGCTTGTTCCACATGGCAGTCAAGAAGCTTCTGTCCCTGCTCGTTGCGTTCCCAGCACTTGACTGCACTGCTGCCAAGGGCCCACGTGTGCAGCTACTGCGCCCAACCCAGACTCCCAGCCTGCGTATGCAGAAGCACAATTTTGCATCCTACACACACACACCTCAACTGTACATGAGCCTTGAACGCTTGGTCTGAAAAGCCGTGCTTAGCCACAAGCCGCTTTCCCATCCTCGGCTGGGTTTTATGCAAATCCCTAAGACCCCTCACCCCCTTCGGCGCACGGGCCCTGCCCGCCCAGTCCCTGGGCGCCCAGCCCCTGTGGCAGTGGCCGCAGCAGCTGGCCCCATGGTAGCAACCTCCATCATGCAATAGCCACCCCCAATCTCACCCTCACCCCTGGGCCCTCCTCCCCTGCAGGCCCGGGCGCCTCGGCCCTGTGGCCTGCAGAACCTGGATCTGGTAGCTGTTTAGCCCCCTGACCCTGGCGAACCCAAGCACTCAGCTCCCAACGAACGTCGATACCATCCATCCCTTCCTTGCAGACCCAGGCGCCTCGCCCCTGTGGCAGGGGCTGCAGAAGCTGGACCTGGGGGCGGTCAACGCCGCCATCCGCTCAGGGGCTGACGTCAATGAGCGCGACGGCAACGGGGACACTCCCCTGCTCATGATTGCGCGCGCGGGGCACTACAAGTACCCGCCCAGCGAGATCCCCGCGGTGGGTGCGGGAGAGGGGGGACGGGAAGAATTCCGTTCAGTGGCATGGATGCACCCCTGGCTGCGTGCGTGTGGGGTGGGGCTACGGAGCGCGGGATCACAGGGTGTCTTACGAAGGGTGCCTGAGGAGCAACGGAAGCGGTGTGTCACGGCGGTCGCTCAGCTGCGTATGTGGGGTGACGGAGGGTTACATTGCAAGGGATAGTAATTGGGTAGACACCAGGTGCAGGGCACAGAAGCAACGGGACATCGGCTGCAATCCTTCCGCTGCCCTCCGTCACCCTTGGGTGTCTTAACTCCGCCGCCCTCCACCGCCCTCCGCCGCCCTCTGCTGACGCCCGTGTCTCCCCTTGTGCCTCCCCATTTTCCGCAGGCCCTGGTCAAGGCGGGTGCTGACATGGAGGCGAAGGACAAGAACGGGCTGACCGCTCTGCAGGTGGGGTGTCGAACTGTGCACATGATGCAGCGTCGTACGCTGCTGTGTGCTGTGTAGTGATACAGTAGCATGTGCCCATGTGGTGGTTGGAGCGGTGTCACGCGGGCCGGTAGCAAGTTGGAGCACGCGCCCTTTTCCAGTCCTGTTGTCGTGCTGCGCTCGTTACAGCACCGGCTTATGCACACCCATATACCCCCGGCTCTTGCCCACAGTGTAACACCGGGTCACCCATGCAAGCCCACCTGCACCCACACAGGTGTCGCTGCTGTCCGGCTGGCATCGCCGAGCTGCTCATCAAGAGCGGCGCCCCCTCCTGCTAATACACACCTAATACACACACGCCCACCTGCACCCACGCAGGTGTCCCTGCTGTCCGGGTGGCAGAACATCGCCGAGCTGCTCATCAAGAGCGGCGCCAGCACCGAGGGAGTGGCTTCCATCAAGTCACGCCTCACCTGCCCCGACTGCAAGCGCATAGTTGCGCAGTACAGCCTGTAGGGCTGTAGGGGGCGTAGCTTTAGGATGAGGGGACCCGGGTGCATGTGCGGCATATACAGCGACTACACAACAGAGCGGGCTTATCCTGGTCATGATCCTGGTCATGTTGAAGATGGCAGTGATGCTACACGGGTAAAGCTTTATTATAAGGTGCAGCTGGGACAGTGAAAATGGGGCTGGCGGCAGCTGCGGAATGGTGTGAGCTGTGGTGCTTGACGGGGTCGTGTGCGGTCCTCGTGACGACTGTACGTCGTGCCGTGTGGTACTTGTACACGGCAGCACAATCGTTCGCGGAGTAGATGCTTTAAATCTTGGCGAATTTCGTCCTACGGGTCTGCCTGATCGTCGAATGATGATTATTACTGTGAGCCAGTGTGAGCCTGCCATTCGTGCTGAGCGGCTGCTGTGTGCAGGTGGCAGTGCAATTCGCTGCAAACGTGTCTTGTGAGGTCATACCGTACCTGACGTAATGCTCTTGAGTTGTAGTGACGTTGAATTTATGGCGAAGCCTTTCATTGGAGTCTTGGACAGCATGGGGACCAAGAGGACTGCTGCTGGAGGCATACTGGCCGGCCCGCTGTAACGGCCTCTTTGCAAGTTGCAACGATCTCACCCTGTCGTACCGTACGACTCGTACGACGTCTCCAGCCCCCTCTACTGTACTGTCCTCGGTCTAAGCGTGCTGCTGACAGTACCGAGCCGCACCTGGCCAGCGGCAGGCACCAGCGGGAGTCAGAGCGAGCCCCCCACAAAGCAGCACTTGGCAGTTGGCACTATTCGCGTGTGTTTTTACATGGCCCAATCTTCCCATGTCTTGCACGACATGTGTGCCTCTTAAGGCAAGGAGCCATGGACCTGCATGGCCCCCTCACCGTCCATCATACTACGGCATCATACGGTATCGATATACTCATGTCCAGTGGTTATGGGGATGAGCAGCACCACATTAGCTACGCCACCTTTCGCACCTCTGCACCCTCACCGGGGAGCCGCGCGTCCCCCGCGCAACCCCATGCAGATTGCCTGTGCACATCAGGTGCACATCCCCTGGTGCACTTGCCGCTTGCGCACAAGCAGCGTAACAGTACATGCACGTTGCTCACGTCCCGCACCCCAACCCACAACCCAAACAGACACGCGACCGTGCCACTGCAAGACACGTGCCGGTGCAAGACACGGGCCACTGCAAGACACGTGCCGCTGGAAGACACGTGCCAGCTGCCATCAAGGGAGACTGCAGGGCGCCATCTCCCCTGCCTACCATGCAGGTAGCTTCAGTTATGCACACCACCCTTGCACAAGTAAGAAAGCGTTGGGCCCACAAGCAAGGCTAAAACCTAAAAGTATTCTTCACATGTCCGGCACTCCGTGGTAACCCGCGCGCTCCCCTTTGTCACGCCCTGCTAACCCTCTTCCCCCCTTGATCCTCGCCGCACAATGGTAACCGAACACATTCGGGAGTTGTTGACATTAACCCAATTCGGCCGTTCAATGCAATACGTGCAAGTCCAAGACTGCATGACACAACTACATGACGTGAGTGCGACGGAGAAGTGTCAAGCCGTGGCTCTCAAAGGCCCATGAACCATACCCCCCGAGCAGCATTGCGTAGATGGTACCAACATTTACTCCCGCCTCTCTAACAAGATGCATACAGCATCCGGTAAGCCACTTGACTAACCGTGAAATTCCTTCCCTGGGGCAAGCGGCGCTCTTGCCCAGTACGCACCGAAACCCATGTTGGGCATCAGTCCTGCAGTGTATGCACCATGAAAGCTCTGCTGGCCTAGGTTCCATTCCCCGGGCCCCACCCAGCCTCCTACGACACACATCGCAGGGCACACCCCAGCGCCACCGTGGCCTCAGTAGGGGTGAGCTGTTTCCTGGCAAGCACCACAGGCCCTGCACTTCACACCTCCCTACGTCGCCATTGGCTCCTGCTTGGCAACCGCCAACGCCTCCCCCCCTGCCGTCGGCAGCTGCTGCTGCTGCCCCGCCGCCCCTGCAGCCGCCGCCTGCTGCTGCTGCTGCTGCTGCTGGGCCGCCGCCGCCGCCGCCTGCTGCGTTGCAGCCGCAGCCAGGAAGATGTCCGCATTGAAGAAAGCGCTCAGGCTTGCGCTGCCCAACCCGTACGCGTCCTCGCCGCCTGGCCCTGCTGCCCCTGCTGCTCCCCCGCTGCTGGCGGTGCCCTGCAGGCCCCGGAGGAAGCCGGCAGCTCCGAGGGCGCTGGGCGGGCGGCTGATGGCCGCCAGCGCCGCAGCAGCAGCCGCGCCGCCGCCCGCGCTGCTGGCACTGCTGCCCGTGGGCTGTGCGAGAAGCTCTGTGCCAAGGGAGGGACGGCGAAAAACAACGCATGCTCTCTTAAGAAAGCAAGTTGTGCATACATGACGCGTATCCCTCGGGCTCAGTCCCGCTGTACCCACTTCCCAAGGCACCCTTTGCACTTCGCTCAGCAAGTAGAGGCACCTGTCCGCGTGGCAACCACACGACAACATCTGCCCTCAAGCACCTCACTCCTGACAAGCAGCTAGGGGGTTTGCGTCGTGCACCCGAACGCCTCTCATTCACCATCCTTAACGCAGCCCTCCTCCCCAAACCGGCCCACCTGTGAGCGGCGGCGTTGCGCTCTTGAGCCATGACAGGGCGTTGAGGTCTGCGGCCAGGGTGCCTGTGGGGTGCAGGAAGGACTGCAGCAGCGCCTCGGGTCCGGGTGTGGAGGTGCGGAACAGGCCGCCCCACGGGTCGGGGGAGGAGCTGCGGGGGAGGAGAGGGGTAGGGGGCATCATGGGGAGGGGGGGCGGAACCGTTGGGTCGACACAAGAGAGCGGGCCCAGGTCGGGGAGGACATGGACATGGTTATCAGTACATCTAAAGCGTGCTGGGTACATGAGACACCTAGGGGTGCGCATAGTATCCTTCTGTGGCCGCTGGACAGATTGCACAGGGTATCACCGCTCAACAAAGACGCGTGGTGATTGCCCGAGCCCAGATGCGCTGTCCCGCGCAAACCCCCATGCGGCACGCCCCCCTCTGCCCAACTCTCCACAGATAGCTGCAACGCCACGCCATACAGCAGCCCCCGCTCACCTCCGCAGGTGCTCCAGCAAGCTGGGGTGCAGCCCTGGGAAGCCCCCTAGCAGCGCAGACGCCGCCGTGGCACTCCCCACGCTCTGCTCCGGCCCGGGAGTGGGTGTAGGCCCCGGGGGCAACAGCCCCGCAATGCCGCCTAGCCCCAGCCCCAACCCCAACCCCGGCGCTAACGCCAGCTGCCCCGCCGCCGCCGTACCCTCCGCTCCCGCACCCCCCTGCACCCCCGCAACGCCGCCGCCGCCCTCTGCCCCTGACCTTGCCACCGCCCCTGGGCCTGGCGCGTCCTTCCCGGCCTGCCCTGAGGCTTCCAACGCACCACCACCAGCTGCAGGCTCCTGCGACCCCTGCTGCTGCCCCTGCCCCTGTCCCGGGGGCCCTGGCGCACCCGTGTGCGAGCTGAGTGAGCTCATAGACCCTGGGATAGCTCCCCCGGCGTCCGCCTGGACTTGCAACCCCGCCCCCTGCACCCCTGCCCCTGTGCCCTGTCCATCCCCAGCCGATCGCTCCGCCTCCCCTGCCCCGCTGTCACCGCCTTCCGCTTTGATGCCTTGCTGCTGTTGCTGTTGCTGCTGTAGCTGCAGCTGCTGCTGCTGCTCCTGCAGGATCTGCTTGAGCAGGGGGTGCAGCTCGACGGGCCCGTTGGACTCACCGCCGCCGCCAGGGCCCAGCAGGGCTGATTGCGGCGGCGGGGGCACCGGCGGCGCCCAGCCCGGCGGCGGCCCTGTGCTCACGCCAGGTAAGCTGCCAGGTAAGCTGCCAGGCAAGCTGCCCACGGGCGGCGCAAGGAAGGACAGAGGGACCGGCGGCGGTGCGATGAGGGGCGTGGGGCGGAGGATCCCCGGCGGGGGCGCTGCTGCCGCTGCCCCTGCGGCGGGGGCGGGGGCGGCGGTGGCGGCTGCGGTGGGGGCGGCGGCTGGAGGGGCGCCGTTTGCGGCGACGGCTGCGGTAGCGGAAGGAGGCTGAGTGAGGGCTGTAAGGTGCGCGGTGGCAGGGTTTGTGGCGTTCAGTATGTGGTGGAGGGCGGCGGCTTGCTGTTGCTGCTGGTGTGCGAGCAGAGCGGGAAGGTAGGCGGCGCCTGGGGATACCGATCGAACGGCCGCGATGGCGGCGGCGAGGTGGGCGGGCGGGGAGGCGCCCATGAGGGGCACGATGTCGGGGGTGGCGCGCAGGAGAGAGTCGATTGCGAAGGCGGGGGTGGCGGCGCGGCTGAGGCTGAGGCCTGACACGCTGGGCGGCGCTAGGAACCATGCGTCGGTGGAGCGTAACGCCGACAGCGGACGGTTGGCGGTTAGGTCGTACTTTGCGACGTCGTCGTCGTCGGACTCGCCGAAGATCTGATTCGCGACCTCCCGGGCCATGGAGGACGGCGGGCGGGCAGGGCCGCCACCGCCGCCGCCGCCTGCGACGGCGGCGGCGCCGTCGGCTGGAGGCGCGGCGTCCCCCATGGCGGAGGTGGGGCGGCTGAGGCGGCCTGAGGCGGCGCGGAGGTTGGCGACGGCGACGGCGGCGTCGAGGGCTGCGAGGTGCGGCGACGGCGGCACGCTGCCGCTGCCGCTGGCGGCGGCGGCGGCCGCCGTACCCTGCTGTTGCTGCTGGGTGGCCAGCTCTAGCATGCGTTGGATGTTTTGTTGGCTCGCGCCTTTGGCCAGGGCGGGATGCGGCCGAGCCTGGGGAATGGGCGAGGGGAAGCACAGCGTTGGGAAGCCATCAGTGTACGGCAATGGGAGAGGAAGGCGGTGAGCAGCCCAGAAGCCCAGCGCCTGCACCAAGCGGCCGGGCTGCTCCATTGTGCTTCGCGGCAGTCGGCCGCACTGAGTGGCGTTACGCAGTTTCCCGCCCGCGAAACTCGCAGTGCTCGATACACCAAATGCCAGGGTGAACAGTGTCGTACGCACCTTGGGCGCGGACAGCTGCTGCGTCGGCTGTCCAGCTGTCCCCAAGGCGTCGGCAGGGCTGGTGGCCAGCCGTGGTGTGGGCTTGAAGATCTTGGGCCCCGCCCCAGTCCCTGCTGCGTCCGGTCCCGTCCCTGCCCCCGGGGGTGCAGCCGGCACGGGTTGGAACAGGGGTATCCCAAGGCCCAGGAGGGCTGTGTCCGTCGGCGGCGGGGAGGCGCCTGCACACGGCATCAGATCAGCACGGGGCAGGGTACAAGTAAGTCAGTTATTAATGGCGTCAAAGCGCAAAGAACGGCCGCACGAGCAACTCGTGCATGACACAAACTCAGCACGAGGGAGGGGACCAATTGGGTCGGTCAATGCGCGCCATCGCGTCAGCTGCAGAAATCGACTGCATTGTGCACACGTAGCATTAGTAGTGGTCATGGGGTCAACAAGAGGTTACCCCAGTCACATGCTATGCTCATAACATTGGTGAAGGGCGTGGAAGCGCAACGGACGAATGGCACCAGCAGGGGCAGCAGGGCACATACGCAAGCCCGACAAGGACACGACATGGCGCGAACACAATGGCTCATGTCCACCCCTACAATGCCCGTCACCATCCTGCATTGGCACTTCCATGTGAACTTCCTGTTTTCGCTGTGTCAGGCCCCTCATCGCCTGGCTTACCTTTGCTGCCGTTGCTGCCCATCCCATCAGCCGCCCGCCGCGCCCCTGCCGCTGCCGCCGCCGGCCCAGACGCGCTCCGCGGTAACGCCAACGCCCCCGCGCCCGCCGCCCCACCAGCCCTGTGCGGCAAGTCCGCCGACGCCGCACCCTGCAACCCGCCTCCGCCTCCGCCTCCGCCGCTCCCGCCCCGCCCCCCTCCGTTGCCTAGCCGCCCATTCGCGAGGCCCAACAGTATCGAGCTCAGCTCCGAAGCCTTCACCTGACTGTCCTCACTCCCGCTGTCGCCCACCCCGTCCCCCTCCATTCCTGCTCCCCCTCCATCCCCGCCTCTCCCTCCGGGCTTCCTCCTCCGCCCGCGCCGCAACCCCGGCCCAGCCTCCTGCCCCGGCCCCTGCCCCTGCTGGTACGCCTGCTGCTGCGCCCCGCTGCCCCCAAGCTCCTCCTGCTGCATCGCCCGCTGGCACCTGAGGCACGTGTACGTCTCAAAGTTGTACTGCACACGTGTAGGCTCCCGAGCCATCTGCTCCTTCAAGCAGTGCAAATGCGCCCACGCCGCGCAACCCTCGCACTCGATCATCATCTGCCCGTCGTCGTACGTCACGCCGCACGGGCACGCGATGACGTAATCGTTGCCCGCCGTACCGCCGCCACGCGGGCCCCCCGCCCCCCGACCGCCGCCTTTGGGCCCCCGCCGCCGCACTTGCCCGGCCCCAGCCTCCCCATCCTGCTCGTCATCCGCATCGTCCACGCCGTACTCCCCTGCCGTACGATCCGCACGGCGCCTGGATCTCGCCGTACCCGTACCGTCTGTCCCGCCATGCCCCATGGGTCCGGCCAGCCCGTTGCCATGCTCGTGCTTGTGCACCTGATGTGGGTTGTACGGCTGTAGTGGCTGCTGGCCGTTGAGGTGGTTATGGTGGTTGTCCCGCTCCGAGTCCCCATCGCTGTCGGGGTACGGCTCCCCGTCGGACGCGCCGCCGCCGCCTTCGCCGCCGCCGTCAGGTCCGCCCTCGCCGCCGGCGCCGCCGCGCTCCAGGTGGCCGTAACGCCGCCTGTCGTAGATGCCTGAGAAGGGCGCCCCCAACAACAACATACCTGCTTATCAGCGCTTGGCAGACTGACAGAGGCGTTAACAACACTAGCTCATAAACAAACGCCGTGCTGGGCAGGCCGTAACCGACGCCCGTCCCAACCCTCCCAAGACCCAAACTCAGCATCCCAGCACCCCGTAACGCCCGCCAAGCCCCGCCAAGCCCCGCCAAGCCCCGCACCCTGTCCCCCTGTGCCTTGCAGTACCTCCTCTTCGTGCCGTACCCAACCCTCTCCGCCCCCGAACAAAACACCCCAGCGCTCGACACCCAGGACCCAGTACCTCGTACCGTATCGCCTGTCCTCCTGCGCTCAGCAGCACCTCCCCTGCAGACCGCACCCAACTCCCTCCACCCCTGAACTAAACACCCAGCACCCAGCACCCAGCATCACGTACCGTATCTCCTGTCCTCCTGCGCCTTGCGGTACCTCCCCGGCGGTACGCCCGATGCGCTGCGGCCCCCCGACCGGCCCCTGCTGCGGGCCCGCCGCCGCTCGCCGCCGCTGCCGTCGCCGTCGCTGCCGCTGCCGCTGCCGTCGCCGCTGGAGCCGCCGCCGCCGCCCTCCAGCAGCAGCGCCAGGTCGGTCAGCGCCCTGCGCTTGAGGGCGTTCTGACGCTGCGAGTGGCGCTGTGGGGAAGGTGGCGGAAGGTGGCGGAAAGTGACCATGGGAGTGCTTGTTTTTGCAATGCAGGAGTTAGAGGGTTGTCAAACACACGTGCAGAGGGTAGGGGAGCAGCAGTGCTGTGACGCAAAACGGGGCGAGTGCTGCTTCAAGGTAAATGTACAGCATATGCAACGCCGCGCGGAAATTTGCTCTACCTCCTGTTGCTGCTGTTGCTGTGGCACTTCGTCCTCAGGCGGCGGCAGCGCCAGCGGTGCCCCTTCCTCCTCAGAGGCAGCGCCGCCGCCGCCGTCGCCGCTGCCGCCGTGCCCAGGAGAGTCCTCCCCTGACGGTCCCTGGGACCTGCGGACCAACGCCAGTTGCACCGGCGGCACGGTTGCTAAAGACACATGGCTTAAGGGCAAATATGTTCCATGGATCAAGGCCATCGCGGAGTGAGAGTAAAGAATGTTGCGCTTACACAGAGCCCCTCGGACAGGGGCCTTTCGGTCATTCCCGAAACGTGCCCCCGTATGTGCTGCAGTGCTGTCCGATGTCCCAGTGCCAAATCGACACCCACCGTTCCCGCTGGTACTTCTTCGACCATGGGCCCTGGGTTTTGGGCTTGTAGCTCCGCTGCTCCTCCGGGTCGATGTGCCTGGCGGGGAGCATGGGGGTGCCGGGTTAGTGCTGATGGTGCGTACGGTAACTTGTGTCTGCGGCGGCCTGTCCGGGTCCAGGGAAGTAGAACCTTCAAGTGTCTGTTGATGTACGGGAGCTGCAGATTGGGATGAGAACAACGCCGTAGAGTCCTGCTTGTTGCGTTTCGAATTATGTAACAAGGACTACAGGAGCGTACTGCTGTCCAGAGCGCTTGGCGGTCTGTGCGGCGGTTGGCCCTTCGCCAGTGGCACAGCTGGCAAACTCCGAGGCGCTTTGGCAGGCCCTTCGCAATGTATGCGACGGCCCACTCAGAAGGATATGGAAGTACAGCAGCTCGCTGCATTGAGGGCGCGACTGACGTGTACAGAGAGCGGGTGTCGTCGTCGCTGTCACGTGCGCCACGCTACGAGCTTATGACGGGCCTCGTCGGACCAATACGTGACCGATAATGAGTACAATTGAGTAAACAACTGTTGTTGGGGGCTCACAACATGCAAGTCTGCCTCTGCAGCGCCAAAGTTTGACGCCGGCATGCTTTGTCCCTCCCGCCCACGAAAGCGAGAACCCACCTAAATTTCACAAGGTTGCGCCACTTGTCTTTCAGTTGCACTCCTGTCCGGTCGCTGTGGGGCAGTGTGGCAGAAAGGAGTGGACGTTGATTGGGTCAAAGGCCTTCCGATCAAAAGCGCTGCACCAGGAGCCGGCTGAACCAGCAACGCACCAAACCCCTTGCCATTTTTCACAAGTATCTGTTACAGGTGTCCGTTGGCCGCGCCGATGAGCTGTAGTGGATCGCGGCGGCTGAAATCACTTGGGGCCAAACCCTAACTTGAGGCCGGGCGCCCTGAGACGCACCTTAGGATGGCGAACTGCGGATCTTTACGAATATGCTCCCAAGCTCCCAAACCATGCTTTCGAACGCCCTGCTTCAGAGCCTCCTCGCTCGCAGGGTCCCAAACGCGGTACCCGCGCGTGCTGGAGGAGCGGCAGTTCTTGCCAGACATCCGATTTGAAACGCATTAGGTTCATCCCTCCCTCATCGCTCAATTGGGTGCTATGCGCCCTCAATTTGCGTAGAAGCGCCTTGCAAAAGCCCCGGCCAAGAAAGAGGTGCCACAGCCAATACCAACGCACTGTCAGAGATACAGCATATGCTTTATATTCTTCTATGATATGGGAAAGGTGACGTCCAGCACTGTAAGCAAGGCTTGTGTTGAGGAAATGTAAAGCGCGAGCCCTTTCACGATTGCACAATAGCAATGGTATTAATACATAACGACTGCAACAAGGTTGGCTCGGAGCAATTCGTCAAGTTTGAGCGGTGCCCCGTGGGCCGTACTGCAAGTTTGCGGTCCAACATGGCGCTGACACGCTTTCAGGGCAGCCTGTGCCTACACTGCCCCTCGTCCCCACCGCTCAAGCCTTGACCCAGAGCACAACCATTCGTGCACGAGGCCGGCTGCATTTGTACCACCCTGGGATACCGTACTGCCAAGATTCAGACCGGAAGTTTCAGGTCGCCACAGGGTCGCCAGGAGGTACCAGGGGGCCTCCCCTGTACGGCTGCAAGAAGCACCAGGGTCCCCGCTTGAAGGCCCCACCCGTCATCCAGGCTGGAACAGCCACCCCTCCCATGATATGCTCCCTGCATGCACAGCTAGAACTCTACACTTAGTCGGCTTGACATGACGGTTCCAGGGTGCCTGCGCGGTATCAACCTCCGCGGGCAGGGACCCACCTTCCAGCGCCTGCCACGGGTTCTGGTGCGCTGGACCCCTGGTTGCGCTGCGGTACAGCATGCTGCCCGGCGGGGTTGGTGGCTTGGTGCATCACGGAGTTGTAGTGCAGATGGCGACATGGGGCTCTGCGTGGCATGGGGCTTAATGTCGTCAGCTCGTCACAGGCTGTGGGCGGGCGCTGGGATGCCGCTGCGGTTTAGCTCACCCGGCCCCTGGCCGCCCATGCCCGCCGTGTCATAGCACTCATCAAAGCCCTCCATGAACGGCGTGCAGTCCTGACCTGCGAGCCACACAGCGTTCCTATCTTCATCGGATGGTTCGAAGCATGCGCATTATGGGCTGATATTCTCCGAAAGTCACTGGGGCCCCTATCCGAAAGACACGGGCCCGTGAGGGGGGCCGTTCGGGGGAAACGGGGGGGGTTGGGGGGGCGGAGCCCCCCCAAAAGCAAAATTTTGGACCCCCCATCCGAAAGTTGGGTCCCCTGGAGGCACCTGTTTCGACGCGCCATCCGAAAGCCCCCACGGAAGATCGGAACACTGGAGCAACAGCAACTGCCTGCGCAACGACGCTCTGGCCAGGCGTGAGACTGGGAAAACGGAGGCACTAACGTGTCCTGAGCCCCTGAACTCCGAAGCAGCTGGGCATGGTGCATACCGGTGCCGTAATCCAGTTTCCGCCCCCATTTAGGCATCTGTTGGTTAATAGGAAGGTTTCAGTACCCGGCTCTCTACCGGTACCGGTAAGCGCAGGGGGTTGCAAGCGTCGTGAACAAGACAACAACTCAACATGCGTGCCTGCCCTTCCGCACACCCAAACGTCCGAAGACATGCATGAACGTACCACATAACCCAAATAATGAAGACGCCCAGGAACAGTCACAAGATTACGCCAACGTACCGGGGCACTGATGTGGTTCACCAGCCTATGTGTAGCTAATGTCAACAACTCCGCCAAGACCACGTTCCGCTCTACAACTTCAAGGCTTTGTGTT
>VFQN01002280.1_pt1 | contig 30087 bp, 34 predicted proteins | sample 3512371 | NCBI WGS metagenome assembly VFQN01 (sample SAMN10412370, study PRJNA504923) | tailings metagenome | isolation source: Replicate 2 from Balatoc abandoned mine | place: Philippines: Itogon, Benguet | collected 2017-08-28 | reverse complement strand
GCGAAGTAGTCTGTCACCATATAATTTTCAGTTCCGGAAGCTACCGGATTTCCCAAAATAGCGCCTAGGACCCCGCCAGTGTTTGCCGCAGCATTAGGAGAACCATCCTTAACGGTGAACCTGAACTCTGCTAGATATTGCTTGGACGCAATAGACGAATAATAAATCAGCGCAAGCACCGTTGGCACTACCACGATGAGGGCGAACGAAATATAGGGCAGTACATTACGGAAATTGAACGCGCGTTCAGCCGGCGCTTGCAACAGCTCGTCAGAATTTACGGAAAACCGACGATGAGTTGGTGTGTCGTCGAAATAGTCCTGCTGGGACGGCGATGACCGATCACGCACCTGAGGTTGGCGGCCACTACGAACAATCGGCGGTCGCATACGCTGCCTTAGAGGCAAATCGTTCATGCTCCGAGCTCATCGACCTTTGCACAGATCAGTACGCTACTTGTCGCTTTAGGTCGTATGCAATTCCCGTAAAACCTCGGACAATCGCCAACAACTTCTGTAATTGAACGCCGTCCGCATTCGCGATTAGGACGACATCTTTGTCGCGCATCTGCACTGCTTGCGCAGTGAAATATCCTTGTGCTTCCCGTAGATTCAAGTGATACAGAATGGGAACGTATTCGGACGGGCCGCTTACTAAGCTGGCAAGCTCGTCCGAAGACAAAAGAGTTCGCGCCACCGAATAGGACTCGAAGCGAAACAAGTAGATCCCGCTGATATCGCCAATCGAGTCGATTGGGCCACCGGCCTGAGCGATCGCCTCAGCAAGGGTAATGCGCTCGCGGTCGAAGGCAAAAGTAGCAGGCTTCAGCGTTGCTCCGAGAACAACGTAAGTCCGTGGATTGCGGTTCACATAGATTTGGTCACCAGGATGAACTATTACATTTTCTGAAGCATTTGCGACGATGCTCTGAAGGAGCATCGTTTCCGCACGACCGTGGCGAACCAGATGCACATAAGATTCGTATGCGGCGAACTTCGGTCCACCTGCGGCCGCAATAACGTCCAAAACTCTGTCACCTCGTGGGTTTAACGTCACTAACTTTGCCGCGTTTACATCACCACTAATGGCAGCCGTATGAGAGCTCCCCGTTCCTAACGAGACCACAACCTGAGGCGCCACAGCCTTCTGCTTCAACTCGTCTTCGACTTTCGCCCCGATTTGGCTCGGTGTCAGTCCCGCCACTTTGAGCCTTCCAGCAAAGGGAACCGCCACCGTGCCATCCGCCTCCACCACCTGATGCGGTATCGTATTGACCGAGGCGCTACTGACGGAGAACGTATTGGATGCAGAGCCCGTGGTAAAATTCGCGGGCGTGGCGCTTGCTGCCGGGAAAAGAGAGGAGCCGCCAGTTTCGCAAATAGTACTCCCTATAGTGTCTCCAACGCGCGCCGTTTGTTTAGTTGCCGACGCATTCTTAAGTCTCGACCCGAAAGAGGCCCTTTCTTGTTTAAGGGCTGCCGCAGTTCGCGCGTCGATCTTTACAAGTGCGAATGGAAAAGCTTCAGTTCCTGGAGACGCTAAAAGCTCACGTGACGTCGGCGCTGCAGCTGGCAGACAGCCTGTTATAGCGAATGCGCTGAGCAGTAAGATGACGGGTCTTGCTGTAATCTTCCCCACCTGCCACACGTTACTGGTAGCGATCCCACCCTCCCACATGCCATGAACTAAGTGGGAGAAAACTAAGCTGAAACATCTAAACGCCATTCCAGTTTGCTTGAAAAGCCCCCGATTCGGGCTGGAAGCTAGATGAAGTATGAACACCACCCCCCCCACCCCGGGGCATTCAACCGGCCGCCCCCATAAGCCGCCAAAATGGACGCTAACAAGCAGACGGCTCAGTCGGCTCTTGAGCGCTTCGATAACAGCGAAAGTTCCAATATCTTCAAGCAGCTCGACAAAGTGTCCTGCAAAAACACCTGACGGATACACGTCACCCGTTTGGTAGTCTCCTGTCAAGTGGCGCGCCTAAATTGAGGTAACTCGTTGCGTGATAACTTATAAAAAATTGGCATTTTGACCGGAAGAAAGCGCTGATCCAAACGGCAACCTTTCGGGGCGCGCTACCACCGCGTTCATAACTCCACTCAGTACCTGCAGCGCTAAGGTATTCATGTAGGGATAGCGCACCTGTTGCTGCGAGTTTAGAGCCCCGCACCTATCCGATAGCTTTATGCTCTTCGTAGGGACGCCAAGAAGAGGACAAAAACGACTGATCAATACGAGGCAGCCTTCCCCCCATCGAAAGTGCTCAAGTCTATCAACAGCAATAATGTCGGATAACCTTCGCCGGCAGGTCCAAATAGTTAAGGGGGCCAAATATTTTTGGTCCGTTGTGACCTGCCACTGAACCTTCATCAAGCGGCGGTCAGAGCATCGGCCAATGTTGCGCCCTCTGGCCCGGTGAGTTCACCGGCATAGGCAGCCGGCGTTTTGTAGCCCTACGAGGAATTCAGCCTCGCGGCGTTGTAATCTGTGACCCAGTCGCCGATCAGCTGACGGGCCTGGTCGAGATGGACGAACAGGCTCTCATTGAGAAGCTCGTCACGAATCCGGCAGATGAAGGACTCGATCTGGCCGTTCTGCATCGGTCGTCCAGGGGCGATGTAGTGCCAGTCCACCGCGTAACTCTTTGCCCAGCTGAGGGATGGCGTTCAAGATGAACTAGGTGCCGTTGGACACAATCATCGCCGGCTTCCCGCGAGCCTCGACCAGCATCTTCAGTTCGCGAGCCCCCGTTTGCCCGAGATCGGGGTGTCGGGGATGGCTGCTAGGCATTCCCGGGTAACGTCGCCACGATGTTGAGAATGCGGAAGCGCCCGGCCCCGGGCGAATTGGCCACGGACGAAGTCGGGCGACCAGCGGGCATTGAACCTTGCCTCGACAAGACCAGGATCGGAGTGCGGGTTCCGACGGCCCTGCCGGGCCTTGCGCTTGCGCACAGTCAGTCCTTCTTCGCGGTAGAGCCGATAGATGCGATTGATTCCTGACGGTTCACCCTAATCCCGCAGCAGGATGGAACAGTCGCCGACATTCGTTGGCCAAATCGCGCGGGCGGCTGCGCAGCTTGACATCAGGCGGCCAGCGAAAACGATAGCAGAACATCTTGCGATCGGCAGCGACGAGGGTGCAGGCCCGACACTCGCTCATCCCCAGCACCTTCCGCAGGTGAGCGACAGCATCACGTTTGGCGGCGGGCCCTATCATTGTTTTGTCAGAAGCTACTTCAGTGCCGCCCAGTCGGAGCATCGATTCCGCCAGCAGCTTCTTCAGCTTCCGGTTCTCGTCCTCCAGATACCGCAGCCGCTTGGAGTCCGAGACCTCCACGCAACCATACTTGGCCTTCCAGTTGTACAGCGTGGCCTCCGAGATGCCGTGCTTGCGAGCCAGATCGGCGGTCTTCGCACCAGACTCATGCTCTCGCAGCCCCGGATAATCTGCTGCTCGGTAAACCTCTTCCGCTTCATCATCCGTCCCCCATCGTCGGACCGGACTCTAACTCCGCGTGTAGGAAAAACTCAGTGGCAGGTCAGCTGCATTAGAGCTAAACCAATTAATGAAACGGCAGCTTCGCAATCCCAAGTCGCAAGCGACAAAGGCGCAGGCGGCTACTTGAGAATACATTAAGTTTGGGTTCTGCGGCTGCGCACTATCGACAGCGCGGCAGCTCTTACCCGACTGCGAAACTAGACACCTTCAACGAGGAGGCCCAATTCGATCGCTGCAGATTATCAGAACATGAACTCACTTCAGAACTTCGATGGAAGATCGCGACGGCCTAAGGGAAAACAAATACAACTCTCTTCCTAGTAGGCGGCTTAATGTGAATTAGGTCACATCACCTTAATTTGGCTCCATTGAGAAACAGATGGATCGAGCGCCGCAGAATCGTTTGGGTCAATTCCGTAGCGGGGGCGATCCGCTGCGAAGATATTTCAACATCATCTTCGCTTTATTGCGTCGTGAGGAACAGCGCCGTCGCGCAGCCCCCGGTGAGGCCGTTCTTGACCTACTCGAACCAATCGCGATGCTCACAGTCATGAGCGTCGCGGCGTGGTTCGTCGGGAGAAGACAGACAGCAATGCTCGGCGGCCCACCAATTCTTTTTTACGCAACTGGATTTTTCGCGCTTTACTTCTTTATATATCTTTCGAAGGTCGCACGGCGGGCATCCCCCCCACCCAAACGGCGATTTCCGGTAGAAAGACGACTGGATCACATTTTGGTCCATACATTTCTAAAGGCTTTTGACTACGCGGTTCTTGGTTTTTTACTGTTCGGATTCTTGTATCTATTTTTTACTGCTCAGGCTCTCCCGTATAATTGCCACAATAATGCTCGGGTTTGGCTGGGGCGTCTTTAACATGGTTTTGGCTCGAATATGGTGGATATGGTCATATTTGAGCGGTCCATTAAGCCGTGGCCTCATTTTTTGCACGGGAGTCTTATTTTTAATTGATTTCCTCCCCCCATCAACAAGGCACTTTCTAAGCTTTCTGCCTCTGGTGCATTCGGTCGCCCTTTTCCGTACCGGATTTTATCCGAACTACCCGGCTATAGTTCTTGACGTACCTTACCTCTACGCGTGCAGCGTGTTTGCGCTGGCGTTCGGCTTGGTCGTCGAACGAATTTCGAGACGTATGGAAACATGATTGAATTTGCACGAAGCTATTCAACATACCTATTGTCCCAAGAGCAGATCCAATAATGCCTAAAAAATAGTCATTTTTCAGCTTTGCTTTCGCCACCCGAGAAGTAAAAAAGTCTGATTCTGACTACTGTTAAGGCAGCAAACCAAAGTGTTGCAAAAGTGAAGCTCCTTTCCGCAGAGAAATTGCAGCACTATTAGCTATATGACTTTTCTGCAAAACGTATCGGCTGCCCAGCCATGATTATTATGACTGATGTAAGCTACTTCAATGTGACTACAGCAGGACGCAAGCGCTGGATTCTTAAGTCGGTCTCGTCAGTAATTCCGACCAACCGTAAAATTGGTATCCTCGGCCGCTCTCCTATGGAAGTCTCAGTGTTCTTGGAGATAATGTCTGGAGTTCGACTTCCAACATCAGGCAAAGTTCAACGTATCGGTCGCGTTTCGCCGCCTATCTCCCATTTACCAGCATTCGACCCCGCCAGCTCACTCCGGCGCAACGTCGGCCATATTGCTCGACTATACGGTATTGCACCCGCTGAGTATGTTGAGTTCATCGATCGCACCTTAGAAATAGGATCTGACTTTGATGTGCCGTTTGGCAATTTGACGCGTGAAGTTGCTCAATTGTGCGGTCAGATCGTAATATGCGCGTTGCCGTTCGACATCTACATAATCAACGGTAATACGCGGCGTGGACCGCCGCGTCTGCGCGAGCTGGCAGATGCATTGGTTCAAACGCGACTTTCGGCGTCAGGAGCACTGATTGCAAAAGACCAACGCTTTCTTTCTCAACACTGCGATATGTGCATATGTTTGAGAAACTCAGGAATCTTTTTCTCTGAGGATGTTCAAGAAATGATCTCCGCCTATACAAAATTGCAGCACGCTGAGACTTCTTGGGCGGAAGCTGAACCTGAGGCTTAAGCTGCTCTGCAGGCGCGCCACAAACTTAAGATGATCTATTTCCCAGTCGCACCGAGTGCCAAATCGAGCGCTCGTCGGGAGCCACCAGATATCCAAGCGCGCTGCTTATTTGAGCCCGCGACGGAACCCAGCTGATTAACTAGCGTGAATGCTAACTAACATGCAGGGTGGCCAAGCTATGAATCAGCGAGCAGAATTTCACCAGCCGTGGTGAAGACCACGGTGAATCAACATGCGCTCACAACCTTGATTTGTCTTACTTGGCAAAGTATCTTTTTTTCGCAGATGTATAGGAGGGACTCTTGGAGAAAGAGCAGGCTAACTTAGTTGGGAAGCAATTGCACAAATATGTCGCTTCCCAAATCTTAGAAGGCACAATCGCAGTTAGTGAACTGGGACTTGGTCAACGTTGGGGTGAGCTGTCCCGTGAACAACGGAGCTTCTGGAGAAGGCTCGGTAAGACCGCCTGGAAGAGCCTCCAAGGTAACGAAACTTCACAAGCTAAACCGCCTCGAAGTGAATCTTAACAAAGGAGAAGCGCGCCTTATCAACGAGAAGCGAGTCTCAGCGATGGGATGAACCCAACACGAACTGCCTAGCGTGTAGCTATAGCAATTCTTTCGCATCGATCGAACCAACTCAGAAAGTTATCAAGGGAACCGCATGTCGCCTGTCGCTAAGCATTAGCGCTAACGCGGTTGCAGCCCGAATTAAAGAAGGAGTATCGCCCGAGCATATGATGTTAAAGCACCGCTAAATCTCGGAACGCCGGCAATGTCGCAACTCCTCGCAGGAGGAGGATCTTTTTCTGACGCACTCTCGGATCTGATGCACTATTTGCCGTCCGAAATACCCAACCCGCCATGTCAGGCACGACTCAATCAAGGCGCAAATATGTTTGGAAACAATGGGCAGCTGACGTTGAGGCAGCTTATGTGTCTCCTTGAAAATAGGCTAACGTTAAAAAAAATCAGTCCGGAAGACGCAATTATCGATATTCTAAAGGACTTGGAGGCTGGCCAGCTAAAATCAGAAGCAATAGCGGCGCGGTCAAACGCGTCTGACTTTCATAGTATTTGCGCACGAATTGAAAACATTTCACAGAGCTCTCGCACGCTTGCCTTGAAATCCAAAACATTCGAACAGGCATTTCTAGTCATCCTTCGCGATCCACATTTTCAGCGGTCGCTTCGCTTGCGAGTTGGACATGGCACGGATGCGAAAGGTGTCGATCGCCTTTTGAATTTGATCGAGACCAATGATCCTCTCCGTGCAGAGACCGCATTTAGCAAACGCTGGTTTACCAGAGGCATCCTTTCCCGACGAGTACGGCGACGCCTCGCGGCCAACAGCGACACGAATAGCACCTTGATGGCGGATTCACTCGAACCACGTCACGCGACCTCTGCCCGCGAGGACGCCATGCCTTTCGACGATGTCGCGTTTGAGTATCAAGTAGAGGGGGCAGCTCAGAAGGCAACTATCTCCGATTTAGTACTGCAACTCACAAATTACAAAAAGGACGGCGCCCTAGAAAATATGCTGGCGGGACTTTACAGATCGGAAAATCGGTTTCAGCTCCTCGCACTGTACGAATATTATCGGCGCAATCAAACTAGCATAAGAGTGCCACAGCCAGCTCAGCTCAGTTTAAAAATATACGCCGTGCGTGTGCTAGTGCAGCTCAACGCGTTCGTGTCTGCAGAAACTTTGGCCTCTGAAATGCTGAGTGATCAGAACCTAAAGCCCTTGATATCATCAGGCGAGCTACGAAGGCTAAAAACTCTATTAGCGAAATGCGCACTTCGAAGCGGCAGACGTATCGACGCAGAGATTATTTTCAGGCAGTTGACCGTCGACTATCCTGACAAAATTGATGTAATCATCAACTACATCGGTACGGCGGCGGCGGAGAATATGGAAGTCGCCCGCCAGTTTTCGAAGATCGCGCTCTTAGGGCAGTATGAGCTTTCTGCAAATGACCTGATTCTGATCGGCGATGTACTTGCTCAAGCTGGTGAGCATGACTTGAGCAGCGTCGCGTACTACAGATCGCTAAGGATAAACCCGAAATTTGCCGATTGCTATTTGGGACTGGCAAACCTAGAGCTGACCAGCGGTAGGGTGTCAGGATGGCAACGTCTTATCGCCAGGTATTTATCCTTCAACAAAATTAGCAATGTGACTTTCTCTTCGGACGCTCCCTATGCGCCGTTTTCAATTACTATAAACAGCTCAGTTACAGTAAAATCTAGCTCTCGCGTAACCATCATTATGACAACTTTCAATTCGGAAAGCACAGTAGAGCTGGCCATAGCAAGTGTGATGCAGCAGTCGGTCTCAAACATCGAATTGATAGTTGTAGACGATTGCAGCTCCGATGGAACAAGGGAGATACTGCGAAGGCTAGGTGCGAGCGACCCTCGAATAAAACTAATTTTTAATTCTCGAAATGTGGGAACGTACGTTTCTAAGAATTCGGCCCTGCAGGCCAGCAGCGGTGACTTTGTCACGTTTCACGACTCAGATGATTGGATGCATCCAATGCGCTTGGAGCGACATTTGTCCAGCATGTCTGACGCCATCTTATGCAGCACCTCTCGGTGGATACGTATGACGGCTGACGGTCGTTGTCTTGCCCGCAGAGGTGGAGCCTACACACACCTTAATCCAGCATCCACCTTTTACAGGCGGACTTTGCTAGAGGAAATAGGTGGCTTCGATAACGTGCGAGTGGGAGCGGATTCAGAATTGTTGGCACGCACACGTCATGCTCGCGGCCCTCGATCGATAAAGAATTTAAATGACTGTCTCGCTATCGGATTGAGCCACGATTCGTCATTGACACAATCAGGTGCCGCAGCGGTGGACGAATTTCGCTATTCGCCGCCAAGACTTGAATATACTGAGGCGTGGCTTCGATGGCATCTCGACACAGCTCTAGCGGCAACCGGGTCACTTAAAATATTGTCAGATGAGCCTCGAAAGTTTGCGGTACCGGCATCAATTCTGCCCTAGCCCAAGCTAGTGGAAATTGTGCGAGCAGCCCGGGGTCAGCTTTATGCATGTCTATTTTTCGATACCGCTGGCGCCGATGCACGACCGAAACCAGTGGAACCTGATCGATCAGTTGCTCTCCTTAACTTTGAGATCAGTATCGCGGCAGTCGACATCTGAGTGGACCGCGTTTGTATGTGGACATGAGAGGCCACCATGCTTGGACGAGTTTAGCGGTGAACGTGTGGTTTTTTTGGAAGCAAAGTTTCCGAAGCCGACGCGCGTCGAGGATGGCAGACGCGACAAGGTGAAAAAGCGGATTATCATCGCTTCCGAGGTCAGACGCCGTGGCGGCGGATATTTAATGTATCTTGACGCAGACGACCTCGTTCACCGGAGACTAGCTGAGTTAGTTCTGACGCACGATAACAAGGTCGGATATGTTATATCCTCAGGCTACGCTCTTGACTTTTTAAACAACGTGGTCGCGCCAATTCCCGGAGCTTGGAAGCGTGACTTTAATCAAGTTTGTGGCAGCTCTGGAATTGTCTATTTTGAAACCTCGGATTTGCCGGGGTATGCAGAAACTGAACGGCAAGAAGACGTACTTTATTTTCGCATTCGAAATCATGGAGATTTCGAACGCATCAAAATACGTAATGGGAGGAGGCTGAAGTCAATTCAATTTCCCGCTGCGATATACACTCTCAACCATACATTGAACTTATCAGATGTTTTGGTCCGAAGCGAGCAGCGGCAAAAGGAACTTATAGATGGAATTCATAAATGGAAAATATCAGACACTAGGGACCTCACGCGGATATCAGTTGATTTTGGCCTTGGCGCGTTGTTGACGCGTCGGCTTGATTAATCCCGCTGGGCTTATGTTTTAGCAGGTCGTTTTTGTCTAACACTGCGGCACCAGCTTTAATTTCAAAACCCGTGTAGTGTTTGGGCTGGATGGTGCGCAGCACGACCGAGCCCTCAGAAATAAAATTGCTCGTGCACGGCACATCTATACAACGGGTTACCGTCTAAAGTTGAGTAGCCCGCAGGCGAAGCACTGCGCCAGTTGCAGCGCGGTATAGTCACTTCTTCTCGTTTAACTGGCGTTCCGCCATGTCCCGCCAAGCCGACAAGCAATTGTCGCGGGCCTCGGCCAAAACCCTGCCTCAAAATACAACGAACACTACCGTCGGGAAGCAAACTCTGAGATCTAACTGATTTATAATTGGACGACCCTTCACGAAATTGCAAACCATACTGCCTTTGCTCCATGACCCTCTCCGTATCCAAAGCGGCTCTGGTGGTCCATGCTATGTCGAAAGTAAGGGGATTTACTTCGCTAACTTTTGAAACACGCATTGGAGACCAATTTTTCCCGTCAAGATGGGCGATAGCTGCTAATTCTCCCCCCTTAAAATGCGCGTCGCTAGGGTGATGCAGCCAATCTTGCGTAAATTTCTGCCAATAGGTTGGGCCTGTCAGTGTTATTCGGCCGTCCTGAGTACTCGATGCCGAAAGAATTGATCGTACGCCTGAGGAAGAGTTTGCAAAGGAAGATGGCTGCACGCACTGAAGTACGATGTCCTGACGTTGCCCAGTGACGGCCTTTAGCCGAAGATTGAAATCGGACAATAGCGACTGGTAGTGCAGCCCCAAGTCGGTCGATGCTGCGTTGCTCTCCCCCTGATTCATCAAAATCGACCTTACGACAATTTGCATTTTCAACGGGCGCACAAAGTCCGCAAGTCGCATTACGGTAGCTATTATCGCCTCGAAGCGCCCGGTGGCTCCACCCGGCTGAAGAGTACTGATTTCAGCACCGCCCTTGCCCAAGGAAAAACCGCAAATTCTAGAGCGCGACCGCTTCTTCGATAATACTGAAGCGAGATGCAATATCATTCCATGCAGCTCAGGAACTCCAGTGGATCGATTGAGCTGTTTTGAAGCAAACGCCTCAAAGCCGGTTATGCGATACGGGTCGAAGGGCATATTCCCACAAAATATCCCAAGGCGACAGTCATGATAAATGCTAGAGGGCATGATCGCCCGGTCAGTCCATCGGTTCTCTGGGGGAGACCAAGAATTGAGGGATCGACCACCACCTATCGAATTGCTTTGTCCGTAGCCAATGATGACGTTGATAACATTGGCGTCAGAGTAATTATCGCTGAGCAGGCTTCAGTTCTCCACACTGATAATGCTAACGCCGGTCGTTCAGCTGCGCCTGATACAGGCTCGCAGGCAAAACTCTCTTTCCGGGAGAGATAATTATCCCTAGCGGCTCGCCCCGTTGCATTACTTGACCTATTACGCCGAACGCCCAATTGTATGCCCCTGGCGGGGATTCTATGAGATATCCCCGCGAAGCGCTGTTCCAAACCACGCTGTAGGCGCCAGACCAGCCGTGCCCTGTTCCTTGATTAACACGATTTCCAATGTGAATGATCCCCTCAACATCAACATTATCAAGCAAAAACCCAGTTGCCCAACGTTGATGAGCCTGTGCAAGCACATGCTCTCCTGACGCGCGACACATGTACACGACATTGGGCCCAGGAGCTGCGCTCTGAGTAGCAAACGCAATGTAGCTGCTTCCAGTGATGCGACAGTTTCTTACTAAAATATTTTGCCCATCTATAGAGATCGCCGCGGGCTGACCGCCGCGCCGGCGCTTGTGTCCAAAAGCCATGATCGTAAAGTCTGAAAACGTCAAATGACTTGCAGTCCTCCTTATGTCAAAGACCGTTGAAAAATTCGATACCGTTAATCGCCGAGTCCAACTTTCTTCGATCGCTTCATAATGCGCAAAAACTGACTTTTTCTTGGACGTATCTTGAATTGGCAAACTATCGAAGCTTCCCTCAACAGACATATCCTCAATTCCAACATTGGAGATGCGACCGTCGAATTTGTACTTCCACACAACTCCCCCATCAGACTCTGTTATCGCGGTCGTTAGCGCAGAATCTATTTTTATAGATCCATTGCGACTGCTTACCACTTTCCTAGCAAACAGCAGTCCCGAACTCGGAGCCCATTGTCGAACTATACCCTTTCCATTCCCTCTTTCAGGGATCTGATCCATCCCGATCTGCCTGATCCACTCTCGCGTGAATGGCCGCTGAACAATTACGATGTCGTTTGCTAGGAAATCCGACGAGTTCTCGACATCAATATCTACCGCACCGCTAGGCACATAATTACTTAAAATACGATGTGCTGGCCCTACTCTGCGCCAAGTGCCCACGCCTCCAATCCTAATAGCAACACGTGGCTTTCCCCTAATAAGCAGCCGAGTATCACTGACACTAACGCCTCGTAGGACTACTCCGCTAGCTTCGATGCGCAGAGTGCCCCAAATATTGAAGGTACCAGCCTGCAATTCGACAACGCCGCGTAGTCCATCCGCTTCGATAGTTTCTGAACCAATATGATCAATCGCCTCTTGAATGCGAAGCGTATCGTCGCCACCGCTGATCGCATTGTCAGGCTCAATTTTTACGAGGCGCGTAGATACAATCTTCGGATCTGTCCCAAGTTTATAACCAGCCGAAGAAAAATCGGGGATTGAATTTCCTTTTGCGTCTCGCCCATAAATTAGCCGTCCGTCCGCATCTAAAGAAATCCAAGTTTCCTGGGAAAGGACACCAGCACGGTACGACCAAAGGTCGCTCGACCCATTGAAGATAAAAAAGCAAATAAATAAAAACAATGCACTGCCAACTACGCAGCTCTTCTTCCAATTCGCCGCTTTAGATCGGTGCACGACAAAACCTGAATCAACGCACATAGTTCAGCTGCTCACGAAGAGCGAAGACTTAGCGCATCACTCAGTTGCTGCAATATTTTAGCACCAAAGTCAGAATTGGTGTGCACTACATCCAATGCTCGAGATCCCTTATCACGGACATAACAACTTTTTGTTAGAGCCTTATGCAGCGTATCCTTAGGCTGTGCAATTGGGTTAACTCCCCAACGGTGAGAGCTAGTTTCCAGAGCTTTCTCAAATAGCTCCATCGCAAAAGGGCCAGCTTCTTCATCAATAAACGGCCGATAAACCTCCAACAAATCCGCGTAGCGCTGAAATCGAGCCCAAATCTTTGCCCTTGGCTCTCTGCCGCGGGGTTTTTGCGGCATGGTCCAAGTTTCTAGGACCTCAAGAGGAGCAGGCTGCGGGACAATATAAATCGGTTTCTTAGAGTGCTCCCGCAGCATCTTGCAGATAGAAAATGCGGTGGTCGACGAAATCGCGCGCCCCAAGATGCTTCGGAAACAAGCCTCTGAAACCAACTCAAAGTCGGACGTGGAGTGACGAAAAGGACGTGCATAACGGTAGATTTCAGCACATATTCGTGGAGATAAACCAAGCCCAACTACCACGAAGGCATCGTGTCGATCGAGGTCAACATCGATTGATACGTTCCGATCACGAATGAGTGCCAAAGCTTTCGGATCGTCAGTTTTAAGCTTTCCGTCGCGAACCTTTAACGTGCTGAGCGAACGGCCAGGTGCATACAGCCAATGCAACTCACCCTGGATGAGCTGAGGTGAAAGATCATATGCCTCTTTGAGGCACACCATATGAGAGTTGCCAATCAAACAGAATGACTGCACCACCCTTTTGGCCCCACATACTACATCATGCAGCGGCTTGACCGGAGCGGGGAGGACGCATCATGCTTGCTACGCGAGCAGCGAGGCGACTGGCCCGGGTTAATCGTTCGGAGGAAACCTTGCCCTCCAACCTGGCCGTCATGACAGAAAACTCTTGGGAAATTGCTCGCACAACTTCGTGCGCAAGAGGTAACGCTGAGACCTGGCTTATTCGCCGACCGCCATCTCTTAAGGTAGAAAGACTTACAAAGCCCGAACTTTCAAGCTCTCGGAGCTCCTCGAGAAGGCGCGCCCTTGACGCTCCCAAAGCCTTCGCAAGTTCATTCGCAGTCATCGGCTTCGGACTCGCGACCAACCTCTTTAAAATTGACCACCGAGAGAGGCCAATTCCGTTCGATGAAAACGGATTGATATCCGAGAAAACCTGAGAAACACGCTGAATGCCTTCAAAATAGTCTTCTACAATATCGGTCAAGCTTGCAGCAGAAACCTCCATCACGCCACACCCTTTTCCTTGAGCGACTGAGCACATGTCTAGTATAGCTTGTCCTAGATTTGTCTGTCAATCAAGCCACCCCATGCGCATTGAGTAGCAACGCGGTGTAGCTGCTACGCCGAAACTGACGCTGGAGTATAGAATGTCCCCGTACGACAGTTTGCCACCATCTGCGTTTTGGCGATCCGGCGTCGCTGGCGCAACTCCGACAACTATTTCTGGGCTCTACCGAAAGAAATTCGACATTTCGCGGGAAATGGGAATCGCCACCGCCGGCAGCTGTTTTGCGCAGCACATCTCCAAGCATTTAAAACAGCGCGGTTTCAATATACTCAACGTAGAGCCAACTCCACGCGGCCTATCGTCGGAGGATGCAAAAACATTTGGTTACGATGTTTACTCTGCTCGCTACGGCAACATCTACACAGTGCGACAGCTCCTTCAGCTGCTCCAAGAAAGCCGAAACAAGTCTTTCCCTGAAGACTGGATATGGGAACGGAATGGACGCTACTTTGATGCTTTGCGACCGGGCGTTGAACCAGAAGGTCTAGAATCGCCGGAAGAAGTTCGAGCGCATCGGGCAAGGCATTTGCCACGAATACGCAAATTGGTTCGCCAAACTGACTTGCTGATCTTCACATTAGGGCTGACTGAAGCATGGGTACACAAGCAGTCGGGCACCGTCTATCCAACCGCGCCTGGGACGATCGCTGGGCACTTTGATCCGACACAGTATTCATTCAAGAATTTTTCTTATCAAGAAATCTACCGCGATTTTGTAATGGTTCATGGGCTTCTGAAGAGAATGAGGCCTCAGATTAAATTCGTCATCACCGTTTCTCCAGTTCCGCTTACCGCAACCGCGACTAAACAGCATGTGTTATCGGCAACAACCTATTCCAAATCTATTCTAAGAGCAGTCGCAGGAGAGATATACGAAAAGTACGATGATGTGGACTATTTCCCATCCTACGAGTTGATAGCGAGTCACTTTTCTGCAGGATCGCTTTTTGAACCCAATATGCGAACTGTATCGAGCAGCGGAGTTGCGCTGGCTATGGAAATGTTTCTAACTGAACATGACAAGCAGGAGATAAGCCAACGTATATCGCCCCCTACCCGCCGGAAGCGGCAACGCCGCAAATCGTCTTTGATCGCGGCGCGACCCGACGGAGAGACCGACGTAATCTGCGAAGAGATGCTCCTCGACGCATTCGCACCAAAACAATCTGCACAGGAAGCAGCCGAATCAATTCGAGCTACGCGGCAAAATTCCGAGGCCAGCGGCTAGGCCATTGCATCGCAATATTGGTGCGTCGTACTGAATAAATCACAGTGAGCAATTGCATGGCCAAGCGATCGAGTAAAAAACCTGTCTCCGCCAAAAACGTCTTTTTCGCTATCCCAGTAGCTCCTTTCGTGGACAATGAGCAGTGGAAGAGAGTTGGCGAGCTACTGGAAGCTACGCTTTCATCAATCAAGAATCAGAGTGATCCAAACCACACTACATTCGTGTGCGGGCATGAAAGGCCGCCGATTTTGGACGATAAACGGTTTGCTTTTGTAAATTTCATAAGCGCGACGTTTCCGAATCCGAGGACAGATATAGATCGCCGTCAGGACAAACGACGGAAACGCTGGGAAATAGCAAGGACTCTCCGCGAACTCGGCGGTGGATATTATATGTACTTAGACGCGGATGATCTTCTGCACTCTCAACTGGTGGAGTTTGTTCGTAACGATAACAATGAAATCGGGTACTTAATTAGTTCGGGCTACGCGTTGGATTTTCAGAATCGTTTGCTGGCTCCAATTCCGGGATGTTTCGGAAAGAACTTCAATCAGGTTTGCGGTAGTTCGGGCATCGTATTTATGCTCCCCGAAGATTTACCAGCAACTTCGTACAGCGAGCGGCACGATGTCGAGTTGCTGTTCGCAAGGATTGGGAACCATAAATACTTTGAGGCAGGAGCGATGCGCGATGGACGACACCTCAAACCGATACCCTTTCCCGCTGCGATTTATACTCTGAATAACTCGATAAACTTATCGAACCTCTTGGTGAGGTCCGGAGAACGTCAAAAGGATCTGATAAAATCCATCGAGAAGCATGCTATTCCCATCACTGATGAAATCGGACGCGCCTTTTCGCTACCCCTAGAGCAAGTCCGGAAGAGTACCGAGACCACCACCGATAATGATTTATCGCGTAGAGCGGATAAACCTACAACAGACGATTACTTACGTACCCTAAGCCCAGACGCGAAATTGATGGTCCGATTGCAAAGTTATGCTAGTCGGATGGGCTGGCTTAGGAGCGCGAGGAAAGGCCAACCGGTCGATCGACGCGGCAGACCATTGCCTTGGTATACTTACCCAGCAATTTCGTTCTTGTCGAAGCGCGTAAACTCAGACAGTTGCGTTTTTGAATTTGGGAGCGGGAACTCTACGTTTTGGTGGTCCGAGCGAGTAAAAAAGGTCCACTCTGTGGAGCATGATCCCGATTGGGGAGAGCTAATTCGACCACAGCTTCCCGAGAACGTGACTTTTGAGACCGTCAGCCTGGTTGAAAACGGTGATTATTGTCGCGCTGCGCTAAGGACTGGCGAAAAGTTCGACGTCATCGTGATTGACGGAAGAGACCGAGTAAACTGCGCAAGACAATCATTGGGCGCGCTAAAGCCCAATGGTGTGATTATTTGGGATAACACAGAGAGGCGAAGGTATGGCGAGGGAACGGACTTCCTACGAGCTGCTGGCTTTAGATGTTTGTCGTTTAGAGGGTTGGCACCGATAAGGGCGAAAGAACTTGAAACTTCAGTTTTTTACCGCGCAGACAACTGCTTGGCGATCTAGGCTGCACTGGCACTCTACAGTTGGAAATCGTGATGCCTTTTGTATTCACCGATCGATTTGTTAAAGAGCTCATTCTCTGGTCGAACGAAGCGAGCGATGGTCGCAAAGATCATCACATTACTCGCGTTGCTATGTATCGGGCTCTTAGAGATCGCTTTCTAGAATTTGACGAATTGGGAAAGCGAGCTCTTTCAATCTCCAAATCCAAACGGCTTGCTACAATCTTAGGACTTAGCAAAACGGAAATCGTTGAGGCAAACTACCCCGCTCACAGCTTTGTTGATCTGTCCAGCTTTGAAGACTCTAGCTTCGATTTCTGCGTTTCCGACCAAGTCCTCGAACACGTCGAAGGCAGCCCGTTTCAAGCTTTTTCTGAATCGGTACGAGTTCTGAAGCCTGGCGGCGCCATATGTCATACAACATGCTTCATCAATCCGGTTCATGCCCATCCAAACGATTTTTGGCGTTTCACGACAGAAGCCCTTCGAATGCTTGCGTCGCAAGCTGGCTGCGTAAACATTGTAGCCGAAGGTTGGGGGAACAAGGATGCATGGGCGCTTGTGCAACTTGGGTTACGCCGCTTGCCCTTAACGGAGGAAGTCGACCATCCACTGTTGGCACTCGCTACCCGTAATGACAAGCGTTGGCCGATGGTCGTCTGGGTAACCGCGACGAAACCGATTCCATGAATTTTCGGTCGACTGGACGAAAACATCGGCTTTCCGGATAGTATTTTCAGGCTGTAGCTTTGCGTGAGTGTCGGAGAGAAACATGCGTATTACAGTTGTCGGCTCTGGATACGTTGGCCTAGTTTCCGGAGCGTGCTTTTCCGACTTTGGTCATCACGTCGTCTGCGTCGATAAAGACCCCTCCAAAATCGACAGCCTCAAGCGCGGTGAGATTCCGATCTTCGAGCCGGGACTTTCTGAGCTTATTGCGAACAACGTCAGGGGTGAACGCCTTTTTTTTACGACTGAATTGCATGATTCAGTGGCATCTGCAGACGCAGTTTTTATTGCAGTTGGTACTCCATCACGACGTGGCGACGGTCATGCCGACCTCACATATGTTTATCGTGCGACCCAAGAAATTTCCGACGCAATAGACGGCTTCACAATCGTAGTCACAAAATCCACAGTGCCAGTGGGCACAGGAGATGAAGTTGAACGAATGTTAGGGCAGAAGCTGTCCACAGAACAATTCGCAGTGGTATCGAATCCAGAATTTCTTCGTGAGGGCTCAGCAATCCGCGATTTTAAACATCCGGACCGAATATTAATCGGCACAAACGACGCTCGCGCTAGGGGCGTGATGGCTGAAATCTATCGTCCACTCTATCTCAACCGCGCCCCAATTATGTATACTGACCGGAGAACCGCAGAACTAATTAAGTACGCAGCAAACGCATTCCTCGCGACAAAAATTGCCTTCATTAATGAAATGGCAGACTTGGCTGAGAAAGTCGGAGCTAATGTACAAGAAGTTGCGCGCGGGATAGGGCTGGATAATCGCATCGGAGGTCGGTTTCTCCACGCTGGCCCCGGCTTCGGAGGCTCTTGCTTCCCAAAAGATGCCAGCGCCCTGATCAAAATTGGGCAGGATAACGAGGCGCCCTTAAGAATCTTGGAGACAGTAGTCGCGGTTAATGATCAGAGAAAGCGAGCGATGGCGCGTAAAGTGCTTATTGCCGCGGGAGGAAGTCTGCGGGACAAGACGATCGCGGTGTTAGGCCTGACGTTTAAGCCCAATACCGACGACATGAGGGAGTCACCATCAATTCCTCTCATCACAGGGTTGCAAGACATGGGCTCACGAGTACGAGCATACGACCCACAAGGAATGAACGCAGCCCGGGAACTTTTGCCAAATATAACATACAGTGACAGCGCCTATGACTGTGTACGAGGCGCCGATGTTTTAGTTCTCGTTACCGAATGGGAGCAATTTCGAGCCCTAGATCTGAATGAGATAAAGAGGCTAATGAACGCACCGATAATGGTGGACCTTCGGAATATCTATCGGCCTGACGACGTGAGGCAATATGGCTTCAAGTATTTGGGGGTGGGGCACCCAGCAACAGGCAGTTAGCTGTTTCCAAACCAGAGCCATGATTTAATGGACCGCAAAAGCGAACTTCTAAGGGCACGATTGAGTGGATGAAGCGAATTTATATCGTAGACTCGCAGAGACCTGTTTCCACAGGTCTAATGATCTACTTGACCCAGTCGCGGCTGCTCGAGTTGCAAAGCTTGGCGAGTATTGGCTAAGAAAGGCTGCGGCACTCTCCGAAACTTCGGCACCAAATCTGCCTCCCGCGACAGTTGAAGCGCCACCTGAACGTGGTTCAATCAGACCAATCCGCAAAAGGGAAAGGAGAAGGCAGCCGCGACCGCAGAGCATTTGAGAGTGAGAACATCCACTCACGGTCGGCTGACACAATCGGTCACGAAACTCTTATAAGCCGTGCGGTTAATCCTCTTGTCATAGGCCTCTTTTGCGCATTCGAATCGAATTCGCGCTTCACAAACCGCGATGGCACTATGCGCATCTTCCCTAGTCACCTTGGTAGTCGCCTTAGCAACCTCATTTTTGCACTTGCTGCGCAAGCCCGATCGCGCGTCTTTACGGTCTGCCCGATCCTGCCCAAACGCATTCCCCAGCGTCACTGTCAGAGCGACGCACGCTAAAAAAAGCCGTATCATTAATCACCATCTACACTAACTTTAAGCTAACCCTGAGAATAGGGAACTCAAAAATGCCAATTTTTTTGTCGATCCGCAAGCCGGATATTTGGATAACGCCGTCGGGCGATATCACTGTGCGCGATCAAGCCAAGTTTTCCTGAACTCAGCTCAGATACGAGCTACATTAAAAAGCGGAATTCGCAAGCGTGTCGTAAATGGAACGTCTGGGTTACGTCGACTAATCCCAACAATTTAGCAAAATGCTCTAAATGGCGACTAACGATCCCAAAGCAAACGCGAAGCAATGGATATAGAACCCCTGTCGATCGCGGACGTTAAGCTCCTCCGGTCAAAGCACTTCGAAGACGCGCGCGGCTTTTTCACGGAACTTTACAATCGCGAAACATTTGCCTCATCCGGACTCGACTTCGACTTTGTACAAGACAACCTTTCCCATTCCGTTCACGCTGGCACGATTCGCGGTCTCCATTACCAGTCAACACCGTTTGCTCAAGACAAGCTAGTTCGGGTTCTCAAAGGCCGCATCTTCGAAGTGGCGGTGGACATCACACGCAACTCGCCAACATTTGGCAAACATGTTTCAGTAGAGTTGTCAGCTGACAGTAGAACTCAGTGTCTCGTGCCCATCGGTTTTGCGCACGGCTTCTGCACATTAGAGCCCGACACCGTCGTCTTTTATAAGGTCACGAATTTCCATTCACCGAGCCATGACTTCGGGATAAAATGGGATGATCCGGATCTTGCGATTGCGTGGCCGCCTCAAGCGCGTGAACCGAAACTTTCTGAGAAAGATATGTGCCATCCATTCCTAAGGGACGCCGTTGCGTTATTCTGAAGTGACGCACATGACGCACGCTAATAACTTGAAGCTACTCGTGACCGGTGGCGCCGGCTTCATAGGATCCGCTCTGGTTCGGTACGTGATCAACCAAACACAGCACGCGGTCCTCGTCTACGATAAGCTTACATATGCCGGCAGCCTCGATTCCTTAAGTCCCGTTGCAACAAATGATCGCTTTCGTTTTGTTCATGCGTGCATTAATGACTTTCCTAGGCTGAACGCAGCCATCGAGAGTTTTGCTCCCGATATCGTAATGCATCTAGCCGCGGAGAGCCATGTCGACCGCTCAATCAACCAGCCGGGTTCCTTTATCGAAACAAATATTGAAGGCACCTATAGTTTGTTGCAAGCATCTCTTGACTATTGGCGTAAATTGCCTTCGACGCGTCGCGAATGCTTTCGATTTGTCCATGTTTCAACCGACGAAGTGTTCGGTTCGCTCGATACCCGCGACCGGTTTAACGAGACTACAGCCTACGACCCTCGTTCGCCTTACTCTGCCTCCAAGGCAGCCTCCGACCATCTGGTCAACGCCTGGCACCATACATACGGCCTTCCCGTCGTGATCAGCAATTGCTCTAATAATTACGGTCCCTATCAGTTTCCCGAGAAGCTAATACCGCTAATGACGATTAACGCGCTCGAAGGGAAGCTCCTTCCTGTCTACGGAGACGGAAGCAACATCCGTGACTGGCTTCACGTCGATGACCATGTTCGTGCGTTGCTTCTCGTCGCCACTCACGGCGCGGTCGGTGAGAAATATTGCGTCGGCGGTCTGTGCGAAAGGACTAACCTCGAAGTTGTTAGTACGATTTGCGACACGATGGATGAATTTGCGCCCAGCGAAGTTCCAAGGATCTCACTACTGTCTTTTGTTGCCGATAGACCTGGGCATGATCATCGCTATGCGATCGATCCCAGCAAGATTATGTGTGAGCTCGGATGGCGGCCTCAGGAGACGTTCGAGAGCGGCCTGCGTAAGACTGTTGCGTGGTATCTCGAGAACCGACGATGGTGGGAGGGAATACGAACGAATGCCTATCGCGGTGGGCCGCTAAGAGTGGAGATCTGATTTTGCGCCTAAGAAGCGAAGGCAGAGACAAACGGAAATTCGCCGAAACGTTTAAACGCAACATGTTGCGGATACCCGCGGAATTTCCTTACCGAATGAACAGGATGATGCCCGATTGGGATATTACAGGTGTGAAGGCCGAAAGCGTCATTGTCGCGCACGTCGTTTAGGGCAATAGAGTGCCAATGATACAAAAAGGAATTGTGCTCGCGGGCGGAAACGGCAGCCGACTTTACCCAATTACGCTCGTGACATCAAAGCAGCTCTTGCCCGTCTACGACAAACCTATGATTTATTATTCTTTGTCGGTGCTGATGCTGGCGGGAATCAGAGACATTCTGATCATTTCGACCCCTCGTGACGCCCCGATATTTTTCGAGCTCCTCGGTGATGGATCAAAATGGGGTTTGGCTATATCTTATGCGATACAGACCGAGCCCCGTGGGCTGGCTGACGCCTTTTTGGTAGGTGAGCGCTTTATCGATGGACAACGATCCGCGCTCGTGCTTGGTGACAATTTATTTTATGGACATGCGTTGTCTGAATTTTTACGCGACGCAGCTGGCTTCGTAGAGGGCGCGGTGATCTTCTCCTATAGGGTCCGAGATCCCGAGCGCTACGGAGTCGTAGAGTTCGACAAATCAGAACGTGTCGTTTCTTTAGAAGAAAAGCCGCTGGCCCCGATTTCCGACTGGGCGATTGCAGGGCTATATTTTTACGACGATGACGTCGTCGACATCGTCAAGCAACTCAAGCCATCAGCGCGCAACGCACTTGAAATCCGAGATGTAAACCGAGTTTACCTGCAACGAAAGGCGCTAAAGGTGTATAGAATGGGGCGTGGCTTCGCCTGGCTCGATACGGGTACGTATGAATCTCTGATGCAGGCTGGCGAGTTCGTGCGTGCAATTGAACATCGTCAGGGCTTGAAAATCGCCTGCCTCGAGGAAATAGCTCTTTTAAACGGATGGATTTCGCGCGATCAGGTTGCCACGATCGGACACTCGATGAAGTCCGAGTACGGCAAGTACTTGTTACGCCTCGCAGGAGCCCAAGGATAAATTGAATCTCTTTGTGTCGGAGTATTCTGGGCCGAGGCTACACTACATGCGAATCCGTTCAGAGAGCTTTTTCTCTAGTTCGCCGCAGATCGCGTGCTCAACGGCGACATGCATTTCTTGGATGTGTTTGGTGTGGTCTGATGGCACATGAAAGCAGATATCGCAAAGCTGAAGCAGCCTGCCACCAGACCGACCGGTAAGGCCGATAGTTTCGATACCCTTGTCACGCGCCACCTCAATTGCCCGCAGCACGTTCCTGCTGTTGCCGCTGGTCGAGATCGCGATCAAGACGTCGCCGGCCTGACCTAATCCTCCAAGCTGACGTGCGAAAACCTCATCGAAGGAATAATCGTTCGCGATGGCCGTGAGCGCGGAGGTATCGACAGTGAGCGCCAACGCCGGAAGCGGTCCTCGCTCGATCAGATAGCGTCCAACCAGCTCCGCTGCGAGATGCTGTGCGTCCGCCGCCGACCCACCATTGCCGCAAAAAATGATCTTGTTACCGCGTTTAAGCGCCTCGATCGCGATTTCGGACGCGCGCTGCACGACCTCATGAAGGTGCGCAAGCGCCTTAAAATTCTCTGCCACCTGGAAGCAATAAGCTTTGAAGTCCAACTTATTCACTCGCTTTTCTTTTCGCCAGAACTCATAGCCGGTCACCGCTAAGGAAACTACCGGCCAAACGGAATCGAATACCCGATCCGGCTTGATCCGGCTTATCTGCCTTTTCGCACGCCCACTCCGCCAGCGGCGTCGGAAGAAAGGAACATAATCCCAGCCCCCTCAAAGCAGGCCGTAAGTTTCACCACGGTCGAAACATGCGCCATCAGCATGCCATCCGAGGCCCGTTCCAGGCGCTGCAGCGTGGCCAGCCCGATCCCCGACCGACGAGCCAATTCCGACTGGTGCCAGCCAAGCAACGCCCGCGCTGCTCGAATCTGCGATGGTTGGATCATAATACTGATCAATAAACGATTTTCGCCGCTTGACAATATATCTAAAACGAGCGCTGATGCATCGTTTTTGACAGTCAGGACCTAATGCCATGCAAAATCTCCTGTTTTCTAGGGCTGCCTATGCGGCGCTACGCGGGCGGCTCTTGGCCGAGGACCCCACACTCGACGAACAGACTCTCGCCGATACCCTTGAGGGCATGACGGACCTGCATGAGGTGGTAGCGGCGATCGTTCGAGGAGCTGTCACCGATGAGGCCTTGTCCGACGGACTTCGGAACCGGATCGCCCAAATGGAAGAGCGACTGAACGGCTACGAAAATCGGGCTGCGAGGCGCCGAGTGATCGCCAGGGACGTCATGGTCGAGGCTGCATTGAAGAAAATTACCGCCCCCGACCTCACGATTTCCGTGCGCTCAGGCGGTGCATCACTGCTGGTGACCGATGAGGCCATGATCCCTTCAAACTACTGGGTGCCCCGCGAACCTCGCCTGGATCGGCAAAGCGTTACAGCTGACCTCAAGCGCGGAATGTCCGTTCCGGGTGCCACCCTTAGCAATTCGGAACCCGTATTGAGTGTGAGGACCAAGTAATGAGTTTTTCAACAGCCCAGATCCGCCAACTGCAACGCGATGTGAAGGCATCGGACATTCGCACCCGAGAGGTTAACGGCCGCGAACTAGCCTATATTGAAGGTTGGCATGCGATTGCGGAAGCCAACCGAATTTTCGGCTTTGATGGCTGGAGTCGCGAGACGATAGAAACCCGTTGCGTGCTCTCCCGCGAAGTCCGCGGCACCTTTCACACTCTCTATACAGTCAAGGTTCGGATTTCGGTGCGCGCGGACGGAGAGACCGTGATCCGGGAAGGCTTCGGTACCGGCGAGGCGCAAGCACCCGCCCCTGGCGAAGCTCATGACAAGGCTATCAAAACGGCCGAGACCGATGCTACGAAACGCGCCTTTGCGACCTTCGGCAAACCATTCGGCCTATCCCTCTATCTCGGTCACCGCAAAACGAAGCCTAAGACCTCGAAAACGCCGGAGATCCAACGGCGGCGAACGCTGCAACGGATGGCTCCCAATGGACGATACTATGTCGTCCCGCGATCCAAACAACCACCGTTGGATTGGGTGGTACCGGGCCAGTCGATTCCAATCCCGAGCCAGGATCTAAGCCAGACGCCAGCGATCGAACCCTCCGCAAACGGTGACAGATTGTGGGACACTGCGTCCGGTCAACAAGCTCAACACTCCGCCACCATAGCGAAGGCGCTACCGGTTGACGAAAACCGGCGCGATGTGACCCCCGTAACCTCGAACTTAACATCCGACGTCTTGGTTACGCCAGACCAAGGCAATCCAGACATACTCGCGACGGATTATGCATCACCGTCTCTCCTGATTGATCGCCCGCGACGACGACGAGACAAAGAGCACCTCAAATACGTCGCAAGCCAGCCGTGCCTCGTCTGCGACCGCACTCCTTCGGACGCCCACCATCTAAAATTCGTTCAACCAGCAGCGCTGGCGTTAAAGGTCAGCGACGAATTTACCGTTCCTCTCTGCAGGACGCATCATCGTCAATTGCACCAGGCCGGACGCGAAGCCGAATGGTGGATCGACATGGACATTGATCCGCTCCCAATTGCTAACGACCTGTGGCGCGAATCGAAGAGCGCGAAGGTTAAAGTCGGCAATGACGAGTGACCGACAACTCTCGGCCAACCGTCTGAACGCTCAACGTAGCACCGGCCCCAGAACGGTGCAGGGGAAGTCGAGGTCAAGACGGAACGCGCTCAAACACGGCCTCACTGCGCGGACAATAATTGTCGGCATCGAAAACCCAGACGAATTCCTGGCATTTTCACGCCAAATTGCCTCGGCATACCGAACTACGTCGCCAGTTCAGCGGCAAATGGTTGAACGGCTCGCCACCCTGCTGTGGCGACTTCGCCGCGCACAAATGTTCGAAACGGGCCTGCTCAATATACAAGCGAAGCAGCAACGCAGGTTCAAGCAAAAGACCGTCGCCCCTGTCTCGCGAACCGTCATTCCACTCCGGCAGAGCCACCCTACTCCGGATGTGCCTTGCGCCATGCCCGACCAAGACGATGTCAAAGCTATCGCAATAACATTTCTACGACTCAGCAACCTCAACGGCGATACGGTAGATCGGTTGACACGGTATGAAACAGCCCTTTGGCGGCAATGTATGCAGCTCATCATTTTGCTAGACCGTTTGGCCGTCACCAGAGCGCCATAGGATCGTTGCGCATAGTGACAGGACCTCATATGGCGCGAACAAAATAGCGCGGCATATCAGTCCCGGTGTCTGAGGCTCACACTGATAACCTGGGCAAGTGTCCGACGTCTGGTTTCATCATTCAAGCGCACTTCAAGTCGTGGTCGTGTCGGAACTCGCCATAGTTTTTGACTTAGACGATTGGGTTCGTTTCGCAGAATGACGCTCCGGCTTTTAGACAAGCCGGCCTATAAGGCGCGAAGTTTGCAGACACATCGATCGAAGGTATTCCGAAACGCCCCGGTTATCGGTCTCGCCGTCCGCGCTTTCTCCGTCCTCGTGAAACTATCTGACCGGAACGTGGTGAAGCGCTGATTAAAGGGATCCCCGCCCGCGCGAGAGCAGCGCCACGATTCGAAACCATAACGTCAACAGCGGAACGCGGACTCAGCGGCATTCGAGGTGTCCCACTCGAGAATGCGAAACAAAGCCAGTTCAGATTCCGGACATGATTTCGAGATCTCGGCGCCCGCCATGATTTCCGCCACTCCCCTCGCCCGGCTACCGATTATATTGGCCACGCTTGGGCCTCCGAAGGCCCATCATGCGTAGCGCCTCGCGCAATGTCTCAATACTCACCGACGGCTCGGATGACACTTGGTTGTCGCGGATATACCCCATGATTTGCTTCAGCGACCAAGGCGTAAAGCCCGCAAGCCGTGAAGCGAGTTCGGAATAAACCGTTATCCGCTCGGCTTCCCCTAACTTGCCTTCGTGCATTCCAACACAGAATTCCAATGCTCGCCATTCGGTCGGGCGGAGCGTACCACGCAATGGCGTTAGTCCGTCCAAGCGTAGATCAAACAGATGTTCTCCGTTGGCACAGGTTACATTGCAGAAGCCATCGACCTCCGCGTCGGCAATGAGTTTGGCCGGATCACGGCGGCGCTCATTATCGAGCGCCCGTCGCGCTGTAAACGATTCCGCCGATGCCATACCCACCGCAATGCCGTTCCCATTCGCATCAAGCGGACTGAACAACGTAATCAGCGTGCGTTCGCTGAATTCAGGAAATCCCATTCTGGTTACTTTGATCGTCGCAGCGCCATAATGATCGAATCCGGACATCTTGCTATCGAGATACTCAACAGCATCGCTGATTGTCAGACGTGATAGATCAGGGTGAAAAACGTACGGCATCGAATCCAACCTTCCTTCGATTGAGATGAGGTAAGGAACGCATCGAACTACCGGCAGGCACCATGGGTAAATCGATCCCACGGGTCAACACCAAACCGTCGTCGGTGACCGCAACTTAAGCGGCAGCTCACGAGCTTCACAAAGTTGCCACAGTCGCTTTTGTATCGCGCTTGATGACAGTCCCGATAGAGTGATGATTATGACGGCTCCTTCCTCTCTACAGGGAGCCTGCTATGGCTACACGTGTACGTCTGAATCAGATCAAGCCCCGTTTGACCGATAGGCCTGCTGAAACGCACCCCCCGTCGGACTCAACTCCTCTCGCTGCTCCGGTCTCGATCGCTGATACGATTGAACTCGTCGCGATCGAGATGCTGAAAGCTCCAAAAACAGCTCTCAGACACCATCCAAGGAAGCAGATTGAGGAGTTGCAGTCGATCATTCGTTCAGTTGGTTTCCTGGTCCCTATCGTGGCCGACGAGGACAACCAGGTATGGTCCGGCATTGCCCGTCTCAAAGCGGCACAAGCACTCGGCATGTCGAGCGTCCCGGTAGTCAGATTCAAACAACTGACGGACGCTCAGAAGCGAGCCTTCCGGCTTGCCGACAACAAATTGCCTGAGAAGGGCAAATGGGACCGCAAGCAATTGGCCATCGAGCTTCCAGAACTCGCACCCTTGCTGGTCGCCGAAGGATTCGACATCTCGATAACGGGATTCTCGGCCGTTGAGTTCGACCACATCACCTTCGACTTCGAGCAGAACACCCCGGAGCCCAGCGATGGGTTCCACGAAGGTCTTATGACCGAAGCGCTCGTTTCACGGCAAGGCGACGTTTTTCGGCTCGGAGACCACGTCCTGGCCTGCGGCGACGCAAGAGATAAGGAACTCATACGTCGGCTGGTCGGAAATCGGCTCGCGGCGATGGCATTCTTGGACTGGCCATTCAATGTCTATTTCAGGGACATCGTAGGTCGCGGAAAGACCAAGCATTCAGAATTCGCTATGGCCAGCGGCGAAATGAGCAGCGAGGACTATAAGCGGTTCCTCAAAGACTCCGCGGCGGTAGCAGCGGCGGTTTCACTTGACTCTGCCTTGCACTTTCTCTGCATCGATTGGCGCCATATCGATACCGTGATGCATATTGGGCGCGAGGTTTACGCGACCCAGGTCAACCTCGCCGTCTGGGTCAAGCCCAATGGCGGGCAAGGCTCGTTCTATCGCAGCCAGCACGAGTTAATTGCCGTCTTCAGGGTCGGCGACGAGACTCACCTTAACAATATTGAGCTCGGCCGCCACGGACGGTCTCGCACCAACGTCTGGCAATATGCTGGGGTCAACGGCTTCCGTGCCGGCCGGATGGATGACCTTAAATCGCACCCGACGCCCAAGCCGGTCGCTTTGGTCATCGATGCGATGAAAGACTGCACGCGTCGTGACGATACTGTGCTCGATACTTTCTGCGGCAGCGGCACGACCCTTCTCGCCGCGGAGCGCATCGGTCGGCGCGCGGTTTGCGTCGAAATCGAACCGCGATTCGTCGACCTTGTTATCCGCCGCTGGCAGGACTTGACCGGACGAGACGCGGTCCACGTCGAGGAGGACTGCACCTTCCTCGAGCTGACATCGCGGAGGGCTGCGCAATGAGCAAGCGTAAGCCGAAACAGTCCGCTGCCTATGAGGTGGGCTACAAACGGCCCCCAACAGGCACCCAATTCAAGCCAGGCCAATCCGGCAACCCGACTGGCAAGGCGAAGAAGCTAAAGCCGCGCAACATCAGCCGGGATGTCCAAAGTGTTTTCACGCGCCAGATCGCGGTCCGCGACGGAAACCAGACCCGTCAGGTTCCCGTCATCGTTGCGCTCATTCAGAAGGCAGTGATCGACGCCATGAACGGGGACAAGCGAGCGACCCAGTTCTGCTATCGGGTCGCAGAGGCGTTCGGTGTGTTCCAGCTCAAGGATGATATTCAACTCGATTTGGAAAAGCTGACGCCGGAGGAGCGGGAGATTTGCATAAAAGGAGCCCAGCTTTTGAACAAGGCCGGCATGCTATTTCGATACGATCGGAAGTAGGCTGTTAAATGCGCGACAGCGTCTTGGTCTAAAACGCATCGGAGCTTTCAGGGACAGCGTGGTGTTGCTTGCAAGCACACCAAGAAGAGAATTCCCTGCTCTGCGCTCCAGCCCTTATGATGGGTTGTCGCGCCAGTGCATCGTGGCGGGATCCATCGCGATCCCGCCTTCGCTGTCGCCCGCACCCCACGATGGCCTCCGGCAGCTTCGACACGACCGCCGCGACTCTCCCGCCGCCGAGATTATCGGGACAAACGTAAAGGGCACGCGGATCGGATTCGTCATAGACATACCGGCGACCTCGGTCATTTAGCGATGCCTCTGCGGATTTTGTCGGTCCGGTTCTGACGCATCCAGCACCAGCCTGATGGCGTGACCACCATCGAGCGGGTCCACGCGAGATGTTGCGCGGTGGCCTCGGCGAGACGCGCGCCTTTCGACAAGCCATGTACCGTAGACCGGCGTGAGGTTCACGCTGACTGCATTCGATGACGGTTTTGCCAGCACCCGCCATCGTTCGGCCCGTTCACGAGCTCCGGGAGTGACCAGCGAATACGCCTGCAGGGCGGGTGAGGATTTCGGCGCCGACCATGACGTCGCCTTTTCTGGGGGTAACGCCGGAGCGCCCAGAGTGACGCGGCAATCTTGCCGGTATCCTAGCACCACCCCGGAGGATGTCATGCCGACTGACAGGATTTCACTCGATGGCCTCAGCTACGACTCGGGCAAAGCGATCGTGCAATTCAAAGTGAAAGGCTACCGACACGGCAAGCCTTTCTTGATCTTGGGCAATCTGCCTGCTCCCCTTCCCGCCGAACGATCAGCACTTGGCGAGAGCGAAGCAAGCAAAGCTGCCTTGAAGCACCTGTTGCGCGACGTTGCCGACAAAATCTGACGAAAATTTTCTTAAGCCAGCCCTCCTTTTCGGGGCCCTCGTCTTTCGATGTTCAGCGCCATCGACTCCTGAATTTTCAGAGCAAGAGCTTGGCGGCGCCATCGACGCCGGTTGCTTTGACCGCAATATCCAAGCACGATGATCAGGATCTGCATCTTGCCGCTGTTGTCGCCGGGCCCTTCGATATCGGCCACGGCATTTCAAATTCCCTGGCGCGCCTGACTTCGTTCCCTGCGCGTGGCTCGAAAATTCCCTGCGTTCGCGGCCAGCGATCCCTAGCCTCATCGCTGGAAATGCCCGACATTCCGCGTCTTTCACGAGGGCCGCTTAATCTCGAGGCCGATATTGTCGAGTTTATTCCCTGCAGGCAGGGAATACGAGGAATACGGCGCGGGCGCACCTTTCTTCAAAAGGGCGACCATGGCCTTCAGCGCCGCCTCGTCCACCATGTCCGGCGGATGCGAGAAGCGGTGGATCA
>VFQN01002279.1_pt1 | contig 30108 bp, 25 predicted proteins | sample 3512371 | NCBI WGS metagenome assembly VFQN01 (sample SAMN10412370, study PRJNA504923) | tailings metagenome | isolation source: Replicate 2 from Balatoc abandoned mine | place: Philippines: Itogon, Benguet | collected 2017-08-28 | reverse complement strand
GAATCCAGATGGCGACGCAGTGATCCGGGTGCCGATCTCCGGTCGATCCGGATTCTGGACGTTTGGCGGCACATTCTCTCATCCGCAGCATCTGGTGGCCGAGTTCCGTTTGCCCAGATCTAACAATAAGGAACTGCAACGCAAGCGATTTCTGATCCCGACGGGTCGCGGCGATCGGACGCTGCGGATAACTCTCCCATAGCGTCCACTGGACCTGCTTCATGCTCTGGCCAGTCATTCTGCCATTTCAGATCACCTGCCTGCTGCTGACGACCGGCGTCGTTCTTCTGACGGTCTACGCTTCCGTGTTCCGATGGAAACGGTGGCGAACCTTTCTGATCTCGGCTTTGCTGGCCCTGCTCGCGTTCATTCCGTCGTGTGTCGGCATCATGTTTCTGGTCGATGGAACCCGCTTCGGCAACTTTGAATTTGCAACATTCAAGGATATCAACGATCCACGTGCGAAACGGTATCTGCCGCCGACAGCAACCGCGATAAAAATGAATCTGCAGGCGAGCGGGTATCGGGCTCAGTACCGGATTTCTGACGAAGAACTGCGTACTTTTGTGGATCGACTCTGGGAAAAGTCTGATGGCTCGGCTCGCAAGACCCGGCAGGAAATTCACGGAATCGACTTTTCCGAAGAAGTAAAGGATCTCTTTGGTGACCTGAGCTGGGAGCCAATCGGGCATGTTGTCAGTTACCAGAGTCCCACAGCAGCCGATGGTGGCGGCGCCGTCTATTATTTCGACCCGTCACAGGGCGTGGTTTATCAGGGCACTGTGTACTGGTGACACCGGGAATTGCCTCTGTAACGCTCACTTGAATGAGAAGCGATTGTCACCCAGTTGAAATTTACCATCACATTCCTGTTGCTGGGCGTCAGCCTGACCATCGGGGCCTGGCGGCTGTGGCCGACGTCACTGTTGCTGGCGGCGATATCGATGTGGGCGGCGATTGCGTATTGTCTGCTGTCGGTGGCCTACGCATGGAACCGGCCCGGGATGCTGGGGAAACTGGCAGCCGGGCGACGGCGACTGGTCTGTCAGGTGTTATTCTGGCGGTACCTGGGGCTGAGCTGGTTGACGCTGTCCCTGTATGTGGTTGTGACCCGCCAAGAGCGTTCGGTGGAAGTTTTCCCGAATCTCACTCCGGGGCGACGTCTGTTTGCCGGTGAACTGGCGGACGTGCCCTGGACGGGAGTGCTCGATCTGGCGGCCGAGTTTCAGGAAGCGTGTCCACTAACTGCAGTGCCGGATTATCGATCGGTGCCGGTACTGGATGCGATGCCGCCCTCGCTGGCACAACTGGCGGAGTGTGTGGCCTGGTTGCAGCAGCGGGTGCCCGCCGGTCCGGTGTATGTGCATTGTGCCCTCGGCCATAGCCGGAGTGCGACAGTGGTTGCGGCCTGGCTCGTGTGTACGGGACTTGCCAGTGATGTTCCGGAGGCAGAACGCCGGCTGCAAGCGCTGCGTCCGGGAGTTCAGCTTCACGAAAACCAGCGTCTGCAGCTGGCTCGGTTTCTTCAGACTCGCTGAACCGGTAGGGTGCGTGGGAACGCGCACCCGGAATCTTGTGACGATCGTCAGAACGAGGTGCGCCACGCTGCCCCCTGCAAAATGAATCGACCGTGTCAGAACCTGTGGCCTCGTCAAAAACTGTTGTTCAAACGCCGTCCCTGCCGGATCCCATCCGCCGGAACACATACTGGTGGACGTGTCAGTTCGTGCTGCAGAACCTGTTCTGCTTCTGGCTGCGGTATCGGGCGCGAGGGCTCGAGAATCTGCCGGAGACCGGCGGGGCGCTGTTGCTGGTGAATCATCAGAGTTTTGTCGATCCGCTGCTGGTCGGTCTGCCACTCACGCGGCCGGTGAGTTTTCTGGCCCGCGACAATCTGTTCAAGGTGCCAGTCATCGGGCATATCCTGCGGAACACCTATGTGATGCCGATCAATCGCGAGGCGGCCAGCACGACGAGTCTGCGCGAGGCGATTCGCCGGATCGAAGGCGGTTTCTATGTGGGCATCTTTCCGGAAGGGACGCGGACCGAAGACGGTTCCGTGGGTGAATTGAAGCCCGGGTTCCTGGCGATGCTGCGGCGGACGACGGTGCCGGTCATTCCCGTCGGCATCGCCGGGGCGTTCGAGGCCTATCCGAAAGGCAGGTCGCTGCCGTATCCCGGCAAGGTGCGGGTGGTGTTCGGTGAAGCGTTTGATCGTGAATATCTGGGCCAGTTTGGCAAGTCGGATGAAGCCGGGTTGTTAAACCATGTGCGGACACGGATCGTGGAGTGTGTGCGCGAGGCTCAGGAATGGCGCGATGGGAGTTCCGGTCCAGGCAGGGTGACCGGTGAGGGGGAAATCGCGAAGCCGCCAGCGTGAGCAGGTGCGGATTTCGGTGGGCAGATTGATCTTGCCGGGGCGTGAAGAATCTGACAGAGTTCCGCCCCCATTCCGTTCTCCATCGCCCGGCGCTTCGAGTTTGCGGTCATGTCGACACCGCTGTTGTTCAATGTCCTGTTTGCCTGGAAGTGCAGCAACACCCATCACAAGCTGGCGCTGGATGCCCTGCGGCATCTGCAGGGCGCCGATGCGGAACGCTGGCGAAACTTCTTTCTGGCCAATATCGAGCGGTATCTGGAAGGTTCCAAGGCCCCGGATAACAGCTTCAAGGACTTCCGCAACCACGTCCTGCACGTGGGCGAGAACTTCTGGGGCGGTGCAGTCACTTCCACGCAAACCTGGTATGCGAAGGCCCGGCAAGCCCTCACGGAGAAGCGGTGGAGCGACGCGGTCTTCGCTGTTGGCGTGTTGAGTCATTACTACAGCGATCCGTGGCAGCCGTTTCATACGGGACAGTCCGAAGCGGAAGGCGTGGTGCATCGGGCCGCGGAATGGTCGATCGCCTGCAGCTATCTGGAATTGCAGCAGATCCTGGAACAGGACTTCGGCGGTTATCCCGACATCATGGTCCCGGATGGTGACGACTGGCTGGCAGAGATGGTCCGCGAGGCTGCTACCACGGCTCACGATTTCTATCAGCCGTGCATCGATCACTACAACTTCGAGATTGGCCGCAAGATTCCGGTCGATGGCTACGACCAGGAAGGCAAGGACACGATCGCGATGCTGCTGGGTTCAGCCGTGGTCGGTTTCGCCCGGATTCTGGATCGTTTGTTCGCGGAAGCCGGTGTCAAACCTCCGGGCACGAATCTCACACTTCTGGGAGTGATGGCCCAACTGACCGTGCCCATCTTCTGGGTCACGAAGAAAATGAAGGACACGAAGGAACAGCGTCTCGTTGAGGCGATGTACAAGGAATTCCAGCAAACGGGCAAGGTGATCAACACGCTGTCCGAAGATGACCGGACGCTGCGGAAGTTACACGCAGAAGAAGTGCTGCAAAAACCGCTGACGGAACTGGACCAGGAACCGGTCGGAGCGATTGGCAGTGCGTACGGAACAGGCACCGCGCCGCGATCCCGGACGCCAGCGGCGCCGACGACCCCGAAAAAGTCACCGGAAAAGCCGGCTGAAAAACCTGTGGTAAACGAGCCGGCTCCGAAGTCCACCCCTGCTGCGAAACCGGCGGCTGCTACCAGTTCCGCGACAACTCGCTTCTACCTGGCAACCTCCGACGAACTGGAAGCTGCCCCCTCGATTGGTCCGAAAACGGCGGAACGCCTCTCCCTGGCCGGGTTGAAAACCGTGGGAGATTTGCTGTCTGCCGATGCCGATCAGGTGGCGAAAAAATTGAATATGAAGCACATCGACCCGCCGATGTTGCGTTCCTGGCAGCAGCAGGCCCGGCTGGTGTGCGAAGTGCCTGGCCTGCGCGGTCACGATGCCCAGATTCTCGTCGCCTGCCACGTTCCCGATGCCCTGACGCTGGGGACCGAAGACACCGACGATCTGCTCTCACGCACGCTCACGTTTGTGAAAACGCCGTCCGGCGAACGGATTCTCCGCGATGGCAAGCCGCCCGACCGGGATGAAGTGCAGCGCTGGATTGCCTCTGCCCAGACGATGTTGAATGCGGCATGAGGCGGACGGCGGCTATTTGTCGGCCACCAGCTGGCATGTTTTCAGCTGGCACGCCGTCGTGAGGCTGTGCCGTGGGCATCGATCTGTGACCGTACGGCCTGCCACACTTGCTCCACCGTCAGATCCCGCATGCAGCGATGATGCTTCTGCGGACACTCGCGCTGCTGGCAGGGGCCGCAATCGACCGCAATTTGCAGATGAGTTGCGCGCGGATAGTGGGTCTCGCTCCACGCGATATGCGTGGGACCGAACAGGGTGACGACGGGCACGTCGTAGGCGGCGGCGAAGTGACGCGGGCCGGAATCGGTGGTCACCAGCAGGTCGCAATCATGAATGGCCGCCTGGGTCAGACCGATGCTGAGCGGTTCGTCGGCCAAGGAGACGACGAAGTCGCTGCCCGCCTGTTGCGCGATCCAGCGGGCGTCGTCACGCTCGGCCGGTCCGCAAAGAATCACAACGGCACTGTCCGTTTCCGTGACGATCCGCCGGGCCAGTTCGGCGAACGATTCACGCGGCCAGTTCTTCGCGGGACCGAAGGCTCCGCCGGAGTTGAAGGCGATCAACTGGCGACGCGACTGTAACGGGGGATGCCGTTGTCGGAAGTTTTGCCAGACCTGAGCTGCGGTCGAGTCCACGGCCAGCGACATCGCGTAACGGGATTCAGCCGCCGCCGGCAGTGTGCACCCCAGTCGCTCGACCAGCCGCAGATATTCATCAATGACCGGGTTCGGCACCGAGCGCGACCGTGGTGTGACGGCGTCGGTTAGCAGCCAGTTGCGCCAATCACGGGCGAAACCGATGCGGCGTCGGGCTCCTGATCGCCAGGCGAGCCAGGCAGTCCGGAGCGAATTCGTCAGCAGTAGCGCTGTCTCACACTGTTCGGCCTGCAGTTGTCGCAGAAATCCGCTGCCGCGCTGCGCAGGATTCTTACCGCGGGGGTTGTAGAGTAAGGTGCGATCGACCAGCCCGCTGCCGGCAAGGGTCTCGGCGATGACCGGCCGCGCGATGCCGACGATTTCGACTGCAGGAAAATCCTCACGGATTCGCCGCAGCGCCGCGGTGGCCATCACGGCATCACCCACCCAGTTGGGCAAGAACACAGCGAGCTTCCGCGGAGACACAGGCAGGCTCCTCAGCCCGGTGATGGAAATCAGCTGGAGTCTGGAATTTGAATCGTGTGGCCTGCTCGCCCTTCAAGGCGAGCAGGGTGTGTAGCAATTCACCTCGATGTGTTGCTCAAATCTGACTGAAGTCAATGCTCGCCTTGCGGGGCGAGCATGCCACCCCTGTTTGCCAGGCAGACTGGCATCTCTGCGGCAGCCAGCATCAGCCGGCTTTTCGCAGCGGCTGTTCGACGGTCGGGAACGGAATCGAGATGGTTTCCGATTCGCCCCGCAGCCGGCGGACGATTTCCGTGGTCGAGACGCCCGGCGTGATGCCCATCGGTTTCACGCGACCGCCATATTCCAGCACGATCTCGCGGCCGACGATCTCCTCCTCCGAGTAGGTGCCGCCTTTCACCAGTACGTCCGGCTTGATCTCCTTGAGCAGGGCATGCGGCGTGTCTTCATTGAAGGTCACGACATAGTCGACCGCTTCCAGACCTGCGAGCATGCGCGCCCGATAGTCTTCGTCGAAGATCGGCCGGTCGGCTCCCTTGCCCAGACGGCGGACGCTGTCGTCGCTGTTGATAGCGACGATCAGGCAGTCTCCCTCACGGGCGGCTTCCTGGAGATAGCCGACATGTCCGACGTGCAGCAGGTCGAAGCAGCCGTTGGTAAGGACAATCTTCTGATTGGCCTTGCGGCGGGCCGACACCTGTCGCAGCAGTTCGGGCAAGTCGCAGACTTTGGAATCGATCGACCGCATGTTTTCCAGCAGATCGACAATAATCTGCTTGCGGCTGATCGGCACGACCCCGACCTGTTCGACTTCCAGACCACCGGCAACGTTCGCGAGCTGACAGAGTTCGACCGGCGGGACACGGGCTGCCATACCGACGCCGATCATCGCCAGGACCATGTCCCCGGCTCCGGTGATGTCGCAGACTTCCCGCGGACGGGTGGGCAGATGGACCGATTCCCCGCCGCGCTGGGACAGGGCGATGCCGTCGCGATCGATCGTGACGAACGCCATATCAAGATCGAACATGCGGACGAGCTGCCGGCCGGCGGCCTCGGCATCGGCGACACAACGGACGTCAATCCCGGTCGCTTTTTGTGTCTCGGACCGGTTCGGGGTGACGCCGGTGGCGCCGCGGTAGAGCTGGTAGTCACCACCGGCCGCCGGATCGACGATCACCGGGATGTCGCATTCGCGAGCGGCCTGGATCAGCGGTCGCAGCAGGGCTTCGGTGCAGACGCCTTTGGCGTAGTCAGAGATCAGTACGGCATCGTACTTGGCGATGCGCGGGAGAATCACATTCAGCAGCTGAGTGGCGATTCCGGCCGGAATCGCCTGCCGCGTTTCCCGATCAACACGCAACATTTGATGCGGATGACGGTACTGCGCGCGGCCCATGAACCGCACCTTGGTGGTCGTCGGTCGCTCAGGATCGGTCACGATGGTTTCACAACCGATGCCGGCCTGTTCCAGATCATGCTGCAGCGCCCGGCCGTCGGTGTCGGCTCCGATCACCCCGGCGAGATCGACCTGGGCATCAAGCCCGATCAGCATGTTGGCGACGTTGGCAGCGCCGCCAAGCCGGGTTTCCTGTCGCTCTTCGCGCAGCAGAATGACCGGAGCTTCCTGGCTGATCCGTTCGGCGTCGCCCCAGACGTAGCGATCCAGGATCAAATCGCCGATGACGAGGAGCCGGGGATTGCCCAATTGCTCGACTGCGTCCAACAGATGATATGACATAATCGGCCCATCCCTGGCTGCCGACGAATCGTAGTTGGCAGTGCCCGTTCGCGTGACGCGGTTGACGGAATTCCGTTGGGACCACATCCTGTAGTCGCTCCGCCACCGCGTGAGAATCATCATTCAGGCGGGAAGGGAAGTCAATCCCGGATTCAGGGTCGTATCACCCCTGTGTCCGGGCGATAGACAGGGATCAGGGATTTCACCAGCACAGGCTCCGGATCAGGTCAGCAATCCAGTGGGAAATCAGAACGCATTGACGTTGCACGAATTGCAGCAACTGATTCGCCAGATGTACGGCGACAAGGATGCCTCGCGCGGCGTCGAAGGCACCTTCATGTGGCTGATGGAAGAAGTCGGCGAACTTGCGGCAGCCCTGCGGGATGGGTCTTCCCACGAGGAGTTGGCTAAGGAATTCGCCGATGTCCTGGCCTGGCTGGCCACCATCGCCAACGTCGCCGGAGTCGATCTCGAAGCCGCCATCCGCCTGAAATATGGCTCCGGCTGCCCTGGTTGCGGTCAGTTCGCCTGCGTCTGCGATCCGGCGGAAAAGCCGTAACCTCGAAGATCGGGTGCGTGTCAAATCCTGAAGATCAAAGGCGATCTTCCTCCGTGGCTAACATCTCTTCCCAATAAAATTCACCAGGAAACTGTTCAGTCATGCCCGAGTTTGCCCCCGTTGAAGATCAGCTCGCAGTGTTACGCCGCGGGGTCGAATCGATTGTGCCCGAGGAAGAGCTGGCGGCGAAACTGGAGGCCAGTCGCAAGAGCGGACGGCCGTTGCGCGTGAAATACGGGATTGATCCCACGGGCATCGATGTGCATCTGGGCCATACGGTTCCCCTGCGGAAGATGCGGCAGTTTCAGGAACTCGGGCATCAGGTGGTGATCATCATCGGGAATGCGACCGCGATGGTTGGCGATCCGAGCGGTCGCGATCAGGCGCGCGCCAAACGCCTCACCGCGGAAGAAATTGAGACCAACGCCCGGGATTACCTGTCGCAGGTGGGCAAGGTCGTCGACCTGTCACGGGCCGAAGTGCATCGCAACGGCGACTGGTTCAGTGACATGGGCCTCGCGGAGATTCTGCGGCTGTGCGGTCAGGTGACGGTGGCCCAACTGCTGACCCGTGACGACTTCGCGAAACGGTACGCCGCCCAGACGCCGATCTTTCTGCATGAATGCCTCTACCCCCTGATGCAGGCGTTTGATTCGGTCTGTATCGCGGCCGATATCGAGCTTGGCGGCACCGAACAGCTCTACAGCTTCATGCTGGCCCGCGATCTGCAAAAAGACGCGTACATCTGCGAACTGGGCCAGCGCTGGATGCCGGAGTCTGCGAAAGCGCGGCTCAACAAGGAAGGCACGCTGCCGCAGCAGATCGGCGTGATGTCGCCGATTCTGGTCGGTCTGGATGGCGTGCGCCGCATGGGCAAAAGTCTGGGCAATTACATCGGCATCAGCGAGTCGCCGTATGACATGATCAAGAAGTTCATGCAGCTGCCGGACAGCGTCATGCAGATGTACTATGAACTGCTGACGGATATTCCCCTGGAAGAGGTCACGGGCATTCTGGCCGGGCATCCGAAAGAGGCCAAGATGCGGCTGGGCACTGTGGTGATCGATCAGTATCACCCGGCCGGTTCGGGCCAGGAGGCTGCGGATCGCTGGCAGCGCGAGATCGGCGGCGGTGGTCTGCCGGAAGACATTCCGGTGGTGGAAATCGCGGCCACCGGAGTGATGAAGGCTGCGGCGCTCTTCAAGCTGGCCGGGCTCGTGCCTTCGACCAGCGAGGCCCGGCGGCTGATGACCCAGGGCGGGGCGTATGTGGGAGATCAACTGGAAGTGATCTCGTCGCCGGATCAGGAGATTATGCTGGTAGACGGATTACTGTTGAAAGCGGGGAAGAAGAAACTGGTGCGGTTGCGGCTGGTGGGTGGGTGAGGGGTTGCTATTGGGATTGAATCGCCAAACCGCCAGCGTGGGATGGCGCGCCGGTAAGCGCCCTGGAATTTTCCCCACAGAGATTCAATCGCGCCCGCCCCGTTCGTCGCTGGCGGGTTCGCGATTCGAGGGTGCCTCACGGCACGACCACGCTCACCCGCGTGCCCACGGGCAATTTCGGCCACAGTTTTCCCGTCGGGCTAATCCGGACACTCAACGAGGAATCTTCGGCGGAGGTCGAGGTCGTGGTCACCTGCGGAGGCAAGTCGCCCACGACGCCTTTCAGCCGCAGATCTCCCGGGAACAGCAGTTCCACCGTCTGGCCCGACTGGATCTTGCCCAGTGAGCGGGACGGCAAGGCTGCTGCGAGCGAAACCTGTGCATCGTCCAGCAGTTCGACCACCAGTTCGCCCGCTGCCAGATGATCGCCCGGCTGCCGGGCCCAGACACCCACGAGACCGCAAGTAGTGCTCTGAATGGTCAGTGAAGCCTGCTGGGCTTCCAGGGCCGCCAGCTCTGCCTCGATCTGCGTCTGCCGCTGATGTGCGACCTCGACGCCGGCTGCCACCCGGACCTTGTTCTCCAAGGCAGCGTCCAGGCCGTTCAGTTCCTTCAGGCGGGCATCGATCCGGGTCAGCTGTTTCTGCAGCGATTCCGCCGCAGCTGCTGCGGCATCCTCCTTCAATAACGCTTGCAGGCGGGCGGTATCGGGTTTGGCCGACGGCAGCGCCACCGGGCGCAGCGAAACTTCCTCCGTCGCCCGCTCCAGCCAGTGATCGACTTGCTGCAAATGCTCATTCCAGGCGATCTGCTCAACCTGCCGGGAGAGCCGTTCCTGCTCGAGCCGTGTCGATTCCTGCTCGGTCTGGTAGATTTCCCGCTGCAACTCCCGTCGCCGCCAGGTCAGTTCCACCTCTGCCGCCGCAGCAGCACGCTCGCCTTCGGCGATGGCCGCAGACAGTTCACGCCGCTTGGCCTGCAACCTCGCGTCGAGCTTTTCATCGGTGAATCGCAACAGGGGCGTTCCCGGCTCGACTCGCTGGCCGGATCTGGCCAGAACTTCCGCCAGCTGGCAGTCATAGCCCGCGACGATCGCGGTCCGCCGCACTTCCAGTTGAGCAGGCAATGTCTCCGCGGCGCGGTGTCCCCAGGTCTCGGCGACCGCCACGCCCAGACAGAGGGCGGCCCCGCCGAACACGAGCACCCGCACAAGGTTCAGTAAGCCGCTGGAATTCGATGGTGTACTCATCAACCAGACCCTGCCTTGCTGTGAGACGGGTTCTGCAGACAGGGAGCGCAGCGATCCTGGTTCCGCAAAACAACATCCCGGCGTCGGGGACTGACAACAGGCCTGCCAAAGCCGCCACGCAAGGAGTGTGTCTCAGATTGTCACATCGCATCGGATCGGCACGGACAGGGCTGTGACCTGCAGGAACTTTCACCCCGAAAAACCGTTCCGACCGCTTCGGAGTGGAGATTTTGCGCAGCCGTCAAACTCGATTGCCGGATTCTTTGCCGGCGGGCGAGATGCAGGCTTGCGAATACTGAACATGCGAATACAATTTTCCCCTCGGAAGCTGACAGAAGGAGAGCGCACGATGCGATTCGGTGAAGACTGGTCCCGGGCCAGCGATCTGGTGATTGAGGATTTGCTGTCGACCCACGCCATTCTGGCACCCCCAGTCGATGCCCTGCAACTGGCCCGTGACATGCAGATGAGCCTCGCGTGGGATGCCGGGCAGGCCGGGCGGGGGCGGCTGGTCAGACGCGGATCACAGACCACGATTCTGCTCAAGCCGGACGACCGTCCGGAACGTCTGCAGTGGGCAGCGGCGCACGAGATCGGCGAATCAGTCGTGTGGCGTGTTTGCCAGTCGCTGGGATTCGATGGTGATGAAGTCCTGCCGCGGCAACGGGAACAGCTGGCGAACGGGCTGGCCCAGCGACTGTTGCTGCCGACCGCATGGTTTCAGGCCTCGGTCGCTGAATCCGAAGGCGATCTGTTCTCGCTCAAGGCGCGTTTCCCGACTGCCAGCCATGAACTGATTTGCTGGCGAATGCTGGACCTGAAAACACCGCGAATCATCACAATCTGGGATGACGGCAAGGAGACACGTCGACGCAGCAATCTGCCGGGACGCCTGTGTCCGGTGTCCCGCATGGAGTCCCGCCTGTGGAGTAGTCTCTACGCAGGCGAGACTCCTGCCTGCGAGGAGTTCACCGATCAGGGCCGCATCCGTGGCTGGGCGCTGCACGAACCCGGCTGGCGTCGGGAGATTGTTTCCTGGGAAGTCCGGCTGGAGGAACCGGAGGATGCTGACTGGCAGGATTGAGGCACCGCTCATCCCGCAGTCTTGTCGGCAATCCAGTTTTATCGGCAATGAGCTCTCGCCGGACTTCAACCGCCTGCGGCAATGTTTCCTGCCGCAGGCGGTTCCCCGAGCCTGATCCCGCACTGCTCCAGGAAATTCCGACAGATGCAATCTGCCGGACTGCGTTCTCCGGCTACAATCACCTGTTGACGGCGGTGGTGATGGATGGCCGTCGTGACTTCACCGTGAACCTGTCGAGCCGTTTATGTGGGCGTTTGCCAGTCAGAACCTGTTCAGCCGTCCGGCCCGGTCGCTCCTGGCGATGCTGGGACTGACGGTCGCCATTTCCGGCATGGTAGGGCTGTTTTCGGTGACGGCCGGGATGCAGGCGACCGTCGACAAGACGTTCAACCGCGTGCAGGGCATCGTCGCGATGCAACCGGGCACCGCGATCCCGCTGTTTTCCAAACTGCCGCTCGGCTGGGCCGATGAAATCGCCCGGCTTCGCGGAGTCCGGCAGATCGCCCGTGAAGTCTGGGCCCGGGCGAATCTGGTTGAAGGCAAACCGACGTTCTATCCGCCGCGATTCCTGTATGGCACCGACGTTAACAACGTCGTGACCCTGAAAGCGGCAGTCTATCGCGACGACGTCGTCGCAGGCCGTTTTCTGACGCCGGAAGACGATGGTCAGCTGAAATGCGTGATCAGCCGGCAACTGGCTGATGAATACCACAAGGACGTCGGCTCGACGTTGCGGGTGGATGGCTCGGATCTCGAAGTCATCGGAATCTACGACGCCAACTCGTTGCTGCTGAATATGAGCATTGTCACGTCGGGAACCACGGCGCGGCAGATTTCCCGGTTTGAGGAGAATCTGGTCTCCGCGATCTATATCGAACCGGACGGAACGCTGAGCCAGGAACAGCTGATCGACGAAGTCCGCGAGCATTTCCGTGGCCGGCCGCTGGCGAAAGCAGCAGATCCCCTGGGATCGCTGGGACAATTATCGCTGGGGCTGTTGGGAATGCCGAGTCCTGTGACGGTTGCCCAGACCGCGACTGAGCCCGCATCCGCGAACGCTACGGATTCCACAGCGGATTCCACCGGGAAACCTGCGGAACCAGAACCGGTGATTGAAGTCCACTCGACCGTCGAATGGGGCCGGCGGATTCAGGAATTCGGCGGTGAGATGGATATTTTCCTGATCCTGATGAACACCATCGGCGTATTGATTGCGTTATTCAGCATCATCAACACGATGCTGATGAGTGTGACCGAGCGACTGACGGAATTCGGCGTGTTGCGGGCGAACGGTTGGTCGCGACGCAACGTCATTCATCTGATTCTCGCCGAGAGCGCCCTGCTGGGTGTGATCGGCGGCGTCTGCGGTTGTATCGTGGGCTACATCGGCACGCAGGTTATCAACGTGCAGTTTGCAGATCGCCTGAACCTGTATGCCAGCCCGCTCGTGCTGGGTGCCAGTCTCGGGTTCAGCCTGCTGATCGGCACCGTCGGGGGGCTGTACCCCGCATGGTGGTCGGTCCGCCAGTCACCGATGGCAGCCATCCGACGGGGTTAACGTCCCGGCAAGGGAATGAGTCATGGCCTTTTTCGACGCGCTGCTGGGAAACGCTTCCAAAGTGGATGCTCGCAAGGCCGAGCAGGAGTTCCGGGCCATCCTGTGTGAGGGTGAGGTGGTGGAGCATGCCTATCAGCTCATCCGCGATCTCTTCCTGTTCACGAACAAGCGGCTGATTTTTATCGACAAGCAGGGACTGACAGGCAGCAAGGTGGAATATCATTCCATCCCTTATCGCTGCATCACTCATTTCAGCGTCGAAACCGCCGGCCACTTCGATCTGGACGCGGAACTCAAGATCTGGGTCTCCGGTAAGGGAGTACCGTATCAGATCCAGTTCAACAAGAAGCTGAGCATCTACGAGGTGCAAAGCGTCCTGGCCAGCTACGTCTTGAAGTAGCTTCGGGTCAAGTCGAGCAGAATCCCGGAACCAGCAGATTTCGGGACCAGCAGCGTGTGGCGTTCAGAATCCGGACGGCTGAATGTGGAACGGACCGGAAGACGGTTTGGGAGTCGTCACCCAGTTCCGCTGTTCAATCACTCGCGGCACCGGGACGGCGAGCATGTCGGCCGCGGCGCGGGCGGGGGCCGTTTCCGGAAGCTGCCGTTGCAGGGTCGCCAGTTGTTCCCGCAGGGCCCGCATCCGCGTTTGAGCTTCCAGTTCGCGCACTTCGCTGTTTAACCGGGAAATTTCCGCATCCAGTTCGTCCGTCAGCAGCAAATTCAGTTTTTCCTCAAACGCCGCCCGGAGTTCATCCAGCCTGGGACTCCGAACAACGCTCAGGGCGTCGGCAGGCTCTTCAAAACCGAATGGGTCTGGAGACGGCTGACCGGGCATGGGCTGAACCGGAACCAGTTCCGGTTCATAGACGGTGACCGTCCGCAGGGTGGTGTTGCCGTTAGGCAGGCGGATTTCGACGGTCCGCTGATGCGGCACCATAATCGTCCGGACCTCTGGCATCGGGCGCGGGGCAGGGATCGACGAAGCCGTAGCACGGCCCGGACGGAAGTCAGACACGGAATCCGGACGGGCACGAATTCCCGGTTCCGGCGGCGGCTCGAAAGGATCGTTGAACGGTCCGGCGAAATTCTGAAAAACCGGGGCGGATTGCGGCATCGCCGGCTTCACAGGTTCCGCCACGATGCGAACCCGACCTGGTGCCGCCTGCTCACGATTCTTGCCGGCGGATGAATTCGCTTTCGCTGCCGGCTTCGCGTCAGCAACTTGATCCGCTGCGGCAACCAGGCAGGTGTTCTCACTGCGACAGGTACCGTCTGCACGGCAGGACGTTGTGAGAGCAACCTCTGCGATTCCGGCGGACTGTGTATTTGTGGTCCCGCGCTGCTGTGCCCCGGCCGACAACAACATCGTCCGGCCTGCGAAACCGGTCGCTACCACCAGAATCGCGACGCTCCCGAGCAACCTGCTGCCAGTGAACCATCCATACTGGACCATGAACTTCCTCCGTGTCGGTTGCCGGGACGCCTTCCGTGAACGGCACACTCTGCCGCGCCTGTCCACTCCGGTCAAGATGAATCATTTGCTGTCCTGTGGACGGCCTTCCAGTCCTGTGGTTGGGGGCGCCGTGACTTCCAGACTCTGGTCAGGCAATTCCCAATGTTCCAGTGGCCGGTAGACAAGCCTGTGATTCCGGAGTTGATCCGCGTGATCGCGACAAAAACGTTCCAGTTGGTCACGGTAGTCCATCAACTCCACGTCCATATCCGACAGCACTCCGGAGAATTCACCCACGTTTGACGGACCTGATCCTTGCCGGCTGTAGCCGTGACGGACGGCATGCGACGTGGCATGCCGGATGCCGTCCGCGTGAGCCAGATCCATCAGTTCCCGGAACAGAGGACGACCGAACAGGCTTTGCAGGCCCATCCCGTGCGGAGTTTCTCCCTGCGGCAGGTAAATGCACAACTGGCCGATCTCCCGGGACATCTCCTGACGTTGTGCGGGCAAGCCACCTGTCTCTGTGAAATCAGGTGTGAATGCGGAAGCCGTGCGGCCGGAGAGAGTGGAGTCTGGTGCGGGATTGCGGGCAGCGCGCAGTGTCTCTGCCGGGTCCATTTCCAGAGATGGCGTTTTGGGAGTGCCGATGCGTTGTGACAGATAGATGCCGGAATGGCCGCTGAAGAGGTAGGCGGTGAAAGTCGCCACTGCGAAATACACGGCATACTCGCCCCCGAACAGTTCAATCCCCATCAGGGTGCAAGCCAGCGGGGTGTTCGTCGCGCCGGCGAAGACCGAGAGAAATCCGAGCGCTGCGAACAAATCGACCGGCGCACCGAGCAGCAATGCCAGGGTGTTGCCCAGCGCTGCTCCAATGAAGAATAACGGCGTGACTTCCCCACCCTTGAAACCGCTGCCCAGGGTGACGGCAGTGAACAGCAACTTCCACAACCAGCTCCACGTGCCTGCCCCTCCCGGCTGAAAGCTGCTCAGGATGCTGACCTGACCCGGTTCAGCGGATGAGACCCCCAGTCCCAGATAATCGCGCGTCCCGAGCAGCCACATCATCACGATCACCAGCATCCCGCCTGCAGCCGGGCGCAAGACCGGCCAGCGGATCGCTGTTTTGAAGAGCTGGTGCAGCCCGTGAACACATTCCGAGAACAACACGCTCGTCAGGCCGAACAGGGCAGCAGCCAGTACTACCTTGCCCAGCAGCGGGAGCATCACCGGTGCGAGATGCAGCGCTGAACCTGCAGGCAGTTGACTGGCGACATGGTAATGGGTGTGCTGAATCCCCCACGCAATACAGGCCTGATCAGAGGCGATTCCGGCGATGAGGCACGGAACCAGTGCCGCCAGATTCATGCGACCGATGGCCAGCACTTCGAGTGCGAAGATAGTGCCCGCGACGGGCGTGCCGAACACTCCCCCGAAACCGGCGGACACGCCTGCCATCAGCATAATGCGCACGTCGGCCCGGCTCAGCTGCGGGAACAGGCGAATGCACCCGCTCGCCAGACTGCCGCCCATCTGCACGGCTGTGCCTTCCCGACCCGCCGAGCCTCCGAACAGGTGCGTGACGACCGTGCCGATCAGAATCAGGGGGGCCATCCGCAACGGCACACCGCCCCCGGGTTCATGGATTTCCTCCATGATCAGGTTATTACCGGCTTCCACGGACTTCCCGAACAGCAGATACAGGGCACCGATCGCCATGCCTGCCAGCGGCAGCAGATAGACCAGATCCGGGTGACGCAACCGGGTGGCGGTCGCAGTATCCAGCGACCACAGGAACAGCGCGCACGCCGAACCAACGACGACCCCCAGGGGAATTGCCAGTCCCAGCCATTTGACCAGAAACCAGCCGAGCGCAAGTTGCTCACGCACACGGAAACGAAACGGCATCGAATCAGGTCTCCCTCAACGGAACTCCGGGGGGAGATTGCGATGCGCACTCCCACCCCGTCGGGTAGGAGTCATCAGCGGACACCGGATCAACCAGTCCCGCGGTTCACGGCGAACTCCATCGCCACTCTCATTGTGGTCCCAGTTTCTTCAAAAGCCAGTCTCCCGTCAATCCCCCGGGTCGACGGGATTTGCGCGGCAGAACTGACGGCCTCCGTGCCGTGAGTGCGATTCCGCCTGATTCTGTCTATACTGCCCGCAGGGTTGCGAGCGCAGAATTCCCGGCAGGACCTGCCATGGGCTCAATCCTTCCGCCAGCCCGTTCAGGTTCCGATCGAAAGTTGAATGCAGTGACGACCGCGGCTGAAATTCCCTCCCTCGATTTGTGTGGCCAGGTATTCGAGGCGGTCCAGGAAATCGCGGTGGTGGTCAGCCAGGAACAGGTGGCAGCCAACACGTTTCGCATGCGTCTGGAATGCCCCGGCGTGGCGGCACAGATTCGTCCTGGGCAGTTCTTTATGGTGCGTTCCCTCGAACGCAGCGATCCGTTGCTGGGCCGACCGTTCGCATTGCTGGACATCATCCGGAATTCTGGCGGCGAGGTGACCGGTCTGGATTTCGGCTACGTGGTCGTCGGCAAGATGACACAGTTGCTGTCGCAGCTGGACGGCGGAGCCCGGTTGAGCATTTGGGGGCCGCTCGGCAACGGGTTTTCCCTGCCGCAGGCAGAGCATGTGGCGATTGTGGCCGGCGGGATCGGCCAGACGCCGTTTGTGGCCATGCTGCGGGAATTGCTCGGTCTGGAAACTTACGGATCATCGCCGCGCCCGCTGTTGCACAAACCGCAGCAGCTGACCTTTTGCTATGGGGCACGGACCGCAGCAGCGCTGGCAGGCGTGGAGTGGTTCGACCTTCCCGGCGTGGACGTTCGCCTGGCCACCGACGACGGCTCCCGCGGACATCACGGTTTCGTGACCGATGTGCTGCGACAGCTGATTGCGGGCGAGGCTGCTCCCGGCGAAGTGTATTGTTGCGGGCCCGAACCGATGATGCGCGCGGTGGCGAACCTGATCAATCCGGCCGGCATTCCCGGCTGGCTGTCGCTGGAAACCCCGATGGCCTGCGGTTTCGGCGCCTGTTTCAGCTGCGTCGCCCGCATCCGCCAGCCCGACGGGACCTGGGACTACCGCCGCTCCTGCGTCGAAGGCCCCGTCTTCCCCGCCGCCGACCTGGTCTTCGCCGAAGACGCGTGATCCGTGCTGTAGGAGAACGTTTTCGAGGTCATAGTTGTTCAATTCGGTTGCAGCCGCTTTAGGGCTTGCTGGTCGAGAGAGCGTGCCTCCTGATTGGGAAGCTAAAAGTTTTACGAGCCCGTAGCCTGAATCCAATCCCTGATCCGATTCTCTAATCTGACTACATCTTCGCTGCATAGGGAGCGTATTCGCGAATAATTTTGAGAGGCTTCGCGTCCAAGTGTTTTTCTGCCTTCTCCCGGCTCGTCAGTCAATCCTCGCGATTCTGCGAACGGAATAAAGTAAGATTCCTTGGGGTGAATCTCATTTCGAACTATTTCCCAACGCCAGCCCCCTGGAAGCGTTTGGGCCGCAAGAGCCCAAACTTCGATTTCTTGCCAGGCGTGTTCACCCAAGAGGTTTCTGTCTGATCCCAGGATCATTGCAGCCCGGCTTTCGATAAAGTCCAGGCTCGCTCGCCGATTCACATCCCCATCACGATCAACGACCAGGAGAAACAATTGAACCATTCGGTACATCTCGATGATTTCGGAAACTCGCTCCCAGTTCAGTGCCTGAGCAATGCCTCCGAGCAATGGATCTCTGCAAACCTGGATATTCGCATTCGGCTTTCCTGCTCCATCAAGCATCTTCTTAATGATCGGGAAAAGTATGTACTGATCCTTCCGGAAATCCTCGGGTATGACAAGCACGTTGAGGCTCATTAGCGGTCAATGCCTCCATGCGAAAATGCCATCACGTTTTCAAACCAGCCTGATTCGTGCAATCTGGATAGATTTTGCGTCTCAAGCACTTCCCGTACTGTTGGAATATCCATGATCCGCTGAATGTGACCCACTGCTTCGTGTTCTTGGCGATAAATCAGAACTGCATGTTCTCTTGCTGTTTCACTTAACATCGCCAAGAGCTGCGGCGAGTGCGACGTGGCCACAACTTGTACACTTCCGTTTCGAGTATGTTGTTCGATGAGTTGTAGAAGCAGGGCGACTCGCGTTGGGTGTATTCCATTGTCGATCTCTTCAAAAAAGTAGAAGTCTGCCGAGTCGGGCCCCATAAGTGCAGCTGCAATTGCTAGAAATCTGAGCGTTCCGTCTGATGCACTATATGCGCTCGTTTTATTGCCAGAAGTTTCGACAAGTGAAACCAAGATTCGTCCGATCTGGTCGCTGGAAAAGTCAAAATCCTCGACATCGATTGGAGTTAGTTCTCGTACCCATTCTAATAGCGCAGACTTTAGCGAAGACTCCGCGCAAATCGCCTGTAAAACAGAAGATAGGTTCTCTCCGCGGTCTCCGAGCACAGTCTGGCCCGGATATGACGGCACTCGCATTATGTCCGGAGAAAGGTCCAGAAATCTCATTGACTGAAGTGAATTCATGAAGGCATCAGCAGGCTTTCTGTAGCGATTTATCACATCCTTACGCTTCGCAAGCTGCGACAATACCGGAGCGGTTGATAGGAATCTAAGACGTTTTCCGTGCTTACGATTTTGTTTATCTCTCGGAAGTCTCACGAATATATATTCTGGCTCTTCTTGCGCGGGAGGGTCGTCATCCGGGTGTGAATCAAATGAGCTGGGCCAAGATGTAGTGAATCTCTCTTTAACGACTCTTGGCCCTGAATGAGAATCAGCAACATTGACAGTTATTTTATGTGTGGCGCTCCAATTCGGGCGACCACGCCATCCTGATCGCTCCGTCTCATTATGTAGTGTTGCTTTGGTCTCAATAGTGAATTCGTTGAACGTATGCTCGACAACCTCCTTGAGTCCGCCTCTCACACCTTTCCATTGTAGTGTTCCTCCCTCAACATATTTCTCACCAATTATCTCGGCTAGCGCATATCCTCGAGCGATTCCATGCACAAAACGAAATGCATCACGAATGTTGCTTTTCCCCGACGCATTTGTCCCGACGATGATGGTTAAGGGACCGAGTTTGATGGTCTCATCTGCAAAGTTCTTGAAGTGCCTTAGTCGCAGAAAGTTGATCATCGTGTGTGCCGGTGGAGCCTCATTGACTATTACGCCACATCGAACATTGTCGGCTGCGTGGCCCAGTCTAAGCCAATCTGCCATCGTAGTCCGCGCAACCTACCCTATCTAAAAGCCATTTGTCACTACCCAAACACCTCCGGCTTCAGGAGCGGGAAGAAGATCACGTCGCGGATGGTTTGTGTGTTGGTGAGCAGCATCACCAGGCGGTCGATGCCGATGCCCATGCCGCCGGCGGCGGGCATGCCGACTTTTAGTGCTCTCACGAAGTCGTGGTCCATTTTGGCCATGGAGTCTTCCTCGGCGAGGCCATCCAGTTGCGTTTTGAAGAGGTCTTCCTGCAGGCGTGGGTCGTTGAGTTCGGTGTAGGCGTTGGCGACTTCCAGGCCGTCGACGAACAGTTCAAAACGCTCGGCGATTTCCGGTTGGCCGTTTTTGCGCTTGGTCAGCGGGCACATGCTGGACGGGTAGTCGGTGACGAAGATCGGGCCGACGAGGGCTTCCTCGACGGTCGCTTCGAACACGTCGTTGATGATCACGTCCGGGTGGCGGTTTTCGGTCTTTATGTGCAGTTCCTGGGCCTTCTTCGCGACTGCGGCGGTGTCATGCATGTCGCAGCCGGCGTGTTCGCGGAACAGGTCGCCGTAGGTTCGCTGCTGGAACGGCGGGGTGAAGTCGATCGTCTTGTCGCCCCACGGGACGACGGTGGTGCCGTTAGCGGCGAGGGCAGCATTGCTGATGATCTTCTCAGCGAGCCGCATCATCACTTCATAGTCGCCGTAGGCCTGATAGAGTTCGATCATCGTGAACTCGGGATTGTGGGTGCTGTCCACACCTTCGTTCCGGAACACGCGGCCGATTTCGTAGACGCGTTCGATGCCGCCGACCATCAATCGCTTGAGGTGCAGTTCCAGGGCGATCCGCAGATACAGGTCGATGTCGAGCGCGTTGTGATGCGTGATGAACGGCCGCGCGGCGGCGCCCCCGGCGATGGCGTGCAGCACCGGCGTCTCGACTTCAAAGAACTCTTCGCCCTTGAGCGTCGAGCGGACGGAATCGATGATCTTCAGCCGCCGGAGCATCCGGTCGAGGACGCCTTCGGTGTAGATCAGGTCGGTGTAGCGTTGGCGCAGCCGGGTCTCGATGTCTTCCAGGCCGTGCCACTTTTCGGGTGGCTGGGCGAGCGACTTGCCGAGGATGACCAGTTGCTTGACGAAGACGGTCTTTTCGCCGGTCCTGGTCAGCTTGAGGACGCCATCAACGCCGATCTGATCGCCGCGGTCGAGGCAATCGACGAGGTTCCAGGTCTGTTCGTCGACGTCCTTCTTCGAGACGGCGATCTGGATTTTGCCGGTGTAGTCCTGGATGTGGCCGAACCGCAGCTTGCCGGAGTCGGCCCAGCGGATGAGGCGGCCGGCGACGCGAACGGTCTCGCCGTCCACGCCTTGTTCTTCCGGACATTTGGCGCGAGCCGCATCAATATGCAGGTGGTTGTCGAACCGCTGGCCCCAGGGATCGATCCCCAGTTGTTCAATCCTGGCCAGCTTTTCAAGACGGGCGGCTTCGAGGCGATCGGTCGTGTCGGTCATGGGAGGTTGAGAGTTTATCGTTGAGGGTTGAGAGTTTTTGCTGCCCGCGGCGACATCGGATGGGTTGTTCCACCCGTTGGTCCGCGAGGCAGGACGTTGAGTTTCAGGGAGCGCGGTCAAAGCAGGGAGACAGCATCGGCGGCGGACGGGTTCAGAATGATCGCCGGTCCGGGACGAGTGTTCACTGCGAATGCGCGCACTCCGGCGCAGTGGGGCACTATCGGGAAATGACTGCCGGATTGCAACCTGTCGAGGCGGACCGATGGAAGTTCGTACCGAACCTGTTATTCACTCCCGGGTTCTGCCTGGATCGATCTATTGGTATCAATTTCAGCAGTGGGCTGTTCAGGTCAATCACATGAGATGCAGCCAGTTCGTTCCCGTTGAGCGATCTTGTCTAGAAGCTCCTGCCTTCGTTGCTGAAAGTGGACTGCATCCTCTGCCAGCTCATTCCTGTTCTGAAATTCGCGGACAATTAAACTGATGACGAGAGGCGTGCCAAGCAACGCGGCGAGAATAAAGAACGGGTTGACTAAAACACCGAAGGCGAAGAGAAAAATTCCGGCAATCGTGATCAAGATCCCAAGTAGTATGGCTAAATTCCTGTTCGGTCGTTGAATGAAAGCTGGTTTGCCTTGTACTGCTAACGAATGCAGCTTTTGTTCCCAGTTCTGCTCCAGTTCCAGAAGAGAGTGCTTCAGTTTCAGAACTTCAGTAGCCTCAGATAGCCTTGAAGTTTCCTGCTGCAGGGATTGAATCACCTCGGTAAACACAACCGATTCAGTTCGCTGGACGTGCAACTGGCTGTGGCAGAAGCGGCAGGTGACGTAGTTGACCGATGTCGGAATCTCCAGTGGAGCGCCGCAGTTGCCGCAGTTCAGGGTCTGGAGTTCAGGCATGGATCGGCATTCCTCAGGGGGAGGTCTGTCGATAGGTTAACGCATTCCGGATGAATCCGGATCAGGAAAGACCGGACGGCAGCCCTCGAATTGGCGAAAGGAACTCAGGGAGTCGGCGCGGCTGGAAAGCATTCGGTATGCGTCTGGCCGTCACGGCCGAAGTACAGCACGCGGCGGCCAGTGATTTGCACGAAGTAGCCCACACAGCCGGCGGCCATGGATTTCTGGACGAAGTCGGGGTAAGTGTGTTCGCCGCGCTGGCTTTGACGCACTGCCGATTCCACGTCCGTCGCCGAGAATTCCGGAGCCGTCCGATGCGCAGGATGCGGGGTGGAGACGACCAGCGAATCCCCGTCCGCCAGGTAGTACGTGATTTCCTGACGCGAATAATCGGTGTGATAACGCTCGACGCCGAGTGCGCCCAGTCGCTGCACGATCTCCGGAAAAACCAGTTCGCCCGTCCAGGCAGCGTGCGCACATTGCTGGATAACGGCCTGTTGTTCCTGATTCATAGGTCGCTGCCTTTCTGGATGGCGGATGCGAAGTGCCGGAAGGGATCTAATCGACCGGCGTGTCTTTCCAGCCCTGCTGGCGGACGATGTTGCGCAGCAAGGTGATCAGCTCTGCTTTTTGTTCGGCCGACAGATGGCCGAAGAATTCACGGTCGTTGTCGTCGGCCAGTCGCGCCAGCACCGGGACGAGTTCCCGTCCGCTGGCGGTCAGTGACAGGGTCTGATAGCGGCGATCTCCGGCGACATCCGACCGGCTGACCAGTTGCTTGCGGCACAGACGTTCGACCAGTTTGGAGATCGCGCCGCGCGTCATCCCGAGCCGTTCGGCCAACTGGCTGGGATTGGCGTCCTCTGCCTGGAGGAGTTCCCGCAGCAGAACCCATTCCGCGACCGTGACTCCCTGCCCATCCACCTTGTGGCTGAAGGCCTGTGAGACATGATTGGAGACGAACCTCAGCCAGTAGCCGACATGGGCTTCCAGAGGGCTGGGCGACCGTTGACGATTCATCGTTCAGTTCCCGCTCGCTCCCCACCATTAGTTTCCTAGGAAACTATAATTGCGGGAATGAAGGCTTTCAAGTGAGAACTGTCAGACCGCCTTGTCAGTGAACCACCCGGGGAATCCATGACGTGAGGATTTGCTGTCCGCAGGCTGGCGAGGATCAGGCGGATCGCTCCAGGCGGACCAGCTGACTTTCCAGCCGGGATCGCTCGGAGAGATAGCGGGCTTCCGCGGTGGACAATTGTTCGTCGAGTCGGTGACGGTGAATGTTGTAGCGGAACGCCGGGATGAAGAACATCAGCAGCACGAACGGCAAACCCAGGAGGAGAAAAATGAGCGGTTCCGGTTTGAATTCGATGAGACGCAGGTTCATCACGAACACCGCGACCCACAGGACCAGGTCCGACCAGCGGATCGGCCGCCAGGGAGATTGTCGGGCCTCGGCCTGCAGTTGCTCGCGCAGCTGTGTGTGCTGCTCCGTCAGCTGAACCAGCTGTTGTTGCAGCTGGCCGATTTTCAGCCAGACATCTCTGGCATCAGGCGAGTCGAGACTCGCTGCTTCAGTGTCCGCCATCGGTCCTGGCTCCCCGCGGAGATTGTCCCAGCGCCGTCAGCTGATTTTCCAGCGATACCCGCTCCCGAAGATAACGCACTCTGGCGGCCATGAAGTCCTGCTCCTGCAGATCTTCGAGACTCCCGGTCAGACGAGCCGCGAGCCACTGGATGACGACGACGACGAGGTAGACACCGATCAGAGCGGGAAGATCGTGAGTTCATCCGGAGGTGAAATGTACACGACATCTGACTGCCAGGGATCGGATTTGGCCTGGTCGCCCAACTCACCATAATAGCGGGTGCGGATCTCCTGCTACTCTGCCTCAAGACGATTCAGCTGCTGTCGCAGACGTTGAGTTTCTGCCTCTGGATCAACGCCTGCCACATCCCGTTGTGCCGTTACCTGGCCAAACGGCTGATGTCGCTCTGGTTTCATCGCTCACCTGCAAATTTCTGCGGATGTTCCTCCCGGAGCTATTACGCAGGCAACGCGGTTGCGGATCACGCAGATTGAACGCATTCCAAAAGCAAAAAGCCGGGCGGTCTGTGGTCGCCCGGCTTTGGAGAAAATCGGTCACTCCAACATGAAGCAGCTAGTAATCAAGGTCCGACGTCTGACCGTGCAGGTTCTCGTCAGGACGGCTGGCGGTGTTGGAAGTTCCTGTGCTGGCTGGCTGCCAGGGGGCGACACTTTGGGCCTGCAGCGGGCGGGCATCGTCGTTATCAAGGAGGGGATGCGGACGCGAACCGGCATCGGCCGTGCTGGCCGTGACGGGATGGAGGCCATAGTAGGCATCACTGACGTCGACTTCATAACCAGCCTGCTGGATGTAACCTGCTTGCTGGATACCACTGTCGCCGGATTCCGGCGTATAGGCGACCTGTTGAATGCCGGTGGCAGCAGTCGGCGACAGTTTCATACGGGGGGAACTGGCAACGCGCTGGCTGCGGGTGCGGTGCTGTTCCAGGGCAGACTGTTCCTGGCGATACTCGTCGAGAATTCGCTGCATTTTCTGCTGGGTGGTTTCGTTCTCGACGGAATAGCTGGCAGGCATGACGTCAGAATACTGGCCGTCGCTGGTCGAGCGGGACTTGCCGTCGAGTGGAATCGTGGTTGTGCGAGCGCTGCGGTTTTCCAGGGGGCGTGATGTCTGGTACGCCTGTTTCGGCAAGTGGGCATACTGCTGTTCGGGTTCACCCCGGCGGCGGGCCTTGCCCTGCAGGGCGATGTGCGAGGCATCGGACGTGATGGTCGGGATCTTGTCGGACTTCGGCGTGAATTTGATCCGCAATGTGCAATTCGCTTCCGTCTGGCCGGGCCGGGTATACGGAATGAAACAGTGATAGGCGGGGCCGAGCGAACCGACGCGCATGTGGCGGTTCCAGGCACCGTTGTCAAAATAGAACTGATGGAGCGGCTTCGCCTGCTCTTCCGCCGTACCCAGGTCGTCGAACACATACACCATGACGTCACCCTCGACCGCCACCGGGACGCCGCCCTTGTTGCCGAGGAACAGCACCTGACCGGCGAATCCCCGGCAGGGAGCACCGTTGGGATCACGCCCTTCCGACGGTTCCCACATGCAGGCGATCTGGACCACCGGGTTGCGAGCCGTCGCTTTCGGCGTGTGGTGGACCCACGGGATGTTCAAGGTGCTGGCGCAGCCAATGTTGAACAAGGCTCCAGTCAAACTCAGACACAGCAGGCTGAAATGAGGGAGTTTCATGGCTGACTGTTCCCGTACTGTGAGACGCCGGACGTTGACCTGTCTTCATGGGTCATCATCCCCGTGTGTGAACTGGGGCAACGTGCTGGGGAAGAAGTCCTGCCGTTGGCATGGCAGGACTTCCGTGAGTTTCGCACCTGTTGAGCGGTCAGCAGTCGCTACCAGAGCTTTCTGCCGAGCTTCACAGAGCCTGCTTTTTCGGCAGTCTCTTTTTCAGTGGCCTGGGGTTTGGCAGCGGTCTTCGCCGGCTTGTCAGTGGTCTTTGCCGGCTGCACCCTGGCCGTCGCCGGTGCTGACGAAGCTGCGTTCTGGCTTCCGGTCCTGGCGGCAGTCGGCCTGGTTGCGGCTGCCGCCGGGTTGCGGGAACTGCCGGAACGCGGGGGTTCCTCAAACTCGGCCGACATCTGCTGAATGACACTGCCGGTGGAACGCGAACCTGTCGTCATGCCCCCAGCGGGTTGCACGTCCCCGTCGATGACCGGCAAGGAACGCGCTGGCGTGGCGCTGCCTTTGGCCTTGCTGGGCATCCAGCCGGCCCCTTCAATTTCGGGCGGAGGCGGAGGAGCCACCGGCCGGCCTGCTTCATCCACGGCAATCGGTTGCGGAATCGAGGATTTCCCCGCGGCTGCCGGTGCGGCACTGGCCGGTGCCGGAGCCGCAGGAGCTGCCGCGGGCGGGGATGCCGGTGAAGCCGGGAATTGAGGAACCGGTGGTTGCGGCAATTCGCCGGAGGGCGGCATCATCGGTACCGGTTGGGAATTCATGGGTGACTGCGGACCCCACGCCGGAGAAGGTGGCATGGACGGATCGGTATTCAGCGGCGTGATCGACTTGATGACTGCTCCCGGCGGCAGGCCGTCGATAATCATCGGCATGTTCGGATCGATCACGCCGGGGTAGGCGTCTTCCTGAGGCACGCCACGCAGCGGACCATGCATCTCCTCTGCCGCACCTTCGATGAAGTGGATGCGGGCCATTTCGACGTCCTTGATATGTTCCGATTCCGCGTCGTCCCAGATGATGCGTGGCGTCAGGAAGATCAGCAGTTCGGTGCGGCGGGTCTGCAGGAAGTCGTAGCGAAAGGCATAGCCGAGCACGGGGATATCGCCCAGCCAGGGGACCTTGCGGTGGACTTCATCCGTTCGGGAGGTGATGAGGCCGCCGAGGACGATCGTCTGCCCGCTGGGCACACTGACGGTGGTGGTCGCAGTGCTAAGATCCTTGACGGGAGACGTCACCGTGTTTCCGGTTGCGGCGTCCGTGAAGATCGCTACCCCGCTTTGCAGGTTGTACTGACTTTTCTCAGCCACCAGAGCCATCACCACGTTGCCGTCCGGGCTGATCCGCGGCGTCACATTCAGGATCACCCCGGCGTCGTCACGAGTCACTTGCGGGCTGGGCACTCCACCGTTGGAGGAGATGGTCACGCCGGTCACGATCGGGACGTTCTGACCCTGCACGATCTGGGCCTGCTGGTTATCCAGCGTGCGGATCTGCGGGCGGCTGAGCACACGCACCTGGCGATTCTCGGACAACGCCCGCAGCAACAGGCTGACTGATTCCGAGCTGGCCGACAGTACGAGGCCCCCGAAACCCAGATCGCCGTTCGTCCGGCCGACCGAGAAGTTGCTCAGACCCTGCGTCCCGACGCGCCCCGTGGGAACGCTGGGGCTGGTATTGTTGCCCAGCGGTGTCGCGGGGTTGCCGAACAGGTAACCGGGCGAGGACGACTGCGAAATGACGTTGGTCTGAGTGACGGTGGTGTTGTTCTCCGTGGTGGTGGTCGTGGTAGTCACGAGGTTATCGATGATGCTGCGGTCAAACAGGATCGAGTCCTGAAACCCCAGTTCGATGCCGAACTCGTCGGTGTCGTTGAGTTCCACTTCCACCAGCAGCGCCTGAATGATGACCTGCTGCGGCGCGGCATCCAGCTTTTCGATCAGTCGCAGGATTTCGTCGTTGTAGCGGGGGGTGGCGGAAATCATCAGGCTGTTGCTGACCGGTTCCGACACCACGATCACGTTCCGTTCCAGCTGTTCGATGCTGCTGAACAGGTTCGGATCGGCAGAAGCCAGGTCGCTCTGCGACGTGAAAAAGCTCGTGATGGCCGCGGCGATGCTGTCGGACGGACTGTTCTTCAGGCGATAGATCGTGTTGCGGCGTTCACGGACATCGCTTTCGTCAAGTCGCAGCATAATCGCTTCGACTACGCGAAGGGCATCGCCGCCGCCGATGGCGATCACGCTGTTGGTGCGAGTGTCGACCGAGAACCGCAGGGGAATCAGACCACTGCTGGCATCTTCGGCGCCCGCGACCTGCACGCCCAGCTGGCGCTGTTGCTGTCCGCCCTGGCCCGCGGCTGAAGTGCTGAACAACGCCTGCAACTGCTGCACCATCAGCTGGGCATCGGCGTTCGCGAGGGTGAACACCTTGATCTCGGCCACCTGATTGGTCGGGCGGTCGAGTTGCTTGATCAGTTCGACCAGCAGGTTCATGCTGGCTTCCGGAGCCGAGATCAGCAGCGAGTTCATTCGCGGATCGGGGGTGATGCGGATATCCGCCAGCACTCCGGAACGCAATACTTTCTGGCCCGCTTCGTCAACGGCGAGAAACTGGAGCACCGAAGACCGGACGGTGCGGAATTCTTCCGACACCTGCGCTCCGCCGACTCCGGCACCCGCGCCGAAGATCGATGTTGCGCCCTGGGAAGAGGGCGGCGAGATCACACTCTGGATCGCCAGATTGAGCACGGCAGATAATTCGGTGGCCACCGCGTTTTGCAGCGGTACGACCTTGAGCTGGCTGGCACTCATTTTGTCGTGCTGGTCCAGCTTGCGGATCAGGGTGGCGACTTCATCCAGATCATTCGGCCGGGCCGAGACGATAATGCTGTTCGAGCGAGGGTCTGCCCGCACCAGAACGCGAGCGCCCAGACCCGGCCGTTCGGTGAAAAACTGGGTCAGCATCGCTTCCACCTGGGTGGCGATGGCCGTCTCCAGATGGAAGACCTGGAACTCGGTTTCCGGATCGACCGGGCGGTCAAGTTCCGAGGCCAGCGTCTTGATGCCGGGCATGTCGGCCGCCGGAGCGATGATCAAAATGGCGTTGGGTTTGGACACGGACAGGATCGCCACGCTCTGCCGCGGCTGAGTTGCGCGGCCGGGGAACTTCGTCAGGCTCTCGTAGACTTGGGTCAGCAGTTCGGCGAGGGCATCGGAATTGACGTTCTGCAGCAGCAGCAACTCCAGTTGCGGGGCCGTCTGTTCGCTGAGTTTTTCGAGCTCACGAATGACCTGCATCACCTGCTCGACGTCTTCGCGGTTCCCCTTGAGGATGAGGGTGCCGAGATCGGGGACCGACTCGATGACCACTTCGCCCTTCAGGTTGCCGACCACGTCGCCGAGTGCCCCGCGCGGGACCACCATCGTCTCGCCGCCCGCAGCATTCGGCATCGGAGTGACGGGAGCGGCCGGATCGACCGGCGCGTCTGCCTGGGCGAACGCGGACTCGGAAAAGTCGGCCTGGGCGAACGGATCTGCCACTCGCGCCGGTCGTCCGCGGCGGGCTGCCTGGATTTTTTCCGACTGCGATTCAAACTGCATCGCGACTTCGCAGACGGTGCGGGTCGTCGAAACCAGTTGAATCGGTTCGGCTTCGAGCGTCGGCGTATCGAGTTTGCGCAGCAGCTTCAGCATCGCGTCGGCATCGGCGGCCGGCGCGTCGATCAGCAGTTCTTCCTTCTCTTCATCGATCGCGACCGCGAACTGCACGGGAGATTCCGCCGAGCGTGCCACTTCCGAACGAACGCGGAAGGCGGGCAAGCCGTTGCGGCCGGCCTGCAGCAATTCTGACCGGTCGCGGAAGGCCTTGAAGACATGTTTGGCGAGTGACGCCGCCCGCTGGTTGCGTGCCCGGAAGACAACCACCGTCGTCGGCGCATTTGCACCGGGCGCTGCCTGCTGATCCAGCAACAGATCTTGCGCAGTGGAGCGACCGGCCGGCAGCGGCTGTGGTTCTCCGTAATCCGCCTGTTCCAGACTCGTCTGCTGAATCATGGAGGGAGTTCGGGCAGGACGCTGCGACGATCCTGCGGTCCCCGGCGCTGCCTGGGAGCTATTCGCCACTTGTTGCTGATTCTGTGGCTGGGCTTGCGGCTGGGGCCGGACGCTGTCGAACTGCCGCACCGGCGGTCCGCCCTGACTGATCGGCACATATGGAGCCGGCGGCTGCCAGACTCCCGGTTGCGGCACGGTCGGACGGTCATAGCGCGGACGCTGGGACGGCAAATCGATGACGACCAGGTACTCGCCCTTCTCAACGACCCGGAACCCGAGCTTTTCGATTTCCTGATTGATGATCCGCACGGCTTCTTCGCGGGTGTATTCATTCCGGTCCCGCCGGCTGAACGTTCCCTTCGGCACCTTGTCGGCGACCAGGGTCGAATTCGTCTGCTCGGCGACGTCCTTGAGGATCTGTTCCCATGTCTTGGGAATAATGTAGTTGAGTTTGACCGGCGGCTGATCGACTGCTTCCTTGTCCGCTTCGGTCGGCTTCGGGTTGGCGTCCTTCCCGACAAATCGCGGGGGCGCTGCTAACGCGACGTGCGGCAGCATCGGACCACCCAGAACCGCGGCACCCAGCACCAGGGGCAGGGGACGGCAGTGTGTGCGAAACCACTCCGACAAGCTGCGGGGACGACGAACCACGTGGGCTGGGCTGTGCTGAGCGGTCATTCCGAATCCTGCCGACGGTTTTGAGAGGAACCTTCGAGGAGAATCTGCCTCGCCGGATAATCGGCGCAAACTCTCCAGTCGTTACTATCGGCACTGTTCAACACGACCTTGAGCGTCAATGTTTCGTCAACTTGCCTGATTTTCCAATGTCGATTTCGCAGAAAGGGTTGCAACGCCTGTGATCCGGCAGAGTCCGCCGCCAGAGCCGGGGTTTCGGCAGCTTTTAGCCAGTTTTTCTG